>Ga0209345_10000662_pt1 | contig 44326 bp, 85 predicted proteins | sample Cruoilmetagenom7_FD_187294 | JGI IMG/M metagenome (GOLD analysis project Ga0209345, IMG submission 187294) | Oil polluted marine microbial communities from Coal Oil Point, Santa Barbara, California, USA - Sample 7 (SPAdes) (version 2) | ecosystem: Environmental > Aquatic > Marine > Oil seeps ...
TACTTATCCTACGTTGTATTGTAAATTTATTAACAGTGATAGAATCACAGTTAGTTACTCTGCTTCAGATAGAACAGCAACAAGTTCTTTGAACGGAAATGGCGCGGCTTCTATTATCCATCATCAAGGGTCAACAGGACTTAAACAGTTTTCAAATTACACTCCATCTAATATAGGTGGGTACATAAGAGTAAATTCTATTGGCGCGGTAAATGAAGAGTTTGAAATAACACGTGCATCAGTTGATCCTGGGCTGGGAAATGATGAGAAGTTGGCTACAAATACGCCTGCACAACATGTCCCGCAAGAAGAGTCTGTTTTTGCTGTAACTATTGACGGCGAGCACAATATCTTAGATAACGGAGAACCAACAGATCTTCCTGTAAACTTAAACATAAACAAAGATTACAGTGGAAAATGGAATGGTGAACGTTCATATGTGACAAAGTTCACAACGAGCAAAGTATTTAATGCTGTTTTATTCGGACCCGCTGCACCAGCTGGATTAACTGCGCATGATCGCGCTGGGACACTGCTATGGTCTAAAAATTGCTCAGATCTTCAAACAGCAGCAGGGTCGCCAGATGTTCAAAGAATAGAAGATATGGTCGCTGATGAAACGCATGTTTACATAATGACTTCTAGGGTAACACAATCAGATGATTTTACTGTATTTCAAATCGATCATACAGGAACCATATTAAAATTCTACACTAAATCAGGCCTATCAAGTAAAGGGGATCGACTTAGAACGGATGGACAAAATGCATATGTGACTCAAAAAAATCAGTCATTTACTAGTATGTTTATGTATCGCTATGATTTTTCGACTGACACTGCTTATGATGTAGATTTAACTGATATGGAGTTTGCATGGATCACTCCAACTGGCTCAGATGCAAATGCATATTCAGGTACTTATTTTGAGATATCAGATAACGGAACAGATTACTATGTTTGGGTAAACGTGGATGGTGGAAGTGTGGACCCTGCTCCTGGTGGAAAGACTGCCGTTCAAGTAGATATTAACTCAACAGACGATCAAAAACAAATTTCATTTAAGATTGCCCAAAAACTACGGGGAGTTACTGGCGGGAATGCATTTGCTGCAGAACATAGAGGATATCTTATTTTTATATACAGAATAAGACCTGTGAATTCTGTATGGACGATTGGAACCTTTCCAGGAAACATAACCGGCACGAACACTGTCGAAGCTGTACAAAATTTTGGATTTTCCAGCAATAATAGACTGACAATTGTTTTCGAGAGAGGAATGTACATAGAATACAATAAAGCGGGAACTGTAGGCAATGAATACGCGCAATCAACTGGACGAACAAAGTCGCTCGTTGGCAATGGTGCTGATATTGTTCTTGCAAACGATTCTTCTTATCTGGATAATCCAACTGGGTTTAATGAGCTTAGAAACACGTTTATAGGAAAGTCTTTTTGGATAAGATATTATGTGCGATACAATGAAAAGACATATTCAATCAAATCACAGGCTGGCGGTCTTGGTGACCTTAAGATAGGAAGCTTTGATTTAGAGCCTTATTGGGATGGGTCTAATTATGTATTTTCGACTGCGTCCGATAATTCAGGATTATTTATTTCGGAAAACAAGCTTTCGGAGGCACAGTCTGGTGGAGTAGTTTACGATATTGAAGACGGAGATGTATTTATGTTGACTCCTTGGAATGTCTATGTAAATGAGACTCTGGACGAGGCTTATCTTGATATTGGAGACAGGTATTTAATTGTCCACTCAGATAAGCGTCCAAAGCTATTCATGTCACCAGATGGCGGAGAAACTATAAGAACGCCATTTGAAGTCCAGGAAGGGGATCAACTATACATTATCCCTGAAAAGTTTGGCAGTGACCTAAGTGGGGCAGAAAAGATTTCATTTAGATATTTACAAGATCAGACCGTGCCAAATGTTGGTTCAGGATCTGGCTCAGGATCAGGGAGTTAAGAATGATTAAAACAGCAGTATTTAGTTTGTGGACAAAGCCACAACAAACAGCAGCAGAATTTGACAATCACATTCCAACGTCAGGTTATCCTGACCTGGAGTGCTTGCTTAACTCTGCGGCGCTATCCGTTCGTCAGGCTCGCAAGCATTTTGATGAGGTTCGTTTTTACACAGACAATGCTGGGAAGGCGATGTTATGTGATGAGTGTGGGATCTTTAAGGAAGAAGAAGTCACTACACTTTTTGAAACGTATGAAGACTTCATGCCTATGATGGATATTCACAAAGATCTTTGGAGTTATGGGAAGCTCGCTGTGTACTCACAGATGGAAGTACCTTTTGCCCACATTGATCTTGACGCTTATTTGTTTGCGCCGTTACGTCCTAAGGCAGACAGTGCTCGCATTATTGCTCAGGGATTAGAGAGTGCCGACTGGAGGCTTTACAACACGTCACGCGCATACTTTAAGGAGAATGATTTCATTCTTCCAGCAGAGTACCACCGTTATGAAGCAAACGTACGCGAAAAAATCGCTTACAATTGCGGTATATTTGGTGGGAATGATTTAGAACTGATTAAAGAGCTTGCAGACGGAGCGTTAAAAGTATTCCGTGACAATTACGACAAGATCATTTTACAGGATCCTTCTATGATGTCGGACTTCAACGTTTCTATTGAGCAGTATATACCAACAACTGTTTTACATAGCAAGGGTATTCGTCCTGAACTAATCATGAAGAATAACTATGATCCGCGTGAATGGAAAAATAAATGCTTTGGATGGCTGCACTTCTTTGGGGAAGCTAAATTTAAACGGAGCAATAACAACGCAATTCGCAATGCTTTGCGGTCACGTCCGTTTTCTAAGTTCGCAAACGAGCCAGTTGTTCAAGATTGGGTGGCTATGATTGATAGGCTCGCATAAGGATGAATACAGTTTTTAACATTTTTAAAAAGGTGGGCTTCGATTTTATATTGAAGCTCGTCCTGTTTATAAGATCTGCCGTCATTCATAAGCAAGATGTTAGGATGCTTAAGGATCATCGGTTCTGGTCGTTTATGAGGCAGGAGAGAAAAGAGGACATCCCGTCATGGATCATTGAGGATAAAGGGAGAAAGGATTTGGCTGACACATTCTTTCCTATTAAGGTCGTTATATTTGAGGATGCAATGAAGGATGTTGTTCGTCGATTTGAATATTCAAAAGTAATTGAATTCCATCCTAATAAAATACGTGATCTGTGCGCAATATATGATAAGCGAGCTATAGATGAATTCGATAAGAAATTTTCTTTTCTACGTGAAAGAAACAACTCAATGCGCATATTTGTTGAGAAGTTTGGGGAGCTGCATAGGCCTGCCATTGAAAAGACAGTTGTTCGCTTTGAGAGCATTTTTGAAATGGAGCATCTTTCAAAGGCAGATCAAATCTACATGATGTTAGAGACGTTATACTGGGCATTCAAATTCAGCATGCCTTCGGTGAAGAGTGCAATGGATACTTTAAACGGAACGTTAAGCGCTGAATTAGACAAAATATATGGAGAGAGGGATGCCAAGTAAAACAGATACGTACATAATAAACAGCCTTAAGATATTCAATAAAGGTTGGCGCGCAAAGTGGATTGTGTATCTTTCTGTGGCCACAATGATTTTCTTTATAGCATTCTTTGCTATGGTGTTATTCTGGCACAACTTGACAAGTGTTTAAATAGACATTATAGTAAGTATGTGGATGTGGCGGAAGCTAGGGCAGGTGCACCTTATATTCTACAGACAGGATCTGGCGTAAGGGGAGACCCCGACTAGGGTGAGATGGTCTATTTATGCAAGAATGTATTTAGGTCGATGAAACCAAGACAAGTAAAAGCACCCCATCCACACCTTTTAACACATAACAGAGTTTCTGTTTGAAAGTTTTAACTATGTGCATTTTCTGCACTATCTTAATGGGGAATGCAATGACTAATATTACTGGGTTTTCCTACGCGATGTCTTTTATAAAAGAGGCCGAAGGCGAATATGTAAATCATCCTAACGACAAAGGTGGTGAGACATGGGGTGGAATTGCCCGCAACATGCATCCTAAGTGGAAAGGATGGGAAGCCGTAGACCTTGCAAAAGAAAAGAACAAAACTAAATCAAGTTTAAACAAGTCCCTAAGATCTAATAAGATGCTGAAAGTAATGAAGCTTGAATTTTATGAAAAAGAATTTTGGGATGAAATAGACGCGCTTCCTTTTAATTATAAAATAAAAGTATTTCTATTTGACTACGCCATCAATAGCGGGCACGAGAATGCGTATAAGGCTCTTCAGCGCGCGTTAGGCGTAAAGGCTGATGGAATTATAGGCAGCCGTACTATCGGTGCGTACAAAGACCAATATAAGCCCTCTTTACTGTATTCTCTTAAGCAAAAGAGGGATCAGTTTTACAATGATATTGTGAAAAGCAATCCTTCGCAGGGAGTATTTCTAGATGGATGGCTGAATAGGTCTGACAGCGCTTTATGTTTTGGCATGGATTGCGGTATAGAGATTGCAAAGAAAGACACTATACTGAAAAAGGCTTTAGAGCTTGCCGTTTTAATTATTAATAAATTCAAGTCTTGACAAGGAAGACTCAAAGAAATACTATCAAAGTGTTATATACTATGATTTGTTGGAATTTCTAAACTCCCTTATCAGGTTATGGAGCCCTCTGTTCTAGCAGAGGGTTTTTATTGCATACAAAACTCCAACAATACAAATATAATATGTCACATAAGCTAGTATGTCTTGACAAGTTGATTAATTATGTTGCATAATATATATGCAAGATCCCGACGGTAAAGCCCTTCTTAATTGAGGGGCTTTTTCATACATGATTGACAGTGCATTCATCATTTGTTATAATAAACGTCTAATCCAAAACAGGAGTTTATTATGGGAGTTATTACATTAATCTTATCAATCGTTAAACTATTACCAATCGTTGCTATTAATTTTATCGCATGGTTAATCTATGGATGCGAAATGGTTTTATTGCCAATCGCACAAATCACGCCAACAGTAAAAGACAATGCATGGATCGCTAAGATTGTTGCATGGTTAGGCGGATTACGTTCATATGTGAACATCTTTTCTGAATGGATTAAGAAACTTGGACTGTAAGTGGAAAAGCTAACATCGCTTTTAAAGACTATCGGGTATCCTTTGCTTTATGTGAAGGGTCTCCTAGATGGTAAGCGTTCAGCGGAGAAAAAGATTGAAAAAAAGAATTCTAAGCTTATTAATGCTGTTAAGTATTGGCGGATGCGTAAGTAATTATCCAGTTGATCTTTCGGAGGTTATACGCATATGTGATGGGGATTCAGAGTGCTACGAATACCTTGATCGGTATAATACGTGCTTAGAAGAAACATCTTTAATAGCTTCCCTATGGACTGATTGTAAGAAAGAGGCCCTTTAACAGGCCTCTCTTTTCTTAACGTTCATTCTTCATTGCTTCTTTATCTGCTTGCATTGCACTGTATACATTCCAAGCTTCATCGCTATCTGTGTACACATCTTTTGAGTCTACAAACAGTGTGAATTTAGAATTCACTTGAATTGCAGAAATTCCGTTTTGTTCGTGTTTAATTAATTTTCCGGAGTACAATTCGTCTCCATTAATTGCATAAACAATGTTTTTAGGCTTTGACATAATAATAGTTTTAAATGGTTAATTAATCATTTTTTTAGCTCTTTCTTCTGAGAAATGTATCTCTGACGGCGACACTATTACTGTATGAGTTGAAGATACCCTCACGTGTACGCAGTTAAACTTTGTTTCTGTTACTCTGCCAGAGTAAATCTCATTCAAAATCACTATAAATACTTGATTACACATAATGTAAAAATTTAAGTTTAATAATAAGTAATTCTTATTTAGCTATCTTAACAACTCTGTTTAAGTATTGTGTTGTTGAAGCGTAACGTATTCTTGATATGGTTCCTTTTTTAGATATTCGGTAGATCTCCCCATCCTTATTCTTAGCGAATCTTGATCCACCGTATGTAAAGAGTGTTTTGTTTGGAACTGTTTCAAATGTGTACTGCATTATCTTTCTCTTTCTGTATGCATTGCTATTAATGCTTTTTGATTACGTATATCAGTGCGTCTTTTCATTTCGTCCCATGCAGCCATGTATGTTTCAGGATCTATATCTGGATCTGTCTCGTCTTCTATTGCACACAATTCTTCCCATGTCAGATCCTCATACATTTTATCTCCCTTTCATTTTCATATTATCGTGTGCAATATCTATCATAGCAGTCTGCATAATGACTACAAGGAGCCCTATTAATACAGGGTCTTCTTTTGATACTAGCAATGCAACAGATGTGTACCCAGCGCCGTAAAAACATAGTAGTGCTGTATGTAGCTTTCTAATCATTAATATCCTTTAGATCTTCTGTTACTCTTACTAGTACAGGATTCCATTTCCTTATCGCATGCTCAGCCATTGGCAGCACCTTGTCATCCTCATGCAAAACAATATTTATAAAATCCATATAGCTTTCGAGCACCTCTTTAAGACATTCAACAGCTGCAATCTTTTCATTATCTTTCATTTCCAAAATGCCTCCCCATTAGTTTTTGTTGTTCACGGTCCTTGGTTCTTTCCATGTGACTGCCTACGTTTGATGTGTTATGCTTATGGTGTTTTCCATCTTTTTCGATTAGTGCTTCGAACTTTTTAAGATGATCGGACTTGCGTCTCATTCTGTTGTGTTTGCTCATCGCTCTTTCTCCTGCTTAATCAGTTCAGCAATAGCTTTTTCTATAAGCTCCGCCAATTCTTTCAATACTTCTATAGGCGTTGTTGTTTTGTCTCCTTCTTTTGGCATATTATCGCTCGTTCCCGTTAAAAATCTCATAGTCACTCTGACTAAGGTATTGGCTGTCAATGCCCGAGTCCTTCTCAAGGTCATCCTGCCCGCTCTCAAGTCTATTCTGTTTTACGTGCTCAGCAGCAAGCTCGTTTGACATTCTATCAACCTCTTTTTGCTGTTCTTCGATATAGATTTTTAATAGAAATAAATACCCCTTGCATGTCTTGTCTTTCATCATATCCATTTGGTGTTTAACTTCATCTAAGTATTTACTCATGTCAAATCTCCTTGTTTTTGATTAGCTGGTACAACGTCATATCTTGATTTATCATGTGTTTTTATTATTACCCTTCCATTAAAAATGGCAATACCTATTCCAGCATCCTCTAGACCTTTGTACGTTGTTACGTATTTTTCTTCCTCTTTGTCAAAAATAGTATATCCATGACAGTCATTGTGCTTATCCATTTTACTGCTCCTTTAAATATTTTTCCCGAATCTTTTCTAAATACTTCCGTCCATCCTCTTTTCGCTCTTTGGAAGACTCTTCTGTTATATATCTTTCATAAGAATCAAGAACACTAACTTTGAGATCCATAAGATTAATATGGCCATTCATAAACTGGTTCCCGTAATAGGAAAGATCCTTACACAGAGCGTCTTGATGATTCCAGACTGAGTTAAGTCTTGAGCTCGTGGAGCGCGCTCCACACTCTATACATTCATATATTGCAATTCTAAACAGAAAATCATGTGTGCTAAAACAAAATACTTCCTTCATATTATTAGGAAATGCATTGCTAGACATCTTTGCATGACGGAGTCGACACTTAGACATCTTAACTTTTCCGCATTTAACGCAAGAGCTCCCAACATATCCTATTTTAGAGCATACCGCCTTCTTTTGATCATGTTTGCAAAATAATTTACCTATAATTCCCATTCTATCGCTCCTTTATCCCTTCCATTTTGGCAGCCCTCTAAAGTCTCGTGGGGCTGTTACCATTTTTTCTTTACCGCATATGCCACAAGTCCCTCTCCAGCATCCTGGGGAATGTCCTTTTGGCATTGACCCATACTTATTGCCGCAGTCGAAGCATACTTCGTCAGGATTTTTGCTTTTATAAGTCCATCCTTTTTTCTCAAGCTCCTCGGAAACTATCTTTGCGCTTAGATACCCTTCTAATCCGCTTGAGTATATACAGTAATGCTTGTTCTTGCGGTCTTTGTATATTGTGTAGTCTTTGTACTCTGTTTTTTCCATCCTACCGCTCCTTTTCTGCTGTTGACAATACCTGCTCATTAATCATTCTAACGTACATGTTTCTAAGCAATACGTATTCGTCACTTGTTTTATCTTCTATTTCATTCATTTTAATTTCTAATGTGTCTAGTGTTTCGTTCATACCCTACCTCCCTATGCTTAATTCTTGTATTTGTTGCTGTATTATAGATATTTCCATCTCATGGTACTTTTCTAACAGCTCCCAGTACTCATCACAGTCCTTGTCTTCAAAGCTGTTTATGATTGCTTCTAATTCTTTTAGATCTGTGTTGTTCATTTTATCTTTCTCACTATATCTGTTCTATCGTTATCTTTCCTATCTCGCATTTTTGCAGTTCAATTCTTTTCTTGGCTACTCCTCTCTTTAAAAGCAAGCGTATGTGTTTCATTGCAGTTGATTTAATCTTCCACGACGTGAACGAGTTAGGTGACGTTCTATACCTAAATAAAGCAACGGTCCTTGTCCCGTCCTCATAGTATGTATACATTCCTCCCTCTTGGATATTTTTGTAAAACAGACCATTTACTTTAATTCTAAAAAAAGTGTCGTTCATGATTAGTCCTTCAAAAGTTCAGGGTTTTCATGTATGCTTCCGATTATTTCTATTTCAGCTCTATCACATTGTATAAAATCGAATTCATAATCCACATAGCCTTTATAATCTTTATTTTTTACTTCCTTTAAAACAAAGCATGGGTTGCATATATCCCTTTCAACAGTCCTCAACGTTTTCTTGCCAATTATAGAATTAAACCTAACAACATCCCCCTCATAAATAAGCTTTCCGTTCTTGTCTTTTAATCCTGTGCATTGTTGGATTATGAGCCGCTCTTTATTAATTTCTGGTGCAACTGCATTACCAAAGTCCGAAAACAGATTCCCATTCTCTGCTATATAAAACAAGCCAATTCCATTATATGGATGATTATACTTATATGTTTTGTCTTTATCATCCCACACTCTAAACTTAAATCTATCCATCCCTCTACTCCTCTGTTTAATTTACTCATCGTTTTTGCCCATGGTTATTCCTCTATACAATCTAACATTCTTTTAGCTAGAGGAATCGCACCATTTTCTGGTTTGTGTTTTATTATTTTTCCACAATCAGTTTTATATAATGTAAACCCATCCTTATCTTGTTTTGCTTGATTAACTGCAGATCTAGCCATGATAGGCTCTCCATTAATTAATATTGCAACGGTTATCATCCCTTTACCCCTCTGTTTTAATCCACTGGATTGGTTGTGTGGCTATGCCTACGCGTTTAAATCCCCAAGAATTTAATTGTATTTCAAGTTCAGTTATGCTATTTAAATCTTTCACACTTTGAACATCTCCGTCATGACTAATCATCTCAGCCTCACCGTACTCAAAATTTGATATATACAATGCTTCGCTTGAGTCGTTTATCCAAACGTCACCCACAGCTATATCACCACGAGGGATCTTTACTAGCTTGCCGTCGATTATTTCGTGGGTGATATTTATATACCCTATAGGCTTTGTATCTAATGGAACCTGATATGATTCATGAGATGTTATCACATAATAAAAATCGGTACCTCTGAATACTTTATCGGCCGCAAACTCATAACCATTATCAGCTCTAATAATACTTCCCTCAACAGGTGTATCAATTCGTTCTAATGTTTTCATTGTTAGGCTCCTTTTTTATTTTATTCCTGTAACAGCTACACCTGCTATTGAAGATATTGTCAATGTATAGAATAGTATATTTATGATAATATTATGAGCCTTGCTATGTCCTGGACCTACTGCAACCATGAGGAAAAGGCATACAATAGCTACTTTTAAAAATATAAACCCACTCATTTTCTTTCCTTTTCCATTTATTTTAAACCGGTCAGATTTGACCTGTTTACCAAAATGTATTTCTTTAATTCTTGAGGCCGATTTTCACAGCCTCTAATTTTTAATTATCATTCTTTAAAGATTCAATGATACCCTCGGGGCAATTGTCAACGGTTTCATTATCGATATTCTCTTTTCCACCGTCTCCTTCTTGGTCAATTTTCGGATCTTCATCCTCATTCACCTCTTCATCTAAAAAATAAAAATCATCGTGTACCATGGTTTTTCGTTTTAAAAGGTTTATTTTCTTACAAGATCTATCTTCTTTCCACTTATCCAACAGACTCCTTGAAATCTAGTATCTGTTATATCGTCTCTATTTAAGAGATGAGAGCATACATAGCATCTAAAAGCTACAGGTTTACAAGTTGTTTTTTCGCCTTTTTTCTTTTTCGATTTAGACATGGTGTTTAATTTTAAATTAAAAAATAGTTTAATAGTAAGTAATAATTTTCAAGCGTCTTTAATTTCCTTCAGTGCTCTAATTATATAATCAAAATACGGTGTATGGAACCTTAGTCCATCAATAAATATAAACCATTCCTTCGAAAATTCGTTTTGTGATACGTACGATGTCCCAAATAAATGAATTCTAACAGTACCAGTATTTTTATTTGTACGAGCAGACGCATTCGGAAATATCTCTTTAATCTGATCTAATTCACTCATCTTTCACTCCTTTAATTCTTTCGGGGGAATCTCACCCCCTTTAATTTATTCATCAGCTTCAACACTGATCTGCTCTTCATTTATTATGCAGTATCCACCAATTTCTTCTTTATCAGAAGGAGGATGTGCTTCTGCGCTGTATTCTCTGTCTGTCAAGCAAGTGCAGAGCAAGCACTTCTTATAATCAGGCATGCATTTACTTTCTTTTGCCATTTTTTCTAGGTTTAATAATTATAAAGCTTACAAGCACTTCACAGAATGCTTCAATGATCTCTTGTAATATACTTTTTTTAGTTTTCATATAGTAAGGTTTTAATAATAAGTTGTCTCAGTGGGGCGGTAGAGAATTTCACTCTACACGACAGCCTTCCTAGGAGCGTCCTCTGTTAAACCTTACGGCAACTCGACCACTATCTGCCCTGCTTTTTCGTGCGTCTTATTCCGCCACGCCCCAATTCTTTATATGTATTTCCATGCAAGTATTTCATCATACTCACCACAGCAAAAGTCAAAATCTTGGTAATATCCAACAACTTTCATGCATTCTCCGTTAAGTAGCTTTTCAACTAAGATCATTCGACACTCTTTCGGATCTTCCTTATTTGCATCTTTCCATTCACTCATCTTTCATTCTCCATATAACTGCTTAATACAGCTTTTTCTATTTGTTCATATGTTTCTTCATAAGTAGGCACTCTTGGTTCAAACATCACTTTATCGCATTCACCATCTCTTTTAAGCTTATGGTAGAACTTATGCAACCAGTCTGGCAAGTAAGAAATATTCTCAGTGTTGTTCTGTCCTCCCTCACACACCTCTTTATTATGATGCAGGGACCTTGTCTTGTCTTTTTTACACTCAAGACGACCATATATAGCACCGTTACGCTTTAACCTTCGCATTTGAGCCCTTACTTTCTTTGGCTTCATATTGTTCTCTTTATTATTCTGTAGACACATGCCGCAGCAAATATCATTAATATAGCTATTGGAACGAACCAGTACCCTATTCCTATAAGCCTAAGTGCCGCACTTATCCACAGCCAACACAGAAGAACTGTTGTTGCTAACTTTTTATCCATTTTAAAAATCTCTTCACGATACTTTCATGATTAAACATATGGCAAAACTCTACAAATGCCTTTGCTGGCATTTTACGCTCCCCATGCTCATAATATATATATGCGCGTTCTGCTACGTTTATTTTCTTTGCAACATCTTTCTGCGTCATTGAAGCTTCTTTGCGTTTTTTCTTTAGAAAAGTTGCTTGTTTTTTATTGGTTATCATTTAATAGTTCCTTGTTTTCATGTATGTTTCCGATTATTTCTATACTGTCTATATAAAGCAGATCATCAATATAATCACCTTTAACAGACTGGAACCTGAATTGCAGGTAGCTCTCATCCCAGAATATTAAGCATCTTGTTGGTTCTCTAAAATACTTATCTGATTCATATATAACAACATCACCTTCATAAATAAGCTTTCCGTTCTTATCCTTTAGTCCTGTGCATTGTTCTATAATGCAGTCATCTACAGAAAATCCATCATCTTCTATGTCGGCACCATTTTGCATCGTGAGAAACCCATAATTGCAAAGAGACATGCTTTCAATACATCCTCCATCACTCTTATCCCAAACTCTAAACCTAAATCTATTCATCTTCCTATCCTTTTACATATTCTCGTTTTATTGTTCTTTGTACATACCCGCTTTTAATCTCTTCGCACTTGTCGTCTGAACAAAACATTACAACCATCTTTGCCATGCTGTTTGCGCATATTTTAATTATACCTTCTTCCCCGCCCCGCTTTGCTGTGCGATTGTGAGCTTTAAAAATTTCTTCATGTGTTCTCATATCTATCTCCTTTAAGCATATTTCTCAACGCACCATTCAATAAAGTCACTGTCCAGGTCGGGGTATGCTTTAACACGATCTTTTTCTGTTATATAATCGGACAGTTCATTTGCCCATGTGACAGTGTCAAATAACTCTATAAAGTCACTGTATCCTAACTTTTGAAACATATCGCTAATACAAGCCTCTTCATCAATCACTTCATGGAACGTCTTTTGGACAGATCCTTGTATAGAGTCATATATATGCTCTGCGCATTCATAATCATTGTCTTTGGCGAACCAAATTATATTCGCCTCGATGTAGTCTCTAATCTGTTTCTTCATCCCTGCACCTATACGCTATATTGTTTCTTTTTAGTGTCTATTAGATTGTATCTAACAATGTCCTTAATATACATTCTGCGAAGTTCTTTTTTGTAACTGTCTATGAATGCATTATGCTTAGGCTTGCTAACCATCTTTAGAACTTCACTTGTACTTAACTCTTTAACCTGTACCATTTCAATCTCCTTTGCTTGTATGATTAAAATATAACATGAACAAATGAGCATGTCAACACGTAAAATAAAGAAAGTTATAAAGCATTGTAATACGTACGATATTATTAATAAGGCTTTGTTCCTTGACCAGAATATGGCTTTGCCATATCTAAAGAGAGTAGCTCTTTGCCAAGGTCAACGCCGTCATACACAACATTTGCTACAACACGGAAGTATTTCCCGCGCTCCATATTATATAGCTTAATGTTTTCTGCGTTAGATAACTTGCTCTTAACATATTCTCGCACAGCAATAGCGCTTTCTTTTTGGTGGCGTTTGCGGATCTCTGGCGTGTCAATCCCTCTCACACGAACCTTTACATTATGGCATAGCACGTCAATATCGCATGGGAGATTCACCGTGATTGTGTCTCCATCGTAATTGTCAACGTACTCAACCCCTTTATTATTCCACCCACATGATGCTACTAGCAGTGCTACTAAAATTATCTTATTCATTTATTATTTCCTTTGCGCTTTCAATGTCATATGCAATTCCCGCTTTCCCTCCACAGGATAGGATGCTTTTTATGAAAGCCTTTTGTTTAATTTTTGCTCTGTTCTTAGTGCTTTCTTTTTTCATTTCTATTCCAACAAATACGCCAATTTTCTTCCCAATCATATCTTCTGTAACAAGAACTGGCATACATGCTATAATATCACTGGTTCCCTCCCCAAGTCCATATGAAAAGATCTGGCTCGTGTCATGCATTCTGCGTCCATACCCATTATCATTTGTAAAGATCTTCCCGCCTAAGCTAGACATCCATAGCTCGACTTCTTGCTGAATAAGTTTTTCGCTTTTATGCATGGTATTCCTTTAAAACTTTAAGCCCACCAATAATCTCTTTAAAACTTTCAGTTTCTAAGATTCTCTTTCCCATAAAATTTATTTTATAGCTAGAATATTTTTCAACCACTAAATACTTCTCTTTTTTAAGAGGTATAATTATTTCAAAACTTCCGTACTTATAGTCCCCAGGGATTATATCTTTAATTAATTTATATTCTCTTTTTAGGAAATCTTTTGACTTATGCCCCCGCTCTTTTGCGGCAATCGAAGTTAATTCGCTTGCCAGTTTTCGTAAATCTGATAATTTTAATTGCAACTCTTTACTCATCGTCGACTCCTAACATAATTATATTTAATACTAGCCCACTGCCTACTGTGCCCGTGCGCATCTGCTATCTCTTCCCATCCATCAATGCTTTGCTTAAGCGACTCTCCACCATGCTTACGGTACTCTGCGTATATGTCTTTTTCCTTCCATCCGCGCTTAGATCCTATCACAGCAAAGTCTTTGTATGTCTTTGCATTCGCAAGCTCTTTGCGCCTAGCGTCATGCCACGTTTCGCTGTCTATAGCATACAAGCAGCCGTCTATTTCCTCAATGACTTTTCCATCCGCCTTAAAGACATGTCCACACATTGAACACACGGGTGATGGCTTCTGTATATGAAAACAATCTGGGCATCTCTGGATAGATAATGTGTCGCTATCGCGCTTATTTTTCCCTTTTAAAGACCACGAAACCATGTCATCTGGGAAGCCATGCCTTTCATAGTTTCCTGCCATGTCAAGAATGATTGCTGGATAATACTTTTTTCTTAATGCCCGTCCTACCATCTGCCTATGGAGAGCAAGTGACTGCGTCGGCCTAAGAAGAATAACACCTTCAACCGTTATATCACTATCTATCTGTGCGGCAAGATCGAATCCTTCTGTGCAGATGTTTACATTGCTTAGAATTCCACCTAGAGCAGCAAAACTTTTAATAGCAGCCTGTCTTTCTTTGTCTCCCATAGTTCCGTCTAAATGATTAGCATTAACGCCTTGCTTGTGAGCCACCTCAACAAGATGCTTGCTATGCTCAATGCTTGCACAAAACGCTATGATACGCTTTCCATTGCACTCGTTTCTATAATGACCAATAGCGTCGCTCAACACTTTGCCGTCCATTATCTCAGTGATGCTTGCCTTTGAATAGTCCCCCATGCTTTTCTTTGCACTCTGCATGTTAGGTATATGCGGCGCCATATATTTATATGTTGAGAGATATTTATTCTTGATGAGCCATTTCATATCTTTTGCATATACGATATCATTATACAGCTCACCAAGCGGTTGACCGTCTAATCGGCATGGTGTAGCAGTTAGCCCTATAACATAGGTTCCAGCATCAATGCATTTTTGAATAACACTTTTCCATGTTTTGGCCATTGATAAGTGACACTCATCTACGATCAAAACAGATGGAGGAGTGAATTCTTTGTTCGTTAGCGTCTGGATTGTTTCAATCTCAGCGCCTTCAACACCAAACTTATCAAACGTATTTACAGTCTGTCGTTTCAGTTCACGGCGATGAACCGTCATTATTACACTGCCTTTAGTGTTTTTTGCTATCCATGCCGCGACTATTGTTTTGCCAAGGCCAGTACTGGCGCATGCTATTATTGATCGATTCTTAGCAAGAGATAGACGGATATCATTAATAAATGTCTGCTGATGTGGGTAAAGATTAATCATTCATATACCATAATATAAAGCTTCCTAAAAATGAATCATAAAAATCATTGCAATTACCACCGCCAATCACAAACATAGAGAAAAGTAGAAGAGCTAATGCAACGAGCGGCAAAAGAACAAGCTTTAATATGCCTAAAAAAAAGTATTTCATTATTCGGTCCTTATATTGATGCGAGGCCGAAGCCTCGCTGTTGCGATTGATTAAAAAGGGATGCTATCGTCTATGTCTCCACCAGCTGTGGTATTCGCTGGCTGCTGTGCCCCCTCACTCCAAGCAGGAAGCTTGTCCACTTCTGAGCGCCATAATAGCCATTTAACACTTGCCTGTGTCTTGCCCTCGTATTCAGTATGCTCAACTTCTACTCCGCCAATCTTTCCCTTTAGAAATACTGGTGCTACATCGTCGTCATACTCTGTTGTGTCAGAAGGCATCCCGAAGCAATTATTCATTTGGTTGATTTTCTTCTGCACTTTATTTACGAAAACAAAATGATAGAATAACTTTGAGTTAGATCCTGAAACATCAAACGTAAATTTATACATTTTGTTTCCGCTTTGAGCAACTTTAGCTTCTACATCTGCTACGCGCACGCGGTAATTTCCTGGTGCTAATGGTGTATATTCTGGTTCTTGTGATTCTTGTGCTGTATATTTAGTCATTTTATTTATCCTTTTTTAGTTGTTACTAGTTTTTTAATTGCATCCAATCCACTCATGATAAAATCACCTTCTAGTTTTTTAGTCATAGATTCAGATTTCTTAAAGTCATGGTTTAGAATGTCCCAAATGTCTTTATATGATTTTTTGCTCATAACGACTGTGTTTCTGAATAAAGAAAGAGAGTAGGTCTCAGTCCCATACTTTTTAGACGAAAAGCATCCGATGGTAATTTCATAAGAATGGTCCATCAGAAATGAGGATATTTCCATCTCAGCTCTAAAACCATTTTCTTTCATCCCTTCAATCATTCCTAAGACTTCTTTTTTTGTTAATTTAATATCCATATTCCTATCCTTTATATTTGTTTATTTGAAATCGTGATGTTTTAGTTATTTTAGTAGTGATGCGTGCAACGTATCCAACTTGATCTGTGTCTAGATTTTCTTTCAACCACTCGCTCGCCTCTTGTTCTGTGCAAAAAGAATACGGAGCATGATCATCGTTAGGCATAGAATCCAGCCATTTTCTTAGTTTCATCTTCTTAGGCTTCCCAAGGAAATCTTTGAGATGGATGATGCTTAGTGAATCACTGGATGTATAAGTCCATAGAACCCTGTTGTCGCCACAATCAATGTTTAGCCTTAGATACTTCTCATCATACTGAAAATCGACCTGACGAGACTCTTTATCCTCCATCAACGCACACAGTCCTTTCAACTGCTCCTTCTCATCATCAGTTATAGTCGCAGGATCATACTGTACAGCAATCCCAACCATGTCATCAGCACATTTAATATCATGTATTGTTTTCATTATTTATTTCCTGCTGTTGGTATTAAGTCTTCTACTTTGCATCCTTTGCGTTTCCATACGCGATCCTTAGCAAAGGCCAATGTATTGCTGTCAAGAACAAAGCCACGTGTTTGAGTGCCGTCCTCTTCCTCTTTTATAACCATGTGAGCAACTATATCAAACATCCCACATACTTCCGCAGGCTTGCGAACAAGTGGCATTAAGCGAGAATATTTTTCTCCGCTTGGTAGCGTTACATCCATTACTTTTTCCCATGCAGTAACAACGATATTCACGCCGTTATCTACAAGATTACGCAGCTCACGCATATAATCAGAAAGCTTAAAGTCCACTTTACTATAGTGACCGATCTCTGGCGCTCCGTCATTCTTTCCTGTGCGACCATATTGAGTAAGCATTGCTTTTTCAAGCTCTGATACAGTATCAATACAGATATTATCCCATTTGCAATCTTTTTTAACCTCATCAATGATTTCTTTAAAATTAGACAAGTCATCCTTTAGACGTACAACGTCTACGTTTGCGTTCATTCCACCGAGCACAGATGTCCCTCGGTCAACATCAATGATTAATGTTTTTCCAGGCAACATGCTTAAGGCAGTTGTTTTCCCCTTCCCTGAATCGGCATACATTAGAACAGATATCCCATTCGCCTGTAAGTTCTTTACTAGTTCCATTTACTTTTCTCCTACGCGGTTGTTGATTAAGTTTGAAAGTGCCGCATTCACTTTCGTAATTTGTTTAGCAAAAATCTCTTAACCCCCTTGATCTAGATGGGTGTCTCATTTTTCTTATAGCTCTATTTTCAATCTGTTGGATTCGAGCCCTTGATATATTAAAATAATCGCTAGCTTCTTTTATCGTTTCTCCTTCAAGGAACCTTCTTCTTATTATGTTTTCTTCCATTGGCGTAAGAGTAGATAAAGCGGTTGATAATAAAGACTTAACCTCATCATTTCCAACGCGGGAAATCAGTTGATGCTCTCCATCATATCCCTGACTCTCAAGTAAAGGGACAGCTTCTTCAAAGTCCATTTCTATTTTATTAAAATTGCTATTAAAGCATTCTTCAATATGTCTCACAGGGAACAGGTCTGTATACTTGCATCCAAGAGTCTCTTCTATCTTGATAATACTATCTTTTAATTTACCAGTTATTTTGCTATAAGGAGTTGACTTAAGGTTTAAAAAATCTCCTATAGTATTTTGCGTAACTCCAGAAACCCTGGATAACTCAGCAGATGTTTTAAACCCTTTTTCGTTCATTTTTTGTATGAAGTAATTATTCTTTACCTTTATCTCAATCATATAGTCTTTCAAAACCCTACCTCTACTTTCTTTTCTTTCTTAACATATCCAATAGCATCATCAACACATTCGTTCAAGCATATTCCGCTAAATGGGCACTTCATCCTGCGACAAGCGGATGGATTCCGTGGAAAGAACTTGCGATCACGCATTTCTTCTGCAAGCATGATAAGCTCTTTTCGCTTATCCTCTATCTCACTATTCATTTTTGTCAGCGGCTTATAATCACATTTTTCTTTGCAATCATACCAATCTAAACAGCGCTGATGATATTCTTCTGCTGCCTCATTCTTACGTTGACGTATAGTTGGCTTCTTGACAGCTGTGTGTATAAACTTACGTATACCTGTTACTAGACCGTAAATCAAGATTTGGTTATCAAGCTTTAGCTTATCCCAATACTTCTCGTCAACGGCATCTGATGTCGTCTTATGCTCAACAATATACTTCTCACCGTCAATCTCTGCAATAGCATCTATGTACCCATGTATAACTATATCGTCTGTTAAATTATACTTAAATTCCTTCTCAGTTTCAAGAATATTCCAGTCATTATGCGGAATATATTTATTGAAAGCATGGGTCAAAACATTGTCATTGTCGTACTGCTGTCCGTTTAAAACTCTCTCTACCTGGTCATGGTACTCACGGCCAACCTCTAACGCCTTAGCATCCTTAATAGGCTTAAGCTCATGGACATACCCAAGCTCATACCGACGAAGGCAGCGTAAATACGTTGATACTTTAGAGTGCGATATCTTAAACATTACAGCACCTGTGTATATTTACATTTCTTGCATTTAATAGTTGTCTTTTTTGATCCAATGATACCAAGAAGCATCAATGGAAAGAAAAACAATAGCCCAATCAATAGCCATAGTCCACCAACACCCTGCTTCTTTACAGTTACATTTTTACTTCCACATTTAATGCATTTAGTCATTATATTTCTCCTTAAATTTCTTATATGTCATTATTTTAATTCCTTTATACTTTTTTATAGATTTATCTTTAACCTGACACGTGTATAATGGAAGGACAATTAACCAATCCTGCCTCTTATCAAGAATGTCTTGTATACATTTCTTTTCACGTAGACTTTTATAGATTACGTATAAGCTAATTCTCTTCATACCTAGAATAAACTTGTTCTTGTCTATTAGTGGACGAGCAGGAGGATTAATAGCGTCATAAATATTAGTCATTATATTTTCCTTTTCTTATTAATTGTTTTAACTCATCAAAAACACAGCTCCGATCCCATCCGTCATAGCATTTAAGTATCCCATACAGGATAGCAGCATGCTCACCAGTATGCGTCTTTGCAAGAACCTTATTATACAAGTCTTCGACAAGTTCTTTTGCGTCAATATTTCCTTCATCATCAAACTTTGGCAATATGCATTTATAAGCTTCCTCAAAAACAACCTTCTCGACATAATCATTTATCTTTTCGACGCAATCATACATTTTCCTTTCCTCCAATAACTCTTACATCCCCACCAACAGGGATGTATTCATATTTCATACCGTCCTTATAGAACACGTACATCTCTCTAGTATATTCAGCGCGTTGCTTTGCATACAGATGATGGTTTTCTCGTTTAAACGCTAACATATCTGTCTCAGCCACCTGTTTAGCAAGCGTGCCGTTAACAGCAGTGTCTACCGCGTGTTGTAGTTTTGTGTATATCATTATTATATCCTTTGCCGTTGTTATGTAAATATATTAGCATGCATGGTTGTGCATGTCAATGCTTAATGCAATAAAAATTATAACCTACTGATTTACACCTTTTTAAACATCATTGAATAGTATTTATTGTATTCTGATAAAGGTATAAAAATACGTTTTTCTTTTGCGCCAAACGTGTTATCTTGAACGACTGGACGCACGTCAATATAAGCCACTTCCTTAAGCGTCTCTATGCTTTTGCCACGCTTACCTTTGCCTACGTTTGTAATTTGGTTAAACTCAATTCCTTCTAATATCATTTTCTCTCTCCTTAGTGTTGTTTAGTGTTTTGTTGCGTCACTCATAAGCATTTCGCATTCAGCAATCATCTCATTTACTCTCTTTCTCTTCGCCTCACGGATAACGTGGATCGCCTTTCTTGCACTTGCTTTAGCATGTCTATCAATATACCCATCAAGACGTGTTCGTTTATTAAGATTCTTTATTCGCATCAATAGCCTCCTGACATTCTTCACGTGTGAAGTAAACTAGGCTGCTTAGTATACGTCCAAGACCGTCGACAAATATACCAGCATTGCTAACACTGCTTATTCTAACCTTTATAGGAACGTAGAAATCTTCTGATGAAACTTCTGCAGAGAGCGTATGCACAATAAACACTCCTTCGTTTCTCGTCATCTTCTTAAACAGCATCTCTTCCTTCGGAAAAGAAGGAAGCTTGGTAGAACAATAGTATTTAAACTGTCCTTTGTGAAAGATATCACTCATCTTTTTAATAGACTTTGTGATCACATTATCGCCAACACCAAGCTTATCCCCGATGCCAGCAGCTTTAATGCCAGGGTTATTCTGAATGATTTTACGTATCAGTACTTCTTTATTTTTATAATGCTTACCCATTGTTTTAGTCTCCTTTTCTATAGTAAAAATTACCGTCACGTTCTTTTTTAAATGTCCATATCTGCTTGAACTGGACACTAAAGAACCTGTTACTTAATGGCTTCTCACCATTATTATCACACCAAGCCTTGTAGTCAACGTACAAATCAAATGCTGATCTGCGTTTTGCCTTAAGTGATTCGGCGAAATTCTTAATAGGATCATTAACAGACGTGAAGTCGTCCATAAGCTCTTTCTGTTCTTCAAGAACAATAAATGATCCTGCTTCTTTCAGCTTTCTGTATCCGTCATACATCCAGTTGAATATCTCGTTTGGCTTCTTAGCAAGCTTACGCTCTAGCCCTATCTCTTTGATCTTGTCACCAGTACCAGCGTCACAAGCATCAATATATTTCTCATTGAACTTAACAATACACAACCTCCGAAGGAAACCATCTGTCGTATCGTTGCTCAGCATAAAGCTGTTCATGTTCAGAATATGTTTGCACCGAGGCGTGAACTCGATGGCATCTTTACCTTTTTTAGCAGCACTGATTTTCTCCCCAGACACAAGCTTCTTAAACATGCTGCTGCTCACACTACTTGGAGCCTCTGTCGCGAGATTAAGCATACTGCTCTTAAGACGTAATGGCTCGAACTCGTTCTTGAACCGATCAGGGTTTACCATAGACACGTTCTTGTCACCGATGGCATCTGATAAGCACTTAGTGAACACAGATTTACCATTAGCCCCACTGCCGATAAAGTAGAACGCTTTCTCTAGCCTGCAGTCACTAAACAGACAGTACCCTGCAATCTGTTGGAGCAATGAGTACTTGTCATCAGCATCACCAGCCACGTCATATACGAACCGTTCCCAATCTGTCCGCTCAACACCACAGTCTGGTGTGTACGAGTAGTCGGCCTGGAATGACGACATGTCGCTCTCGTCGTGTGGCAGGAAGTCACCACTCTCTAGGCACAGTGTCCCATTTTGGAAGACAAATATTTCTTTCTTGTTGAACACGCTGTATGACGGCGTCATTGATTGGATAACAGTCACAACGTTTCGTAGCATTGTAGCCGTTACGCTTTCGCTAAGAACGTCATACACATACGCTTCGATGTCGTTTTTACGACGCTCGCGCCAGCAGCCACATGAATACTCATAGAAACCAACCTGATCCTGATACGATATATTGTGGCTCTTAAGAACCTCAGTCGCTATCTCATGCTGCGTCGGCTTACGATCAAGGCCTTTTGTGTCGATACCTTTCTGCTTACACATAGATAGGAAGCGGGCCATTATGTCAGGTGCGTACCGTAAGCCTCCTTCATTAATAATATTCTCAGCATCGATATAATCTTTTACATTCTCTATAATGTGACGCAGGCCATTTTTTTTCTTGAGTCCTTTTAACGACCCATGCTTCATATAGTGCTCGTTGATATCTTTACAGTCAGGGCTATGCCACACCTCAAAATCTTTATCGATGCAATACTTAATAGCTTTTGCTAGGAATTTCTGCCCTGCCTCGTCATTATCGAACGCAAGCACGATCTTATCATGTAGCTTCGCCATTGAATATATGTTGTGCCCAGCATACGACTCATAGCCTTCTTGAATAAATGTAAGGGAATCTAGCGTGCCTTCGCAGAGTACTATTGGCAAAGGATCTGCCTGAGGTGGCTTGAAGCCAAAAGGCACGCTGTTACCCTTGCTGTATAAGTACTTCGGAGTTTGGTTGTTTACGGCTCTGCCTATATGACCATGTACTCGTCCGTTCCTCCAGCAAGGAATTATAATTCTATTATTATTGTAGCCTATTTTCAAGAGATTTATCGTCTCATCAGTAAATCCACGACTACGCAAATATTCACGCCCGCTTTCAGGCATGGACATGTGCCATCTGGCAATGTCGCGCTGCATGCTGTCAGTGTCTTGAGGAGGCTTAACCTCTTGACCCGTCATCTCTAAATATTGTTTATATGCTTGGCTATTGTCTCCGCCAAAGCGATGCGCGGCAATCAAGGCAATTACATCGCCCCAGTCACCTGTTTTGAAATCGACCCATGAATCGTGATCGACCTTTAATGATGTCATATTGGTTGATCCAGGCTCCAATGACGACGTGCGACCATTGACCACCTTTTTGCCCATAACATCTTTTATATAATGTAAACAACTTATTTTATGTTTCATCCCTCATCTCCTCTGCCGACTATTAGTATATGTTTAAAAAGAAGCCAAAGTCAAGCGATTTTTTAATGTTTTTTTGTTCATGTATTTTTGTGTGGAGCCATCCTCCATTTTGCCTCCACAAAACAGCGTTTTGCCTCCACACTTGCCTCCACACTCTCGCTTCGGTCTAGTTTTGTTCACCCAAAAATCTATGTATGTGGAGCGTTATGTGGAGGATGGAGGTATTTTGTGGAGGATCAGTGGAGGCAAATGTGGAAGATTAAACCATTGATAAACGGCTATTGTGGAGGCATGGAGCCTTTTTTTAAATTGAGTTATGTTTTATGTAAAAGTAAAAGAAATATATATACCCCCACAACGACTTGAGTTTTGCCTCCATGCCTCCACACTTTGCTTTTTTTATGCTTGATTTTTGACTAAATATACACTAGTGTTTAAACATGAAGGGGCGGTGGATATTTTTTCTACTTTTATTATCGACTTACCACATCGTCTCTTCCTCCCCTTGACATGCCATAACATATCTATTATAATCAAACCATGAAGCGGAAAGACAAATGGATAGATAAAAACCAGCTGTACACAGTACGGGAAATCGCCTTCAATACTAATAGGTCGATAAAGACAGTATCTACATGCTGGATAAGACGCGAGGGTCTAAAAGAGTTAACTGGGGCTAGGCGTTCTAATAAAATGCTTGTTGATGGGAAAGATCTAAAGAAGTTTCTCAAAAAAAAGAAAGAACATGAAATAAATTCTCAAGGTCGAAAAAAAGGCATATGTGAAATATGCGAGTCAGAGGCTATTCTTAACTCTATGAAAGAGTGTTCTAAATGTGAAACATTAATAGACACTATTTTTAATGAAGAGTGTCGCAAACACGATCACGAGAATGATAAAGAGGCTATTTGGAAGCTTATGTATGGAATATTCTCCATACCGCATAATGATTTAGAGGAGTACATTGAAAGCAGAGGTAAAAAAGCTAAGCTTGAACTTATGCAAGATATTCAATGGGCTCTTATGGAAGATGATAAAATATTTCTTAAAAAGGTGCGGGAACAAGCGCCTAATTTATACAGGAGGGTAGTAAGATAATGAATGCCGGGAATAGATTAAAGGCTGTAAATATCCTTAAAAAGTTTCATATAGACTACAAGGATGTAGAAATATTATTAAGTATACTTGATGCTGTTTACAGCTCAAGGAACGCTATTGTTGAGGAAATGGTCGGGGACTGCAAAGTCTCTTTCTCTCCTGATTCTGGAAAGGTGTTTGTGAATATTGAATTCTCTGATGAGATTATGCTTAAGAATATAGAGCTTGGGATGATTGAAGCAGGGTTTAAACTAAAGGAGTAAGATAATGCCAGGAAAGGATAATCTTGTTCCGAATAGCGAGAGAACTCGGGAAGAGCTCCGAGCGATAACCACTAAAGGTGGCATTAAATCTGGTCAGGTTCGGAGAGAAAAAAAGAAGCTACGTGAATTAGCAACCGATATACTCAATTTAAAGGCACCTGTGCATAAAGTGGAAGCGATTAGAGAGCATTATCCCGAAGCGACCTCTAATATGACGCTGAGCGAGCTTATATTGTTCGCGCAGATGAAAAAGGCATCTGATGGAGATGCTAAGGCTTTTGAGTTGCTTAGGGATACTGCGGGGCAAAAACCTGGTGAAGTGATTGAAACGGTGAATACAAATATGAATACTGATGTCACATTAACTGACGAGCAAATTACAGAGGCTGGAAATATTATCGCTAAGATGATTAAGGGCGAATAAGAATGGCTCTGACACCTGCTCAGCTTGGAAAGGTATTGATATCACAAGGGTTTGAGGTATGGATGATGGCTATGTTCTCTCAAATAGAGGGGCGTGTATTTATTAGAGAGCCTCTGCACGATAATATATTCAATGCATTTGATCGGCTATATAAAGGTGATAAAGATGTCCAGTACCTTAATCTAAACATATGTCCACGTGCTGGAAAGACTATAAGCTGTTGTTATTTCATTGTTTATGCCATTATAAAAAACCCTAGCTGCGAGTTTATATACACCTCTCAATCAGCAAAGCTGCTGCGCGAGGTTTCTGACAATATATCAAAGATACTTAATAGTGAAATATTTAAGGCTATGTACAATCTTTCTTCTTCTACTGAGGAGAAGGCTACATCATTTGTAGACGACTACTTCAGAGAGTACTATGAAAAGACGCAAAAGGAAGAAAAAACAACGTTTTCATCGTCATTAATTAAGGTTTCTGGGGCCAAGATCCATCTATCTCCTTTGGGCGGGCAGATCGTAGGGCTTGGCTTTGGAGTGCGCGGAAGTAATGGTTTCTCAGGCGGACTATTCCTTGATGATATTGACAAACCTTCTGATGTAAAGACATCAATGGTTATCCGTGAAAAAACGCACAGTTTCTTTTCTGACACTCTTGTCACCCGTGCTAATAATCCTCATGCGCCTATTGTTAATGTGCAGCAACGCATCTGTATTGGTGATATGTCATCGTTCCTTGAAGAGGAGTATGAGTTTAAAACAATTAAGGCCCCTTTATTTAAGAATGAGGTGCTGCAGCTGCCGTCTATGTATGATGAACGACGATTGAGAATAATTAAACGTAACGAGGCTGACTTTCTTGCGCAGTACCAGCAAGATCCTATTATGGATGGAGGGACTATCTTTAAGAAGGCATGGTTTGAGAATGTTGATAGACTGCCAGATGAATTTGAAAAGACATTTGCAGTAGCTGATACGGCGTATGGTGAAAAACAGACAAATGATTATACCGTGTGTAGCGTGTTCGGGATAAAGGATGATAAGCTATACCTTGTGAATGTGTTTAGACGACGCATATCGTCGATTGACATCCCTCAATGGCTGGAGACGTGTTTACGGAAGTATGAGGATACATTACATTATGTATGGATTGAGCCAAAGGCAAGTGGAATAACATTGCTTCAGGGGTTCCAAAGGTATTCTTCATTCATAAATGTGCCTAAAGAGGAAGAGACTCGTGAACATATGAAGCGCATTAAGGACAAGGTGGAGCGCGCAAATGACGCTTCTGTGTTTATTAACGACCAAGAAAAGAACATATTGATTTACGAGGGCATCGACTGTTATAATGACATTATGGCTGAATTATATGCATTCCCTAACGTAAAGCACGATGACTTCGTGGATACATTCGTAGACGGGATTGCTCTTTTTGGAAAATATTATAAGAACTCAACATACGACTTTACGGAGATGCTTGGGTTTGTGAACAGTTTAAGGGGATAGGATGAAGCTTTTAAATAAAGTACGTGACAGCTTTTTTCAGCTACGGGGCAATAGTAACCGTGCTAATAGCATAACAAATAACTTCCACACTAAAAATATATTGAATGCAGATAATGTTATCTATCGTGGAGAGCGTATTATATCTCCATACGAGTTAGAAAACCTATATCTGAATAACCCTTGGGTTAAGAAGTGCATAACATTAACAGTAAAAGAAGTTTTTAAAAGTGGTGCCAAGCTTAATCTAGAGGGCTCTTATAAAGAACAGGAAGATGACTTTTGGAAGTTCTTCCGTTCTGAATATGAAGAAACAGTAAAGAAAGCATTCTTTGAAATGCTTCTCTATGGTGGCGCATTAATCGTCAAACGTGATGAGATGCAGGATCCATTAGGTGAATATGAGCTATCTGAAGATACAGAGCTTTTCAATATTCCTTACACACAGTATTTTGGAATCCCTAACTACATTGAAGGGACTGCTATTATCGATGGCGCGTCACAATGGACCATCGGAACCGCTGGGCAAGTGTCTCCGTCATTCGCTGTTTCATTTGCTGGAGATCATCCTCCATATAGCCGTCAACAATATTACAAGTATCAAGGTATCGGCACGATTGAATCAAACCTTGATCTAATTAAGCTGACTGATGTAATTATGAGCTCATTGGCGAATAGTACGTTCAGAAACGGCATTATCACAATGAAGATCAATAAATTGCGCGATTCTATCAATTCTGGAAGTCGTGAAAAAGCTACACAGTTTTTCTCATCTCTTGAACTGATTAATAAAGGGCTTAATTCAACAGCTATGATCCAAATTGATAAAGATGATGACGCGTCTGCTATTAATCTTAATGTTGCTCAGTACGAGAAAGTACTTGAGTTGTCATTAAAGACATTGATCGGTGCATTTGGTTTTTCAGCTACTAAGCTTATGGGGTCGTCACCAGATGGTATGAATGCTACTGGCGAGTCAGATATTTACATGAATATCGAAACAATTGAAGAATACCAAGAACAGGTAAAGCCTCAGATGGAAGAGATCATAGAGATAGCTTTATTTAAGTTCTTTGGTGAAGAGGTTGCTTTTAATCTTGAGTATAATTCGCTCCGCGTCATGTCTCCAATTGATGAGGTAAATTATGATAAGCAGGCTATCGAAAACTCAATCAATTTACAAGATGTGGATAGTGAAGAAGGCCTAATGTACTTACTTGATAAGAACGTTATTACTCCTGAACAGTATGATGAGCAGAAAAAGCGTATTAATGAATTGAATGAAATAGACACACCGCAAGAAGGGGAAGAGGATGAAAACGATCAAGGGCGTAAAGCATCCTAAGAAGATCGAGGCTGAATATTACCGCTCTATCCGTAAAATGGCGGGTGATATATATCGAGTATTTCGAAAGAATGTGGATCTAAAGGACTTTTCCGATTCACGCTCAACGCAAATATCCGCCTTTGATAAAGCGGTTGATAAAATCGTTAGACGATCGAATGTCATTGCCTCTATTTATACGGAACGTTTGTATAAGTATTTCAATCGGTCGTTCCAGAAGAATACGGCTAAGGTTGATTTCGGTATAAATATCCGTCAATTAATGAAGGGTGATATTGAAACTGTCAGTCTTTTAGGTGATAATGCAGAGATGTACATAGAGAAGTACGGAAATGACGTTGCTTCTTGGCTTAAGGGTGCTGTAAGACAGAATTATGTTGAAGGTGGCTCGTATTCCAATCTTGTGAAAGAGATTAAAGAGCGTGCGGGGGTAGACAACAGGAAGGCAAAGCTAATTGCTCGCAATGAGTCTGGCAACCTAATAGGAACAATGAATGTTAAGCGTGGCGACGACCTTGGTGTAAAAAAAGGCGTTTGGCGCACAATGAAAGACGAGCGGGTACGTGAAAGTCATAGAAAAGCTGACGGAAAGGTATTCGACTTGAAAAAAGGATTAATGGTAGATGGTGTATATACGTGGCCATCACTTCCAATAAGATGTAGATGTTATCTTGAATACGTAATAGAAGGAAAGTAAATGAAAAGAGATGGGTTTAGGTTATTTGAACTGCATGTAAGGCTGCGGCATTGCTCGGACTATAAGAGATCTTGCAAATACATCAAGGAAGCAGCAAGACTACAGTCAAAGCTTAGCAAATCAGCATTCAAAGAAGAATTTATTTACTTCCGAAGCATCTTCAATAGATCTAAGGCTAAGTTTGAAGAGCGCTATTTTAAAAAGTATGGAGCAGCATAATGATTTACATTAAAGATAAATTAACTATCGACGCGAGCAAGAAGAAAGTTACGATCGCACGTGATGGTATTTATAAGTATTTAGGTGAAGAAATTGGCATTCCAGGTGATATGAATATCTACAACGTAATGCGCTCGACTGAATCGTGCACTACTGTACGTGATAAAATCAATGAGCATGGATGTATCCCAGTAACAATCGAGCACCCTAAGAATTTCGTCAATCTTGATGACACTAAGTCTTTCAAGCGCGGCGGCGTAGGAAAGTGCGAACTATCTGTGAAGGATGGATGTAATGTTGTTGAGGGTGAAATGGTTGGCTTAAGTGCTGACGTTAAAGATTTAATCGACCAAGGGTCAGAGGTCTCTTTAGGATCTCGGGCAGAAATTAGGAAGGTTGAAAATCCTGAGTATTCATTTATAATGGATGTTACAGATGTAAATCACGTGGCGATTGTTGCTAATGGCCGTTGTGGAACAACTTGTAAAATCAAAGATGCTGATTTTAAGAAACTAATTATGGAGGAATTAAGCATGGAACTTAAGCAAAAGAATGCTGACTTGCAAGCAGAGAAAGAAGTTTTGGAAGCAAAACTTGCTGACGCTGAGGCGAAGTTAGAAGAAACTAAATCTGAAGCAGTGGCTGAAGAAGAAGTGATTGTAGAAGCTGAAAAAACTGAAGAAACTGTAGAAGCAACTGATGCGGAAACAGAAAAAACAGAAGAAGTGGCGGAAACAGAAGAAGCTAAAGAGGAGTCTGCGGCAAAAGAACAAGAGCTTGTTGATAAAGGAATCGACATGGCATTTCAAAAAGGACAGATTGCATTGAAATTTGTAGATGCAGGTCATTTGAAGGCGGCTGATTTAATTGGAAAGAAGCCTTGTGAAGTAATTGACACTAAACTAAAAGAAATTTTCGGACTGGAAGAAGTATCTGATTCTGATCGCACTGGATTGATTTCACTCGCACTTAAACCACAGGTTAAAGACGGATGGAACAACTGGGGCGTAAAGACTGAAGACAAAAAAGCTTCAAAAGAAGGAAAAAGCATTTTAGGGCGGATGTTTAAATAATAACCAAATATAAAACTAAAAGGACTGAATTATGGCATTATATGATAGCGCTAACATTCAAGAAATTCTAAACAACGGTGCATATGCTCCATTGACTGGAATCTCTAAACCAATGGTTGAAGCAGTTGTAGACTTACCAACACCACTTAAAGCTGGTCAAGGTGTAAACATCGATGCTGCTGGAACCGTAACACTTGCAACTGATAACGCAACACACGTTATTTCAAAATCACACTTAGGACTTACAGATAGCACATATCAAGTAACTGACTTTGCAAAAGCGATCCCTGCGGTTGTTTTGGGCCAAGCTATTATTGATTGTGAAATGAAGCCTGCGGAAGTAATCGTTGCTACTGATACAGTAACATTCTCAGCTGGTCAAATCATTAAAGCTGTTGGCGGCGAAGCTCAAACTTTTGTAGCAGAAGCTGTTGAAGGCAATACTGTACGTATCAAGTTCAAATAATAGGAGACTGTAATAATGAAAGAATTAAATCACTTACAAAAAAGCTTTATCGACAGTATCGCTAAAGGTGTTTGCAAAGTTATCAAAGATGGTGACATTGCAATCGAAAAGAAAAACGCTTTGTCAATCTCTGATGCAGAAACAATTTCAAAATTTGGAATTGAAGTATCTGATTCAGGTGTAATCAAAGATAACATGCCATATGTTGAATATGAACTTGTTAAAGTGTCTCAACGTTTGTTTGAGCGCCCACAAGCTAACCAACCATGGATGGAAATCTTGACTGCTGATGGCGATGGATCAAATGATGAATCAATCATCTACAAATTCATTGACTACAAAGGCGGATTTACACAAGCTGTAGACAAAGGGTCTTCAAACTCAATCGTTTCAACAAAACATGGTGCAGAAGCATATCCTATCCACACATTGAACGCTTATTTAGAAAGTGTTTCTTTACGTGAATTGGCTGTTGCTTTAGCTAAAGGATACGCTCTTCCAGAACGTCGCCTTCGCGCAATGTACGTTTCATTCGTTAAAACAATGAACAACGTTATTTTTGCTGGAACTGACAATGCAGGAAAATCTGTTTCTAAATATAAAGCTTCTGGTGTTCCAGGATCTTATGTTAAAACATCTGCTTCAACATTGTCTGCTTTGATCTTAGCTGGTGATACAACAGAAATCTATGACTTATTCTTAGATGTTATTTCAACAATGGAAGCTAACGGTGAAAAGAACGATGGGGAATTTACTCCAAACGTTTGTGTTTTACCTGTTAAGCAATATTCAGAATTGAAAACATTGATGAAAAACTCAGGATACTTTAACATGACTGTTAAAGAATACTTAGAAAAAATGTTGAACCTAACATTCTACGCATACGCTCCTTTGAAAGAAGCTGGTGCAGCGGGTGTTGATCGTGCTATTCTTATGAATACATCATCAGAAAACATGTTCTATGGTATGCCAAATGGTCTATCAATGTACTCAGACACTAAATTTGACGAACAATCTGAAAAAGCTACATTCCGTACTTCAGGATTGATTGTTATCAATAGCGGTGCTTTTGGATACATCGACAACGTTTAATTGTTGTTTAGGGGGCGGGTTAGCTCGCCCTCTTATTTTTAAAAGGATAAAGTAATGAAATTTAAAGCATTAAAAGCAGTAGCATTCCCAGCGTTTAAAATTGACGTGCAAGCTGGAGATGAGTTTGAGCTAACTGCAGAACAGGCAGTACATGTACAGGGCTTTGTTGGTCTTGTTATCGAGCCTATTAAAAAGAAGCGCAAAAAAAAGAATGACGGATAATTACGAACGTTTAAACTACACTGATGAGCGTGATTTGAATGATTATCAAATCAATAACGACTCTTTGGGCAACGATGAGATCAAGCGACTAATTGCTGAGAAGCAGTCGCTGGTTATCGCAGATGTTAAAGACCAGACAGACTATAAGATGTACGCTGATCGGTACAAGTTCGTCCCAGACTGGGTTCTTAACCAGCTTTATCAAAAAGCGGTGAGAATGCCTCGTTATGGGTTAATTAAAATGTTTTTAGATCATGATATAGATGATCACTACTGGATGACAGAACTTCTGGTGGGAATGCTTGAAGCGTATAGCATCACAGATTATGAAGACGAGTTTACGCAAGTTCCCCCACCAGACCGCATTATTATAGCTCCAAAACCTCTGTCTCGAACAGAAGGATCAAAGAGTGTTGGTGATATGAGTATTTCGTTTGAATCTGAACGACTTGGTATTGACATTAGTCAACCATTCGAGCAGTTTTTATCCACTCTCCCTAATGGGATTGAGATATTGGATAAATATAAACAGTATCAAGCACATACACCTTATATTGGAGTAGTTTAATGTTAAGCGCATTTGTTAATTCTAAATTTTTCAATGATCCAAATGACAAGGTTTATTTGGTTCAGGTAAACGTTACTGATGACAATGGGTTTTTAAAAAAAGAGCTCGGTGCTAAGAAACTTCTACCGAAGAAGGTTATTATACCGACGGCTAACGAAAAGGTTCAAGGCAAGACGCTGGTGAAGACTGCAAATCTTTATTTACAGCGTCGCCTTAACTTTTACGATGCAGAAAATTGTAGTGACCGTGTCATCTGGCAGGATAATTATTATCGTGTGACAGAGGTTATGGATCGCTCAAAAAGAAATGGATACGGTTACCGTTATTCACTGGAGTATTTAAACGAAGATGAAATATAAAAGCAATGACATGAAGGGGCTTGTTGATAAGATGCGTGACGTCATTCAGCAGGATCTTAATGACTTGGCTAAGGTTTCAGATTTCACGGTTGCATTCGGCGTTCCTAAAGGGACTAATAAAGAAGGGCAGTCGATTGAGGAGTATGCACGTGTTAATCACGATGGGAGTTTCTCACAGAATATACCTGCCAGACCGTTTCTAAGTACCGTTAGACGCAGATACTCTGAGAAGATTAGCGCTGATACAAAGCGCGCATTAGAGGAGCTTAAGGGGGAGAAATTCTCGCAAGGGACTCTTAAGAATAGTGATGTCAAGCGTGTAATGATGAAGAATGTAGCATTGCCTTTAGAGAATTATGCTAAAGATAATGTGATAAGTGGTAGTTGGGTTCAGAATGCCCCGTCTACTGTGAGTAAAAAGGGAAGTTCAAAGCCGCTCGTCGATCAAGGTGAGATGGTTGGATCTATTAATGCTATAGTGGTGAAAAGATGATTGAAGTTGAATTAATGAATGCTTTGCGATCAATTGTAGATACGAATGTCGTTGATGTTCGTGAATATTACAATGTTTTCACATATTCAAAAGAGCAGCGTGATAGTATCCTTAAGAACAAGGACCTTTTAACATTTCGTGAGGACGATAAGAAGGTGTGGGGGCATGGCGTCCGCTATATCCAAGAAGATCCAAGCGTTGTTGATAAGTATTCAGATGTCACAGATACAAATTATCAGATAGATGTTGTTCTAGATTGCTACGGCGAGGGAGCAGAGGTGCATCTTCAAAAGATTATGGAGGTTCTGAATAATTATGATGACAATTTCTATGATAATGGATTGGGTATTCTTAACTATGGAACTGTCCAAAACAATACTGACTTAGAGAATAGTCTGTATAAAAAGCGATTTTCGTTACCATTGACCGTGCAGTTCGTGTACCGTACAATTGGAAGTGAAAATTATATAATTAAAAACGTAGAATTCGAAATTCAAGGAGAATGCTAAATGGAAAGTATACGTCGTACCATTAATGTCTCAAGCATCAGTCCAATTGTTTTAGAACGTAAAACTTTCGGAAAGGCATTATTTATTATTGATGCAGTGCCAGCGGACGCTAATGACCGCTTGGTTAAATATTCAAGTTATCAAGAAGTTGTTGATGCCTTGGGTAGCAACACAGAGTCAGAGCGATTTGCTAAGTCTTATTTCTTAAACGGTGCTTACGGCACAACGCCTCCATACATGTGGGTATTAAAGGTAGACATCACTATTGGTGCTGAAGATCTTGCTACTGTATTGCATGATGACGCGCTAGTTAAGCCAGAGGATTACTACTTGATCTCTTCTGATGAGAATTTCACAACAGATCAAAAAGAAGTTATTGCAGATACTGTTGAGCTTTATAAAGACAACTGGTATATGTGTAATTTCGAGTACACAAATGTTGATGCTTATGACTTAGGTATCACAACTGACTTGACATCTGTATTGGCTGCTAAGAGCATCACTCATTCATTTGCAAACTACGCTCACAAGCCTGGTGGAGAAAATGAGTACTTAAGTGCTGCTGTTTCAGGGTTCTTATCTGGCGTTGACTACACTGCTACACGCGGTAAAAATCAACCTGCAAAGAAAGAGTTAAACAATATCACTGTTAATGGATTGACTGATAGCAATATTGGTAAATTGATTGAAAAGAATTATAACTATTACACAGCAACAACAACAATTAAAGACAATAACTGGTATGGTCTGAACTCACGCAACGTAAGTGGAGATTCTTTCTTAGATATCATCACAATCGATTACATGAGCTATAACTTAACTGTGTCATTGGCTGAATTGTTAAAGAACGAAGCTATTATCGGGTTCGATCGCACTGGATACGGGCTTGTTGAGCAAGAACTAGATCGCAATATGCAAGAGTACTTGCGCGGTGGAATCTTGGCTGACAACGGCGTAACTGCTGATGGTGAGCTATTCCCATTTGGATACAAGATTCAGATGCCTGCCTTATCGGACGCAACAGCTGCTGATAAGCTTGCTGGAAACTTAAAAGAAATCGTCATTCGCGTGTTACCTAAATATTCAGTAACTTCGTTTGACATTACATTACAAGTGGAGGTGTAAGATATGGCTACTAATACAATGAGAAGTGCTGTTAATAACGACCTGATCTTAACTTTACCAGGAACGGTAAGTGTTGCTTCAGAAAAGATTAATATCACTAACTTCACTATTGAAGGGACTGCGATTGAGTATGGATTTGTTGATACAAACCGTATGGAAGAAAAACTAGGTGTGGATGGAAGCGGAGAAGTTTTCCAAAATGCAAACCGTTTGATCTATATTGAGTTCACAATCGTTCCATTTAGTGAAATCGACAACAAGCTAGCTAACTTTACATTTGATCAACCGCTTGATGCGTTAGTTGTTTTATTTAAAGATTATGATTCAAGCCTTAAGTTCACATCAGATAAAGCTTTCTTTAAAGTTGTGAATGCACGCCAGAAATCAACAAATCCAGATTATAAAACATACCGTATTACGTTAATTGACTATGTGAAAGGAAGCATCTAATGAGCTTACTCGAAGGCAAGAAAGATAAATATGAATTTCAATATCAGCTAGACATTAGCTTCGACAAACAGTTGGAGCTTTTGGATAGTATCGGGACATTCTACTCTTATGTTGACGGAATGGCAGTGCCAAAGTTATCTAAAGTATGGAATTTCATCAAAGATAAAATCACTATTACAGAGATTGAAGGCGAGAAGGAATTCTTGATCTGGAAAAATGGTTCTATGGTTGATGATAAATTCCAAAAGATGCTTGCTGTATCTGTGTCATCTAGTAAGTGGTTCTTGGAGGCTTTCGGGGGTTTTATGAGCGATCAGGGAGTAGTCCTAGACTAGATAACTATTCTAAGATTACGGAAGGCTTTAACTTCTTTAAGTACTACTTAGTCTTTAAAGGATTTGTCCAGCTTTCTGATCTATACAACGGAACTATTGATATCTTTAAGATGAAAGAGCTGGTAGACAATTACAAGCTTTATCTTAAGGGTGAAAATTATTTAATGGAGAAGAGTAATGGCTGATTTTGCTGGTGGTTTTTATTACGACTTAGCCGTTAAAACAAACTTAGACAAAGTAAATAAAGGCGTCGGCACGTTCGCTAAAGGAACTGCTGCTGCTGGTGCTGGTGTAGCTGGGTTAGTAACTGGCGCAAAGGCTTTCGCTAATCAATTCCGTGAAATAAATGCTATTGCTAAACAAACAGGCACGTCTGCGAAATTCGTTCGACAGATCGGGCTTGAGTTTCGCCAATTGGGGTATGAGGCAGATGCGGGTAACGCACTTGTCTCTAATCTTGGTGAGCGACTTAAGACGTTCCAGGCGCGTGGAACAGGCGCGTCTCCATTTGGTCGCCTAGATATTGACATGACTGCAGTGAAAAATGTTAATGACTTGATCACTAAGCTTCGTGCGAAGGTAGGTCATAAAGACTTCAGCACAAGCGCTACTGAGTTAGGCCTTGGTCTGGCGCAAACAGATTATCTTAGACGTCCAGAAACAGAATTTCAGGCAAATAGACAGATCGCTATCAAGGGATCTGCAGATATAAAGAATTTGATTAATCAAGAAAAGAAGCTTTCTGCTGATTTAGGAAAGCTTAGCATTGCTATGGATAAACTAGGCGCAGCGTTGCTTGACCTTGCGGTTAAGGTAACTCCTTTGATTAATAAGCTTGCTGACTGGCTTGGTGAGGACAAGAGTGAAGACGTTAAGGCTGCTGGTGATATAGCAAAGGGAGCTCTCGCGGGTGCCTCTCTAGGAGCTTTCATTCCTGGAGCAGGACCCGTTGTTGGAGCAGGCATTGGTGGTGGAGCAGTTGTTCTAAGCGAAGCATCTAAGGAGTTGCAAAAGAAATCTAAAGAAGATATTGCTCTAGGAGCTGCCACAGGATTAGTTCCAGGAGGAGCGTTTGCTAAATTTGGAGCAGGGCTTGTCAAAAGCATAACAAATAATATAACGAATAACGTAATGGTAAACAGCACAGATGAAGGGAAAGAATTCCTTGTTGTGAATAACGAGCTGGAGAAATAGATGGCGATTGATGCAACTATACGTTTTTTGCGGGATAAACTAAATCTGAATAAGTTTCGGAAGCTTTACTATATAGAAAACGATGGAACAAAATACTCTCTTGATATCGGTGCATTTGAGGAGCAGTCATTTGCATTCTCAAATACAATATCGGATAATCCAGTTGAGTTTGGTGCTAATCTATCTGACAACATATACCGTAATCCTGTATCAATTAAAGCGGTTGTTATTACTGGTGAGACTGGGTTTATTGCAAGCGTTATTGATCAGGTAAAAGAATTCAGAGCAGACTTTCTTACTGGGACAGACTTTCAGGGGAGTGTGCAGGCAGCGCTTCAATCACTTGGATTAGACCTCATTGACGGATCATCTGCTGGGACGATAAGAAGCTCAAAAGTGTATAATAAACTTATTGACCTGCACCAGAATTTTAAGCAAGTAGAGATTATAACACGTGACCGTGTTTACAAAAACCTACAGATCGAATCTATAAATAGAACGATGGCTGTGGACAACTATGGCGGCGCTGTTATTGAGCTTAACTTGAAAGAGCTGTTGCGTTTCGGCGGGAATGATAATAATCTTCTCGGTTCGGATCCTAGACAGAATGGATTTCTTGGAAAAGAAGAGCTTCAAGGGAAGCTTGATGATGTTCTTGGGAGGTTTGGCATATGATATTATATACACTTTCACAAAGCGAACAAGACGGCTCGTTTAACTTAAACAACAGAGAGATTAATTTTGAGATTAAGCGAAATGGAGATTTTGGGAATTACCATATTAGCTTATTTGAAAATGATGAGATGGTTCTTGGCGGGCGCAACCTAGTAAATGGATGTGACCTTTTATATAACATGAAGTTGCTTGATCTTGGAAAGAGCCTAACGTTTTATGGGGAGCAGGATTTAAGTGAAGCATACTTAGTGTATGAGGAGTAGCCATGAGTTTCTTTGGAAGATATGTAAGGGTTGACTTTCCTGAATTAGGAAGATCATTTGAAAGTAGCTATGATGAACGACGTGAGGATCAGCCAAGAATTGTTATTGACGCACAGCTTGAGAGGAGTGCGTACACACAGGGATCTATAAGTATTTATAACCTTAGTGAGTCATCTGTTAAATCTCTTCAAGATGCCAGAGAATATAGTGTGGATGTGTTTGCGGGGTGGTCATCTGGCGGACGCGGGCAGATTGTGCGTGCAAGAAAAAGCTATCTTGAAATAATAAGAATAGGAACAGACGTAATAACAAAAATCTATTTCGTTAGCGCTGGAATGAAAAAGAAAGAACCGAAGTCGTATAGCGCAGCAACTATAACATCTGTTATAACCGACCAGGCTGAAACATTCGGTTATTCAGTATCGTTTGATGATGCTGGCCTGGCTGGAAAGAGCGTGTCAAATATCTCTTTGAGAGGGAATATATATGAGCGCATGAGCAAGCTTGCGTCCATACACAGCTTTGAGTATTATGAGCAGAGCGGAAGTATTATAGTGTCAACTGGTACAGGTGTTGGAGCTGCTTCAAAAGGCACAATAGACCTCGATTCCAGTGATGGGATTTTATCTATACCGTCATACACTGACTTTGGTGTCAAGATAAACTTCACGATGATGTTTAACCCTTCCGTGCGTATAGGGAAGCTTTTCCGCGTTACGAACAAGTACGCAAGAATTGCAATGAGTGACACAGACAAATCATTCTCTTCTGATGCTTTAGAAAATAGCCTTAGAGGAATCGAGAATGTTCAGTTTAGAACATTCGACATAAGATACAGCCTTGATACAAGAGGAGAGGCTTTTAATATGGATATAGAGGGACAGCGTTTAGGAGGATTAGCATAATGAGTAATAAGCAAGTGAAAGAAGTGCAGCGCCTTATTCGGAATGAAATGCGAGCAATAAACACAATGTATCCATGTGAGGTAAAGACGTTAAACGGGACGCGGGTCGAAGTTAAGATACTTGTTGATGACACATCAGAATTTTCTTTTCCAGATGTACTTGATGTTCCCATTATGTACCTGAAAGCGGGATTATCATTAATCAACATGCCTGTCGCAGTTGGGGATAAAGGGCTTGTTTTTCTTAGCACTAAATCAATGCGAGAGTTTAAGAGTGGTCAGGGAACTGCTTACTCACAGATATTTGATATTGACAGCGCCGTTTATTTCGGTGGTGTATTCACTGATTATGATGATACGTCAGGAGTGTCGCAAACGGCTTTATCATTATCAAATGAAGATGCGAAAGTTGAGATTGATGGTGGAAATGTTATAATTAAACCAACAGGCGAGACGCAGATAAACGATGCAACAGATAATGCATTGCTATTTAATATATTTAAAGCGCTTTACGATAAGCTTGTTCTTGATATAAATGCAGAGCTTACAAAAATAGCAGCAGCAGTTCCTGCTTATGACGCAACAAAAGCGTTGCCAATTGTATCGGACATAACTCCTGCAAAAGATGAGGATCTAAAGATATGAGTACTAAAGACATAATTATAAAAGACGACCTACTCCTTATTGAGGATGGCAAATTCGTGTACACACAGAAAGACAGAGACTTCATTATACGTAAGGTAGAAGAAAGATTGCTCACGGTAACTGGGGAAGATTTCCAGGACATTGTGAAGGGCCTTGACTTGCAGGGAGTGATGTTTAATGAGCGTGCAACAACAAGCGATATCTATTCAGAAGTGCTTCGTAACGTGCTTCTTGTCGAAGGCGTTCAAGAGGTGATTGACATTCAGATCGCACAGGAAAAAGAGAAATTGATAATCGGCGTGTCTTTTGTGTATAATAAAGAAGAATTAACAGTTGAGGTAACAGTGTGACAAAAGTAAATGATAAAGGATATCAATTAACCGATATCGAGCAATTGATTAGTGACTACAAGACATTTATTACAGACAATTTCACTGGCTTAAATGTTGATAGCGAAGCTCCTATGGGGCAGTTCGCTCTTATGCATGCATACCTACTAGACGAATTCCAAAAAGACACACAGGCTGTGTACAACTCATTTGATCTAGACAGCGCATCAGGGCTTGATCTAGACAAGCTTGGAAAGATCATTGGATTAGAGCGTATTGCGTTTGTTCCAACGACGGTCACAACAGACGTTACCAGCTCATCGACACCATACACGCTTGTGAGCGGATCACGCTTTGTCTTAAATAAAGATGAGAGCGTTATCTTTGAAATCCTAAGTGACACATTAATAGATGCTAGCCCTAAATCAATTGGCCTTTCAAGTATTAGTTATGAAGAGATTGATATAGAGGTTGGCGATAAGATGAAGCCAGTTGATGTCATTCCTCAGATACTAGACATGGAAATCACAGCATTTATAGATGGTTTCCCAGCGGAGAGCGACTTTGCTTACCGTCAGCGCTTAAAACAAGTGACTGGTGGTAACGGATTAGGCGGAACGCAGCGTATGAATAACGCTATATTTGATGTTGAAAATGTCACAAGCGCAATTGTATTTGATAAGAATAGCGACGTATCTATCCCTTTGGGGCAGGTAAAGGCTATTGTTGATGGCGGTGACAACATAGAGATTGCAAACGCTATTCTGAACAGCTTAGATATGGGATGTATAACAATTGGATCAACAACAGAAACTATTCCTGACTATAACAACAACCCTATTGACATTAAATTTACACGTCCTAGTCAAAAACAAGTTACGTTTGAGTTAGAGGTGACTTTGATTACAGGACTTACGGCTGATCAACGCCAGCAGATTGTTGACGGGTTTATTCTTTTGTGTGATCGTGTGCCTATCGGTGGGACATTGTTCTATCAAGATGTTTACGGATTAATCGTAAGTATTGTTACTGGAACGGCAAACATCACATCACTTACAGTGGATGGAAGCGTAATAGACGTGACATCTGCTTCAGATGAGAAGATAATTGCAGACCCTACTATCACGCCAGAAGATAACATAAGCATTGTGTAGGAGGCTATATGACTGACTTCACAACATTTTGGCAGTACAATGAGCTGTCTGATTTAAATGGATTTAATGAGGACTTAAAGCCTTATATAAGAAACTTCTTTCTAGTGGATATAACTGACTACGAAACGGTGAATGGTTATTCTTTAGACTTGATTGGAAAGTTAATGGGAGCTGCTCGTCGGCCTATTTTGATTAAATACAACAACGCCGTATGGAACCAGTTCGACTGGAATCAAGATGACTGGAATACGTCTGCTTTAACATACGCTGACTTTAATCCAATGAGCGACACTAATTATCGCAAGGTGCTTAGAATGTTTTCTTTCTTTGCTGTTCGACCAAGAACATTGAATAACTTGCTTGAAATACTAGGGGAGATATTGCCTGGGCTCGTTTATACATATAGTGTAATTGAAAATCAAGTAACAATTGAGTATACTTTAAGTAGTGTAAATCTAGAGGAACGCAAAATCCTAACGTACATACCAACGCCTCAAGGCACAGAAATAGATTTAAAGGTGATATTATAATATGCAGGATAAAGATACAAGTTTTTTATTCGCTCAAAGCGGACAGGTAAATAATTTAACTCAAATCGAGCAGGAAGCTGGATATGTTCCAAACACACCAGCTAATGCTGACGATGTGAATTTCAAGATGCAGGATCTCGATCGGTTGATGAATTCAATGTGGAATGAATGGAAGACTGCATTCGCAGCAGCTGGCATTTCTTTTGATGAATTTCAAAACGACCAAATTCTGCAAACAATTATCAATGTTACTCAGGGACAAGAAGTATTCAGCAAAGGATATATCGACGGCGGAGTTCCGTCATGGGTAAATGGTCAAGAGATATCATACACAGCAATGAAAGCGCGTAGTGATGATGATGCGGCCAATATATCTGGTCCAGTGTTTAACAAAACAACTCAATCACCATTCACCATTGGAAGTGGGAACGGAGGACTAATTAAAGCGGGTGTTGATCAGTCATGGCGGATAGAAGCAAGTGATTATCTACAAGCTCTTAATGTAAGTGTGGAGGATAATTCTCCTGAGGGGATCTTCTTTAACCCAAATGGGTTCGGAATGTATACTGTTGGGGATCAAAACAATAATGTTTACCAATACACTCTATCGACAGCGTGGGACATTAGCACAGCTGTTTTTGTGCAGGCTTTCTCTGTAGCGGCGCAGGGGACAGCTCCATTTGACATTACTCTCAAGCCAGATGGCACAGAAATGTATATTATTAATGATGGCGGGAATGATTTAGATCAATATACACTAGGTGTAGCATGGGATATTTCATCAGCTGTATCTGTAGCTACTTTTGATCTAGGGGCGCAGGAAGCTGACTGCAGAGGGATAGATATTTCTCCAGATGGGACAAAGTTATATACAGCAGGCGATGCTGGGAATGGGATAGACGAATGGGACTTCGGCGTCGCATGGGACGTTACCACGCTTGTCCATAATCAGTTCAAAGGGACGCCAGAAGACACCGCTCCAACAAGCTGTCGCGTGAAGCCTGATGGGACAGCTATATTTATGCTTGGGAACCAGACAGATAGAGTTTACAAATATTTAATGAGCACTCCTTGGGATATTTCTACAATGACAATAGATCAAAGTTTCCAGGTGGCCGCTCAAGATGCTGTCATGAATGGATTGTACATCAGAGATGATGGACTGGATTGGTATACTGTTGGTGACGCAAATGATAGCGCTTATCAGTATACAATGGATACAATTAATAACCTATCTCTATTCCCATTCGGAATATTTAATACAACGACACTTGCTTATGATGTAGCATATGATGCGGATGTTAACGGTGGGAATATCTTTGCAGACGCAGGAGTCATCTCTGGTGGATTTAATGCAAAACGTCGTATTGGAGCGTTTATAACAAATGGCGCAGGAATGATTGATAATTTCATATCAGTTGAAAAGTCTGGTGGTGGCGTAAAGGTGTCGTATTCAGCACGAAAGACAGAAGCTTCTGGAGCTCTCACTATTGCATGGGGATTATTTAACTTAAACGTTCCATCTATTTATGATGGTATGGAAGTTATTCTATCAACAGCTGTAAATGGTAGCGACGCTGCAACAGGAGTTATCTCTTTAGCAGATTACCACATGAATGAAGTAGATGCGAACGATTATCAGGGACAAAACAACAGACCAGTTGAGTCAAAAGTGTGCTACCTGGTTAACGCTCTTGGACAGATTAAATTTAGAGGCCAGTCTCTCGGTGGAGGAACAGCAACTCTATACACTAACGGATATACAGACGAAAGGAAAATATAATGACTAAATATTCACCAGCAGAACTACAAACAAAAATTGACGCTAATTACTATGCAGAAAAGCCTGAAGATTTTATTCAGGACTGCAAAGATACATACGACGTCACAGAAAATGAGTACTCAGAGCTTGCTATGGGGCAATCATTCAACGAAAATAATGTTTCAACAATTTACAACTACAACAATATCCTTGTTTCTTTTATAGAAAAAGTAGACATTATGGTTAAATCAATCGCTTCAATTGTAAATATTAGTAGCGTTGATGATATGATTGAGTTCCCAACTGGCACACAGCTGTTTGAAACAGGAAATAAGATTGTATTTGAAAATTCAGTTGTATTTGAGCCTAATTGCACATTCTTTATCCGCAATAATGGCGGGCAAAAATACTTAGTGTATGCAACAAAGCAAGATGCTATTGATAATACAAACAATCTTACATTGAGTACAGAAATTAATATCACAGTAAAAGTGGAGGTGCAAGGTGAATAAAATAAGCGTAACGAATACATGGACAGAAATAGTTCCTGACAGTACAGTACTGACAATTCAGAATGTCGGAAATAACCATATGAGAGTATACGTAGATCGTGCTGCTACTGGTGCTCCAGTAGATCCTGATTCAGGGTACTTTATCACATCTATTACACAGAGTAATACGGACAGTAACTTAACGTTAGATGATATTACTGATCCAGTTTTTGTGTATTCAAGAAATGGTACAACAGCTGTATATTAATATTATAATAAAGGGGAACTAAATGACAAATGTATTTATTGGTGGGCTCGGGAAAGGGTCAGGATCAGGCGGAGGCGGCTCTACAGGAGCAGGAGCCTTAAAGGTAACCGTAGCAACAATCGATAACGTTGATCTTGCTCTAGACCTAGAAGCGGGTAAGGTATTAAATGGCGTTACATTGACTGAAGGGATGACTGTCCTTGCTAAGGATCAAGACACAGCTTCTGAAAACGGAGTGTATACAGCACCAGCATCTGGCGCTGCATCGCGATCATCTTTAGCAGATACTGCTGAGAAGTTAAGTGCATTGACGACTGTTGTTTTAACAGGGGATGAAGGGCAAGAGCAGTATTATTATACTGAACCAGAAATAACAACAATTGGTGTTGATGACGTATTTATTAAACGATTAGACTATATCGACACTCCGCAGATGACTGGGATTATTGATGACATCAATACTGCAGCTGCGAAGTTTAATTATATTGATGTTCAGCTTAATGCAAACCAAACTGAAAACGATGTGTTCACAAAGAATGATCCAAACAATCGTGTAGATGATTTCAATCTAATCACAGGATGGGACAAGACTACTTATCCTACGTTGTATTGTAAATTTATTAACAGTGATAGAATCACAGTTAGTTACTCTGCTTCAGATAGAACAGCAACAAGTTCTTTGAACGGAAATGGCGCGGCTTCTATTATCCATCATCAA
>Ga0209345_10000663_pt1 | contig 44324 bp, 34 predicted proteins | sample Cruoilmetagenom7_FD_187294 | JGI IMG/M metagenome (GOLD analysis project Ga0209345, IMG submission 187294) | Oil polluted marine microbial communities from Coal Oil Point, Santa Barbara, California, USA - Sample 7 (SPAdes) (version 2) | ecosystem: Environmental > Aquatic > Marine > Oil seeps ...
ATTATGCAAAGTCTTTTCAAGGATTTAAAACTAGAATCTTAGCTAAGATAACTGCTCTTACAACTATTCAATTTATCAATAGGTTTATATTTAATAGGAACATCAACAATATTAAAATTAGCATTATGTAAAATGCACAACGGGTTGTATTAATTAATTTATACCGTGATGGAAATGATAGTGTTGGTTGGCATAGTGATGATGAAAAAGAATTAGGTGAGAATCCTGTTATAGCTTCTTTGACTTTTGGAGCTGAACGTTTTTTTCATTTAAAGCATAAAGAAAACAAACTGCTAAAACATAAATTATTATTAGAACATGGAAGTTTGTTACTAATGAAAGGAGAAACACAGCATTATTGGCAACATCAAATTCCTAAAACTAAAAAAGTTTTAAATCCTAGAGTTAATTTAACTTTTAGAGTTATATAAATTGTTTTACCACTTCTTTTCTTGAGTTTAAATAAATATAAACCAAGATAAAAAGAACTAATAGTAAATAAACTGTCTGCTGATAATAAGCTTCAATTATTGTGAAGATAATAAGCGTTAAATAAATGAGCATTGAATAAAGCAATGTGTTCTTTAATTTTACTTTAAAGAGCAACAGTAAACCTATAAAAAATTCTAAAAAAGGAAAAATTGATGTTCCAATTACGAAAAGAGTTTCAAAAGGAAGGTCTTTAAAAAATTTAGACATTGCATAATCGATATATTTTCCCATAAAAATGATATGGAATAATCCTCGACCTAAGATTAAAACACCTGCGATTTTAATTAAAATGTTATTTGCCTTTTTGTTATTTAACATACCCCAACTTTAAATACAATTCAAATGTATTTAGTTTCAATGGTATACTTTATTAAAAGCAAAAAAAACAATAAAAAATAGGAGGGTTTTCGATGTCAGGCACGCATAACAAGATGAAATACATTATTACCCTTCACATAATCAGCTATTTAACCAAATAATTCGTTTAGAATAGAAGCTAATCTTATACCACCTTTTTGTAATTGAGAGCGAACTGTGTCCAGATTAAGATAACCATATTCATACCTTAACTTTTCTCCAACCTCAACATTACTATAAATTTCTTTACATAATGCACGGCTTTCATACATCCAATCTATTGTAGTCCCTTTTTGTATTTCTTTTATTTGATGTTTGTTTAATTTTTTAAGATTTGAAGTCAATTCAGAATAAGACATATTATAATATTCAATCAATTTAGTATCCCAAACTGTATGAATATTTGTCCCTTCATCAAACCATCTAACTTGTAATTTATTTCCTCCTCGATCTTTAGCTATTCCAACATGCAAAGGCTGATGCAAATCACCTATTAAATGAACCAACATTTTTAAATGGAATATTTTATCATCTTCACTACAGTTTTCATCTTTAATAGTGTCGATACAATTTTTAATTCCAACTATTAAATCACCTTTAGGGCTTTTAGGATGTGCTTCATACGTACTATCAAAAGGAAAGTTTACATAATGCCATGGACTGTAATCTCTATATAAATCATCACTTTTTATTTCATCACCGTAAGTAGATATAAATGCTAAGGGTTCTCCTTTTAATAATTTATCCAAGTTTCTCTTAGCTTTTTTTGTAAGATGATTTTCTGCCACTTGTCCAGTAACTCTATGACCCGTTGCTCCCCAATCTTCAGCAGCATTTAAAGAAAGAATACTAACAAATAAAAAAATAAAAAGTAATTGGATATTTTTCATGACAAATGATTTTCACAAAGATAGTAAAGCAAATTTTCTTATGATTTATTTGCCCATATTAATTTTACATCTTATATTTGTTTGATATCATTTTGATATCATTATAAATACACTCAATATGTCACAAGAAAAAACAATTGTCCCAGCGAACGGTTATGCTATGTTATTTGTATTCATCTTTTTATTTTTTGGAGGAATTGCAGGATTAATAGCAGTTAAAATGCCTTTATTTATATTCTCAATTCTATTAGCAATACTATTAGTGCCTGGATTTGTACTCGTTAATCCGAATGGTTCACGTGTATTATTATTATTTGGAAAATATATGGGAACTATTAAAAATAACGGCTTGTTTTGGGTGAACCCTTTATATGCAAAAAGGAAAATATCATTAAGAGCAAGAAATTTTGACAGTGAACGCTTAAAAGTAAATGACAAACTTGGCAATCCAATTATAATTAGCACCATTTTAGTTTGGAAAGTAAGAGATACTTTTAAAGCAGCTTTCGATGTTGACAATTATGAAAATTTTGTAAGAGTACAAACTGATGCTGCTGTTAGAGAGTTAGCAAGTAAATATCCTTACGATAATTTTGCAGATGAAGGTATGGCTGAAGAAATTACACTACGGTCGAGCATGTCTGAAGTTAATGAAGCATTAGAAACTGAATTAGAAGCACGTTTAGATATCGCAGGTATAGAAGTATTAGAATCTAGAATTGGATATTTAGCTTATTCAAATGAAATTGCAAGTGCCATGTTAAAGCGTCAGCAAGCAACAGCAATTGTAGCTGCAAGACATAAGATTGTAGAAGGTGCTGTAAGCATGGTTGAAATGGCCTTAAATGAATTAAGTAATAAAAATGTTATTGAATTGGACGATGAACGTAAAGCTGCCATGGTAAGTAATTTAATGGTAATTCTTTGCGGTGATAAAGAAGCTTCCCCTGTTTTAAATACAGGTACTTTAAATACTTAATAAAATGTTTAGCATTCAGAAAAAATAATTAAAATAAAAGGAAGAAATTGAAATCATTATTAATAATTATAAATTGCAATAAATATTTTTCATGTATCAAGTAATCATTTTAATTAAATTCTAGCTAGGTATGGCTAAAAAGAAAGCATTTGCATTAAGGGTCAATGAGGACATGTTGAAATCAATTGAAAAATGGGCTTCAGATGAATTTCGTAGTACGAATGGTCAAATTGAATGGATGCTAAACGAAAGTTTAAAAAAAGCAAAAAGAACTCCAAAAAACAAAAATTAAATTTTCTTCTACTGTAGGTTCACAAAAAAAGGTACATTGTGACAAGTTAATTTGCAATAATCTCTAATAGGTTTTCATGAATATTTTTGAAAAGGTAGCTTCATATCCTTCACATGTTTTAGGGCTTTTAATGTCTAACCCTTATCGTAATGGAGAATATAAATTTTTAAAAAAACATGTTGCAAAATTTAATAATAAAAGCTTAATTTTTGATGTTGGTGCCAATGTTGGAGAGTATTCAGAAAAAATACTTGAGTTTAATCCTTCAGTACATATTCAATGTTTTGAACCAATACCAGATACATTTAAACAACTTACTCTAAACCATAAAGAATCTAATAATGTAATGTTAAATAATTTTGCTTTATCTAATGTAATGGGAAGCAGAAGCATGTATGAGTATGGCAAATTAAATGGTAGAAATTCTTTAGAGAAACACCCTGATTTAATTTCAGAAAGAACAAATAAAATTGAAACCACATTACAAACAATCGATCATTTTTGTGAAGTAAATAAAATTGATTTCATTGATTATATAAAAATTGATGTAGAAGGACATGAAGTCAATGTCATAAAAGGTGCTGAAAAATTAATTAAAGAGAAAAAAATTGGAAGCATACAATTTGAATACAATTATCTTTGGAAAAATACATCGAATACAATTGAAGATGTTTTTACCATTCTTTCTGAGAACTATCACATATATCGATTAACTTTTTGGGGCAAGATTGCAACCAAAAAGTTTCAAAAATCATTAGAATCTTTTCCCTCTGCATCTAATTATATTGCAATTTTAAAATAATTTAATTTCTATTCTTAAATAGTTGTATTTTGCAGCAAAACTAAATTTATGCAGGATACAGCTTCCGAAGTAATATTGGACACCACTCCATTATTTACAAACGACACCATTGTTTTTGGACTTTTAATGATATGCCTAGGACTCATATTTTTTACTTCAAATAAGAAAACTGGATTTTGGTCTAAGTTTTATAAAATAGTACCTGCCCTATTCATGGCGTATATAGTTCCAGCTTTTTTAACAACAACTGGGTTAATTTCTCCAGAATGGACTACAATTGAAGAATCTGGTGAAATAGTAAAAGGAAGCACTAATTTATATTATGTTTCAAGCAGGTATTTATTACCCGCTGCACTAGTTTTAATGACTTTAAGTATTGATTTAAAAGGAGTTTTCAACTTAGGTCCCAAAGCATTAATCATGTTTATTACAGGGACTGTTGGGATTATCATTGGAGGTCCAATTGCTATTCTTATCATAAGTGCTGTTTCACCTGAAACCTTAGCTACACCCATTTTTCCTGCAGCTGGAGTAGGTGAATTTAATGATGTTTGGAGAGGTCTATCAACGCTAGCAGGAAGTTGGATTGGTGGAGGTGCCAATCAAACAGCTATGCTAGAAGTATATCAATATAATCAAAAATTATATGGAGGAATGGTATTTGTCGATATCGTTGTTGCAAATATTTGGATGGCAATCATATTAATTGGAATTGGAAAATCAGCTAAAATTGACAAATGGTTAAAAGCTGATACATCAGCTATTGAAAGCTTAAAAGATAAAATGTCTACCTATGCTAAAAAAGTAGAAAGAAACCCATCACTTGCTGATTTAATGATCTTAGCAGCTATTGCTTTTGGAACAGTAAGTTTTGCACATCTAGGTGCAGGTTTTCTAAGTACCTTTTTTGAAAATTTCGTCAACAGTTTAGAAGCAGGTATTACTAGAAATATCTTTACTTTTTTAAGTTCAAGTTTTTTCTGGATGATAACGATAACAACCATTATTGGTATTATTCTTTCGTTTACAAAAGCGAGAAGTTATGAAGGAGCTGGAGCTAGTAAATTTGGAAGTGTTTTTATTTATATTCTAGTAGCTAGTATTGGAATGAAAATGGATTTAATGTTAATTTTCGATAATTTAGGATTAATTGCAATTGGAGTTGTTTGGATGGTGATACATGCTGGATTATTAATTTTGGTTGCAAAATTAATCAAAGCTCCTTATTTCTTTTTAGCAGTTGGAAGTCAAGCAAACGTAGGTGGTGCAGCCTCTGCTCCTATCGTAGCATCAGCTTTTCATCCTTCCTTAGCTACTGTTGGAGTTTTATTAGCAGTATTTGGATATGCCGTTGGAACAATTGGTGCAATTTTATGTACCGTTTTAATGCAATTGGCTTCAATCTCTTAGGTTGAAATAAAAAAAATAAGCATATTTGCGGCATTAAAAAAATACATAAAATGAAATACCTTTTTTCTATTCTATCGCTACTATTTGTTTTGGTTAGCTGTTCAAATAATGAAAACACTATGACAGTTACTGGTCATGTAAAAGGCTTGAAAAAAGGAACATTATTACTACAAAAAATTGAAGATTCTACTTTAATTACTGCAGATTCAATAATCATTAATGGAGATAACACATTTACATTAAGTGATGTTGTTACAAGTCCTGAAGTGTATTATTTACATGTAAAAATTTCAGATGGAACGCTATTAGATGATCGAATCGCCTTTTTTGCTGAACCTAAAGAAATAAATATTCAAACTACATTAAAAGAGTTTAATACTAAAGCTATAATTAATGGTTCTGTAAACCAAGAATATTTAAATGATTATGATCTATTAATGAAGAGATATTCTGATAAAAACTTAGAATTAATCGAACAGGATTTTAGAGCTAAGAAAGAAGGAAATGATTCTTTAGTAAATGATGCATTACTAAAACAAAGAAGCATCCTTTCAAATAGATATTTAGCAACTGTTAATTTTGCTTTAGGACATAGTGACTATGAAATAGCACCTTATTTAATGGTACACCAAGTAAGTAATATTAACAAGAAATATTTGGACACTGTTTATAAAAAAATATCTCCAAAAATAAAAGACTCTAAATACGGTAAAGCATTAGAGTCTCTTATAAAAAATCGTAAAAATTAAAAGATTATATTAAAGCATTAATTTTTTCAATTAATCCTCTTCCTTTTTCTTCTAATTCATTGTTAATTCCTGTAAAATGTTGTTTTTGATTTTCAACATTTTTTTGGTTTACTTTTACAATTAAATCGTCAAAAACTTCAATTGCTTCATCGATAATTTTTTGTGATATTTTTGTGTCTTCTGTAGGATTTGTAAGCTCCCAAATGTAAACAGCTTCAATTATATCTCCTAAAACGAAATTAATATCTTTCTTTAAATCGCGTATACTTGCCATAATAATATATTTTGCTGCAAAAGTACTACATTTAAGGCATATACACTTCTAAAAATGTTGCTTGATTTGTTTTTATTCGAAGTTTTTTAATCGCTGAAGGAATTAGTATCGTTTCGCCTTTTACTATTTTTTCTGAAGCTCCTTTTGTTTTTATTGTAGCTTCGCCTTCAACACACATATACACTACAAATGAATCAATTTTTGAAACATCTCGTTTTATTTTTTCAGAAAGAACTAACTTATTAGTAATAAAATAAGGTGATTTACATAATTGAAAAGGTGTATTTATTTGTTCTACATAATCTAATTTAGCTTCATTTGGTTCAAAATTAATTGCATCAAGTGCTAAATCATTATGTAACTCTCTTAATTCTCCATCAATTCCTGGGCGATCCCAATCAAATACTCTATAAGTAATATCTGAAGTCTGTTGAATCTCTGCTAACACTACACCAGAACCAATTGCATGAATGGTTCCAGGTGCAATAAAATAAGAATCTCCTTTAGTAACTTTTTCTGAATGAAGAATTTCCGTAAGTGTATTATTTTCTAGATGGTTTTTATATATAGTTTCATTCATTTCTGAATTAAAACCAAGAATAAGTCTTGCTTCTTCTTCAGAATCTAAAATATACCACATTTCAGTTTTCCCAAACGATTGATGACGTTCTTTTGCCAAAGTATCGTTAGGGTGTAATTGAACTGAAAGGTCTTCCTTAGCATCAATAAACTTAAATAACAAAGGAAACGTATTACCAAATTCTTGATATACTTTCTCACCAATTAGTTTTCCTTTAAATGTATCTATTAATTGATTGAGAGTTGTTCCTTTTAAAATTCCATTACTTACAACAGATATATTTTCATGTACACCAGAAATCTCCCAACTTTCCCCAATACTATCTAAATTTTCTTTATTAAATAGTGTTGACAATTTATTTCCTCCCCATACTTTTTCTTTAAGTATTGGAGTGAATTTTAAGGGATAAAGCTGCTTTTTTATTTTCAATCGGATTATTTTAACCTGTGTAAACTACAAAATTTCGAGGGGTTTCGTATAACTTAACAGATATCTCACAAGAAATATCAATTCGCTTACGCAATTTGTTCCAAATAACAATTGCGATATTTTCCATGGTGGGATTCAAGCTTTCAAAATCTGGAACTTCTAAATTCAAATTTTTATGATCAAAATTATCTTCTACTTCTTCTTTGATAATTTCTTTCAGAATTTTCAAATCAATTAAATATCCAGTTTCTTTATCTATTTCTCCAGTTAAACCTACAATCAATTCGTAGTTATGCCCATGAAAATTGGGGTTATTACATTTTCCAAAGATTTCATCATTCTTTTCATCACTCCAATCTTTTCTGTAAAGTCGGTGTGCTGCATTAAAATGAGCTTTTCTATATACTGTTAAACTCATATGTCGATATGATTATAATATTTTTCAAAAATAATTTTAAACCAGACCGTATATAGTTCTGGTTGGCTTTTCATACTTTCATTAACATCATCTAATGTCATCCATTTCCAATCAGCAACTTCATCTTCATTTAGTATTGGATTTTCTTCATATGAACCAATAAGCACATGATCAAATTCATGTTCAGTTAAACCATTATCAAAAGGTGCTTTATAAATAAAACTAATTGATTCTTCTAGTTCAGTAACAAAACCCATTTCCTCTTGTAATCTTCTTTTTCCTGCCTCTATTGAAGTTTCTCCATCTCTTTGATGACTACAACAGGTATTTGTCCAAAGTCCAGGCGAATGATATTTATGTAAAGCTCTTTTTTGAAGCATTAATTCATTCTTATCATTAAAGACAAAAACTGAAAAAGCTCTATGAAGTAGTGCTTTTTCATGGGCTTCCATTTTTGGCATCAACCCAATCTTTTCATCCTTTTCATTAACAAGTATTACTTTTTCCTCTAACATTTACAAAATGGCTTTTAGCAAAAATACAAAATGGGGCTTGTAATAAATCAAAAAGCGTTCAATAAATTATTGAACGCTTTTTAAAAATATAAAATTTGTTTATTTAATTCTGAATAATAAACATAGATCGTCTATTTAATTGATGTTCTTCTTCAGTACAATCAACTTTATCTGCACATTGATTAACCAATTGTGATTCGCCATATCCTTTAGCCGATAACCTTGTTCTATCAATCCCTTGATCAACTAACCAATTTAAAGTAGATTGTGCTCTTTTTTCTGAAAGCAACTCATTGTATTTATGAGGTGCTCTTGAATCTGTATGAGATTCTATATGAATAATAAGCTCTGGATATTGTCTCATTGCTGCAAGTATTTTTGCAAGTTCTATTTCAGCATCTGGACGAATGTTAAATCGATCGAAATCGAAATAAATTGGTTGCAAACTTAAACGACATCCTAAATCATTTGGAGGACAAGGATCACAATCTAATGGCATTGGCAATTCATACACTTGCGACTCTGTAGGTGTTTCAAGAACCTTTTCATTATACTCACATCCTGTACTATTAGCTCTTACAATATAAACTTTACCACACTCTAAAACATGAGTAAATTTATACCTTCCATCTGTTTCTGAAACTACAGACTCTAATGATTTATTGTTTTCATCAAGTAATTCTACGCTAGCTCCTTCAATAATTTCTTTTGTATCAGCATTAGTTACAATTCCTTCAAGTGTAATTTCACATTCTTGAACTCTATAAATATCATCATCAACACTTCCACCATTACCATCTCTATTAGATGAAAGATATCCAATACGTTTAGTTTCATTTATAATAAATCCGAAATCGTCTAATTTACTATTAGCTGGTTCCCCTAAATTAGTTATTATTCCTGGTTTTCCATTTTCATCTAAAGGTGTTATAAAAACATCTAATCCTCCTAAACCTGAACGGCCATCACTAGAGAAAAACATATTGTTTTTATCACTAATAAATGGAAATGTTTCTCTAGCCTCCGTATTAATAGTTGGACCTAAATTTACAGGCTCACTATATTCATCATTTCCTAAAATATTTACATACCAAAGATCTGATTCACCAATTGTTCCTGGCATATCTGAAGAAAAATACAGCCTTTTTTGATCTAAACTTAAGGTAGGGTGTGCTACAGAATATTCTTTATTATTAAAAGGTAGTTCAACTACGTCTGTCCAAAATGTTTCTCCAGACAAAGTAGCTTTATAAAGTTTTAAACGAATTGTTTTATTTTTATCTTTTCCTTTTTTACCATTAATAAAGTTATTTCTTGTAAAATAAACAGTAGTTCCATCTTTAGTAAATGCTGTAGATGATTCATGATAATCTGTATTAATATCACCATTTAATGGAGTAACATTAGATAAATGTCCATTTTCATCAACATCGGCTTCAAATAAATCTAAGAAAGGTAAATCATTCCATACAGAATTTTTTGTTCCTTCTGATTTTGTTGAATTAGATGAAAAAACTATCTTATTGTTATAATATGAAGGACCAAAATCTGAAAATTGAGAATTTATTGCAACTTTTTCAATCTCATATGGTTTAGATTGAAAAGCAATATTTTTTAAATATTCTGGGTCATTTTGAAAGTTTTTAATAATTAATCCTTTACCACCAAGGGCTGCATAAGCAACCATTAGTTTATCAGATTCTTCATATTTGTCAATACTTTTTAAAGACTGTGCTCCTCTATATAAATATACAGCTTCAGTATCTCCAGGAAATTTATCGATAAGTTTTGTATACCATTTAGATGCATTATCATAATCACCATTAAAATAATAGGTATCTCCTAATTTTTTAAATATTTCAGCAGATTCATATCCATCTTCAACTACTTTAAGGTAAATTTCTCGTGCATCTATAAAAGCATACTTATCGAATTCTTTATTCGCTCTTTCTATTTGGTTTTTTTGAGAAATAGAAACTGAAGTATATAAAAGAACTAATATTAACAGTAGTATTCTTTGTGAGGTTGTTTTCATATTTAATTTTGTTTAAAAGAATCTTGGTGTTAATACTCTCTCTGGCCTAAAGTTTAAATCGAAACGAATCATGAACTCATACGATCCATCACTGAAATCTTCAATCTCTGTGGTTTGATAATCATACCCAAAGCCAATGAAGATCTCTTCTGATGCTTGAAACCCTATCATAGCACTCATTGCTGCACTCCATCGGTAGGCTGCTCCTACTGTAAACTTATCATTGATTAAAAAGTTAGCCGAAATATCTGCCTGTAAAGGGGATCCACTAACGGCCTTAATTAATGTCGCTGGCTTGAACTTTAAATTATCGCTTAAATCAAATACATAACCAGCAATTAAAAAATAATGCAACCTTTCTGCTGCAACGGATTCAACACTCGAATTTGCAATACTCGATTCATCAAAATGCTTCGTTGTTAAAAAATTCGGAACCGATAATCCTACATAATAGTTATCTGTATAATAATATGCTCCTGCTCCTATCTGAGGTTGGAATTTATTATCAACATTATCTACTAATTGAGTATCAGGTGTACCTGAATTCTGATTCAATTTAGTGAAATCTACATCCAATAAATCAATACCTGCTTTAATACCAAATGCTAATTTTGCACTCTCCGATGTATTTATCGTATAAGAGTAGTCCACATTTAAATTGGTCTCTATCGCTGGACCTAATTCATCTCTAACTACGGACAATCCTATTCCCATATTATCTAAGGACCCCATGGGTGTATGTCCTGTTAATGTAGCGGTCTTTGGAGCCCCTTCTAATCCTACCCATTGTGTACGGTATAACAAACCTATACTTAAAGCATCAACAGATCCAGCATATGCTGGATTGACCGCCTGGGTATTATACATATACTGTGTGTACTGAGGATCCTGCTGTGACTGTACAGTAAATGTGCCCAGTAAAACCAAAAGTAGTAGTGTAAAATAACTGTGTTTCATCGTTACGTATTTTTTGTCTCGGGAGCTTCTAACTCCCGAGAATTTTTGATTTTTCTATCTATTAATATATAAGTATCCTGTATGATTGTTCTTGCCTAATGGTGGTTCATCAGATATAATTGTTAGAACATAATAATATGTACCAGTTGGTAATTCATCAGATTCTCTAACAGTTGATCTTGCTTCAGAAATCCCTCTAAATACATTCTCTGCTCCATTAGTTCCTCCATAATTATCAGTTTCAAAAACTAATACTCCCCATCTGTTATAAATCTTCACATTATTGTCTGGCCAGTTTTCAATTCCTAAAATCTGGAAGTAATCATGTGCATTATCATTATTTGGAGTAATCACATTATAAATATCAAACTGAACACCTAATACATCTGGTAATGTCGTAATCGTTGGATCATCTGGATCACCATCCTCATTATGATCTACATTATCATCGATATTCGGATCATCAGATTCATCTTCAACAACATCTCCATTTTCATCTTCACCTGTTACTAATGCTTGATTAATAACTTCACCTAATTCAATATCAATATCAGTGATTGAATAAGAGGCTGTAAATGTAGTATCATCTGTTTCACCTGGCAATAATACTGCTATTGGACCTCCTTCAATGGTTACACCTGGTAAAGGATCGTCAATTGTAATATTATAAAGTGTAACACTTCCTGTATTGGTAACACTGAAGAAGTAAGAAATAGTTTCACCTACATCTGAAGCTCCATCACCATTTTCATCTTGAAATTCACCAACTTTTTCTAATGACATATCAGGGTTCTGACACATATTTGTAATGGTTGAATCATCTTCTAAATTACTATTGTCATCTGAAAGATCTGTTACAATATCACCATTTGGTGCTGTACCTTCTGCTGTAGCTTGATTACTGATAAATCCATTATCAATATCTTCTTGAGTTACAGTATAAGTTGCAGAGAAGTTTTCAGTATCCGATTCACCTGCTGCAATTGTAACAGGGCCTCCACTTACAGTAACCATAGGATCTGTTACCATCACATTTGTTAATAAAACGTTTCCTAAGTTAGTTACAACAAAGTCATAGATAATTGTTTCACCTAAATCGATACAACCATCACCATTCTCATCTGTTGGAGTTGCTGTCTTAATCAATGCTATAATTGCATCTTGACAAAGATCAGTTATCGTTGGATCATCTTCAGTAATAACATTATCATCAGATTCATCAGTTACAGTATCACCTGCTGGTGTTGTACCAACAACTGTAGCTTGATTTTCAACAAAACCTGCATCTATATTACCTTGTGTAATTAAATATGTAGCTGTAAATGAAGTAGCATCTGTTGCTCCTGGCGCTAACGTTATAGGACCTCCAACAACATTTACTAGTGGATCATCAACATCAACACTAGTTAAAGTAACATTACCTGTATTTACTACTGTAAATGTATATGTAATTGTTTCCTTAACATCTGCACAACCATCTCCATCACTATCACTTACAACTCCAGTCTTGATTAAAGCAATGCTTCCATCTTGACATAAATCAGTGATTGTTGGATCGTCTTCGATTTCTGAGTTATCATCTGAAAGATCTGTTACTACATCACCATTTGGTGCTGTACCTGAAGCTTCCGCCTGATTCTCAAACTCTCCATTATCAATATCTGTCTGAGTAATAGTATAAACTGCAGTGAACGTGGTAGCATCTGATTGTTCAGGCGCTAACGTTATAGGACCTCCTACAACATTTACTAATGGATCATCTATAACAACATTTGTTAATGTAACATTTCCAACATTCGATACAGTAAATGTATAAGTAATAGTTTCTTCTACATCTGTACAACCATCTTGATCTTCATCGTTGAATGTTCCTACTTTAATAAGAGCAATCTTAGGATCTTGACATAAGTCAGTTATTGTAATATCATCTTCGATTTCTGAATTATCATCTGAAAGATCTGTTACTACATCACCATTTGGTGCTGTACCTGAAGCTTCCGCTTGATTCTCAAATTGTCCGTTGTCAATATCTACTTGTGTAATTGTATATGTTCCTGTGAACGTGGTAGCATCTGATTGACCAACTGCTAAATCAATTGGACCTCCTACTACTGTTACTGAAGGATCTGTTACTACTACATCTGTAAGACTTACATTTCCAACATTCGAAACTGTAAATACATAACTAATTGTCTCTCCTACATCTGTACAACCATCTTGATCTTCATCATTGAATGTTCCTACTTTAATAAGAGCAATCTTAGGATCTTGACATAAGTCAGTTATTGTAATATCATCTTCGATTTCTGAATTATCATCTGAAAGATCTGTTACTACATCACCATTTGGTGCTGTACCTGAAGCTTCCGCTTGATTCTCAAATTGTCCGTTGTCAATATCTACTTGTGTAATTGTATATGTTCCTGTGAACGTGGTAGCATCTGATTGACCAACTGCTAAATCAATTGGACCTCCTACTACTGTTACTGAAGGATCTGTTACTACTACATCTGTAAGACTTACATTTCCAACATTCGAAACTGTAAATACATAACTAATTGTCTCTCCTACATCTGAACAACCGTCTTGATCTTCATCATTGAATGTTCCTACTTTAATTAATGCAATAGCAGGACTTTGTTCAAGTATAGTTACCGTTGGATCATCCGTTGGATCTTGATTCGTTGAACCATCTCCATTTGGAGTCTCTGTGTTTTCAGGATCTAGTATTGGATCTCCATTTACATCGGTTCCTGTATCACTATCATCACTTACATCATCAGTTCCACTTGGACTGTCTCCTACTCCAATAGCAATGTTTTCAATATATCCTAAATCAATATCTCCCTGTGTAATCTCATGCTCTGCTGTTACCGTAGCACTCGCTCCTGGCAATAAACTTGCAATTGGATTACCTCCCGTAATTACAGCATTTGCATCTGTAATCTCAATATCTGCTAACGTCGTGTTTCCTGTATTTGTCACTACGATATCATAGGTAAGTGTGCTTCCTAATCCACCTGCTGGTGAAGTTTGGTTTTTAATCACACTCATCGAAGCTCCTTGACATAAGGTCGTTTCTGTTGGATCATCTTCTAATACACTTGTATCATCAGATAAATCATCAACAGTTGTATTATGTGCGTCTGTCCCTTGAACAGTTGCTTGGTTTGTTACTTTTCCAGTATCAATATCTCCTTGAGTTATTGTATAAGTTGCTTGATAAATCCAAATTTCAGAAACTTGTAACATATTATCTCCATCATCACCAGAAACATAATCAATTGTCACAACTGGATTTGGTGCTTCTAATAATGGATCAGTAATCAATATAGAACCAAGTTCAACATTTCCTTGATTCGTTACAGTAAATGTGTAAACAATTGTTTCACCTTCATCAGCACATAAACTTTGATCAGCATCTATAAATTCTCCTGCTTTTACGATTGCAATCGCTGGTGCTGGAGTTCTTTTAATAGATATATAAACTGTTGCTTGATCACAAGCAGCAGGGTTTTGACTATCACATACTTCATATATAAATTGATCAGTTCCTAAGAATCCTGGTCCAGGAGTATATTCGAAAGTTCCATCAGGATTAATAACTAATGTTCCGTTTGAAGGACCACTTACTGGAGTTACAGTAGTATTCACTAATTGTGTATCACCTTCAGGGTCTGAATCATTTGTAAGAACATTTCCTGAAATAGCTTCATCTATTTCACCTGAATAAGCATCGTCATTAGCTACTGTAATGTTTTCATAATCTGGAATTACTTGAATTACAACAATTGCTGTATCACATAACGCAGGATTACCATTATCACAAATAGTATATTCGAAACTATCTTCCCCTACATAATCAATTGGAGGAGTATACGTATATTCTCCTGTATTAAGATCAATCGTTACAGTTACACCTTGATCTGTTACAACAGTAGTTGTTGTAACAACAATTGGATCTCCATCTGGATCGAAATCGTTTACTAAAACATTACCATCTACTGGCACGTTTACTTCAGTAACACCTGTATCGTTATTTGCAATTGGAGGATCATTGTCTTGTGTTGGATCATCCATTACTTCAATAGTAACAATTGCTTCATCACAAGCTTGTGGATTTCCACCGTCACATATTTCATATACAAAAGTATCAAAGCCTACAAAATCATTTGCCGGAGTATAAGTATATGTTCCGTCAGGATTAAATACTAAATTACCTCCTGCCGTAGGACCACTAACTAAAGTAAATACTTCAGTACCAGCTGGCCCATCATTATTATCATCGTTTGTTGAAACATCACCACTTACTGGCATGTTTACATACGTATCATTGATATCATCGATAGCAAGGATAACATTTCCTCTATCGTTAATAGTAATATAAACCGTTGCTTCATCACATGCTTGTGGGTTTCCATTATCACATACTGAATACACAAACTGATCTGTTCCTGTAAAGTTAGGATCGGTTGGTGTATATATAAATGAACCATCTGTATTTAATGTAACCGATCCATTTGAAGGACCACTTACTGGTGTTGAATTTACCGTTTGATCATGTCCTTCTGGATCATTATCATTATCACTAACGTTTCCATTGATCGCTACGCCTGGCAATGTATTATAAGCATCATCATTCGCAACTGTAATGTTTGTGTTGTCATCAACTATAGTAATTATAACTGTTGTTGTATCACAAAGCACTGGATTACCATCATCACAAATAGTATATTCAAATGAATCTGTACCTGTATATCCTGCTGGAGGAGTATAAGTATATTCTCCAGTATTAGGATCGATTGTTACTGTTACACCTTGACCTGTAACCACTGTTGTAGTAGTTACCACTATATTATCTCCGTCAGGATCAAAATCATTTGGTAATACTGTTCCAGTTACTGGAGTATCAACTTCAGTAGTGTTTGTATCTGCATTTGCAACTGGTGGATCATTTAAAGGATCACTATCTGGTAATATTTCAATATATACCGTTGCTGTATCACAAGCTTGTGAATTTCCATCATCACAAATTGTATATTCAAAACTATCTTCACCTTCGTAATCAGTTGGTGGAGTGTATGTATATTCCCCTGTATTAGCATCAATTGTTACTACTACACCTTGAACTGTTGTTACAGTTGTTGTTGTTACAGTTTGAGTGTCTCCTTCAGCATCTACATCATTAGTTAACACATTACCATTTACTGGAAGATTCACATATGTATCATTAATATCATCAATCGCATCTGTACAATTATATAGAATTGAAACATCTACTGAAGTTGTACATCCGTTTGCATCTAAAATATTTACAATATAATTTCCTTCAGCTAAATCAGAAAACGTTCCGCTTGTTTCAAAGGCTCCGTTATCTAATTGATATAAGTAAGCCATTGTACCACCTGATGCTGTTACAGTCACAGAACCTAACCCTGCACAAACAATATCTGTTTGAGATGTTATTACTCCTGAAAGACCTTCAATTGGTTGCATAATTGTTGCTGAATCTGTTGTTTCACAATTATTAGCATCTGTAATAGTTACATTATATGTTCCTGCTGGTAACATATTTAAATCTTCAGTCATTGCTCCATTATTCCATAAGAAAGAATAAGGTGCTGTTCCTCCTGCTACTGTTAAGTCTAAAGAACCTGTTGAATCTCCAAAGCATAATACATTTGAAACTGCTATACCTGAAGTCAATATATTTGGCTCATTAACTGTTGTTGTTGCTTCCGTATTACACTGAGTTACTGTATCAGTAACTGTTACTGTATAAGTTGCTCCTGGTAATCCAGAAATTGAAGCTGTAGTTTGTCCATTATTCCATAAATAAGTAAATGAACCCGATCCACCAGTAACGGTTGCTGACGCTGTACCATCACTATCTCCGTTACATGTAACAGGAGTTGAAGCTGCAAAAGCTGTTAAGTCTAGACAAGTTCCTGGGTTTACTGTTACAGTAGCTGTTTCAATACATCCGTTCTCATCAGTTACTGATACAGTATATGTACCAGCACTTAATCCTGAAATCATTGCAGTTGTTTCACCACCTGGGCTCCATAAGTATGTATAGTTTGGTGTTCCACCACTAGCTACAGCTGTTGCAGTTCCATCACCTGTAGATGGTCCGCTTTCATCTGTAGATGTAGCAGTTACATTTAAAGCATTAGCTGGTTCAGTAATCGTAACACTTTGTTCAACAGGTTGACAAACTGTCCCATCTATAGTAACACTAACTGTATAAATTCCTGCTGCTAAACTACTAATAGTACTTGAAGTTAACCCTGCGTCAACTTGAGTAGGAACTGTATTCCAAGTAAAAGTAAATGTTGCTTGAGGATTTGCTATTGAACTAGCACTTACAGTAGCACTACCAGTTGCATCATCTGTACATAATACATCTGTAATATTATCTACTGAAATAATAGCATCACAAGTATTTGAACAATCAATTACAACACCTTGCTCTAATTCACATCCATTAGCATCAGTTACTAAAACTGTATGTGTTCCTGAAGGTAAATTAATTGCCGTTGCAGTAGTTTGATTATTTGCACTTGCGCTCCATAAATATGTATATCCTGGTGTTCCACCAGAAACTGAAGCTGTTGCATCTCCATCATCACAACCTTGACCTGTTGTTGCATTTTCTTTTGTAATAACAATACTTAAAGGATTGGTTGGCTCCTCTATTACAATACCGCTTTCGCTAACTGAACAATCATTTACATCAGTAACAATTACACTATAAGTTCCTGCTGTTACTCCAGATAAATCTTGAGTAGTTGCACCGTTACTCCATAAATATGTATAATCTGGTGTTCCACCTGAAACAGTTAAATCTATTGATCCTGTTGCATCATTATGACATAATACATCAACAACAGTATATGATGTTAATAGTCCACTACCTGGCTGATCTATTACAAAACTTTCAGAAGTTTCACAATTATTTGCATCAGTTACTGTCACTGTATAAGTTCCAGCTGCTAATCCACTAAGATCTTCAGAAGTAGCTCCTGTATTCCATACATAAGTATAAGAAGAAGTTCCACCTGTCACTGTAATGTCTATGGAACCAGTTGATTCACCAAAACAACTTACATCTGTTACATCTCCTGTTACTGCTAGTACAGCATTTGGTTGATTTATATCAAAACTTTCAGAGATTTCACAATTATTTGCATCAGTTACTGTCACTGTATAAGTTCCCGCTGAAAGACCACTAAGGTCTTCAGAAGTCGCTCCTGTATTCCATACATAAGTATAAGAAGAAGTTCCTCCTGTTACTGTAATGTCTATGGAACCAGTTGATTCACCAAAACAACTTACATCTGTTACATCTCCTGTTACTGCTAGTACAGCATTTGGTTGATTTATATCAAAACTTTCAGTTGTTTTACAATCATTCGCATCGGTCACCAATACTTCATACGTACTAGCAGATAATCCACTGATATCTTCAGAAGTTGCACCTGTATTCCATAAGTATGTATAGGGAGATGTTCCTCCTATTACCGTAATATCTATTGAACCTGTTGATTCGCCAAAACAGCCTACATCGGTTACATCTCCTGTAATTGCTAATGCTGCATCTGGTTGTGTAATTGTAACACTTTCTGAAGTTGTACATCCATTATTATCAGTCACTAATACTTCATAGGTACCTGAAGAAAGACCTGACTGATCTTGATATGTAGGGTTTAAACCACTTCCATCATTTGTTGTCCAACTATATGTATATTGTGGATCTCCACCTGTAACAGTAAGATCAATCGAAGCATCTGATCCTTCAAAACAAGATACATTTTGTTGTGTATAACTTGAATCTAAATCTGAACTTGACAATGTCAATGTTGCCGCTGGTGAAAAACAATTATAGGTTGCATTATAAAAGAATGCATACCAAGTACCTGGAGGTGTAACTGTTGTATTTATTAAGTGATCTGAAACAACAGATGGATCTGAATTAGTACTCCATTTCAATTCTGCCCCATTAGGGATGTCTTGAGCTAATACGTAATTATCTAAATCCACAGGGCTATTTATACAAAAAGAAGCATTATCCGTTGATAATTCAGGGGCATTTGCATATCCCTCTAAACTTAATCTTAATCCATCTACCAAAACAACAGATCTTCCTGGATCTCCTGTTGCATAAAACACATTTACTGAGCCTGAATTATTTGTTTTAAATGTAATACATACAGTTTCCCAATAGGGATCAATTTCTGTCCATCCTCCTGGGTTCTGATAACCATCATTTCCGTTCGTTGCAGTACTTAATTCTGGCGGAAAATCACTTGCAGGATGCACATTTAAATCTGAATGAGTATATGTTAAAGGATCACTAATCACAATACCTCCTGAGGAAATACCAAATTGTAAATTTGGAATGAATTCTTCAAAATCTCCATCATCATTACTATATCTTGGTATAACAGCTATTTCAAAGCAAACTGTATAATTTGTATTAGTCTCTACGCTTATATCCTGATCAATAGATTCATTTCTAAATGAAAAAATTGCAAAACCATCACCATCTGGTGATTGTTCAATAATACCAGGAGTATCAATATTAGCTTCTGAATTTGAATATGAGATGTATTGCCCTTCTGAATAATCAACCGTTCCGTTATCATTCCAACAACTATATGCAACATTTGCTGCATATGTACTTCCATCTACACCAATTCTAAAACCTCCCCAATCTGGTTCAGGTGTGGCATCTACCCTGTTAAAAGAACCACAGGAAATTAAATTACACGTTCCTACTGGATTAAGATTTCTAGTATTAGAATTTCCATTACCTAAAGTTCTTGCATATACTAATGATCTATTTAATAAAATAGCATTGTAATTTGCAAGATACTCGTCGCTGTAACTTTTTTCTGTGTTCCAATAATCTGACTCTTCAACAACACCGTTTCCATTTCTATCTAATAAATCTTGTGAAGATACTTTATTAGTTGATAAAAGTGAGGTTAAAATTATGACACAAAAAAGTGTACGCTTAAACGTCGAAAAAAAAGTAATTTTTTTCATTCCCTATATTTTTTATTAATGTTAGTTAACAAAAAAAATGCCCCAACTGCATTTAATTTATTTTTATGTTCTACAAATATATGTCCTAAAGAATCGAATTATCCTACAGAGAATTAACTATTAGTCAAACAGTAAAAAATACTCGTTAAACTACTCAGTTTGAGGTATTTTTATACTTTTTTTTGTAGGAACATAGTGTACGTATTAACACGTAGAAGCCTTGTTTTTACGGCGTTAATGAGACTCAAACATGTCAGAATCAATCTCCTAAACTTGCTTGATTAACTAAGGATATTTTTCTAAAACAACCGTATCTTTGAACCAAAATTAGAGTTATAATATGTCCTTAATAAATGAAATAGAACGTCGTAGAACCTTCGGAATTATCTCACATCCAGATGCAGGGAAAACAACTTTAACTGAAAAGCTTTTACTTTTTGGAGGAGCCATTCAAGAAGCTGGAGCTGTAAAATCGAATAAGATTAAAAAAGGTGCTACGAGTGATTTTATGGAAATTGAAAGACAGAGAGGAATTTCTGTAGCTACTTCAGTATTAGCTTTCGAATACCAAGGTATAAAGATTAATATTTTAGATACACCTGGACACAAGGATTTTGCCGAAGACACTTTTAGAACTCTTACTGCAGTTGATAGTGTTATAGTGGTTATCGATGTTGCTAAAGGAGTTGAGGAACAAACTGAAAAATTAGTTGAAGTTTGTAGAATGCGTAATATCCCTATGATTGTATTTGTTAATAAATTAGATCGAGAAGGAAAAGATGCATTCGAATTATTAGATGAAATAGAACAAAAACTTAAACTAAGAGTTACTCCTTTAAGTTGCCCTATAGGAATGGGCTACGATTTTAAAGGTATTTATAATCTCTGGGAAAAAAATGTAAATCTATTTAGTGGAGATAGCAGAAAGAATATTGAAGAAACTATTGAAATAGAAGATATCAATGACAGCTCTTTAGATGAATTAATTACTTCTGAAGCAGCAGACACATTACGTGAAGAGCTTGAATTAATGGAAGGAATCTATCCTGAATTTAATAAGGAAGAATATTTAAATGGAGAATTACAACCTGTATTTTTTGGTTCTGCTTTAAATAGTTTTGGTGTTCGCGAATTATTAGATTGTTTTGTAGAAATTGCACCTACACCAAGACCAAAAGAAAGTGATACTAGATTAGTATTACCAGATGAAAAAGGATTTAGTGGCTTTGTATTTAAAATTCATGCAAATATGGATCCAAAACATAGAGATCGTTTAGCATTTATAAAAATTGTTTCTGGTACTTTTGAAAGAAATGCTCCCTATTTACATGTTCGGAATAATAAGAAAATGAAATTTTCAAGTCCAAATGCTTTCTTTGCTGAAAAGAAACAGATTGTAGACATTTCTTATCCAGGAGATATTGTTGGACTTCATGACACTGGAAATTTTAAAATTGGTGATACCTTAACTGAAGGTGAAAAAATGAATTATAGAGGAATTCCAAGTTTTTCTCCAGAACACTTTAAATATATTAATAATGCTGACCCAATGAAAAGCAAACAGCTTGAAAAGGGTATTGATCAATTAATGGATGAAGGAGTAGCCCAACTTTTTACTTTAGAGCTGAATGGTAGAAAAGTAATTGGGACAGTTGGTGCTTTACAATTTGAAGTTATTCAATATAGATTAGAGCATGAATATGGTGCAACTTGTCGCTATGACAACTTAAATGTTCATAAAGCATGCTGGGTTGAAACAGAGAATGAAAAGAGTGATGAATTTATAGATTTTAAGCGTGTAAAATCTAAATATTTAGCAAAAGATAAAAGAGGACAACTTGTGTTTTTTGCAGATTCATCTTTTACCTTACAAATGACACAATCTAAATACCCTAATGTTAAGTTACATTTTGTAAGTGAGTATAAATAAAATCACTCATAATAATGAGCTATAATTTGAAGATTGTCTTCAATACCTGCCCCTAAATGGCATTTTATAGAACCCGTTGCGGCTGCACTACTCACTGCGACTTGACCAACAAATAATGCTACATAGGTGCCTGCGGGTAATTTCACATAATCTGACCCTGTATTTTGAAAATTTTGATAAGCACCATTTCTTCCAGAACCATTAGTATAAAACTGTCCATTTAATGCAATTAACCCTCCTGTTTCACTACAAGTAGAATTAATACACCAAGGCCCTCCATTTATTGCAACAGCGTCAATATCGTATACTACTGCAGGACCTGCATAGGGGTCTAAAAGATCTGTAACTGTTCTAAAGTATAATGCTGTTTGTACAATTCTTGCATCTCTATCATCAATCCTAAATGTATTATTTTTTTGTATTGTAAAACTAATTGAATAATTAACCTCAACAATAGCGCTTTTAGTAAGTGTGAAAATAGCACTGGAAATATCATTTGGCAATCCAGCTTGAGTAAACCCTCCACCAGTACCTGTCTGGTTTATTTGATTTCCTCCACCTGAGGGACCGCCAGTTAGAAGACCATCCATAATATAATTTTCTGAATCTACTAATAATTCAAATGGTTGTTCATTCGTCGTTCCTAAAATTAAATCACCATCAGCATCTACTAATACCCTTGTAGTAGAACTAACACCTAAATTATTAAGGTTATTTGTTTCATTTAAACCTTCCACTCTTACATTAGCAGATGTTCCTGACATGTGTAAAAGCTGTTGTGGATCGGTATTATTAATACCAACTTGAGCATTCAATTCAAAAGCAAACAAAAGAAATAAAGAAACTAAATAAAATTTCATGTTCAAAATATTAATTATACACTCTAATTTTCAAAAAATCCTGCGCACCTCCATAACCAACACTTGTAAAACTAGCAGCATCATCCATCACTTGTCCATAAAAATATAAAGTATGAGTACCGGCAGGTACAGTTAAATAAGCTTGACCATTCATATAAGGATATCCCACTATACCTTGATTATCTGTTACATAATGTTGTGCTTTACGCCCATATATTTTAGTGACTTCATCTCCTACTAAACCATCATTATTTAAATCTACTTTTATATATGTTTGCATAGCAACTGTTTGATTTAAATCTACAAAATAATACGGTGGACCTGCTGTTAAGTCGGAACCAATAATCAACATAGTCATACCATATTTAACTTCAATTATTGCATCTTGTGGCGTTGTAAATGTTACCGTTGTAACTTCAACCACATCGCTGGTCTCTCCTAAATCATCATTATTTACAACACTCCCAGTATTTGCTATCCATCCTGCGGTAACAATACCATATGGATTATCTGGAACAAAGTTTGGAACATCTATTAAAAAATTTAAAGGCTCTAAACCACTTACACCAGTTCCATTACCTAAAGTAATATCTCCATTTCCATCTACATAGGCGGGAGCTGGTTTTATTCCATCATTATAGGTTGGATTATTCGTAGAACTTAAACTTTCTATCCGTATAGTAGCATCATTACCAGCAATATGCAAGTCTTGTTGAGGAGTTTGAGTACCTATTCCAATTTGTGCAAAACCTGTAAGTGTTGCAAAAAAAATAATATATTTTATGGAAGCTCTCATTCTTTAAATTATTAATGTAATCGCATAAATACAAAATCGTTTCCTGTAGCAAACTCAACATAAGTTTCTTTTGAGGTAGTTCCTCCACCTCCAGATTTAGTACCAGAATCTATAAGCCCCATAAATGTTATGTCATAAGTTCCAGATGAGGGTAAAGTAATATATGTTGTACTACTATTATAAAAATTACCATTCACACTCAAAGCAGTTCCACTAGCATAAACTTTCGATGCAGGTCCATATTTTCTTGTCTGTCCAGTAACTGTTATGTATGTTTGTATTCTTCTTGCTAAATCATCTATAATATTAGAATATGTATTATCTAAATAGATATCAAAACTTAATCCATATTTCACTTCTAATATAGTAGCTTTTGATACAGTTATTGGATATGTTTTAATTGTAGTTATTGCAATACCATCTAAATCATTTGGATTTAAATAAACAGTACTTGTAGGTAAACTAGTATCATCAAAAGCATCTGTGTCTTCAGAACTTATAAGAGTTTTAAGTTCTAATGTGAAATCGCCATTTTCATCAACATATAATGGATAGGTATCATTTGTTAAATCTAAATCACCATTCACATCACCGCCATTATGACTATTATTAGTTGCGTTTAAACTTTCAACACGTAGCGTACCTATAGCTCCTGCAATATGAAGTTCTTGTTGAGGGTTTGATGTATTAATTCCAACTTGAGCGCATACTAATGGAGTTATAACTAAACATACTATTAACACAAGTAGTTTCATTAATCTTTTCCTTAATAATCAAAATTTATTAGAATATCTTTTAATAAAAAATAATCTAATAAAGTGGGGAATTTAATTAAATTTACACTACAAGTAAGTAAATATTTACTAACAAACCAAATATATTCAGAACTATTCTAAATATAATGTGTTAATTATTAAATAATTACGCCTCGCCAGCTGGCCCGAAGTTAATAGGCATAGTTGTTTGCTGATGTTCTTCAATCTCACCATGAGAATTTTCAAAACGTTTAACATTATCGTTTAACGCTTTTAAAAATCGTTTTGCATGTTGTGGAGTTAATATAATTCTAGATTTTACTTTACTCTTAGGTACTCCTGGCATAATAGTTACAAAATCAACTACAAATTCAGAAACTGAATGATTAATGATTGCCAAATTACTGTAAATACCTTGTGCTACAGTTTCATCTAATTCAATATTAATTTGACCTTTTTTAGGTTTATTTTGATCTGCCATAACTTAGGGGTTAAAAAAAAATGCGCATCTTTCGAAGCGCATTTTATATATTAATTATAATTTACTTCTTGTTTTTCTCGAGTCATTTCCTCAAGCTCTTCTTTAGAACCGACAATGATTGATTCGTAGTTTCTCATACCGGTACCGGCTGGAATTCTATGTCCAACAATCACATTCTCTTTCAATCCTTCAAGATAATCTACTTTACCATTTACAGCTGCTTCATTTAATACTTTCGTAGTCTCTTGGAAAGATGCTGCCGAAATAAACGATTTAGTCTGTAATGAAGCACGAGTAATACCTTGTAATACAGGAGTTGCTGTTGCATTAACTGCATCTCTCGCTTCTATTAAGGCTTTATCGTTTCTTCTTAAAATAGAATTTTCATCACGTAATTCACGTGTAGTGACCATCTGACCTTCTTGAATATTTTCTGAATCACCAGCATTGGTAATTACTTTCAATCCAAATATTTTATCATTTTCTTCAATGAAATCGAATTTATGAGCAAGTTGGTTTTCTAGGAATAAAGTATCTCCTGGATCAACTACTCTTACTTTTCGCATCATTTGACGAACAACAACCTCGAAGTGTTTATCATTAATTTTTACTCCTTGCAGTCTATATACTTCCTGAACTTCGTTCACTAAGTATTGTTGTACTGCGGATGGACCTTGTATTCTTAAAATATCTAAAGGAGTTATTGAACCATCTGAAAGTGACATACCAGCACGTACAAAATCATTTTCTTGTACTAGTATTTGATTAGATAATTTAACCAAGTATTTCTTAATATCACCTAATTTTGTTTCAACGATGATCTCACGATTTCCACGTTTGATTTTACCAAATGAAACAACACCATCAACCTCACTTACTACAGCAGGGTTTGATGGGTTACGAGCTTCAAACAACTCGGTAACTCTTGGTAAACCTCCTGTAATATCTCCAGATTTAGAAGACTTACGAGGAATTTTAACTAAGATCTTACCAACCTTAATCTTATCGTTTTCATCTACCATGATATGTGCACCTACAGGTAAATTGTAAGAACGTAATACTTCGTCACCTTTTCCTAAGATTAATAACGATGGAATTAATTTTTTATCTCTAGATTCAGAAATCACTTTTTCTTGGAAACCAGTCTGCTCATCAATTTCTACTTGATAAGTAATACCTTGTTCAAGGTTTTCATATTTAATTTTTCCAGCAAATTCTGAAATAATTACACCATTAAATGGATCCCATTGACAAACAACATCACCTTTAGAAAGTTCTGTTCCATCTTTAATAAAGACTGTAGAACCGTAAGGTATATTATTTGTACTAAGTGTAATTCCTGTTTTCTTATCTTTTAATTTAATTTCAGAAGTACGAGAAATTACGATATCGATAGATTTACCATCATTATCTTCTCCTTTAACTGTTTTTAAATCTTCTATTTCAGCAACACCATCAAACTTAACAGATAATTTATTCTCTTGCGAAATATTACCTGCAACCCCACCAACGTGGAATGTACGAAGTGTTAACTGCGTACCAGGCTCACCAATTGATTGTGCAGCAACTACACCAACAGCTTCACCCATTTGTACCATTTTATTTGTCGCTAAGTTTCTACCGTAACAAGCAGCACAAATTCCTTTTTTAGCTTCACATGTTAATGGAGAACGTACTTCAACAGCATCTATTGGAGATGCGCTAATTTTATCAGCAAGATCATCATTAATATGACCACCAGACTCCACAATAACTTCTTGAGTTAATGGATGAATAACGTCATTTAAAGAAGTTCTACCAACAATTCTATCACTTAAAGATTCAACGATTTCATCATTTTTCTTAAGAGCTTTAACTTCAATACCTCTTAAAGTACCACAGTCTACAGAGTTTACAATAACATCTTGTGAAACATCAACAAGACGACGTGTTAAATATCCTGCATCGGCTGTTTTTAATGCTGTATCGGCAAGACCTTTACGAGCACCGTGAGTAGAAATAAAGTATTCTAAAATTGAAAGTCCTTCCTTAAAGTTAGAAAGAATTGGATTTTCAATAATTTCACCACCTCCAGCACTTGATTTTTTCGGTTTCGCCATTAATCCACGCATACCTGTAAGCTGACGAATCTGTTCTTTAGATCCACGAGCTCCAGAATCAAGCATCATAAACACAGAGTTAAATCCTTGTTGGTCTTCACGAATACGCTTCATAGACAACTCAGTTAACTCAGCATTTGTTGCTGTCCAGATATCAATGACTTGGTTATAACGCTCATTGTTAGTAATAAGCCCCATGTTATAGTTACTTATAATACCATCAACTTGTTTATTAGCATCTTCAATCATAGTTACCTTTTCAGCAGGAATAATAATATCTCCTAAACTGAAAGATAATCCTCCTTCAAATGCATATTTATAACCTAATCCTTTTATTTCATCTAAAAATGCTGCCGTAGCTGGAACTGAAGTTACACGTAAAATACCACCAATTATATCACGTAATGATTTTTTGGTTAATACTTCATTTATATATCCAGCTGCTTCAGGTACTTGTTCATTGAAAATTACTCTACCAACAGTAGTTGTAATTATTTGATATACTAATTCACCTTCTTCATTAAAATCTTTTGTACGGATTTTAATTTCAGCATTTAGGTCAACTTTCTTTTCGTTATAAGCTATTACAACTTCTTCAGCAGAATAGAAAGTAATTCCTTCTCCAGCAACTATTAATTCTGGGGTAGACTTTCTAAGTTTGGTCATATAATAAAGACCTAATACCATATCCTGAGAAGGTACCGTTACCGGTGAACCATTCGCTGGGTTTAAGATATTATGAGAAGCTAACATCAATAATTGAGCTTCAAGTATCGCTTCAGGACCTAATGGTAAATGTACTGCCATTTGATCTCCATCAAAATCGGCGTTAAATGCCGTACATGCTAATGGGTGTAACTGAATTGCTTTTCCTTCAATTAATTTTGGTTGGAATGCCTGAATACCTAGACGGTGTAATGTAGGTGCACGGTTTAATAATACCGGATGTCCTTTTAAAACATTTTCTAAAATGTCCCAAACTACAGGTTCCTTTTTATCTATAATCTTTTTAGCAGATTTTACAGTTTTTACAATTCCTCTTTCAATTAGTTTTCTAATTACAAAAGGCTTGTATAATTCAGCTGCCATATCTTTTGGTAAACCACACTCAAATAATTTAAGTTCTGGTCCTACAACAATAACAGAACGTGCTGAATAATCCACACGTTTACCAAGTAAGTTTTGACGGAAACGACCTTGTTTACCTTTTAATGAATCTGAAAGAGATTTTAAAGGACGGTTCGAATCTGTTTTTACTGCAGACGATTTACGCGTATTATCGAATAATGAATCAACAGACTCTTGAAGCATACGTTTTTCATTACGTAAAATTACTTCTGGAGCTTTAATTTCCATTAATCTTTTAAGACGGTTGTTACGAATAATAACACGTCTGTATAAGTCATTTAAATCGGAAGTTGCAAAACGACCTCCATCAAGAGGAACTAAAGGACGTAATTCTGGCGGGATAATTGGCACCACCTTCATAATCATCCATTCTGGCTTATTCTCTCTATTTTTATTTGATTCACGAAGTGCTTCAACAACTTGCAAACGTTTTAACGCTTCCGTTTTACGTTGTTTAGAAGTTTCATTGTTTGCACTGTGACGTAATTGGAATGATAATTCATCCAAGTTAATTCTACGTAATAAATCAATTAAACATTCAGCACCCATTTTGGCGATGAATTTATTTTCATCATCATCCTCAAGATATTGGTTTTCTTGTGGAAGTGCTTCTAATATATTTAAGTATTCTTCTTCAGTAAGGAAATCCATTTTTTGAACTGGTTCTCCTTCTTCATTTACAGCATTACCTGGCTGAATTACTACGTAACGTTCGTAGTAAATAATCATATTTAATTTCTTAGATGGTAATCCAAGAAGGTATCCAATTTTATTTGGTAAACTACGAAAATACCAGATATGAACTACAGGAACTACTAAGTTAATGTGCCCTACTCTATCTCTACGTACTTTCTTTTCAGTTACTTCAACACCACAACGATCACAAACAATACCTTTATAACGGATTCTTTTGTATTTACCACAAGCACATTCATAATCCTTGATAGGACCAAAAATTCGCTCACAGAAAAGACCATCACGCTCAGGTTTATGTGTACGATAGTTAATTGTTTCTGGTTTTAAAACCTCACCGCGAGATTCAGCCAAAATTGACTCAGGAGAAGCAAAACCAATCGAAATTTTATTAAATTTCTTTGTTACATTTTCTTTATTTCTTGCCATAATGATATGTACTAAATGCGTTGTTCTTTTTTTCTGAAGTGTTTCCACTTCTAGAAGTCTTATTCAGACTTATAAGTTTCCCGCCCGAAGACGGGATCTTATTATTCTTCTAATCTAATATCTAATCCTAATCCTTTTAATTCGTGCATTAATACGTTAAAAGATTCAGGAAGTCCTGGTTCTGGCATCGTTTCACCCTTCACAATTGCTTCATAGGTTTTAGCTCTACCAATAACATCATCAGATTTTACTGTTAAAATTTCTCTTAGTGTACTAGATGCACCATAAGCCTCAAGAGCCCATACCTCCATCTCTCCACAACGTTGACCACCAAATTGTGCTTTACCACCTAATGGTTGTTGAGTAATTAATGAGTATGGTCCAATAGAACGCGCATGCATTTTATCATCAACCATATGCCCAAGTTTCAACATGTAAATTACACCAACTGTTGCTGGTTGATCGAAACGTTGACCTGTTCCACCATCATATAAATAAGTATGACCGTATCTTGGAATTCCAGCTTCATCAGTAATTTCATTAATCTGATCTAAAGTTGCACCATCAAAAATTGGTGTAGCATATTTCTGCCCTAATTTTTGACCAGCCCAACCAAGAACTGTTTCATAGATCTGACCAATATTCATACGAGAAGGCACCCCTAATGGATTCAATACAATATCCACTGGTGTTCCATCTTCTAAGAAAGGCATATCTTCTTGACGAACGATACGTGCAACAATACCTTTGTTACCGTGACGACCTGCCATTTTATCACCTACTTTTAATTTACGTTTTTTAGCAACATAAACTTTTGCAAGCTGAAGTATACCTGAAGGTAATTCATCTCCAACAGAAATTGTAAATTTCTCACGACGAAGATTTCCTTGAAGGTCATTCTCTTTAATTTTATAATTGTGCATTAAATCTGCAACAAGAACATTTGTGTCATCATCTGTAGTCCATTTTCCACCAGTTAAATGAACAAAATCATCTACAGCATTTAACATTTTTAAAGTAAACTTTTTACCTTTAGGAAAAACAACTTCTCCTAAATCATTGATTACACCTTGCGCTGTTTTTCCACCAATGATTGTAAATAATTTATCAATTAAAACATTCTTTAACTCATCAAACTTGATATCGTATTCATTCTCTAATGCAGCAATATCTTCTTTATCTTGAGCTCTCTTACGTTTATCTTTTACAGATCTTGCAAATAATTTTTTATTAATTACAACACCACGTAATGAAGGAGAAGCTTTTAAAGATGCATCTTTTACATCACCTGCTTTATCACCAAAGATTGCACGAAGTAATTTTTCTTCAGGAGTTGGATCGCTTTCTCCTTTAGGAGTAATTTTTCCAATAAGTATATCACCTGGTTTTACTTCAGCACCAATACGAATCATTCCGTTTTCATCAAGGTCTTTTGTAGCCTCTTCAGAAACATTAGGAATATCATTTGTTAATTCTTCATTACCTAATTTAGTATCACGTACTTGTAAAGAATATTCATCTACGTGAATAGAAGTGAATATATCTTGACGTACTACTTCTTCAGAAATTACAATCGCATCCTCAAAATTATACCCTTTCCAAGGCATAAAGGCTACTTTCATATTTCTACCAAGTGCTAACTCACCACTTTGAGTTGCATATCCTTGACATAATACTTGTCCTTTCTTAACTCTATCACCTTTTTTAACAATCGGCTTTAAGTTAATAGAAGTACTCTGGTTTGTTTTTCTGAATTTAACAAGTCTATATGTTTTTGAATCTTCTTCAAAACTAACCATACGTTCGTTATCTGAACGATCGTATTTTATAGTAATTTGATTTGCATCAACATATTCTACTTCTCCATTTCCTTCAGCATTAATCAATACTCTTGAATCTGAAGCAACTTGACGTTCTAGTCCTGTTCCAACAATTGGAGAATCAGCTAACAATAATGGAACCGCTTGACGCATCATATTTGATCCCATCAATGCACGGTTGGCATCATCATGCTCTAAGAAAGGAATTAATGAAGCCGATATCGAAGATATCTGGTTTGGAGCAACATCTGTATAATGAATATCTTTAGAATCTACTACAGGAAAATCTCCCTCCATTCTAGCAATAACCTTTTCAGTGTTTATTGTTCCATCATCCTTAATATCAATATGTGCTTGTGCAATTAATTTTTCCTCTTCTTCTTCAGCTGATAAATAAGTTGGTTCAGATTTTAAATCGATAACTCCATTTTCAACCTTACGGTAAGGAGTTTCTAAGAAACCTAAATTATTCACTTTAGCAAAAACTGAAAGTGAAGAAATAAGACCAATATTTGGACCCTCAGGTGTTTCAATTGGGCATAATCTTCCGTAGTGAGTAAAGTGAACATCACGTACCTCAAAACCAGCTCTTTCTCTTGAAAGACCACCAGGTCCTAATGCAGAAAGTCGACGCTTATGCGTAATCTCTGCTAAAGGATTGGTTTGATCCATAAATTGAGAAAGCTGATTGGTTCCAAAGAATGAATTAATTACAGAAGACAATGTCTTTGCATTAATCAAATCTATAGGAGTAAACACCTCGTTATCACGTACATTCATACGTTCACGAATTGTACGTGCCATACGAGCTAAACCTACACCAAATTGAGAAGATAATTGTTCTCCTACCGTACGTACACGACGATTAGAAAGGTGATCAATATCATCAATTTCAGCTTTAGAATTGATTAGCTCAATTAAATACTTTATGATAGTAATGATATCTTCTTTGGTAAGCACTTGCTTATCAATTGGAATATCAAGGCCTAATTTTTTATTCATTCTGAAACGACCTACTTCACCTAATTTGTAACGTTGGTCACTAAAGAATAATTTATTAATAATACCACGCGCAGTTTCTTCATCTGGCGGCTCAGCATTACGTAATTGTCTATAGATATGTTCAACCGCTTCTTTTTCAGAATTGGTTGGATCTTTTTGAAGCGTATTATGAATAATAGCATAATCAGCTAAATGATTATCTTCTTTATGAAGTAAAATCGTTTTAGAACCAGATTCAATAATCTCGTCAATATGTTCTTTTTCAAGAACTGTATCACGATCTAATACAATCTCATTACGCTCGATAGATACAACTTCACCAGTATCTTCATCTACGAAATCTTCGTACCATGTCTTAAGAACACGAGCAGCAAGTTTACGTCCTAAATATCTTTTTAGTCCTGTTTTTGTAGCTTTGATTTCTTCTGCAAGATCAAATATTTCAAGAATATCTTTATCTCTTTCAAATCCGATAGCACGGAAAAGCGTTGTAACAGGTAATTTTTTCTTTCTATCGATATAAGCGTACATTACTTGGTTTATATCGGTAGCAAATTCTATCCAAGAACCTTTAAAAGGAATTACTCTGGCAGAATATAATTTTGTTCCATTAGCATGGAATGATTGTCCAAAGAATACACCAGGTGAACGGTGTAATTGTGAAACAACAACACGCTCAGCACCATTTATTACAAAGGTACCACTTGGCGTCATATAAGGTATTGTCCCTAAATATACATCCTGAACGATCGTTTCAAAATCTTCATGTTCTGGATCTGTACAGTATAATTTAAGACGAGCTTTTAAAGGAACACTATAAGTTAATCCTCTTTCGATACATTCCTGAATGGAATATCTTGAAGGATCTACAAAGTAGTCTAAAAACTCAAGTACAAATTGGTTACGGGTATCAGTTATTGGAAAATTTTCCAAAAAGGTCTTATAAAGTCCTTCATTTCCTCTTTCATCTGATTTTGTTTCCAACTGGAAAAAATCTTGAAAAGATTTAATTTGAATATCTAAAAAATCTGGATATTCAGTTTTGTTCTTGATAGAGGAAAAATTCAATCTTTCAGTTTGCGTTGCTGACATCTATGGACGAATTTTAATTAAAATAAAACAATGAACGCGTATTATATGGTATGTACCCATTATATACGCAAAATGGTTTAGGTCTATTTCACTATTGAAAAAGACCTAAACCTTAAGGTTTGGTGCGTTGAGGGCTTACTTAAGCTCAACCTCAGCTCCAGCTTCTTCTAATTGAGCTTTTAATGCTTCAGCTTCGTCTTTTGCTACTCCTTCTTTAATTGGAGATGGTGCGTTATCAACTAATCCTTTAGCGTCTTTAAGACCTAATCCTGTTAATTCTTTAACAAGTTTAACTACTGCTAATTTTGAAGCACCAGCCGCTGTAAGAATTACGTCAAATTCTGACTGCTCTTCAGCTGCTTCTTCTCCAGCACCTCCACCAGCAGCAACAGCTACAGCTGCAGCAGCAGGCTCAATACCATACTCTTCTTTTAATATACCAGCTAATTCATTAACTTCTTTTACAGTTAAGTTAACTAATTGTTCTGCGAATTCTTTTAAATCTGCCATTTTCTATCGTTTTAAGTAATTTGTAATTTTATAATTTGAATTTGTATTATTCTTCTCTTTCAGATAAAGTTTTTACTATACCTGCAATTTTTCCACCACTTGATTTAAGTGCTGAAATAACATTCTTAGCTGGTGATTGAAGTAATCCAATGATTTCTCCAATAAGCTCTTCTTTAGATTTAATGTCTACTAATGAATCTAATTGATCATCACCAACATAAACCGCTTCTTCAATAAATGCTCCTTTAAGTACAGGCTTATCAGATTTTTTTCTGAAAGCTTTAATTACTTTTGCAGGTGCATTACTTACTTCAGAAATCATTAAAGAAGTATTTCCCTTAAGAACATCTTCTAATTCACCAAAATCCTTATCAGTACTTTCCATCGCTTTTTTAAGCAATGTATTTTTTACTACTGAAAGCTCTACTCCTGCTTTAAAACAAGCACGGCGTAGGTTATTGGTATCCCCTGCGTTTAGACCTGAAATGTCTGCTAAATAAATAGTAGCATTATCTGATAACTGTGCAGTTAAACTTTCTATTACTTGTGATTTTTCTTCTCTTGTCATAAGTTCTAATTTTACTACTCAGCAAATCTCTTTGAGTCAATTTCAACACTCGGGCTCATAGTACTAGACATAAAAATGCTTTTAATATAAACACCTTTAGAAGCCTGAGGTTTCAATTTTACAAGGGTTGTTAATAATTCTTGTGCGTTTCCTGTAATTTTTTCAGCACCGAAAGACGCTTTTCCAATTGCAGCATGTACAATACCAGTTTTATCAACTTTAAAGTCAATTTTACCAGCTTTTACTTCTGAAACCGCTTTAGCAACGTCCATTGTTACTGTACCAGTTTTTGGGTTAGGCATTAATCCACGAGGTCCTAAAACACGTCCTAATGGCCCTAATTTACCCATAACACTTGGCATTGTTACAATTACGTCAACATCTGTCCAACCTCCCTTAATTTTAGCGAGGTACTCGTCTAAACCAACATAATCAGCTCCCGCTTCTTTAGCTTCAGCTTCCTTATCTGGAGTCACCAATGCTAAAACCTTTACATCTTTACCTGTACCATGTGGTAATGTTACAACCCCACGAACCATTTGATTGGCTTTTTTAGGGTCAACATTAAGACGGACAGCAAGATCTACAGAAGCGTCAAATTTTACGCTAGTTATTTCTTTTATTAAAGCAGAAGCTTCAGAAAGAGTATAAGCTTTAAGCTCTACTTTTGACTGTGCTTCTTTTTGCTTTTTAGTTATTTTTGCCATTTTATAGATTCTTTTTCAGATTAAAAAGGTGCGTTACCTTTTACTTTCACTCCCATTGATCTTGCAGTACCAGCTACCATTTTCATAGCAGATTCTACGGTAAATGCATTTAGATCGGGCATTTTATCTTCTGCAATAGCTTTTACTTGATCCCAAGATATTGTTGCTACTTTTCTAATATGTGGTTCACCAGAACCTTTTTTGATTTTTGCAGCTTCAAGAATTTGTACAGCAGCTGGAGGAGTTTTAATAACGAAATCAAAAGATTTGTCTTTATAAACCGTAATCGCAACTGGCAATACTTTTCCTTGCTTATCTTGAGTTCTAGCATTAAACTGCTTACAGAACTCCATAATATTAACACCGGCAGCACCTAATGCAGGTCCTACTGGAGGAGATGGATTAGCAGCTCCACCACGTACTTGTAACTTTACTACTTTATCTATTTCTTTTGCCATTTTCTAAATTTAAATTTCGATTTTCTTCAGTGGAAGCCTTAGAATAATCTTATTATAGCTTGTAACAATTAAACTTTTTCAACTTGCATATAACTTAATTCTAATGGAGTTTTTCTTCCGAAAATTTTCACCATTACTTCAAGTTTACGCTTTTCTTCATTTATTTTTTCTACCGTACCGTTGAATCCATTAAAAGGACCGTCGATTACTTTAATAGTTTCACCTATTACATATGGTATATTCACATTTTCATCTTGCACAGAAAGCTCATCTACTTTTCCTAGAAGTCTATTAACTTCTGATTGACGTAAAGGAACTGGATCACCGCCTTTAGTTTCACCTAAAAAACCAATAACTCCATTTACTGATTTAATTATGTGAGGAATCTCACCAACTAAACTTGCCTGTACCATGATGTAACCAGGAATAAAAACACGCTCTTTGTTTATTTTTTTTCCATTTCTTATTTGAACTACTTTTTCAGTTGGCACAAGAATCTGCTCTATATAATCTTGAAGATTTAAACGAGCAATCTCAGATTCTATATATTCTTTAATCTTGTTTTCCTTTCCACTTACAGAACGAACAACGTACCACTTTTTTGAATTCTTAGTTTCAGTCATTTTCTATCTTCTTAAGATTTAATCCAATCGAAATAAAGAGTAATCACTTTACTAAAAACCGTATCAATTCCAAAAACAGCTAAAGCTAAAACTACTGAAAAAACAGCAACGATTACAGTAAGGCGTTGTGCTTCAGACCAAGCAGTCCATGTAACATGATTTCTAAGCTCGTTATAAGATTCTTTGATATAGTTTATCATTTTAACACTGTTTATTAATTCAATTTTTCTAATTACAAATCAATGTAATTTTTTCTTGCACGGGTTGAGAGACTCGAACTCACGACACCTGGTTTTGGAGACCAGTGCTCTACCAACTGAGCTAAACCCGTATCTAACGGTAGTTCTTAAATTGCTTACGCTTTTACGAAATAAGCTATCCCGTTATAAAAGTCAAGGCATCCCGATATAATCGGGACACCTTAAAACTTTTTATTTATATTTTATTAATCTAAAATCTCAGTCACCTGACCAGCTCCTACAGTTCTACCACCCTCACGAACAGCAAAACGTAAACCTACATTCATTGCGATTGTTTGCAACAACTCAACAGTAATTGTAAGGTTATCACCAGGCATTACCATTTCAACTCCATCAGGTAACATTATAGTTCCTGTTACATCAGTTGTACGTACATAAAACTGAGGACGGTAGTTGTTATGGAATGGAGTATGACGTCCACCTTCTTCTTTCTTAAGGATATACACCTCAGCTTTAAAGCTTTTATGTGGTGTTACTGAACCTGGCTTAACGATTACCATACCTCTAGAAATTTGAGATTTCTCAATACCTCTTAAAAGAATACCTGCGTTATCTCCTGCTTCACCTCTATCAAGGATTTGACGGAACATTTCAATACCAGTAATTGTAGAAGTTAATTTCTCAGCTCCCATACCAATAATCTCAACAGGATCTCCAGTGTTAGCAATACCAGTCTCAATACGACCAGTTGCTACAGTACCACGACCAGTAATTGAGAATACATCTTCAATAGGCATTAAGAATGGCTTGTCAATCTCACGTAATGGCTCTTCAATCCATGCATCAACAGCTTCCATAAGCTCAAGAACAGTATCAACCCATTTTTGCTCACCGTTTAATGCACCAAGCGCAGAACCAGCGATAACAGGACCATTATCTCCATCATATTCATAAAAACTTAGCAATTCTCTTACTTCCATTTCTACAAGTTCGATAAGCTCTTCATCATCAACCATATCTACTTTATTCATAAATACAACGATACGAGGAATACCAACCTGACGCCCTAAAAGGATGTGCTCACGAGTTTGTGGCATTGGACCATCCGTAGCCGCAACTACTAAAATAGCCCCATCCATTTGTGCAGCACCAGTTACCATGTTCTTTACGTAATCCGCGTGACCTGGACAGTCAACGTGAGCGTAATGACGATTAGCTGTTGCATACTCAACGTGTGAAGAGTTAATTGTAATACCTCTTTCTTTTTCTTCAGGTGCATTATCAATTTGATCAAAAGCTGAAGCTTCTGAAAAACCAGCATCTGCTAAAACTTTAGTAATAGCAGCAGTTAGAGTTGTTTTACCGTGATCAACATGTCCAATAGTACCTACATTTAAATGCGGTTTCGAACGATCGTATGTTTCTTTTGCCATTTTGTATTTATTTAATCTTAATTATATATTAGTAATCATTTACCTTTTTTCTCAGTAGAGCCAATGACGAGAATTGAACTCGTGACCTCTTCCTTACCAAGGAAACGCTCTACCCCTGAGCTACACCGGCGTAAAGTGTTAATGTTATTCTTTTGTTATAAAACACAAAAGTTTACTCCACATAACATGAAGTAAAATTGAGCGGGAGACCAGGTTCGAACTGGCGACATTCAGCTTGGAAGGCTGACGCTCTACCAACTGAGCTACTCCCGCTTTTTTTTCTTAATAATTTAAGAAAACAATTCAATATGTTTAGATGTTTAAAGTAGATTTATTAAATCTTCCTTTAATAATCATTTTAGGGTTTCCCAACAAAAATAATTTTGTGGGGAGAGCAGGATTCGAACCTGCGAAGACGTAGTCAGCAGATTTACAGTCTGCCCTCGTTGGCCGCTTGAGTATCTCCCCTACTCTAAAACATCTATTTTAAAGAACTTTTGAGCCGATGGAGGGACTCGAACCCACGACCTGCTGATTACAAATCAGCTGCTCTAGCCAGCTGAGCTACATCGGCTTTTCGGCTTACTTTTTCGCTAAAAAAAGCCCGCTATTTCTAACGGACTGCAAATGTATATAAATTATTCTCTTTACAAAACTTTTTTTCAAAAAAAATCTCAAGAAAATGCTCTTTCTTTTTGTTTTCTTTTTTTCAATTGTTTTTCCAAAGCATTAACACACTCATCTACACCTTCTTCGAAAGTTTTTGCTTCTTTCTTAGCAATTACATCATCGCCTGGAATACTTAATAAAATTTCTATTATTTTATTTTCTTTATTACTTGTTTTCTGAACTTTCAGAAAAACATCTGCATAAATTATACGGTCATAAAAGATTTCTAACTTAGAAATTCTTTTGTTTATAAAGTCGACAAGTTTTTCATCTACTACAAAATTGGGAGTTTGAACGTTTACTTTCATCTATTTGTCAATTTAATTAATTATTTTACTTACTTGAATTTCTTGGATGTGAATGTTTATATACTTCTTTTAACTTAGCTATACTGTTTGTTGTATATACTTGAGTAGAAGCTAAACTTGTATGTCCAAGCAATTCTTTTAACGCTTTTAAATCTGCACCTTCATTTAAAAGGTGCGTTGCAAAAGAGTGCCTTAATATATGTGGGCTCTTTTTCACCTTTTCGGATGCTTTACTAAAGTAGTTATTTATAACTCGGTAAACAAGTGTTTCGTATATTTTAACCCCTTTTCTTGACAAAAAAAAATAGTCTTTATCTTTAATTATCTCTAAGTCTTCACGATAGCTAATGTATTTTTCTATGGTATTTAAAACGGAAGATATTAATGGTATGATTCGTTCTTTATTTCTTTTACCTAATACTTTAATTGTTTTTTGTGAAATGGAAACATCGTTCATTTTTAAATTAACTAGTTCCGTTCTTCGTATTCCAGTTGAATAAAATAATTCTACTATCAATTTATTACGAATTCCGTCAAATCCTTTTTCCTGAGCTAAAATATTAAGTACAGTATCTATTTCTTTTTCTGAAAAAGGAACCTGTAATTTTTTAGCAGTCTTTAACGCTTTATGTTTTACTAGAGGACTTACTTCTATTTGTTTTGTTTTCAGAAGGAATTTATAATAGGTTTTTAAAGAAGATATTTTACGATTGATACTTCTGTTTGAAATACCCTCATCTACCAATGCTACAATCCAACTACGGATAATTGAATAATGTACCGTTTTAATTTCATCATAATCAAATTCTTCCGAAGTAAATGACAAAAAACTTTCTAAATCATTTTTATATGCTGTTACTGTATGAATAGCATATTTTTTTTCAAATTCGAGGTAGGAAATAAATTCAGAAAAGGGCATAAAAAAATCCGTTGAATAGTAAAAATACTAATTACAACGGACTTTATATGCTTAAAAGTGTAAGAATCTAGATTTCCTCTTGATCTCTTAAACCTTGAATGTACTGAGCTTTTTGAATTTGTGCTCTTCTCTTAACAGACGGCTTTGTAAATTGTTTTCTTTCACGTAACTGAGTTTTTGTTCCCGTACGATCAAACTTACGCTTAAAACGTTTTAGCGCTCTGTCTATATTTTCTCCTTCTTTAACTGGTATTATTAACATAGTCTCTTAACCTCCTCTCTTTTGGGATGGCAAATATAATTAGAATTTAGAATATACAATTGAGTTTTGTATATTTTTTAAAAGAAATTATTGTTTGTACAATGAAGCTCTTCTACTTAGGTCATAAATAAGCTGCTCGTCTTCTTCACTCTCTAATAATACATTATAGTTTTTCCAAAACTCCTTATTATAAGGTCTAGGTGAAAAAATATCTTCAGACCATTCTTTCTGTAATGCTTTATTTATAGTTTCTGAATCATGGATTATTTCAGTAAACAATATTTCTTGTACTGTATAATAATATTGTTCTTCTTTATTTCCTTTTGGTTTATCTGAAGATCGATCACCCACCTTTACCAATTTTGGAGTTTCGTAATAAAAGTAATTAGGATACATTTTATCTTGATATTCCATATAGGTAATTATCAACTTATGATTCACCTTTGAATTAAACAGAATTTTACTTCTACTTTTTTGAGCATCTGAAGCTGCGGTCAATTCATATTCAATTTTTTTAATGGCAAAATTATCCCAATAAATATAGATCCAACCATTGGCTTCATATCCTTCATTAAAAATACTTCCTGTATTTAAACCTACAAAATCTCTACTTTTACTAATCTTGATCTTGTACAGTTTCTTACCATTATCCACTAAGACAGTATCCAAATCAAACTGATGTTTATTAAGCATATTTTTTCCAAACAATGCACCGTCAAGATTAGAATTTCTCACCAAATTAAGACGCCCTTTAAATATATTCTCTAAACCATTAAATCGTCTATCATTCCATTTTATAGCCTCTACTAAAGATGAAGTTTTGATGGTATCTCGATCCATCTTTTTGGATTTCATTTTAAAGTTTCTCTTGGTATTTTTTAAATAGGAATAATACGAAAACAAACTATCTACCTCTCTAAGGTCATAACTTTTCCTATTTTCATCTACATTAATTTTTAAGTTATCTGTAGCTCCTGAAGCATAACTCGAGTCATATAAGGTAAGTGCACTTTCTATCAACCATTTAAATTCTTTACTATTTCGTTCTTTATGTCTTAAAAAACCTTTTTGCAAATACGGCTGTTCTGGAAGGTTATTTTCTAATTTCTTTATGGCACGAAGCATAATATCATTTCCTGTTTTAGGGCGCGAATCTGCTACAATTAGCACCTCATCTAATGCAGCAATATCTTCTTCTAAGAATATATCCATAGAAGCATCAAAATCTACTATGGCTGTTTTAAATGTTTTATAACCAATTGAAGAAACAACGATTGTGTCGTTTTCATGTTCACGAGGAACTACCAATAAAAATTTTCCATCTTTATTACTAATAGTACCTACCGTAGAATTTTCTATATAGATACTTGCACTTTCAATTGGCATGTAAGTTAGGAAATCGGAAACTTTACTTTTCAACTCTGTTTGAGCTTCAGCATTAAAACTAAAGACACTTATTAATAAACCAAAAATATATTTCAGATAGTTGTACTTCATCTGTATTAAATTTAAAATTATTTAAATAGCACCATGCAATTTTAAAGCCAAAGAAATTGAGGCAACTTTTTTAACTTAGGTAGCTGGCTTATATTCTTTTTTATCTATAATTATTTTAGAAAGAATTTCTCGTAAAATTTCAGAAGTTCCTCCACCAATAGGCCCTAACCTACTATCACGTAATAATCTAGCTAAAGGATATTCTTCCATATAACCATATCCTCCTAAAAACTGAAGACATTCATACATCACTTCATCTGCTACTTTTGTAGAAACAAGCTTAGACATAGTAGCCTCTTTCACCACATATTCTCCGTCATTTAAACGTTTTGCCGTTGTATAGTTAAATGTTTTACACATTTCTACTTCACTAGCTAATTGAACGAATTTATGACGTAAGGCTTGAAATTTAGAAATTGATTGTCCAAACGCTTTTCGCTCATTCATATAATCAAGTGTATATTCTAAAGCATATTCACTTCTTGCATGTGCGTTTACTCCCATCACTAACCTCTCTAATGAGAAATGCTGCATGATATAAGGAAACCCTTGATTTTCTTCTCCCATTAATTGAGAAGTAGGAATTGTTACATTATCGAAAGCAATCTCTGCAGTATCACTTGCTCTCCAACCTAATTTATCAAGTTTTGTAGAAGATATACCTGGAGTATCTCTATCCATAACAAAAATACTGATTCCTTTATTTCCTAACTCAGGAGCTGTTTTAGCAGCAACTACTAAGTAATCGCTATACACACCATTGGTAATAAAAGTCTTAGAACCATTAAGCACATAAGTATCTCCATTTTTTACAGCGGTAGTTCTCATTCCAGAAACATCAGACCCTCCAAAAGGTTCTGTTATACAAAGACAACCTATTTTATCTCCGTGAGCACTAGGCGTTAAATATTTTTCTTTTTGCTCGTGGTTTCCTTCTTTATTAAGGTGAGTCATTGCTAAGTAAGCATGTGCCCACATATTAGCAGCAAAACCACAAGAGTTTATTTTTTGAAGTTCTTCTAAAAAGATCACAGTATAAAACAAATCAAGACCTAAGCCTCCATATACTTCAGGAGTTGCTAATCCGAAATATCCCATATCGCCCATTTTTTTCCAAATAAAACGATCTACGGTTCCTGTTTTTTCCCAACCTTCTATATGAGGGACTACTTCCTTTTTTAAAAAATCTTGTAAACTTTTTCTAAAAAGTTGATGTTCTTCTGTAAAGAATAATGCATCCATATGCTTTTTGTTCTTATTTTAAATTTCCCCCCAATTAATACTTAATTAAATAAATGAATAATTTTCATTTTATTCAGCGAACAAATATAATTTAATTAGTACTAACTTTCTTTTTGAGAGTGCTTCTATTTTTATTAATTCATCTATAGAACCGATTTGCTCATTGAGTATTCTAAATTCCCATATGTTTTTTGCAAGTTCGAATGATATCCCAGGTATTGTCGCAATGTCGGAAGCAGATGCAGTATTCACATTCATTTTATTAATTTCTTTGGGTGTTTTTACTGTAAATTCATTTAATACTCTTGTAATAACATCATTTCGTAATCCATAGACTTGTGATAATTGTATATCTGAAGAAAAACCTTCTAATTTATTTCGATACGATATGATTCGATTTGAAAGCGTTTCGCCGATACCATATATTTCTTGTAACTGATCTGAAGTTGCTATATTCAAATCAGTTTTATTCTGAAAACTCTTTTCTGAAACTGAATACTTTTTATAGTATGATTTAGGCTTCGGATTTGTAACCCATTCAGGGAATTTAAATAACGGACTTATTTCTTTCAGTAATGAATCTGAAACTTTTGTGACTTTCTTAAAATCACTCACTGAATTAATCCATTTGTCCTTTTTCCTAAACGTATGTAATCGATCAATTTCTTCAGAAGACATTCCAAGCATATAGCCTTTGTAATCTGTAATAAAGTTCGGGTTGAAAGGATAAACTTTCGACTGTTTCTTTTTCAATTTTTCATTCCGAAGTGAATCTAATTCATGAGTTAAATCTAATATTTCTTCCGAAGAGGTATCAAAACCAGAAGGCTCTGTAAAATCTACAAACAAGGAAACACTTGATAATCCAATAATAATTAACACCAAAAAAAAGATCCCACTTCTTTGATGTCTATCAAATAGGAAGTGGGATTTAAAATTATTCATAACTCCTTAAATAAATTGGGGAGTTATTATTTTATATATTCTTTAAACGATTACTTTTTGCCTTTAATTGCAGCCATGTATTTAACTAATTCATCTTTCACTTTTGGAGCTAGTAATACCAGTCCAATCATATTAGGAACCATCATTGCAAATATCATTGCATCAGAGAAACCAATTACTGAACCTAAACTAGCTGCAGCACCAATTACTACGAATACACAAAACAAAAGTTTATACGCATATTCCATTTTTTTAGTTCTTCCGAATAAATAAGCCCAACCTTGGAAACCGTAATAAGACCATGATATCATTGTACTAAAAGCAAATAATACAACTGCTACAGTTAATACATATGGGAACCAAGATATAACAGATTCAAATGCTCCAGAAGTCAATAAGATCGCTTGAGCATCATTTAATGAAGCATTTTCAGCAACAACATTTCCAGTAATAATTAATACTAAAGCTGTCATCGTACATACAACAACTGTATCAATAAAAGGTTCTAATAAAGCTACTAAACCTTCAGAGGCTGGATATTTTGTTTTTACTGCTGAATGCGCAATAGAAGCCGAACCTACACCTGCTTCATTCGAGAAAGCAGCACGCCTAAATCCTTGAACTAAAACTCCAACTGCACCACCAACTACTCCTTCTGGGCTAAATGC
>Ga0209345_10000664_pt1 | contig 44277 bp, 39 predicted proteins | sample Cruoilmetagenom7_FD_187294 | JGI IMG/M metagenome (GOLD analysis project Ga0209345, IMG submission 187294) | Oil polluted marine microbial communities from Coal Oil Point, Santa Barbara, California, USA - Sample 7 (SPAdes) (version 2) | ecosystem: Environmental > Aquatic > Marine > Oil seeps ...
GTCGAATTCGGCTGGGTCATGGCGGGGACGGTTGGCATTTCGACCTTTGTGGCGCTGACCGCCTGCCCTGCCCTTGCCGCCAAGATCCTGAGCGCCCGCAAGGTTCGCAAGGCCTCTGCGGCTGACACGCCTATTCGCCCCTCGGCCGTACTTCGGCTTTATCGCGGGCTCTTGGTGCGGGCCATCGGCATGCCGCTGGTGGTGTTGGTGGTGACCTTTGTGCTGACCGCAGGCGCGGCGCTGTTTTATGACGGGTTGCCGCGTGAACTGGCCCCGCGCGAGGATCGCGGCGTTGGTTTCGTGCCGCTTACCGCGCCTCAGGGCAGCACCGTGGCCCATTCCGACATGGCCGCCCGGCAGGTCGAGGAAATTCTTGAACCGATGCGCCAATCGGGCGAGATCGAAACCGTCTTTACCTTCACCGGCTGGGGCGGGCGCGCCTGGCGGTCTTTCGTGGTCTATCGCCTTGCCCCCTGGGAAGAGCGCGACCGCCCGATTTCGGAGCTTGTGGATGAGATATCTCCACAGATGGGCAATGTCACGGTTGCGCGCGGTTTTCCTGTCACGCCGGCCGGGCTTGGGCTGCGCGGCAATTCCACCCCGGTGCGGGTGGTGATCGGCGGCCCGGATTTCGACAGCGTCAAGGAATGGGCTATAGAACTTCTGGCACGCGCCGAGGGCGTTGCGGGACTGGTCAACCCCGAGATCAATTTCGAGCAGAACCTGCCACAGCTGGACGTCAGCATTGACCGCGTGCGCGCCGATGACCTTGGCATTTCCGCCGATGTGATCGCGGCCACCTTGCAGACCATGCTGGCCTCGCGCGAGGTGACCACTTTCGTCAGCCGGGGCCGCGAATACCCCGTTCTGGTGCAGGCCGAAGAGGCCGACCGGCGCACGCCCTCGGACATCTCGAATATCTTCCTGCGCGCGGGCGACGGTGAAACCCTTGTGCCGCTTGGCGCGCTTGTGACGGTTAATGAAAACGCCGCCGCCCCCTCGCTGCGCCGGTTTGACCGCCTGCCTTCGATTCAGCTTTCGGGCGCATTGGCACCGGGCGCCGATCTTGGCGGGGTGCTTGGCCAGCTTGAAACCATCGCCGCCGAGATCCTGCCGCCCGAGGCCAAACTTGGCTATGACGGTCAATCGCGCACCTACAAGGATACCTCCGGCGGGGTTGGCGTGGTGTTTCTCCTGGCGCTGTTGATCGTTTATCTTGTTCTGGCCGCGCAATTCGAAAGCTTTCTTCATCCGCTGGTGATCATGCTGACCGTGCCTGTCGGGGTTGCGGGGGCGATTTATGCCATGGCCCTGGGGGGGCTCTCGCTCAACGTCTATAGCCAGATCGGCATCATCCTGTTGATCGGGCTGATCTCGAAGAACGGCATTCTGATCGTCGAGTTCGCCAACCAGCTGCGCGACGAGGGCTACACCGTGCGCGACGCCGTGATCGAGGCCTCTGTGCTGCGGTTACGCCCGATCGTGATGACGGCAATTTCAACGGTTCTGGGGGCGCTGCCGCTTGTGCTGGCCAGCGGGGCGGGCGCCGAAAGCCGGATCGCGGTGGGCACGGTGATCGTGGCCGGCCTCAGCATGGCGACCGTGCTGATGCTGTTTGTCACGCCGGTGCTTTATGACCTTCTGGCGCGTTTTACCAAACCGCGCGGCGCCGTCGAAAAAGCGCTTGAGGCCGAGCTTATTGGCAGTTCTCAACCGGCTGAGTGACTTTCCGCCTATTCGCTCTAGGTCGTTAACACGGGTGGCCTTCACGCCGCTGTGATGCGATACATACCTATGCTCAGTGAACCCTTTAACGTGGCAGAATCACATTTGAAACCTTCGCTTTTCGTCGCCCTTTTCACCGCTTTCCTGCCATTTGGCGCAGAGGGGGCCGAGGTTACGTTCACGGCGCCCAATGCCTCGGACAAGTTTACCGACCGGCTGCGCAGCGCCTCGCTCAGCCTGAGCACCGCCGCGCGCGAGGATTCCACGGCGCAGGATCTTCTAGCCGCCGCGCAATCGGATTATGCCCGCCTGATCGGGGTGCTTTATGCGGAAGGCTATTACGGCGGCGTGATCACCATTCGCGTCGATGGCAAAGAAGCCGCCAATATCCCGCCGCTGCGCGCGCCCGCCGAGATCCGCCAGATTGATATCACTGTGGAGCGGCACGACAAATTTGTCTTTGGCATCGCCCGCGTGGCGCCCGTGCCGCCCAATGCAGAGCTGCCTGAAAAGTTTGCCACCGGCAAGGGGGCCCGCGGTGACCTTATCGGAGAGGCCGCGCGCAGCGGTGTGAGCGCCTGGCGCGATGCGGGCCACGCCAAGGCCGACATCACGGACCAGACGATCACCGCCGACCATGCCGACAAGACCCTTGATGCCGATATCGCGCTGTCGCCCGGCCCGCGCCTGCGCTTTGGCAGGTTCGAGATCGAATCCCCCGCCCCTGCAAGACGCGCCAGTCGCGTGCGCGAATCCCGGATTCGCGCCATTGCCGGGTTGCCCACCGGCAAAACATTTTCGCCAGAGGCCCTGAACCAATCGGCCGCACGCCTGCGCCGCACCGGTGCGTTTCGCTCGGTGGTGGTTACCGAGGCCGAGACCCCGAACCCCGACGGCACGCTTGATATCACCACCCGCGTGGTTGACGCCAAACGCCGCCGCATCGGGGCCGGGGCGGAACTCTCCTCGCTTGAAGGGCTGACGCTGACCGGGTTCTGGCTGCATCGCAACCTTCTGGGGGGGGCCGAACGGTTGCGGTTTGACGCGATGATCGGCGGTATCGGCGGCAATTCGGGCGGCGAGGATTTTCGCCTGTCAGGGCGCTTTGAGCGCCCCGCCACCATTACCCCCGACACAAGCCTGTTCTTGCTGGCCAGCATCAAGGAAGACAACGAGCCCGATTATCGCGAGCGCAGTATCGAAATCGGTGGCGGTTTCAGCCATGTCTTTTCCAAGACCCTCACCGCCGAGGCCGGCATCTCCTATCTCTATTCCGACATCGAAGACGATCTTGGGTCGCGCAGCCTGCAACATTTGCTGTTGCCACTCCGCGCCACCTGGGATCGCCGGGACAACGCCCTGAATGCCAAATCCGGCCAATTTGTCGATCTCTCGCTGAAACCTTTTGTCGGGCTGGAACAGGACAGCGGCAGCGGCGCCCGCCTGTTTGCCGATGCCCGCACCTATCACAGCTTTGGCGCGGCGGACGGCGTAACACTGGCCGCGCGCGCGCAACTTGGCTCGGTGGCCGGGGCAGATATCCGCGAAGTGCCCGCTGACATGCTGTTTTATTCCGGCGGGGCCGGCACTGTGCGCGGCCAGTCCTATCAATCTCTAGGTGTCGATCTGTCGCCGGGTGTGACCGTCGGCGGGCGCTCCTTCATGGGCTTCTCTGGCGAGGTGCGCGCAGATGTGACAACCTCGATTCAGGCGGTGACCTTTGCCGATACCGGCTTTGTCGGCGAGGATTCGTTTGGCACCGGCAAGGGCGAATGGCATAGCGGTGCCGGGATCGGCGCGCGCTACATGACCGGCGTCGGCCCGTTGCGCGTTGATCTTGCGACGCCTCTGGACGGTGATGCAGGTCGGGATTTTGAACTCTATATCGGGATTGGACAGGCATTTTGATGCGCTTTCTGCTTCTCATCACCCTCTTTCTCGGCACGCTCGGCACCCCTCTTCTGGCGCAGGATGCAGAGGCCGATCGCGGCTATCTTCAGGCGCTGATCGAGGACAATCTCTCGGGCGCCGGGCGCGAGGTGCGCATCACCGGATTCAAGGGCGCATTGTCGTCTCAGGCCACGCTCGAAGAGCTTAGCATCGCCGATGACGCGGGTGTCTGGCTAACCCTGCGCGATGTCACCCTTGACTGGACCCGCAGCGCGCTTTTGGCCGGGCGGATCGAGGTGAACCGCCTCTCTGCACGTGAAATCGACCTGCCGCGCCTGCCCAATACCAAGGAAGACCTGAGCCCGGAAATCGCCGAGGCCAAGCCCTTTGCCCTGCCCGATTTGCCGGTCTCGGTGAATATTGGCGAAATCAGCGCCGATACAGTGACGCTTGGCGAGCCTATTTTGGGCCAGGAGGTGGCGTTGCGCCTGATCGGCGGCATGTCGCTCGGGTCGGGCGAAGGCGAGGCCCAGCTTGAGGTGACCCGGCTTGACGAGCGCGGCGCGCTGACGCTTGTCGCGGCCTATGTGAACGACACGCAGGTGCTTACGCTTGATCTCAAGCTGCGTGAAGATGAGGGCGGCATCGCCTCGACCCTTCTCAACCTGCCTGACAGTCCCTCTATCGCGCTTGATATCGAGGGCGAGGCACCGCTTTCGGATTACACCGCCGAAATCAGCCTGGCATCGGCCGGTGAGCCGCGTCTGAACGGCACCGTCACCATCCGCGCCGATGGCCCGCCAGAGGCGGTGGCGCGCGAGTTTACGGCCGCCCTTGCCGGCGATCTCACGCCGCTCATGGGCCCCGATTATCGGCCGTTCTTCGGCACCGACAGCCAATTGGCGCTGCAAGGTGTGCGCCAGGCCGGCGGCGCGCTCGATATCTCCGACTTCAACCTCACGGCCGCGCAATTCCAGCTTGGCGGATCGCTCTCGCTGGATGCCGCTGGCTGGCCCACGGCCTTTGCGCTTACCGGACAGCTTGGCACTGGCACCGCGCCAGTGCGCCTGCCGATACCGGGGCCCGCGACGCAACTTTCCTCGGCGGTGATCGAGGCCCGGTTCGATGCGGCCCAAGGCGATCGCTGGCGCGCCAATGTCACCCTGTCAGAGCTTGCGCAACCCGAACTGAGCATTCAAAGCGCCACCCTTTCAGGGCGCGGCGCGATCCGGCGCAATGCCCCGCGCGGCGTCTCGGCCCTTGCCGAATTTGCCCTCGACGGTCTGCGCCTGAGCGATCCGGCCCTGGCCGAGGCCGCGGGCGACGCCCTGTCGGGGCATGCCTCGCTTGACTGGACCGAAGGCAAACCGCTGCGCATTCTGGGGCTGCGCGTCCTCGGTGGCACCGCGCGGCTTGCGGCCAAGGGCAGCATCGACAACCTGTCAGAGGGGTTTCCGGTCACCGGCGAGGCCCGGCTTGAGGCCCCGAATCTGGCGCGCTTCGCCGCCATTTCCGGTCAGGATATCGCCGGTCAGGCCAGTGCGAGCATTTCTGGGTCCGGCAGCCTTCTGGGCGGTGAATTCGACATCGAGATTGGTGCGCAAACCCGCGATCTTGCGCTTGGCATCCCCCGGCTTGACCCGCTTCTGACCAGCCCCGGTACGCTTACGCTCTCGGCCAGGCGCGATACCACGGGCACCAACCTGCGCCGCCTTCTGATCTCGAACGACGTTTTCAGAGCCACGGCCACGGGCCGGTTGAACACCCAAAGCGGCGCGCTGACGCTGGCCGCCCGCCTGAGCGACCTAGCGCTTGCGGATAAACGGCTGGATGGACCGGCCGAGGCCAGTGTGAACGTCGCCTGGCAAACCGGCGGCGACGTGACCCTGACCGGGCTTGATGCGGCCCTGATGGGTGCGCAGATCAACGCCACGGGTACCCTCACACCCGACGCGCCGGGCCTGCCTGCCAGCGGCGATCTGACGGTCGACATCGCTGATCTGTCGCGTTTTAGTGCGATGAGCGGCCAACGTTTGCGCGGCAAGGCGAACCTGACGCTGGCGGGCAATGCCAGAATCCAGGATCAAACCTTTGACATCACCACCGCGCTTGACGGGGAAAACATCGGCACCGGGATCGCCGATCTCGATCGCCTGATCGGAGGCCGGATCGCGCTTGCCGCCAAGGCCGCGCGCACGCCCGAGCGCATCGAGATCGAAAACCTGAGTGTCGAGACCCCGCAACTGTCGCTCAAGGCCGAGGGCGAGGGCGGCGACAACCCGGTGAATTTCACCGCGCGGTTGGCCAATCTGGGCCTTTTTGCCCCTGACTTTAGCGGCCCTGTCACGGCCGAGGGCCAAGCCCACCTGATCGGCCAGGATGCGCGCCAGATCTCCCTTGGCCTGAGCGCGCAAGGCCCCGGCGGCACCACGGCGCAGGTTGATGGCGATATTCATGAGCATGGTCAGCGGCTTGACCTTACCGCAAACGGCGCGCTGCCGCTGGCGTTGATCAACGGGATGATCAGACCAAATGCCCTGCTTGGCACCGCGCGCTATGATCTGCGGGTAAACGGTGCACCGGGGCTTGGCGCGCTGTCAGGGACGGTCACCACCAATGACACGCGCATCGCCCTACCCGGCACCGGCCTTGGCGTCGAGAACCTGAGCGGCACGGTCACGCTGGCCAATCAACGTGCACAGACCGATTTTACCGCGCGGATGCGCGATGGTGGCCAGATCCGGATCAGCGGGCCGATTGGCCTGAGCAACGGGTTCAACGGCGATCTGGCGATTGCTCTGGAGGGTCTCGTGGTCAGCGATCAGGAGATTTACACCACCACCGTCAATGGCACGGTCACGATGGTTGGCCCGATGACCGGCGGCGCGATGATTGGCGGCAGGCTCAACCTTGAGGAAACCAACATTCGCATTCCCTCGGGGCTTGCGGCCAATTCGGTCTCGCTGCCCGATCTGCGCCATGTCAACGAACCCGCCGCGGTGCGCGCCACCCGGCAACGCGCCGGGATGATCGCGGTCGAAACCACGGGCGGTGAACGCCGCCCCTTTGGCCTCAACCTGCTAATCAACGCGCCCTCAAGAATTTTCGTGCGCGGGCGCGGGCTTGATGCCGAACTTGGCGGGCGGTTGCGGCTGGCGGGCACCACGGATGCGGTTGAACCTGTCGGTGTGTTTCAGCTCATTCGCGGGCGGCTCGATATCCTTGGCAAGCGGCTTGACCTGACCGAAGGGCTTGTGAACATGCAGGGCGCGCTTGATCCTTATATCCGCTTTGTCGCCGAAACCACCGCCGAGGATGTAACCGTCATGATCGTGGTCGAGGGCCTGGCCAGTGCCCCCGAGATCAGCTTTACCTCAGAACCCGACCTGCCCGAGGAAGAGGTGGTTGCGCGGCTGTTGTTCGGGCGCGGGCTTGATACGATATCGCCATTTCAGGCGGCGCAGATGGCCTCTGCCGTGGCAACGCTTTCGGGGCGCAGCGGCCTTGATGTGGTCGGCAAATTGCGCGGCGCGGTCGGGCTGAGTGACCTTGATGTGACCCAGACCGAGGATGGCGATACCGAGGTCAGCGCCGGCGCCTATATTTCGGACAAGGTCTATTCCGAGGTCATCGCCGACAGCACCGGCAGGCAACAGATCAACCTCAACCTCGATCTCACCAATACAATCACCCTCAAAGGCGGGGCGTCGAACGAGGGCGACACCGGCATCGGGGTGTTTTTCGAAAAGGATTACTAGGCAATGGCTGCGCCGGTATCCTCGATCCGCAATCTTGGCCCGGCCAGCGATGCGGCCTTTGCAAGCGCCGGAATAACAAGCGCCGAACAGCTGCGTGATCTGGGGCCGGATGATGCCTATGAACGGCTGTTGCAAAGCGGTGCACGCCCGCATTTCATCGCCTATTACGCCATGGTCATGGGGCTTCAGGGGCGTCCCTGGAACGATTGCCAAGGCGCCGAAAAGACGGCCCTGCGCGCGCGTTTTGACGCCATCAAGGCGCGCATCAGCGCCAGCGGTGCGACCCCGAACAGCGAGATCGAGGCGATCCTGAACCGGATCGGCACAGGCACGCGCCGCTAGGCGCCCTCAAGCGCCTGTGCAAGATCGGCAATAAGATCCCCCGCATCCTCGATCCCCACCGACAGGCGCAACAGGGTTTCGGGAATGCCGGTATGCGGCTCGATTGTGTGGCGATGCTCGACCAGGCTTTCGACCCCGCCAAGCGAGGTCGCGCGGTGAAACAGCCGCAAGCGCCCGACAACGTCAAGCGCATGCGCGCGATCGCCCTTGAGCACCACCGACAGGAGCGAGCCGTAGCCATCGCGCATCTGCTGGCTGGCAATCGCATGTCCAGGATCGTTTTCGAGACCGGGGTATAGCACCGCCTCAACCCCGCCGTGAGCGTCAAGGAACTGCGCAATCGCCATGGCATTGGCGCACATCCGCTCCACCCGAAGCGGCAGTGTGCGCATGCCGCGCATCAAAAGCCAGGCCTCGAACGGGCCGATGATCGCGCCCGCATCATGGCGATCCATCGCAATCGCCTGCCACAACGCAGCCCCCTGATCGCGGCAGGACAGGACCCCGGCCAGAACATCGGTGTGCCCGTTGATCGCCTTGCTCGCCGAATGCATCACGATATCGGCGCCGTGATCAAGCGGGCGCGTCAGAACCGGCGTGGCGGCGGTGGCATCCACCACGAGAACCGCACCCGCCTTATGGGCAAGCCCGGCAGCGGCGGCGATATCAACCACCTTGAGCCAGGGATTTGACGGCGTCTCGATCCATACGAGATCGGCGGAAGAGCGACAGGCCTCGGCCAGGGCGGACGCGTCGGCGGCCTCGACCTCTTCAAGGTTAATCCCCCGCCGCGCACAGAAATCGCGCACCCATTTGAGGGTGCCCCAGTAGATCCCGCTTTGCACGATCGCGCGCGCGCCATCGGGCAAGGCGCGAAATACCGCGGCCACCGCCGCCATGCCGGTGGGAAACAAAAGCGTCGCCGCCGCGTTTTCAAGCTGGCGCAGAACCTCTTCGGCCTGGCGCACGGTATCGTTCTGATCGCGCCCATAAACGTTGTCGGGACGCGTCAAACCGTAATCCGGCTCGCGCAGATAGGTGGTGCTCAGGTGAATGCCCGGCACCACGCCGGCGCTCTGCGCATCGGTCGCGCCGGCGGCCTGCGCCGCAATGGTGGCCGGTTTCAGCAGGTCGTTTTTCATTGGCTTTCAAGCCCCCATATCAAGATCAAACAAGCGCCCCGGCCCCCAGCCGCGCGCCTCTGCCCCGCTCAGGCGCAGCATATCCCAGATCAACGCCTGATTGGAGCTGATAACCGGCAGGCCAAGCCGCGCCTCGACCGCGTCGATGATGCCAAAGGTCCTGAGGTTGGTGCAACTGGCAAAGACCGCCTCGACGCCCTCGACCTCAGCCGCCGCCAGCATCGCCGCCTCGGTCGAACCCTCGGTGATGCGCGCGACGGTCCAGTCTTCTTTCTGGCCGAAACTGACCTCGCTCACCACCTTGATGCCCTCGGCCGCAAGAATGGCGCACATTGGCCTGGTGACCTCGGCCACATAGGGCGTGACCATGGCAATCCGGGTGACACCAAGCGCCTTGAGCGCAGCAATCACCGCCACAAGTGGGTTGGTCACCGGCGTATTGGCCTGCGCCGCGTTGATCAGGCCGGCAACAGTATCGCTGCCGATGATGGTCGCGCCCGAGGTACAGGCATAGGCGATCGCACTCAGGCTCTTGGGCAAGAGCGCCGCCGTGCGGGTCATTTCAGGCGCCATCAATCGCAGATCCTCGGGCGTCACATCGGCGCGTGCCGGAATGCGTGTGTGAAGCAGGTTGACGTCGCGGGCGCCAATCACCTGTCGCGCCTCATATTCCAGCGTCTCGTCGGTACTCAGCAGGATCACCCCAAGCCGCAATCCGGCGCCGGCACCGGCGTCCAATGCATAGTCCATCACCCTGCCCCGCGTATTGTTGCGCCTTGCTCCGGCCTGCTGATCGTGCCGCCGGATACGGCCGCGCGCACGCCCGTGGTGCTTGCGCAAGAGGTCGGCAATCCGCGCGCCACCCGCACGGCAAGATGGGCAAAAGCCTGCGCTTCGAGCATGTCACCATCAAGGCCCACGGCTTCGACCGGATCGACCGGGCAATCAAGCGCGGCGCGCAGCATATCCATCATCACCGGATTATGCCGCCCGCCACCGGTCACAAGCAGGCGCGTGGGCGGGCCTGGGCAATGCTCCATCCCGCGCAGGACGGCGGCGGCACTCATGCCCGTGAGCGTCGCGACGGCATCGGCGTCGCCCAGCTCACCCACCAGCCCGATCATGTCGCGAAAGGTGTCGCGATCTAGAGATTTGGGCGGCATGCGCATGAAATAAGGCTCATCCAGAAACAGCTCCAGCGCGCCCTGCGCCACCTTGCCGCGCCGGGCAAGCGCACCGTCGCGATCAAACGGCTCACCGCGCCGCGCCATCATCAGATCGTTGATCGGCGCGTTGGCCGGGCCGGTATCAAACGCCAGAAGCGCGCCAGTCGTTTCCGGGCGCGCATAGCTTGGGTCAACCCAGGTGAGGTTACCGACCCCGCCGAGATTGAGAAAGGCAATCGGTGCGGTGGCGCCGATCCACTTGGCACAGGCGAAATGAAAGAACGGCGCCAGCGGCGCGCCCTCGCCGCCAAGCCGAATATCGGCGCTTCGGAAATCCCAGACCACCGGAAGATCGAGACCGCGCGCCAGAGCCGCGCCATCGCCAAGCTGATGGGTGCCGCGCCCTTTTGGGTCATGCGCAAGGGTCTGACCGTGAAAGCCGACAATCTGCGCGCCGTCGAACCGCCCCAGCACCTCAAGATGCGCCGCCTCGACAAGCCGCGCGGCGGCGTCAATGTCATCGCCGGGCCATTTGCCGAGAGCCGCCGCCAGAATCGCCTGTTCCTCGCTGGTATAGACCCGATAGGCGCTTGGCCCAAAGCCATGGATCACCTCGCCATCGGTCTCGATCATGGCCGCATCCACCCCATCCAGCGAGGTGCCTGACATCGCCCCAAGGGCCCAAAGGCGATCTGCGCTCAACATGGCCTTTTCCTTCGCTCATTGTGTCCCTATACATGCCGCGCAAACCAAGCCGGGACAAGCAATATGACCTACCACCCCAAATCAGACTTCATGGCAACGATGATGGCGCGCGGCTTTCTGGCCGATTGCACCGATTATCAGGGCCTTGACGATGCGCTCGTCGCCGGTGTGGTGCCTGCCTATATCGGCTTTGATGCGACCGCGACCTCGCTTCATGTCGGTAGCCTTATTCAGATCATGATGCTGCGGTGGCTGCAAAAGACCGGGCACAAGCCGATCACCCTGATGGGTGGCGGCACCACCAAGGTGGGCGACCCAAGCTTTCGCGCCGAGGAACGCCCGCTTTTGACCGACGCGCAGATCGACGCAAATATTGCCGGCATTCAAAAGGTCTTTGCCGCCTATGTCGATTACAACGACAGCCCCACCGGCGCGATGATGATCAACAACGCCGAATGGCTTGATGACCTCAATTACCTCGATTTCCTGCGCGATATCGGGCGTCATTTTAGTGTCAACCGGATGCTGAGCTTTGAGAGCGTGAAATCACGACTTGATCGCGAACAATCGCTGTCGTTTCTTGAATTCAACTATATGATCCTGCAAGCCTATGATTTTCTTGAGCTGAACCGGCGCTATGGCTGTCTGTTCCAGATGGGTGGCTCGGATCAATGGGGCAATATCGTCAACGGGATCGACCTGACGCGGCGAGTGCTGGATCACCAGATTTTCGGCCTGACCTCGCCGCTTCTGACCACCTCGGATGGCAAGAAGATGGGCAAGAGCCAGGATGGCGCGGTGTGGCTGAATGCCGATATGTGCCCGCCCTACGAGTTCTGGCAGTTCTGGCGCAACACCACCGATGCCGATACCGGGCGGTTCCTCAAGCTTTATACGGAATTTCCGGTTGAGGAATGCGAGCGCCTTGGTGCGCTTGAAGGCGCCGAAATCAACGAGGCCAAGGTGATCCTCGCCAATGAGGTGACCACCCTGTTGCACGGCGCCGAGGCCGCCGCCGCCGCCCATGCCACCGCGCGCGAAGTGTTTGAAAAGGGCGGCGTCGGGGATGATCTGCCGACGCTGACCCTGAGCATGACTGATTTTGCCGATGGCGGCATTTCCATCGTGCAGCTTCTGGTCAAGGCGGGCCTTGTGAAATCCGGCAAGGAGGCCAAGCGCCTGATGCAGGAGAATGGCGCACGGATTGACGATGCGCCGCTGACCGATGCCGGGTTGATGATCGCGCCCTCGGCGCTCAGCAGCCCTATCAAGCTGAGCGCGGGCAAGAAACGCCATGCCTTGATCCGGCTGGCCGATTGAAACGGCGAGGGCCCGCACCTTGACGAGCGTCGGAGTTGAGTATTTCAGGAAAGATGAAACGCAGGGCGGTTCAGCCCCGCGCGCGCAAGGCATCGTCGAGCACGGCGCGCACAAGATCGGGGTCGACATCCGAGGTGATGAAAGCCTCGCCGATACCGCGCGCCAGAATAAAGTTCAACTTGCCCGCAATCATTTTCTTATCCTGGGTCATCAACTCCATAAGGCTATCTGAATCTGGTAATTCTCCTGTGATATCAGACAAGTCGACCTTGGTTTTCATGTCACGCAGATGGGCGCGCACGCGGCTTGGGTCTTCCTGACTGCACAGCCCCATGCGCGCGGACAGTTCAAAAGCGAGGGCACAGCCGATTGCCACCCCTTCGCCATGCAACAGGCGATCAGAATAGCCAGTCGCGGCCTCAAGCGCGTGGCAAAAGGTATGCCCCAAATTCAACAGCGCCCGATCGCCTTGCTCGGTCTCGTCACGCGTCACGATCTCGGCCTTCATCTCAACCGAGCGTTTGACGGCATAAATCCGCGCCGCCATATCGCCTGCGGCGGCACGTGAAGCATTTTCTTCAAGCCATTGAAAGAATGCACTATCTCCCAATAGGCCGTATTTGACGACCTCGCCGTAGCCGGCCAGGAAATCTCGGGGGCTCATGCTACCGAGCACCTCTGTATCCGCCAAAACAAGGCTTGGCTGATGAAAGGCGCCGATCAGGTTTTTGCCTTGTGGGGCGTTGATCCCGGTCTTGCCGCCAACCGAACTATCGACCTGCGCCAAAAGGCTTGTCGGGATCTGCACAAAGCGCACGCCGCGTCGCAAAATCGCCGCGGCAAAGCCAACCAGATCGCCGATCACGCCGCCGCCAAAGGCGACGACCACATCGTTGCGCTCGACCTTTTGTTTCAGGAGCCATTCAACGGCCTGTTCAAGGTAGGGCCAGGATTTGGTGCTTTCGCCGGGGGGGAGCATAAGCGATTCTGAGGTAATACCTTTACTTTCCAAACCTTTGCGAAGCGTTTCCAGATGAAGACGACCAACGTTTTCATCGCTGATGATCACCACACGTGGACGCCGCAGTAGCGGCGCAATCAGCGCCCCCGCCTGATCCAGAAGGCCAGGCCCGATGTGAATGTCATATTCGCGCCCCTCAAGGCCCACATGCACTATTTCAGTCATTCTACACTCTCCAAAACATCGGGACGCCCAAGCAGCGCCTCTTGCACCTGCCCGGCCATGGCATCAATGGAATACTCCGTGCGCGCCCTGACGGTCAGATTAGCAAGCGCATAAGTTGGAACGCGGGCATCATAGAGCGCCCTAAGCGTTTGATATGGATTAGAAGTGCGCAATAAGGGTCTGGTATTTTTACCTTTTACCCGCGACCACAGAATATCCATATCCGCATTGAGCCAGACCGACACTCCCTTTTGCGAGATCAGCACGCGATTGCGCTCAGCCATGAAAGCCCCGCCGCCCGTGGACAATATTGCGCAGTGATTGTCCAGCAGGCGGTCAATCACCTCGGTCTCGCGGTCGCGAAAGAAGGCCTCGCCATCGCGTTGAAATATCTCGGCAATTGTCATGTTGGCGGCTTTTTCGATCTCGGCGTCCGAATCGAGAAACGGCACGTCAAGCCGCGCGGCAAGGGCCTTGCCGACAGCGGTCTTGCCTGCCCCCATCATCCCCACAAGAACGACGGTTTTCTTCAAATTCCAATACCTGTCTGCCAACAGCTTTCGGCGCTCCTCTGCCAAATATTGAGGTTTTTCACTGAATGACGTGATCTTGGGCAAAAGGCCAGTTATAAGTTGGGAAAAAGAACACCCCAATGAGGCAGAGGAACCAATGGTGCGACTAATCAAGTGGCTGTTTTATCTAGCCATTCTGGGTTTTATCGCCCTGGTGACCTATTCCTATATAGGCCCGTTTTTCGGCGCGGATTTCTCTCCGCAGCAAAGCGAGATTCGGCAGGAAATCATTCTTGAAACGAATTAGCGCCACAATTCTCACCGGAATATGGGGTGTGGCCTGCGCCGCGCAACAACCGCTTTCGGCAATTGACTGGCTGGATCAGGCCAGCACCGCCGCGATCACAACCCCACGTCTGATCGCGCCGGTCGAGCCCCCCGTGACCGATGGCGTGGAAACGCCGAGGGTGGCGGTCACGGCACTTGATGCGCCGCGCGCCGATGCGGTTGGTCTCTTGCCAAGCCGCACCACTGGCCTGCCCAAGACGCTCTGGCAGGAAAGCACCACAGAGGATATTCTGCGCCAGTTCGCGCAGCTCTCGGCCGAGCCATTGCCCGCCATTCAGGCCCTGCACTATACGCTTTTGCTGGCAGAGGCGAACGCGCCGGGGGATGCGAGCGGGGATGCACGGTTTCTTTTGAGCCGCATCGCGGCGCTGCGGCGCAAGGGGGCGGTCGAACCTGCGCTTGCCCTGATCGAACGCGCAGGCCCTGAGACAGAACCTCTTTTTGATCAATGGCTTGACCTTGCTCTTCTCACCGGGCAAGAGGATACGCCCTGCCTCGCACTTAGCCGCCAACCGCGGCTAAGCCAAGGTTTCAATGCGCGTATTTTCTGCACCGCACGCAGTGGCGATTGGCAAACCGCCGCCCTGATTTATGACAGCGCCGCCGCCATTGGGGCCCTGAGCGAGATCAACAGCACGCTGCTTGCGCAGTTTCTTGACCCCGAGATGATTGACGAGGCCGATCCGCCAAACGTTCCCAAATCCCTGACCCCGCTTCAGTTCCGCCTGTTCGAGGCGGTTGGCGCGCCGCTTCCGACCCGCAACCTGGCACGCGCCTTTGCCATGGCCGATTTACGCGGCACCTCGGGCTGGAAGGCCGAGGTTGAGGCGGCGGAACGGCTTGCGCGCACTGGCGCGCTGCCTGCGGCGCGGCTTTTGGGGTTATATACCGACCGTAAACCCGCCGCCTCGGGAGGTGTCTGGGATCGGGTCAAGGCGATACAGACGCTTGATACGGCACTAGAGCGTGCCGACCCTGCCGCAGTGGCGCGCGCCCTGCCCGCAGCCTGGGCCGCGGCGCAATCGCAAGGCCTTGAGGTTCCCTTTGCTGAGCTTTTCACGACCCGCCTTACGGGAGTTGCCTTGCCTGACGACATCAAGCTGCTGGCCTTCAAAATTGCTCTTTTGTCCGAAGATTATGAAACCGCCGCTCAAGGGTTTTCCCCAAAAACCAGGCATCAGCACTTCCTGACCGGGCTCGCGGCAGGCGCGCCCGCGATGCCAGAGGCAGACACGACACTGGAACAGGCGATTGCGACCGGATTTGCGCAGACCCACGCCGCGCCCGCCCATCAGCCCCTGTTGGATCGTGGCCAATTGGGCGAGGCAATCCTGCTCGCCACCAGAAAGTTTGACCGTGCCTCGGCAAGCGGGCGCGAAGAGATCGGCGATGCGATTGCCACTCTGCGTGCCGTCGGGCTAGAGGATACGGCCCGCCGCGCGGCCCTGCAACTGCTGTTGCTGGATGGCGAGAGATGAGCGGCGATCACGGCTGGATTTCGCTGTTTCTTGAAGCCCAGGCCGCTGAACTGGGGGCGGCGAACAACACGCTTCTGGCCTATGATCGGGATCTGCGCGATTTCCAAGACTGGCTTCACGATCAGGGGCTTAGCCTAAGCACTTCATGCCAATCTGATGTCGAATCCTACCTCGTGCATTGCGATGAACAAGGCCTTGCCCGCGCCACCCGTGCACGCCGCTTGTCTGCCATTCGCCAGCTTTATCGCTTTGCCTTTGACGAACGTTTGCGCGCCGACAATCCGGCCATTCGCATCAAGGGGCCCGGCAAGGCGCAACGCCTTCCCAAAACCCTGAGCGAGGAAGAGGTTGGCCGCCTGCTTGACGCTTCGCTTGATCATGGTCGAAGCCCCGCCGATCAGGCGCGAAACGCCTGTCTCATGGCGCTGCTTTATGCCACCGGCATGCGGGTGAGCGAACTTGTATCGCTGCCCGTGGCTGCCGCCCGCGGCAATCCAGCCCTGCTTTTGATCAAGGGCAAAGGCGGCAAGGAGCGTATGGTTCCGCTGTCTCCGCCCGCCAAAGAGGCGCTTGCCAATTGGCTCGCGCTGCGTGATCGTGATGAAGAGCTTGCGCGGATCAAGGGCGTTGCGCCCTCGCCCTATCTCTTTGCCTCCAGAGGCGCGTCAGGACATCTTACCCGCCACCGATTTTATATGCTAATCAAAGAATTGGCGGTAAAGGCTAATGTATATCCGGCCAAGGTAACGCCGCACACCCTGCGCCATGCCTTTGCCACGCATCTCTTGGCCAACGGTGCCGATCTACGCGCGATCCAGACGCTTTTGGGCCATGCCGATGTGGCCACCACCGAGATCTATACCCATGTGCTTGAGGCGCGGCTTCAATCTCTGGTGCAGGATCATCATCCCTTGGCGACGGCGGCGCGGCGCAAGGCGGGCGGCAAAACCTCTTCTGAGGGCCAATAGCCCGTCATCACCGCCGCATCATAGCCTTGGGTCAGCCCCGCTACCGTCATCGCACCATGAGCCGCCGCATGGTCATAGGCCAGATCATGAAATACAACGCCGGATGCATCCAGAATGCCGAACTGCGTCTCGGGGCGCCCGTGGTTCGGCGGCATGCCGATGGCCCCGGCGTTGACCCATGTCACATCACCAAGCTGGCGCTGAAACGCAATGCCGGAATGGCCGCCGATAACCATATCAATATGCCCTGTAAGCGATTGTATCAGATCAATTTCTTCTTGAAATTCGGCCTCCGGCGATACCGACCACAAAAATCGGCTTATGTCGCTGATCCCGCCGTGCAGTACGACACAGCGTCGGCCCTCATGCTGAAACGTGATCATGTCCGGCAAACCGCCCATCCAACGTCGGTCGAGCGCGCCAATCGCGCGATCCGCATGCGCGAACCAAGCCCCCGACAGTACATCGCATCGGGTGTCCTTTTCAAAGCCACAGCCGCAATTCATCGCGTTACCGGCAAGCTGTTTCTCGCAGTTTCCGGCCACCACCGGACAGCCGAGTGCGCGAATTTCATCAACTGTCTCAGAGGCTTCGGCGCAATAGGCCACAAGATCACCGGTGCAAATCATCCGCTCCGGTGGAATGCACAGCCCCTGCGCGCGCGCGATCAACGCCCGCAGCGCCGACAGGTTCGAGTAAGGGCCGCCAAAAACCAGCACCGGCCCCGTCAGCACACCTAAATCCCGGACATCCATGCCGTATCATCCCTTGATTGACGCGCCTTGGCACCCCATAACCCCTATGACTAAAAGGACATCTGCGGAAATGGAAGCCACCACACCAATTCTTGATTTTGCATTCTGGATCACCAGCGGGGCCATTTTGACCCTGCTGGTTCTGTCTGCCTTCTTTTCAGGAAGCGAAACCGCGCTCACGGCGGCGTCGCGCGGCAAGTTGCGCGCGCAGGCGGAAAAAGGATCGACCGGGGCGGAATGCGCGCTCAATATCACCGAGGATAACGAGCGGCTGATCGGGTCCGTCCTGTTGGGCAATAACCTGGTCAATATCCTTGCCACATCGCTTGCCACCGCGCTTTTCACCCGCATGTTCGGCGAAAGCGGCGTGGCCCTTGCCACTCTGGTCATGACACTTCTGGTTCTGGTCTTCGCCGAGGTGCTTCCCAAGACCTACGCCATCACCAATGCCGAGGCGGCTGCTGCGCGAACTGCGCCAGTTATCGTCTTGGTTATAAAGGTATTTTCCCCAATCGTGTCTGCCGTTCGCCTGTTCGTGCGCGGCGTTCTTGGCCTGTTTGGGGTGCAGACGGACCCCGATAGCCATATCCTTGCCGTGCGCGAGGAAATTGCCGGCGCGCTTTATCTCGGGCAATCCGAAGGTGTGGTCGAGAAAGAAGACCGCGACCGTATCCTTGGCGCGCTTGATCTGGGTGAACGCGCGGTCGAAGAGATCATGTTGCACCGCTCTGGCATCGAGATGATTGACGTCGACGCCGATCCCGACGCCATTCTCAACCAATGTCTTGAAAGCAATCACACGCGTCTTCCGCTTTATCGCGATGACCCGGACAATATCATTGGCGTGGTCCATGCCAAGGACCTGTTGCGCGCCATGCACAAGCTTGTCACCGGATCAACATCGAGCGCCAAGGCCTTGAGCAAGTTCGATATTACCAGCGTTGCGCGCAAGCCCTACTTTGTGCCGGAAACCACGACGCTGGACGATCAGATGCGCCAGTTCCTGCGCATGCGAAGCCATTTCGCGATTGTGGTCGACGAATACGGAAGCCTTCAGGGGCTGATTACGCTTGAGGATATTCTTGAGGAAATCGTGGGCGAGATCACCGATGAATTTGACCCCGATGCCGAACATGCGATCCGCAAAAGCGAGGATAATCAGCTTCTTGTCGAAGGCGCGATGACCATCCGCGATCTTAATCGCGCGACCGACTGGAATCTGCCGGATGACGCCGCCAATACCGTCGCCGGGCTTGTCATCCACGAGGCACAGATGATTCCCAAAGTCGATCAGGTCTTTATTTTCCACGGCTTCCGGTTTCAGGTGGTGGCGCGCAAGGACAACCGGATCACCAAGCTTAAGATCGGCAAAATCTGACGCGATACGCGCACCCGGAGGTTAATCTTTCTGAACTGGAAAGACGAAACAACGATCCCGCCGCAGCATAAGCCAAAGTGGCGTGCCGGGATTGGGTAGGAACACATTCGGCACCGACGCCCGCAGGATCGACCCGTCGTGATCCATTCTGAACTCCACCAGGCTTTCCGAGCCGATAAACCGCGCGCGCACGACCACGCCGCGCGCAGGCGTGCCATCCTGAGGCGTGGGGTTGGGGCCGCGCCCGCCGCGATCAAAGTCGATCTTGATATGTTGCGGGCGAATGACAATCTCGACCTCTTGCCCGTCGGGCACGCCCGGGGCCAGGAAATGGCCAAACGGGGTTTCGGTCAGGGCCCCTCGAACTGTGCCGCGTATCACGTTGATATCGCTAAAGAACGCAACCGCACTGCGATCCACCGGGGCGTTGTAGATATTATAGGGCGCGCCTTGCTGAACGATCTTCCCGTTCCGCATCAAAGCGATCTCATCGGCCATGCGCATTGCCTCTTCGGGCTCGTGCGTGACCAGCAAGACCGCCGTATCCTCTTCGCGCAGGATATCCAGCGTTTCATCGCGGATGCCATCCCGCAGGCGGTTATCAAGCCCTGAAAACGGCTCATCCATCAGCATGATGCGCGGGCGCGGCGCAAGCGCACGGGCAAGCGCCACGCGCTGTTGCTCGCCGCCTGAAAGCTCGTGAGGATAGGCGTCAAGATAGCGCCCCATGCCGACCCGGTTAAGCAATTCCTTAACCCGCGCCGCCATCGCCGCCTTGTCACCGCTCAGGCCAAAGGCGACGTTCTGCGCGACGCGCAGGTGGGGAAACAGGGCAAAGTCCTGAAACATCAGCCCGATATGGCGCCGCTCGGGGGGCACGCGGAACACCGTGTCGCAGATCAGTTCGCCATCGACCCAGATCTCGCCCGCGTCCTGCATTTCAACGCCGGCGATCATTCGCAAGGTCGTGGATTTGCCACAGCCGGACGGCCCAAGCAGACAGGTCACCTGCCCCGGCATCACCCGGAGAGAAACATCGTCAACGACGGCGCGGCCCTCGTATCGGCGCACCATGTGTTTGATTTCTAACCGGGGGTCTTGCGTCTGCACCGGGGCCTCATGTCTATCCGATCAAATCTATCGGATTTTGTTTAATGCCAGATAACAACCCTGCGTCGCCTTCGCAAGGCATCACGCAGAGGTGGTGCATTGACAGCACCCGATCAAGGTGGTGTCATGCAGCCGATTTAATCCACCGGAGTTGAAACACAATGCGTTTTCTTATCGCGGCCGCGACGGCCCTTTGCCTTGCCCTTCCCGCCTATGCAGAAACTGAGGCAGAGGCCCGCGAGGCCCGCGTGGCAGTCGCGAAGGACTATGTCGAGGCGACGATGAAAGACATGGATATTCAGGATTTCATCCGCCAGCTCTGGACCCCGATGATCCAGCAGATGGCCAATAACCGCCAGCCGATGTCGCCCGAGCAGATCAGCCAGATCGAAACGCTGTTTTCGCAAGAGCTGACCGAACCGCTGACCAATGTCATGCTTCAGCAGGACGAGATCATGGCCGATCTGATGACGCTCGAAGAATTGACCGCGCTGCGCGATTTCTACATGTCCGAACATGGCCGCGCGGTGATGCGGAAGATGCCACAGCTCGCGCAGGTTCAACAGCCGATGATTTCGGCGGTTCTGCAAAAGGCGATGCCGGTGATGATGCCCAAGATCGAGGCGATCACCGTTCCCGCGGACGCCAAGTAGGGGCGCGTTTCAAAACGGCCCGGGCCGCCCGAAGGCCCGGCGCCTCACCGCCGTCACCAAGGCGTTCGAGCGTGGTGTCCATCGCCGCGATCTGGGTGCCGGGATCATCCATCAGCCTTAGCAACGCGGGCGTAATGAGGTCCGCGCGACAGGCTTTGCCGATGAATTCCGGCACGACGCGGGTCTCGCTCACCAGATTGACCAGGGTCAGCGTATCGACCTTGAGCATGCGTGACATCACTGCGCGGCTCAGCCAGTTCATGTCATAGGCGATCACCATCGGCGTGCGCGCCGCCGCCAGTTCAAGCGAGACCGAGCCCGAGGCCGCAAGCGCCCAATCGGCGGCATGAAAGGCGCAGGCCTTTTGCGCCGCGAATGCTGCGGTTTGGCCGGTCTCCGGGGCAAGAATCAGCGGTGCGATCGGCCAGTCGCGGACCCTCTCGCGCACCATGGGGGCAAGAGGACCGAGGGTTGGCAGGACAAGCCGCACCTCGGGGCGTTCGGCCGCCAGCCGGGCAATCACATCGCCAAAGACCGGGGTCAGGCGGGCCACCTCGGCGCGGCGCGATCCCGGCAAAACCATCAAAAGCGGTTGCCCGGTCAGACCGTGACGGGCGCGAAACCCGGCCAGATCGGCGGCACTCGGGTGCGGCTCGGCCACCACCGGGTGGCCGACAAAATCGCAGGCCATTCCGGCGGCGGTCATAAGCGGCGGCTCGAACGGCAAGAGCGCCAGCAAATGGTCGATGACCCGCGCCATTTTCGCGGCCCGCCCCGCCCGCCAGGCCCAGACCGAAGGCGCCACGTAATGCACCGTGTGAACAGCACTTGCGGCCTTGACCCTGCGCGCGACGCGAAGGCAAAAATCAGGGCTGTCGATGGTCATCAGAATGTCGGGCGCATCTGCAAGCACCGCCTCGACGGTCTGGGTCAGGCGGCGTTTGAGCGCCGGATATCTTGGCAAGATTTCGGCAAGACCCATCACGCTCAGCTCTTCCATCGGGAACAGGCTTTGCAGGCCCTCGGCCTGCATCAACGGGCCGCCAACGCCGGAAAATTCGACCTCGGTCAGGGATTTGAGCCCAGCCATGAGCGCCGCCCCAAGCCTGTCGCCAGAGGCCTCGCCCGCGATCACGAACACCCGCATCAGAGCGACCGGGTCGCAAGGAAAAGCCCAGAGTCGGCGAGAGCCGCAAGGGTCTTGTCGCGCTCTAGGATCATCACGCGCTCTGGCTCGATCATCACCCCGGCAAGCCCCGCCGCGGCAACCGCCTTGATGGTCGCGGGGCCGATGGCGGGCATGTCAACGCGCAGGTCCTGCCCGCGCTTGGCCGCCTTGACAAAAACGCCGGGGGCCGTTGGGCGACAGGCAGGATCGGTCGCGGCAACAAAACGCAAAAGAGCATCGGTGCCCTGCGCGGTTTCGATCCCAAGACATTGCCCGCCCGCCACAACACAGCCCTGCCCGATATCGAGCGGCGACAGCGCAGCGAGGATATCGGCGGCGCGCGCGGCGTCCATTTCGGCCGTCGCATCGGGGCGGGGGCCAAGGCAAAGCCCCTCGCGGGCCGTCAGGTCAGGCAAAAGCTCATGCGCGCCAAGAACGTCAAAGCCCTGCGCCTCGAACAGCGAAATGACGGCGCTCAAAAGCGCGTCATCGCCGCCCTGCATCGCCCTCATCAGATTTGGCGCGAGGGCCTTGGTCTCTGCATCAAAAACCGCCGGATCAAGCGTGGGGCGCGCAAGGTTGCCGGCCAGAACAACTCGCGTGACGCCTGCGCCCTGAAGCCGTTCAATCAACGCGCCGAGCTTTTCGAACCGATGCTCCTCTGCCTCTGCCCCCAGGCCATGCGGCACGCCGACAAAACAGATCAGAACCGCATCCGGGTTGTTCTGCGCCAGGGCGACGGGCAAGGCCCCGCCACATGCCAGGATGGCCAGCCGCCCGGTCATCCGCTAACTCTTTCCCGGTGTCAGATAGGTGCGGTCACTCTGGCTGGTGACGAAATCAAAAATCTGGCGGACATAGGGGCTGTCGGTTTCCTCGCCAAGGCGGGCAGCGCGATCCTGAAACGTGCCCTCGCCCTGTGCCAGCATCTGAAAGGCCGCCCGCAGAGAGGTGATATCAGAGCGCGACGCGCCCCGGCGTTTCAGGCCCACAAGGTTCAGCCCGTCCAGAACACCGCGCGGCGCCTGCACAAGGCCAAAGGGAATGACATCATTCGTCACCATCGTCACCGCGCCGATGATTGCGCCCTGCCCTATGCGCACGAATTGATGCACCCCCGACAGCCCGCCGATGATCACGTCATCCTCGATGATGCAATGCCCGGCCAAGGCAGCGCTGTTGACCAGGACCACGCGGTTGCCGATCTGGACATCATGCGCCACATGGCACCCGGCCATGAACAGCCCGTCATCGCCAATCCGCGTCACACCACCGCCACCGCGGGTGCCGGTGTTCATCGTGACATGCTCGCGGATGCGATTGCGCGCGCCGACCACCAACCGTGTCGTTTCCCCCTCGAATTTGAGATCCTGCGGCACCTCGCCGATGCAGGCGAAAGGAAAGATCACCGTCTCGTCGCCGATAACTGTGTGCCCGGCCACCACCACATGCGACTTGAGCGTCACCCTGTCACCAAGCCGCACATCCGGGCCGACATGACAGAACGGGCCAATCTCACACCCCTGACCGATAACGGCGCCCGGCTCGATAAAGGTGGAGGGATGGATCGCTGTCTCGGTCACCGGGATCACTCTTTGGGAAGGTCCATCATCGCTGTGAAGTCTGCCTCGGCGGCCATTTCGCCCTCGACTTCGGCCATGCCGCTGAATTTCCAGACCTTGCCACCGGGCTTGCCCCGCACGGTCTTGAGGTTCATTTCAAGCACGTCGCCCGGCACCACCATGCGGCGGAACTTGCAATTATCAATCGCCATGAAATAAACCAGCATGTCGCGGTCCTCCATGCCAAGCGCCGTGCCCACCATGACGGCGGCAGTCTGGGCCATCGCCTCGACAATGGTGACCCCGGGCATGATCGGCTTGCCCGGAAAATGGCCCTGAAAGTGCGGCTCGTTCATGGTGACGTTCTTGATCCCGCGCGCGCTTTGATAGCCGTCGATATCGACCACCTTATCCACAAGAAGGAACGGATAGCGGTGCGGGATAAGCCGCTGGATCAGATGGATATCGGCGGATTTTAACGGCTCGGTCATGGATAATCCTCTTTGCGTCGGTGTGGTCGCGTCCCTGGCAACCGGGAACGGTGGGGCAACACGGGCCTAGTCGCCCGGCGGTTCGGGTGGTGGCAAGGTGCTGCGGGTCGGGCCACTTGCCGGCCCCTCGCCAATCTGCGCGTTGACCCGTTCGATGGCAAGGTCCGTGATGTCCGCCACCCCAGAGCGCAACAGAATCGCGCGCACATCCATGATCACCACGCCGCCTGAATCGCTCAGGATATCGGCGAGAACCGGCTCGATCACGCGCATGAACTGCAGCGGTGCAATCTCACGCTTCCGCTCAAGGTCGCGTGACATGCGTTCGCTGTCCTGCCGCAATTGCTGGACCTTGCGGTCAAAGGTATCGGCAAGATCGCTAAACTCTTCCGGTGGCAGGGTCGGGCGGCGCTCGGTCAGCGATTTTTCTTCGTCTTCAAGCTCTGCTTCGACGCGGCGATTATACGCAACCAGAACGTCGCGCTCATCCTGAATATCGGCAAGCAGGCGTTGACCATAGATTGTCTCGCTCATCAGCCGCTCGGGATCGAGAACAAGGATATCGCTTTGCACGACGCCCGTTGGCTGCGCCGCGACCGGTGCCGCGACAACGCCAAGCAGCGAGATCAGGAACCCCGCAAGGGCAAGGCTCCGCCACATGATCAGAACTCCGTTTTGACCGTCAGATCAAAGGTCTGCTCGAAATCGCCGGGCTCTTTCTTGATCGCGTTGGAAAAGTTCATCCGCAACGGGCCAAACGGCGACGCCCAGAACACCGAAAAACCGATGACATGGCGATCATTAAACCCGGACGAAGACACCGGTCCCGTCGCATTCCGCTTGTCGATTCCCCAGATCGAGCCGATGTCATAGAACGCGCCACCGGTAATGCCATATTCATCCGGCAGACCGAGCGGAAAATCCGCCTCGAACTTGAGGGCCGCGAAATAATCACCGCCCAAAAGCTCGCCATTCTCGGAGGGGCCGATGCCGTTGGGCTCGAACCCGCGAATGATCTGACTGCTGAAGCGATTCAGGAACCGGCTGTTCTGACCGTTCGAAAATTCGATTGCACCGCCTTCAAGAATGGCCCGCAGGGTCACATCTTCGTTCATGACCGTGGTCTGGCCAACAAGGCGTGCCGTGCTCTTGATATATTCGTTGTCGCCCCCGAGCCCGGCAAACTCCTGACCGAAGGACAGCAACACACCGGCGTTCGGGTTCAGCCCGGTGCGCCGTGTGTCATAGGAAAACTCATAGCCCACCGCGCTTGTCCACAGGGCGCCCTGATTGATCTCGGACTGAAGGATACCCGATACGCCGTTGTAATCCGTCATATCTTCATAGGTGGCATTGTAGAAAACCCCGAGGCGCCCGTTTTCGCTGACCGGGAAGGTCAGGCTCGGGCGAAACGTACCGATGGTGGTATCAAACAGGCTGTTGTCGCTATCGGTTTCCTGGAGGGCGAAATCAAGCCCAAAGGCCACATCACGCCCCAGAAACGCGGGTTCTACAAAGCCAATATTATAGTTGATGACATCCGCGCTTGCCGCAATCTGCGCGGTCAGCGCCTGACCGCGACCGATAAAGTTTCGCTCGCTAAAGCCAAGCTGAACACCAGGGCCGCTATTGGTCGAAAAGCTGACGCCGACCGAAACACTGCCGGTCGTGGTTTCCTCGACATCGGTCTCAATCACAACCTGATCGGGGCGCGAGCCTTCGCGTGCATTAACGTTGACATCCGAGAAAAAGCGCAGCGCGCGAATGCGGTCCGCGGCCTGGCGGATGGCGCGCGGGTTGAAGGGGTCGCCTTCCACAACGTCGAACTGGCGGCGGATCACACGGTCAAGCGTCGTGGTGTTGCCCTCGACATCAATCCGTTCGATGAAGATACGCGGGCCACGCGTCAGGACAAACTCGACATCAAGCGTCAGGTCACGGTCATTGCGGGTGATGCGCGGGTCAACCCGCAGGAAATCAACCCCGTTCTTGATTGCCAGCCGCTCCATCCGGGCGATAGAGTTCTCGACCAGCGTTGGCGAATAAACCACGCCGGGGCGTATCTTGAGCGTGCCGTGATATGGCTCAGCCTCGACACCGTTCATGTCGCTGACCGTTGATATTTCTCCAAACCGGAACTGCTGGCCTTCCTGAACGTTGAAGCTCACGAAATAGGCATCCCGCTCGCGCGCCAGTTCGGCATTGGTGCCGGTGACCCGGAAGTCCACATAACCGCGCGAATTGTAGAAATCGGTGAGCACCTGTTTGTCGAACAAAAGGCGATCCTCGACAAAGGTGTCCCGCTCGATCAAAGCGCGTAAAAGGCCGGTTTGCTTACTTTCGATCACCCGCCGCAGGCGACGATCCGAATAAGCACGGTTGCCGACAAATCCGATGCGCTGAACCTCGATTTTGCTGCCCTCGAAAACCTCGAACACAAGATCAACCCGATTGTCGCTGCGGCGGATCACCCTCGGGGTGATACGGGCCGACACGCGACCATTCTGCGCATAGGCCTCGGCCAGGGTCGCGGCATCGCGTTCGGCCTGGGTCGGGCTATAGACCTGACGCACCCGGCTTTTGATGAACTCCTCAAGATCTTCATCCTTGAGCTTTCTATTGCCCTCAAAGGCAATCCGGTTGATCGTCGGGTACTCGGTCACACGGATCACAAGGCGATTGCCCTGCGGCACCACTTCGGCCTGCTCGAAAAGACCGCTGGCCAGAATTCTCTGATAGGCGTCGTTCAACTCGCCGGCTGACACGGTCTCGTTGCGGGCAATCCCGGCATAAGACAGAATCGTCGAGGGCTCGATCCGCTGATTGCCCTCAATCGTGACAGAAGAAAACCGATAGGACTGGGCCTCGGCCTGCCCCGCACTTGCCATGAACGCAACCCCAAGCAAAACCGCGCATAGGGCGCCCTTGATGCTCATGAAGAAAGAAAAGAGCTGCTGGCGCGCCCGCCGGTCAACTTCAAAGTGATTCATTGCTCAAACCCAGTCAGACATCTCATTGACGAAGTCAGTACCCGGTCTGTCTGGCCTTGTCAAAACGCGAGTTGCCCCCCCCCGCCTGCCCGCCTTAAAGCGAGCCAACAAATCCTGCGCAAACAAAGGCAAGCGCGAGCGTCGTCACATAAAGCAGCAAGTCGGCATTGACGTTCATCAGTACACTCAACCCGCGATAGCCGTCCTTGATATATTGCATGACATGGTCCGTCCTTGACATGATCATCCCTCTCCGAACCCTTGCCATCCGAATGTGACGATTTGCAGGACGCAATCCTGGCAAAACCATGGCACCCTGCCCTTTCATCTTTCCAAAAATACTCAAATTCCCCAGCTCACCCCGCGCGGCGCGCGGCCATGAAACGCGCCAGTCGGGCCAGTCCCTCCTCGATGTCCGCCGTCGTACGGGCATAGGAAAACCGAAGCGTGCCGCCGCCACGAACCGGATCGAAATCCAGCCCCGGCGTCACCGCAACCCCCGCTTTCTCAAGGATTTCGGCGGCAAAGGCGCGGCTGTCACCGGTCAGGTGACTGACATCGGCATAGACATAGAACGCCCCATCCGGCGGCGCGATCCGGTCAAACCCGGCCGCTGGCAACCCCTCAAGCATAAGCGTGCGATTGCGCCGGTAGACCGCCATATTCGCCTCAAGCTCCGTGCCGCACTCCATCGCCGCCAATGCCGCCACCTGGCTGGCATGGGACGGACAGATGAACAGGTTCTGCGCCAGCCGCTCGATCACCCGCACATGATCCTCGGGCACCACCATCCACCCCACCCGCCAGCCGGTCATGCTGAAATACTTGGAAAACGAATTGATCACGTAACACTCATCGGTGATTTCAAGCGCGCTGACCGCTTTGGCCTCATATTCGATGCCATGATAGATCTCGTCGCTGATAAAACTCGCACCCTGCGCCGCGGCGGCCCCGATCAGATCCGACATCGCAGCGCGATTCAGCATCGTGCCCGTGGGATTCGCCGGGCTTGCCACCATCAAACCGCTCAGATCCTGCCCGCACAGCTCCGCCGCAACCGGTTGCAGGCGATTTTCCGCCGCTGTCTGAATATCCACCGGCACAAGATCGAGCGCGCGCAATATCTGGCGGTAACTGGGATAGCCGGGGCTGCCGATGCCAACGCGATCGCCCGCATCAAACAGCGCCGTAAAGGCGAGGATGAAGGCGCCGGATGATCCTGGCGTCACGATCACCCGTTCCGGCGAAAGATCAACGTCATACCACTCGCCGTAAAGCTGTGCGATGCGCGCCCGCAGGGCCGGCAGACCAAGCGCGACCGTATATCCCATCGCCTCCTCGCGCATCGCCCGGGCCAGGGCGGCACGTGCGCCTTCGGGTGCTGCGGTGCCCGGCTGCCCCACTTCCATGTGGATGATGTGACGGCCCTGCGCTTCGGCGCGCCGCGCGGCCTCCATCACATCCATCACGATGAAGGCGTCGACCCTGGACCGGCTTGAGTTCCGCATCGCTTTACTCCTAGACTGTGCATGTTTGATCCCTCGTTTCACTGGGAAAGGCCCGCGCCGTCAATGCAGCTTCTGAGATTTCTTGCGATTTCCCTGATCCTCGTCCTGAGCGTGGCGGCGCCGGCGCGCGCCATAACGCTATTGCGCGATCCCGATATCGAGTACGCGCTGCGCGAGCTGGCCACGCCGATCCTGCGCGCCGCCGGGCTTAGCGCGAACCGGGTGGATATCCTGGTGATTGACGATCCCAACCTTAACGCCTTCGTGATTGATTCAGAGAGCATGTTCATTCATTCCGGGCTGATCCTGCGGATGAGAACCCCGGCGATGCTGCAATCCGTGATCGCGCATGAGGCGGCCCATATCGCCAATGGCCATCTGATGCGCCGCCCGATCAACGCGCGCAACGCCCGCACCGCCGCCGGGCTTGGCACCGCTTTGGCGATTGCCGCCGGCGCCGCCGCCGGTAGCGGCGAATTCGCCGCCGGGGCTGCCGCCGGGCTTCAGGGCGCCGCCATGCGCAGCTTTTTCTCTCATACCCGCGCCGAGGAAAACGCCGCCGACCAAAGCGGCATGCGCTTCATGAAAGGCGCGGGCGTCGATCTTAACGGGTCGGTCGAGGTGATGGACATCTTTCGCGGGCAAGAGGCGCTCTCGGTCACGCGACAGGACGCTTATGCGCGCACACATCCGCTGTCGCGCGATCGCTATCGCCTTGTTCGCCAGCTTGCCGGTGCTCAGGGTGCGCCCCCCGCGCCAGACCCTCAGGCCAATTACTGGTTCGCCCGCGCCAAGGGCAAGCTTTCGGCCTTTCAACGCTCGCCGAAATGGACCCTGACCCGCGCCGGTGAAAGCGGCTTTGAGGATGTCAAACTGATGCGTCAGGCCGTGGCCTATCACCGCCAGTCCGATCTGCGCCGCGCCCTTGGCGCAATTGACGGCGCAATCGCGCGACGCCCCAAAGACCCCTACCTTCATGAATTGCGCGGCCAGATCCTGATGGAAAGCCGCCAGATCAAACCGGCGGTCGCCGCCTATGCCCGCGCCACCAATCTGGCGCCGAACAATCCGCTGATTCTCGGGTCTTACGGGCGCGCCCTTCTGGCCAATGGCCAGCTGGCCAAGGCCCAGCAATTCCTTGATAAATCCCGCGCCCGCGACGGCCGCGATCCGCGCGTGATGCGCGATCTGGCGGTGACCTATGCCAAGCAGGGCAACAACGGCATGGCCTCGGTTCTGACGGCGGAACGGTATGCCATGATCGGACGGCTGAAAGATGCTAAAATACACGCGCAACGCGCAACAGACCTCTTGCCGCGCGGATCTGCGGCTTGGCAACGGGCCCAGGATGTGCTCTCTGCCGCGCAAGATGCCGAAAAACGGAGATAAGTGAGAATGCCGATGATACGCCCCCTTCTGAGTGCCGCAGGTCTTTGCCTGTCTCTGAGCCTGCCTGCGCAAGCGCTGGACCTTGAAACACTGTCCGAGGGCGAGCGCGCCCTTTTGCGCGATGAAATCCGCGCCTATATCCTCGACAATCCTGAGATCATAATGGAGGCGGTCGCCGTTCTCGAACAACGCCAGTCGCAGGAACAGGCGCAGGCCGATGTCGATCTGGTCAAAGTGAATGCCAAGGCCCTGTTCAACGATCCCGCCTCCTGGGTCGGGGGCAATCCCGAGGGCGATATCACTCTGGTCGAGTTCATGGATTACCGCTGTAGCTATTGCCGACGCGCCTTCGATGAGGTCGCGGGCCTGTTGGAAAACGACGGCAATATCCGCTTTGTCGTCAAGGAATTTCCGATCCTGGGCGAGGACTCCGTGCTTGCCTCGCGCTTTGCCATCGCCACGCTTCAGGTCGCGGGCGACGAGGCCTATAAATCCGTGCATGACGCCCTGATGACCTATAGCGGCGCGATGAACGAGACCGGCTTCAGTCGGCTCGCCGACACGCTTGGGCTGGATGCCAACAAAATCATCTCGGAAATGAACACCCCCGCCGTCGACAAGGTGATCGCCGACAATCACGCGCTTGGCCGGCGCCTCGCCATCAGCGGCACCCCCTCGTTTGTGATGGGCGATCAGATGCTGCGCGGCTACTTGCCACAGGATGCGATGCAAGAGATCGCTGACGAGATCCGCGCGAATTAAGTTATGAACCGCCTCAAACCTGCGGCAGCCCTGTTTCTGGGGCTGCTGACGCCTGTTTCGGTACAGGCCGGGGGGGCTTTACCCCAGTCACGCAGCCCCTTGGGCGAGGCGATCCGCGAAACGCTTGTGCAAAACCCCGACCTTCTGGCGCCGCTCCGCGCACAGATCGAGAGGCTTGAGCAACCCGCGCCAATCAACATCTACAGCGATGATATGGCCCGGGACCTGAGCGCCCTCGCCCGCGCCGCGCCGCGGCTTTATGACCCGGCCCTGCCTGGCTTCGGGCCATCCGGAGCGGCGCTTCAAATCGCGCTTTTCACGCGCCGCGACTGCGCCGAGTGTGACCGTGCCAAGGCTGATCTGCGCGCCCTGAGCGCGCGCTTTGATCTGCGGGTCACGTTGCTTGATATGGCCGAACACGCCGATCTGGCGCGCGATCTGGGGCTTGATATGGCCCCCTCCTATGTCTTTGGTGACATGATGCTGCGCGGGGCGATGCCGGTCATCGTGCTCGAACGTTACCTGAGCCGCGACTAGAGCGTGTCGCGTTCATTCGAATTCACGCGACACGCTCTAACTTCTTGATTTCGCATGTTCGAGAAGCTCAAAACCGGTTCCCACTTTTGAGCAACATGCTCTAGGTTTTCATCTTTCCACAAATACTCCCGCGCGGAGCGCGAAATCCTGCGTCTAGTCCCACCACGGACCGTGATGCTTGCCGCTCTGACCAAGCCGTTCAAAGCCGTGATGCCCAAAGAAATCCCGTTGCGCCTGAATGATATTGGCGCTGCCATGGCCCTGCCGCATGCTGTCATACCACGCAAGCCCCGCCGAAAGCGCCGGCACCGCGTGCCCGCCATGCACCGCGCTGCACACCACTTGCCGGAGGGCCGGCAGGGTGCGCGCAAGGATCCGGGCAAACTCGGACGCAAGAATAAGCTGCCCATGCGGCAGATCCCCGGCAAAAGCCCCGGCAATATCATCCAGTAGCGCCGAGCGTATGATGCAGCCCGCGCGCCAGATGCGGGCAATCTCGGCAAAATCGAGGGTCCAGTCATACTCGTCCGATGCTGCCGCCAGAATACGAAACCCTTGCGCATAACACAGGATGCGCGCGGCCATGAAGGCCTCGGCCAAAACCTCTGGTGTGGCGTCAATCGCGCCCAAGGCCCCGCCAAGGATGGTTTCGGCGGTTTGTCGGGTGCCTTTTTCCGAGGACCATCCGCGCGCGCCCACGGCGGCCTCGATCATGCTGGCCGATTGCCCCATCCGCAACGCCTCGATCACGGTCCAGCGCCCGGTGCCCTTCTGGCCGGCGGCATCCTTGATCACATCGACCAGAGGATGCCCGGTTTCAGAATCGGTATAGCCAAGCAATTCGCCGGTGATTTCCACCAGATAGGATTTCAGCGGCCCCTTGTCCCAGGCGGCAAACAAGGCGCCGATTTCGCCGGGGGTCATCGCCGCGCCATTGCGCAGCAGGCTGTAAATCTCGGCAATCACCTGCATATCTGCATATTCAATGCCATTATGGACGGTCTTGACGAAATGCCCGGCCCCGTCCGGCCCAAGATGCGCAACACAGGGCGTGCCCTGATATTGCGCGGCAATCCTGCGCAGGATCGGCGCCAGTTGGTGCCAGCTGTGATCCGATCCGCCCAACATCATCGACGGGCCGGTCCGCGCACCAAGCTCGCCCCCCGACACCCCAAGACCGACAAAATGCAGATCCTGCGCGGCAAGGTCGGCGGCGCGACGGCGGGTCTCGTGAAAATCGGCATTGCCGCCGTCAATCACCGTGTCACCCGGAGATAAAAGCGGGCTGATCGCGTCAATCATCGCATCCAGCGGCGCACCGGAGGGGATCATGAACAGGATCACCCGCGGCGTTTTCAGGCCGCTCACGAAACTCTCAAGCGTATCATACGGATGCAACCGCTGCGCCAGGTTTCCCGCCTCGGCCAGAAACGGCGCAATCCAGTCGGTTTCGCGGTTGGTGACGGCCACGTCAAACCCATGCCCGGCCATGTTGAGCGCCAGGGCGCTGCCCATTGTCCCAAGCCCGTAAACCCCGATCTGTGCCTGTGACATGCGTCGCCCCCTACCCCGCTACCCTCATGGTCTCACGCTACGCCTTGGGGGCAGAATTGCAAGCGCGGCCGGGGCGCAGAATTTTTGGCGAAAATTCTGACCCCCGATGGGGGCTGCGGATCAAACGCCGAGGCACCAGCGCATGACCGCCTTTTGTGCATGCAGACGGTTTTCGGCCTCGTCAAAGACCACGGAATGCGGGCCGTCCATCACCGCCGATGTCACTTCTTCCTCGCGGTGCGCAGGCAGGCAGTGCATGAAAAGAGCATCGGGCTTGGCGACCTCCATCAGCTTCTCGTTCACCTGATAGGAGCGCAACATGTTGTGGCGGCGTTCCTTAGTGGATTGGCTGTCATGCATGCTTACCCAGGTATCGGTCACCACAAGATCGGCGCCCTCGGCGGCCTTATGGGGGTCACGTTCGATGGTGATGGTGCTGCCGGCCTTGCGCGCAAGGCCGATGAATTCGCCCTCGGGGTCAAGCTGCATCGGGCCGGTAAAGGTCAGGTCGAACCCGAACTGCCCCGCCGCCTGCAAGAGCGAGGCGCAGACATTGTTGCCATCCCCCGACCAGACCACCTTCTTGCCTTTGATCGGGCCGCGATGTTCCTCAAAGGTGAGGATATCGGCCATGATCTGGCAAGGGTGCGTGCGATCCGTGAGGCCGTTGATCACCGGCACATCGGCATAATCGGCCATGTCCAGCAGAACGCTTTCGTCAAAGGTGCGGATCATGATCAGATCAACATAGCGCGACAGAACGCGGGCGGTGTCGGCAATGGTTTCGCCGTGGCCAAGCTGCATATCGGCGCCCGAGAGCACCATGGTCTGCCCCCCCATCTGACGCACACCCACGTCAAAGCTGACCCTTGTACGGGTTGACGGTTTTTCAAAGATCAGCGCCACCATGCGCCCCGCCAGCGGCTGGTCGTCATCGGGCATGCCGCGCGGGCGCCCGGCGCGGGCGACCTTCATATCGCGAGCCTGATCAATGATCGCGCGCAAATGCTCCGCCGGGGTTTTGTGGATATCGAGGAAATGCTGCATCGTGGTATCGCTTTTTGTCAGAGGAGGCATGTGGGGGCCAGCCCCCACACCCCCGGAGTATTTTGGGAAAGATGAAGGGTCAGGCGGTTTCAACGGCACTGGCTGCCCGATCCAGCCGGGTGATCGCCTCGGTGATCTCATCGTCGGTGAGGGTGAGAGGCGGCAACAGGCGTATCACGTTATCGGCGGCGGGCACGGTGACGATGAGTGCCGCGTAGCCCGCATTCACCACGTCAAGATTGGGTGCCTTGCATTTCAGGCCAAGCATCAGCCCCGCACCGCGCACCGCCTCGAAGACCTGCGGGTGTGCGGCGACGAGGCCTTCGAGCTTTTGGCGCATGAGGCCCGCCTTGCGGGTCACCTCGGGCAGGAAATCGGGATCGGTCACGATATCCATCACCGCACAGCTAACGGCACAGCCAAGGGGGTTGCCGCCATAGGTCGAGCCATGCGTGCCCGCCGTCATGCCAGAGGCTGCCGCTTCGGTTGCAAGAACCGCGCCAAGGGGAAAGCCGCCGCCGATGCCCTTGGCAACCATCATGATGTCGGGGGTCACGCCTGCCCATTCATGGGCAAACAGGCGCCCGGTGCGCCCCACCCCGCATTGCACCTCGTCCAGGATCAGAAGGATGCCCTTTTCGTCACACAGTGCACGCAGCCCCCTGAGGCATTGATCGGGCAGCGGGCGAATGCCGCCTTCACCCTGGATCGGTTCGATCAGGATGGCGGCCGTTTTGTCATCAATCGCCGCGTCAAGCGCATCATGATCCCCCCAGCCGAGATGTTTGAAGCCGGGCAGAAGCGGGCCAAACCCCTTGGTCATCTTTTCAGAGCCCGCCGCGGCGATGCCGGCCGACGAGCGGCCATGGAACGAGCCCTCGAAGGCGATGATATCGGTGCGTTCGGGTTGACCCGCGTCAAAAAAGTGCTTGCGCGCCATCTTGACCGCCAATTCACAGGACTCTGTGCCGGAATTGGTGAAAAACACCGTATCGGCAAAAGTATGCGCGACAAGTTTATCGGCCAGTTCCTGCTGCTTGGGAATATGATAGAGGTTCGAGGTGTGCCACAGCGCGCCGGCCTGTTCGGTCAATGCCGCCACCAGTGCCGGATGCGCATGGCCAAGCGCGTTAACCGCAATCCCGGCGCCCAGGTCAAGAAAACGTCGCCCGTCGGCCTCGATCAGCCAGCTGCCTTCGCCTTTGACAAAGGTCAGGGGCGCGCGATTGTAAGTGGGCAGAACGGACGGGATCATGTCAGGTTTTCCTTGTGCAAGAAGCCCTTTGAGTGCCGCAACACCGGGGCCAAGTCAATGATTTGAGCAGATATTGGAATTTTCAGAGGGACCAGGCACAACAGCGGCGCCCAAGGGTCAAACGTGCGGGGCCGTCAGGCGCAGATGCGTCGGCGTCGGGTCGGGCAATATGTGGCGCGTTTGATCATGGCGAGGCGCATAGCGGGTTTTTGGCGCTGTGGAAAGCGAAATCTCATTGCGCCAGCCCGACGAGCGCGAAGATCGGTAGATAGCCGATGTTGATGCATAAGCGGGGTCTCGAAGCATCTCGCCTCTGCCTTTGCATGATTAGCTAGGTGTGATTTGCCCGCGCCGACATGGCGTCGTTTTTGGCCTGCCGCACAACACAAAGGTGATGGACCAGCCCCGGTTTTCGCCCTTGCAAGGGCGCGCAGGGCGGGCCACACATCGCCGATGTTTACCCCGCGCGCCCAAAATCCGGCTCTGGCCGCCCTGCTGACGCTTTTTGCGGCGGCGCTTGCGGCTGGCACCACGCTTTTGGCCAAGGCGCTTGGCACCGGCGCGCTTGGGGCCCCGATGCATGCGCTTCAGATCAGCCATGGGCGGTTCTTATTCGCGCTTCTGGCGATATCGGCGGTCACCGCCCTGATGCGGCCGCGCTGGACACGGCCCGATTTGGGCCTGCATGCCAAACGCTCAGCCCTTGGCTGGGGCGGGGTCACCCTTATGTTTGCCGCAGCCGCGTTCATTCCGCTCTCGGATGCCACCGCGATCAGCTTTCTCAATCCGGTTTTTGGCATGATTCTGGCGATCCCGCTTTTGGGTGAGCGGGTTGGCCCGGTGCGTTGGGCGGCGGCCGGCATTGCGCTTTTGGGGGCGGCGATCCTGACGCGTCCCGGCAGCGGCGTGATCGAGATGGGCGTGATGCTCGCCCTTGGCTCGGCGCTCTGTCTTGGCGGCGAGCTTATCTTTATCAAACGGCTGTCGGGGCGCGAGGGGCCTTATCAGATTTTGCTGATCAACAACGCGATCGGGCTTGGGATTGCGACGCTTGCGGTGATCTGGGTCTGGGCCGCGCCGACGCCCGCGCAATGGGCCGCCCTTGCCGCAATCGGGGTGCTGATGGCCCTGGCACAGAGCTGCTTTGTCAATGCAATGGCGCGCGCCGACGCAAGCTTTGTGGCGCCGTTTTTCTATACCGCGCTGGTGTTTGCGGGGCTTTATGACGGGCTTGTCTTTGGCGTCTGGCCCGATCCGGTCTCGATCACCGGGGCGCTTGTGATTCTGTCGGGCGCCGGGCTTTTGGCCTGGCGCGAGGGGCGATTGCGGCGCGTGACGTAACGCGACCTTTGACAAAAGCCGCGCGGTTTTGGCAAAACCCGTGGTGCACAGAGATGGAAAAACTGCGTCATGCCCCTAAGCGTTCTGTTGCCGTTGGTTGGTGTTGGCATCATCGGCATTGCCGTGATGCTGCATGTCCTCGGCCTGTCGCGTGCCGCGCAATTGCCCGATGAGGTCGCGGCGAAGGCGGCATGGCTGCGCGAATTTCCAGACGCGACCCCGACCCGCGTGATCCTGAGCCATGACCACCACGCCGCCCTGATCGAAACCGATGACGGGCCTGGCGTGGTCTGGGCGATGGGGGCCGATACCACCGCGCGCGCGCTGAGCGGCGCGCGCATCCGGCGCACGGCCAAGGGCCTGCGCATCGACTTGCCCGATTTCACCGCGCCGCATATTCACCTGCGGCTTGACCCGGATGAGGCCGCGCACTGGCCCACCTACATGAAAGACAGCGCATGAGCGATATGATCACTTTCCCGGACGTCGTGAATTGGGCAGTGCCGTTTTTCATCGCCGCCATTCTGGCAGAACTCCTCTGGATCGTGATCAAGGGGCGCGGCGGGCGATACGAGACCCGCGATGCGCTGACCTCGCTTTTGATGGGGGCGGGCAATGTGGCCAGCGGGATCGTGCTTGGCTTTGTCGCCTATGGGTTTTTCATGGCCCTCTGGGCGATCACGCCGCTTGATCTTGGCACGTCTTTCTGGACGATTGCGCTGTGCTTTGTGCTTGATGACCTGCGCTATTACTGGGTGCATCGCTTTGGCCATCGCATCCGCTGGGTCTGGGCCAGCCATGTGAACCACCATTCAAGCCAGCATTACAATCTGACCACCGCCCTGCGCCAGACCTGGACCGGCACCTTTACCTTCATGATGGTGATGCGCGCGCCGCTCATCCTTTTGGGGTTTCATCCGGGCATGGTGCTGTTCGTCGGGGGCCTCAACCTGATCTATCAGTTCTGGATTCACACCGAGGCGATCACCCGCCTGCCCCGCTGGTTCGAGGCGGTGATGAACACCCCCAGCCACCACCGCGTGCACCATGGCCGCAACCCGCGCTATCTGGATTGCAACTATGCCGGGGTGTTCATCATCTGGGACAAGCTCTTTGGCACCTTCGTGCCCGAGCTGGACAGCGAAAAGGTCGATTACGGCCTTGTGCACAACCTTGGCACGTTCAACCCGCTGCGCGTCGCCTTTCACGAATGGGTCGGTATCTACCGCGATGCCACGCAGCCGGGCCTTGGCTGGCGCGAGCGCCTCAACTATTGCGTGATGCCCCCGGGTTGGAGCCATGACGGCAGCCGCAGCACTTCTCTTGACATAAAAGCGCGCTATGTCTCCCAATACCCAGATTCGGCCGGAAGCCCCGGCCTGCCCTATACCGAAATCAAAGGTCAAAACACTCGCCCATAAATAGGTGCCTCTTCAAAACTTATGTACGGATTTGTCATTTGACCAATCGTTCTAACTTATATAAAATGGACCTTACGCACATTATGCTACCACTCACGAGAGACCATCACGTCAACGACCGTATCCAAAGGCGGCGTGACACGAGCACTCGGCGCCTTGTGGAAGGGCCCATTACTCACCCTTTTGCAGGGTGCCGGGGAAGTTCGGCGATGACCACCGGTCAGGTCTCGGCCATGGCGCGGATGTCCGGCCATTTCACTCTGCGGGGTGGCTGAATGCCCTGGAAAAAGAAATATCACAAACCCGACGTTCTGGATGCGGCCATGCGCGCCTTTTGGGAGCATGGCTATCAGGGCACGTCGATGGCGAATCTGGTCGAGGCGACAGGCCTGAACCGTGGCAGCCTATATGCCGCCTTCAAGGACAAGCGCAGCCTTTATATCGGCGCGCTTGAGCATTACGATACTGTCTATCGCGTGGCCTTTTTGAACCAACTGCGCGAATTGGTCGACCCGAAGGCCGCGATCATGGCCGCGTTTGTCGCTGTCGAGACAGGAAACGACGGGCTTCCGGGCGGCTGCCTGGTGGTCAATTCGACCCTCGAAGTTGCCCCGCATGATCCCGAAATTGCCGAACTGGTCGAGGCCAGCATGGGCCAGGTCGAAACCTTCTTTCTGGAATGCCTGCACAGGGCCGAGGCACAAGGCAGCCTTGCCCCCGGCCTGCGCGTCACCGATACGGCCAAGGTGCTGATGGGGATGATGGTCGGGCTATTGGTGATCACCCGCGCCAGCCCGCACAGCCCGGCTGTTGCGCCGATCCTGCAACAGGTGCGCGAAATCCTGGCCTGAGGCCGTTACCAACGGCCGGTTGTCGCGCGCATCATCAACGTCAAGCGGCTGCACGCGGGCGAGATATCAAGCCTGCCCTCGGCGACGGCATTTGGGGCATGCTCTGCGCGGGCCAAAACCGGGCCGACTTGCCAAAGCGGCAAAAGCGCAGGGCGCGCCGCCCGCGACACCTTGTGGCGCGCCTTTCGTGCCCTGCTCAGCCGCGCAAGCCCGCCCGATGCCAGTTCGCGCAGCGCCTCTGACCGCCCATCCACAAGCGGAATGCGCCCCGCCGCCTCAAGCGCCGGAATCGCCCGCAACCAGTTGGCAAGCCCGAGCGCATAGCCCGCATCCGCCAGAACCGCCTCATCCGCAGGCCCAAGCACCTTGGCGCTTACCGCAAGCAGGCTGGTTGATGTGTCGCTGATATACCGCTCGAACGCGGCGGGGTCCGCGAAGGGCTCGCGGTAGATATCCCAGCGGCGCGCCTCGATCAGATCGTCAAGCCGCGCCGCGCTGGCCGGATCAAGCACCGAAGCCAGCGGCGTCACCACCTCGTGACGGCGCACCACGGCGCCTTCGCGAATTTCACCCAAGGCATCGCGCCACCATTGCAGGCGCATTTCGGCAATCATCGGCTCTTGCGTGACCCAGGGCGCACGCGCCACCTCAAGGTTGAAGGCATAGATCGGAAACAGCACCCGCCGCGCCGCCACCGGCGCCGCCATCGCCGCCAGAAACCGGTCCGGATCGCCCCGGCGCAGCAGGTCGGCGCAGGCATTGAGATCATCACTCAGCACGCAGCAGCTTCCAGTTTATCGCATCCAGCAGCGCCTCGAACGAGGCATCCACTATGTTCGGGCTGACCCCAACGGTTGACCAGCGCCGCCCCTCTGCGTCCTCGCTGTCGATGATCACGCGGGTCGCCGCCTCGGTGCCGCCCTGGGTGATGCGCACCTTGAAATCCACCAGCCGCATATCGGCAATCTTATTCTGATAGGGCCCAAGATCCTTGGCGAGCGCCTTGGCAAGGGCATTGACCGGCCCGCGATCACAGCCCTCGGAATCCATCGATTCAGACACTGAGAGCATTTTCTCGCCGTCGACCTTCACCACCACGACCGCCTCTGACAGGCTGACCATCCGGTCGTATTTGTTCTTGCGCCGCTCAATCGTCACTTTGTAACGCTTGACCTCGAAAAAGCGCGGCATCTGACCCAGCTCCTTGCGCGCCAGAATTTCAAAACTCGCCTGCGCGCTGTCATAGCTATAGCCCTGATCCTCGCGCTCCTTGATGGTATCGAGCAGGCGCGCCAGCGCCGGATCGCCGGGTTCGACCGCGATCCCGGCCTCGGCCAGACGACGGCGCAGGTTGGATTGACCAGCCTGATTGGACATCGGAATGACGCGGGCATTGCCGACGGTTTCAGGGTCGATATGCTCGTATGTGCTCGGGTCCTTGAGGATCGCACTGGCATGCAGCCCCGCCTTATGGGCAAAGGCCGAGGCCCCGACATAGGCCGCCTGGCGCAAAGGCACGCGGTTGAGGATCTCGTCAAGCTGGCGGCTGACGGCGCTGAGCGAGCGCAGCGCAGCAGGGTCAACCCCGATCTCGTAGCGGCTGGCATAGGGCTCTTTCAACAACAGCGTCGGGATCAGCGTCGTCAGATTGGCATTGCCACAGCGCTCGCCCAACCCGTTGAGCGTGCCCTGAATCTGGCGCGCGCCCGCATCCACCGCCGCAAGGCTGGCGGCAACCGCGCTTTCGGTGTCGTTATGGGTGTGAATGCCAAGCCGGTCGCCGGGAATGCCCGCCGCGATCACCGCTGCGGTGATTTCACCCACCTCGACCGGAAGGGTGCCGCCATTGGTATCACAGAGCACGATCCAGCGGGTGCCGACCTCAAGCGCGGCGCGCAGACACTCAAGCGCATACCCCGGATTGGCCTTGTAGCCATCAAAGAAATGCTCGGCGTCAAACAGCGCCTCACGCCCCTGCGCGACGATATGGGCGAGCGAGCGCGCGATATTGTCGACATTTTCCTCCAAGGCGATGCCAAGCGCCGCCCGGACGTGAAATTCATGGGTCTTGCCCACAAGACAGACCGCGCCGGTGCCCGCATTCATCACCGCCGCCAGCACCTCGTCATTCTCGGCCGAGCGCCCGCTGCGCTTGGTCATGCCAAAGGCGGTCAGCCGCGCGCTTGTCTTGGGGGCGGCGTCGAAAAACGCGCTGTCGGTCGGATTGGCCCCGGGCCAGCCGCCCTCGATATAATCGACACCAAGACAATCAAGCGCCTCGGCGATGCGGCATTTCTCGGCTGTGGAAAAGCTGACGCCCTGCGTCTGCTGCCCATCCCGCAGGGTGGTGTCGTAGAGGTAAAGGCGCTCTTTATTCATCACCGCACCGCCCGTTTCTTCTGGTCAAAAATATCCCGGGGAGCGTGAGGGGCTGGCCCCTCACTCCGACACTGGCCATGGGCGCTACCATTTACAGACAGACCCCGCGCGGAATCAAGGCGCGCCATGCGCGCCGCCGCGCAGCGCCCGACCGCCCGTCGCACCAGAGGTGCGCCGCCCATAATCGGCACGCCTTCGGCGTGACGGGCGGGCGCTTTTGCAAGGTTGCAGATACGCGCAGTCCTTGGAGTATAAGGCACCATAAAGTGCCCTACCAAACCGTCAGAGCGCCCCCCCGCGGTCGGGCCCTGCACGGCAGGCAACCGTTGCGCCAAGGATTGCGTCATTTCAACGCCTCCAGCTTGGCAGGGTCAAAATTTTCGGTAGCAGTTGCATCTGGACCAGCCGACCCAACGGAAAGTTTGATTCCACAACTCTCAATCTTTGCCTTTAAGACATCAGCGGCTTCAAATTTTTTTGCATTTCTGAGTTCTTGCCACTCCGTTAATAGCCGCCACAGCGGTCCGGTTTTGTCATGCAAATTACCGAAGCTTGCCATCGTCATAGGTTCGCGAAACCATGCCACATTTTCAGATACTGGAAAGCCGAGAAAGTTCATTGTAGCCTTCAATCCGGCTTCGTCGTTCCTGTTCGCAAGGGCATGCATTTCGGAAATTACTCCATGCGTATTTAGATCATTTGACAAAATCTCGACTACTTGGGTTGGGACTTGCTCAGATGGCGTAATGCCATCTGTAATTTGAAACCATGTCTTTAGTATACGTTTAGCCTCATCCGCCTTCTTCGCCGTCCAATCCATCGGCTTGCGATAATGCGTCGAGAGAAACACAAACCGGATTACCTCGCCCGGCACGCCCTGTTCCAGCAAATCATGCACCGTGAAGAAATTGCCAAGCGATTTGGACATCTTCTTGCCCTCGACCTGGAGCATCTCGTTATGCATCCAGACCTGCGCAAACCCGCCCTCGGGATGGGCACAACAGCTTTGCGCGATCTCGTTCTCGTGGTGCGGGAACATCAGGTCGTTGCCACCGCCGTGAATATCGAAACTCTCGCCCAGCAATTCATAGGCCATGGCCGAGCATTCGATATGCCAGCCGGGGCGCCCCCTGCCCCATGGGCTCTCCCAACCGGGTTGATCTTCGTTCGACGGCTTCCACAAAACGAAGTCCATCGGGTTGCGCTTGTAGGGCGCCACTTCGACCCGTGCGCCGGCGATCATGTCGTCGACCGTGCGCCCCGACAGCGCGCCATACGTCTTGTAGCTATCCACCGCAAACAGCACATGCCTCTCGGCGGCATAGGCGTGGCCCTTGGCGATCAGATCTTCGATCATCGCCACCATCTGCGGGATATATTGCGTGGCGCGGGGCATCTCATTGGGCTCAAGCGCGCCCAAGGCCCCCATGTCATCGAGAAACCATTGCGTTGTCTCGGCGGTGATCTCGCCAATCGAACGACCGGACTCGGCGGCGCGCGCGTTGATCTTGTCATCCACATCGGTAAAATTGCGCACATAGGTCACGTGATCGGGCCCATAGACATGGCGCAGCAACCGATAGAGCACGTCAAACACCACCACGGGCCGCGCATTGCCAAGATGGGCGCGGTCATAGACCGTCGGGCCACAGACATACATCCGCACATTCTCGGGATCGAGAGGCGTAAACACCTCTTTCTTGCGGGTCTTGGTGTTGTGAAGCTTGATCGTCGTCATAATGTCCTCGCGCGCAGGCTGTCGCGGCGGGCTTAGCAACTTCATCACAGCTTGGAAACAGAAGACCGGCCCGCCAGAGTAAACTCAGCGGATAATGCAGCAGATAATGCAGATTACGGTGTTCATCCCCCATCCCTAGCCACGCCCCCCGGCGCGGTCAAGACCTATCACCACTTGCCCAAAAGCGACATCGGTCGGAATTGGAACAGACAGGGGGCATAGAATCGGGTCGGCTGATCATGTCCAGAGGAGAGACACGATGCATGTACGCAGCATGATTGCGCTTGTGATCCGCACCATCGGGGCGGAACGGGGCCGTGCCGCGCGGGGAAGGCCAGGGCACGCCTGCCGCTCGCTTTCCCTGACACTTGCATAGGATTTCCAAACCATGACAGAGACGACAACGCGCCCTGACAATGGCCGCGCCAGTGCGCGCACCGGTGGCCGTGCCGCCCGCCATGAAGCCCGCTCCAACCCGCTTGCCGCCAACCTGCGCCCGGTGCGCCCCGGCATGGAGGGCGGCACCTATCGCCCGCTCTCGCCCGCCGCGATGGATCGCATTCACCTCGCCGTGCTTGACGCGCTGGAACAGATCGGCCTTGCCGACGCGCCGCCAAGCGGGGTTGAATACCTCACCGGCGCGGGCGCCATTCTGGGCAGTGACGGGCGCATCCGCTTTCCGCGTGCCCTGATCGAGGATACGATTGCCCGCGCGCGCAAGGACATCACGCTGTTTGGTCGTGACCCCGCCAATGACATGCACCTGCATGGCAACCGCGTGCATTACGGCACCGCCGGGGCGGCGGTGCATCTGATTGATGTCGAAGGTCGCGAATACCGCGAATGCACCATGCAGGATCTGCATGATGCGGCCCGCATCGCCGATCAGCTTGACAACATCCACTTCGTACAGCGCCCCATGGTTTGCCGCGATATCACCGACAATCGCGAGATGGATTACAATACCGTTTATGGCTGCTGTGCGGGCACCACCAAGCATGTCGGCACCTCGTTCACCGAGCCAGGCTTTGTCGCCGACGCACTTGAGATGCTGCACCTTATTGCCGGTGGCGAGGACAAATGGCGCGAACGCCCGTTTGTCAGCAATTCCAACTGTTTCGTCGTCCCGCCGATGAAATTCGCCACCGAATCCTGTCTGGTGATGGAGGCCTGCATCGCGGGCGGCATGCCGGTCTTGTTGCTGAGCGCCGGTCAGGCCGGGGCCACCGCCCCTGCCCCGATTGCCGGCGCCATCGTTCAGGCCACCGCCGAATGTTTGGCCGGTCTGGTCTATGTCAATGCCATCAAGCCGGGCCATCCGGCGATCTTCGGCACCTGGCCTTTCGTGAGCGATCTGCGCACCGGGGCGATGTCTGGCGGCTCTGGCGAACAGGCGCTTTTGACGGCCGGCTGCGCGCAGATGCATAAATACTACGGCCTGCCCGGTGGCGCGGCGGCCGGCATAGCCGATGCCAAGCTGCCCGATATGCAGGCGGGCTGGGAACAGGCCACATCCAACGTCATGGCGGGGCTTTCGGGGCTTAACATGGTTTACGAGGCGGCGGGCATGCATGCCTCCCTGCTTGGGTTCTGTCTTGAATCGCTGATCCTTGGCGATGATCTTATCGGTCAGGCGCTGCGCTGCACCCGCGGGATCGAGGTGGATGAGGATACCGTCAGCCTTGAGGTGATCCGCGCCACCTGCATCGGCGGGCCGGGGCATTATCTTGGCGCCGCGCAAACCCTGAGCCGGATGCAGACCGATTACATCTACCCCGCCCTTGCCGATCGCACATCGCCAAAGGAATGGGTGGAACTGGACAAGCCCGATCTGATCGCCAAGGCCCG
>Ga0209345_10000667_pt1 | contig 44135 bp, 45 predicted proteins | sample Cruoilmetagenom7_FD_187294 | JGI IMG/M metagenome (GOLD analysis project Ga0209345, IMG submission 187294) | Oil polluted marine microbial communities from Coal Oil Point, Santa Barbara, California, USA - Sample 7 (SPAdes) (version 2) | ecosystem: Environmental > Aquatic > Marine > Oil seeps ...
TCGTCAGTCCGTGTTCGTCCCACTCTCGGGATCATGCTTCGCATAACCCTGCCGTGCAGCGCATAGTTCATCTCCTTTGTTGCAGTAAATGCTATCAAAGGAGCGGCATCAAACCGCGACAGCTCCAATGCGCCGCAACGAGGTCGCAAGTCTGCGATGGGAAAACATCGATCTCGACGAACGCAAGCTGCGCTTGCCGACGACCAAGAATGGCGATCCCTTGATGCTTCCACTTTCTGACTATTTGCTCAATTTGCTTCGGGAAAGAAAAGACAGCGCGGGGGCATCACCTTGGGTGTTTCCCGGTAACGGACCCGCAGGACACATTGTCGAGCCTAAGAAGTTCTCTCAACGGGTGGCTGCAGCCTCAGGGGTAACTTTCACCCTGCACGACTTGCGCAGAACTTACATCACGATTGCTGAAAGCCTCGACATCCCGCACTACGCTCTCAAACGGTTGCTTAACCACCGCTCATCGGCCGACGTGACTGGCGGATATATCATCATCAACGTCGATAGGTTGCGCGGCCCTGTTGAACTCATTTCCGAACGCATCCTGGAAATGAAAGAGTCTAAGGGCTGATTGCTGGCCGCATCATTGACGGTGATCGGCTGCAGCATGGACAGAAGCGTTCTCGGCTCACGTCCATTGGGGCGCAGCGGAGCAGGTTTGACTAGGCACCCAAGAATTCGTGGGCCTAGGTTGCAGAGAGAGTTCATTGTAAAATCAGTGTTTTATGGTGCTGTGAGGGAGGATTGAACTCCCGACCTCGTCATTACCAATGACGCGCTCTACCACTGAGCTACCACAGCATCCGCGTCGCCAGCGGCCCGTGAGCGGCGTCCTCTTGTCAGAGGGATCCGGCTTACAAGCATCGGCGGCGTCGTGGCGGGTAATTAGACTCACAGGCGCATGGATGCAAGCGCAATCTGGACCCTTTTTGCACCTTGGGTTACAGAAGGTCTTATGAGCGATAAAACCAAGCCATCACAGCCCGCAAAACCCGCACAAACACGGGAGGATCGCCTGAAGGCGGCCCTGAAGGCAAATATGGGGCGGCGCAAGGCGCAGGCAAAAGTGCGAGCGCAAAGCAGTGACACTGAAAACGAGTAGCGAGGCAGGCAGATGGATTCGATTGTAGTAACCGGCGGCGGTGAGCTGAGTGGGGAAATCCCGATTGCGGGGGCCAAGAACGCATGTCTGACGCTGATGCCCGCAACCCTGTTGTCCGAAGAGCCGCTGACGCTGACCAACGCGCCGCGCTTGTCCGACATCAAGACAATGACCGAGCTGTTGGCGTCGCTGGGGGCCGAGGCGACCTCGATGCAAGACGGTCAGGTGCTGACCATGTCCAGCCACAACATCGACAACCACGTCGCCGATTATGACATCGTGCGTAAAATGCGGGCTTCGAACCTGGTGCTGGGGCCGATGCTGGCACGTTTGGGCCATGCGATCGTGTCGCTGCCCGGTGGTTGTGCGATTGGCGCCCGCCCGATGGATCTGCACATTCATGGGCTGGAAGCACTGGGCGCCGAGATTGAGCTTAAGGACGGATACCTGCATGCCAAGGCACCGCGCGGGTTGAAAGGCGCGGTGATCGAGCTGTCTTTTGCCTCGGTTGGGGCCACGGAAAACATCATGATGGCCGCGACGCTGGCGAAAGGCACCACGGTGATCAAGAACGCCGCGCGTGAACCGGAAATCGTCGACCTGGCCGATTGCCTGCGCAAGATGGGCGCGCAGATCGAAGGTGACGGCACCTCCGACATCACCATTCAGGGCGTTGATCGTCTGCATGGCGCAACCCACCCCGTTGTCACCGACCGGATTGAACTGGGCACCTATATGTTGGCCCCGGCGATTGCCGGTGGCGAAGTGGAATGCATCGGCGGGCGTATGGACCTGGTCGCGGCGTTCTGTGAAAAACTGGACGCTGCCGGCATTCATGTCGAAGAAACCGCGCGCGGTTTGAAAGTCGCGCGCCGTAATGGTCGCGTGTCGGCTGTGGACGTGACGACCGAACCGTTCCCCGGTTTCCCGACCGACCTTCAGGCGCAGATGATGGCGATGCTGTGTACCGCCGAGGGCACCAGCGTGTTGGAAGAGAAGATCTTTGAAAACCGCTTTATGCATGCCCCCGAACTGATCCGTATGGGGGCCAGTATCGAAGTGCACGGTGGCATCGCGACGGTGACGGGTGTCGACAAGCTGAAGGGTGCGCCGGTGATGGCAACCGACCTGCGTGCTTCGGTGTCCTTGATCCTGGCGGGCATGGCGGCCGAAGGCGAAACCGTCGTGTCGCGCGTCTATCACTTGGATCGTGGTTATGAGAAGGTTGTGCGCAAACTGTCGTCAATCGGCGCAAAAATCGAACGGGTCAAAACATGAGCGATGCACGGTTCGAAGATGGCGGCGACAAGCCTCTGCGCCTGATGGCTTTGGACGGCGAGGACTTGCAGGTCGTCGCCACGCTGACCCAGGACGCGGTGTTTCCGATCACCGAAATGACCTGGCAACCGTCGCAGCGCCGGTTCGCCTTGCTGCTGAACCGGTTCCGCTGGGAGGACCGTGACGCGGCTGAACGGCGGGGCAGGGCGGTTGAACGGGTGCAGAGCGTGCTGGCCGTGAATGACGTGATGAAGGTGCAAAGCCAGGGGCTGGATCGCGGCGACAAGGATATGATCCTGTCGCTGCTGTCGATTGCCTTTACGCCGGGTGATGACGGCATGGGGCGGGTTGAACTGACCCTGGCAGGGGACGGCGCGATTGCGCTGGAGGTCGAAGCCCTGGACGTGACTTTGCGCGATGTAACACGCCCCTATATTGCGCCGTCCAAACACGCGCCCACTCACCCGGAAGGCTGAAGGATCATGACTTGGGCAGGATAAATCCTTCCCATCATTTTCGGGATCGGGGCCTTTGTTGTCGTCAAGCTGGCCTTTGCCACTTGGCAGGGCGAACCCGAAAAGCCGCAGGTCACGCCAGTCGAACTTGAGGGCTTTTTACTGAATGGTGAAGCGGGTGAAATGTTCTTGGTGATCAAGGATGCTTTCCCGACGGAATATGCGCAGTTTCTAAGCGATTTCGCGCTGGCGGCCAACCAACCCGGGGCAGGTCATGATGTCGGGTTCGATCTGGGGCAGAGGTTTACCGCGACCTTGTTGCGAGACAATGCCCACCATATCAAAGCGGCGCCGAGTGAGGCATTCTGGCGGATCAATCGGGCCCAGATCGCCGTTTTGAACAGCCTTCAGGACACGCCCTATCTGTGTGGTCGGTTTTTGGTGGCCGGCGGCGGCGGGCTGACACTGGAGGAAAGCAGAGCCTAGGATGTGACGCTGGTGGGGCAGCTGGCGACAGAAGTGATGCGCGTAGCTGTCGCCGGTCGCTTGGATCCCGTGTCTGACTTGCCGGCCACAGACACGCAGATGACCGAGGCGTTTGCGCTGTGGTCGCAATCGGAAACCGCTTCGGGAGAGGAACTGGCCGCCATTGAGAAAAACGAATGGCAGGACCCGGCATTCTGCACCGGATTTCGCGACTATTTCACCTATCTGGATACGCATCGCACCGCTTTGAGCGAAAGTGCCGTGCGCCGGATCTATGCGAGTGTTGACGCGCAGTGACGCTGAAAGCTGGACCGATCTAAAGGTCCAAAAAGGCCCCGTGCCTTGCCCCTTTGTCCAACCCGCTTGAGGCCTGCGCCCATGGGCGGTATGTCAGTTGACTAAGGAGATACCCATGCCGCTGACGCTGACCACCACACAGCCCGATTTCGAAGCTCGTTTCACCGACCTTCTTGCCATGAAGCGCGAGGACAGCCCGGATGTGGATGCCGTGGTCGCGGGCATTATTGCCGATGTGCGCACGCGCGGCGACGCGGCAGTGATCGAACTGACGTCGAAATTCGACCGCATGGATCTGACGCCTGACACGATGCGGTTTTCTCCGGCTGAGATCGAGGCGGAATGCGCCAAGGTGTCCGACAGTGATCGCGCCGCGCTGGAATTGGCGGCGGACCGCATCCGGGCCTATCACAGCCGTCAGATGCCCAGCGATGAACGGTGGACTGATGATGCGGGGGCCGAACTGGGCTGGCGGTGGTCGGCCGTGTCTGCGGCGGGGCTGTATGTGCCCGGCGGGCTGGCGTCTTATCCGTCGTCGGTGTTGATGAATGCCATCCCGGCCAAGGTTGCCGGGGTTGAACGGCTGGCAATCGTCGTGCCGACGCCCGATGGCATCGCCAACCCGCTGGTCCTGCTGGCCGCGCGGATTGCCGGGGTGGACGAAATTTATCGCATTGGTGGGGCGCAGGCGGTCGCGGCGCTGGCCTATGGCACTCAAACCATCCCTCCGGTCGACAAGATCACCGGGCCGGGCAACGCCTTTGTTGCGGCGGCGAAACGGCGGGTGTTTGGCAAGGTCGGCATCGACATGATTGCTGGGCCGTCCGAAATTCTGGTCATTGCCGACAAAAACAATGACCCCGACTGGCTGGCGCTGGACCTGTTGTCCCAGGCCGAACATGACGAAAGCGCGCAGTCGATCCTGATCACCGATGATGCGGGGTTTGGCGCCCGTGTGGCGGCAGCCGTCGATAAGCGGTTGGAGACGCTGGAACGGCGCGCCATTGCCGGGCCGTCATGGCGCGATTTTGGTGCCGTGATCACGGTTTCCGACATGGATGAGGCCGCCGCCCTGTCCAACCGCATCGCGCCCGAACACCTTGAACTCTGCGTCGCGGACCCCGAGGCGCTGTCGGACAAATGCATCCACGCAGGCGCGATTTTCCTGGGACAGTTCACGCCCGAGGCCATTGGCGATTATGTCGGCGGGCCGAACCACGTGCTGCCCACGGCGCGATCTGCGCGGTTCAGTTCGGGCCTGTCGGTGATGGATTTCCTGAAACGCACCACCCTGGCGCGCATGACGCCCGCAGCGCTGGCCGTCATCGGCCCCGCCGCCGAAACCCTCGCCATTTCCGAAAGCCTCGAGGCGCATGGGCTCTCTGTCCGCGCCCGGCTGAATGCTTTGAACGGACAAGACCAATGACCAACCGGATCAGCCATATCGACATCGACCAGACCGGCCTGGCCGCCCCCACGCCTGCGATTGAACAGGAACGCCAGGTGGCGGTGTTCGACCTGCTGGAAGACAATACATTCACCATTGCCTCGCGCGGGGATGTGACGCCGCCCGAGGGGCCGTATCACCTGGGCCTGTCGATCCGCGAAAAACGCCTGGTGTTTGATATCAAGACCGAAGGTGGCGACGGGGCCGGAGAATTCCACATGTCGCTGGGCCCGTTCCGTCAGGTGGTGAAAGACTATTTCGCCATTTGCGAAAGCTATTTTGATGCGGTGAAGAAATTACCGCCCAGCCAGATCGAAGCCATCGACATGGCCCGGCGCGGCATCCACAACGAAGGCGCCAAGGTGTTGCAGGAACGGCTTGGGGGTAAGGCCGACATCGACATCGACACGGCGCGCCGCCTGTTCACCCTGATTTGCGTGTTGCATTGGGGCTGATGCATGGTTGATCGCCCCCAATCGGTTCTGTTTTGCTGTGACCACAATTCGGTCCGCAGCCCCATGGCCGAGGGCATGATGAAGGCGTTTTACGGCCGCGACGTTTATGTGCAATCTGCGGGCGTGCACAGTGAACTGGAAATCGACGGGTTTTCCGTTGCGGTTTGCGAAGAGCTGGGGGTGTCCCTGGCGGGTCATACCGTGCGCAGCTTTGATGACATGCGGGAATGGGGCGATGACCTGGGCAGTTTCGACCTGATCGTCGCGCTGTCGCCCGCCAGTCAGCGCCGGGCACTGGACCTGACGCGGCACTATCACCTTGAGGTCGAATACTGGCCGATCATCGACCCCACCGGGTTGGGCACCAAGCGGGAAGACAAGCTGGAGGCCTATCGCCAGTCGCGCGACCAGATCCGTGACCGGATACTCGAACGGTTCGGAGCGCCGACGATCACTTAAGCCCGTACGCCATGGGGCCAAAGCGGCCAGCGCTGGACCTTCAGCGCCTGTCTGAGCGGTGTGAAGATGATCAAGGCGGCCACGCCGGCCGACATCAGACACCAAATCGCCGGTTGTTCATTCACGTTCGACGTGATCAGGCGCACCAGCAAAACGCCAGTGACAAAGTGGAACACCGTAATGCGCCAGGCCCCGTACAGGATCGGCAGCACGAAGACGCTGAGCCCATAGCCCAACATGCCGTCCTTGAACTGACGTGCCAGCCAGAAGTCCGAGGTCGCCAGCCCGTTGCCCCAGGAATTCAGGGGTATTTCCCAGGCCAGATGCCAGTTGCCAGCCACCGTGCAGAAATCCACGCCACACATCATGCGATGGGGCCCACAGGTGCCGTTTCCGGTCAGCGGCGCCAGCTGTGCGATCGTATAGACCGTCGCCACCGCACACAGGGCATAGACCACACCGCGCACGCGCAGCCGTGCCTCATCCGGCAGGCAAGCCAGCGCCAAGGCATTGAAAAAGAACGGGTGAAGCGAGATATGACCGAAACTGAACATGGTCAGATAACGGTTTGCGGGCAGGCCACATTGACCGATCACCGGATAGCTCAGCGCCTGTACGACCTCCATGATGCTGAAAAACCCCAGCGTCATCCACAGGGCAGGGGGATCGCCCCGGCGTGCAGACACCACCGTCAGGGCAAAGCCCCCGACGGCCATAGCGGTCGAAACTCCGGTGTTCCAGCACATGTTTGTTTTCCTGATGTTGGCGTTAGAACAGGATTAACGCGCTGCGTCACGTTAATCAACTCGCCCCTGACGTGTGGGGCTGGCCGCGTTCCTGGCCCCATTCGCCACATCCGCGCCGATTTCCCTTGAAAATCCTGCCATTTGGTCCCATCTATGCGTCGCCCGTGATTGGCGGGTTTTTACTCAGGAGTGAACATGGCCAAGGAAGAACTGCTCGAATTCCCCGGTGTCGTGAAGGAACTCCTGCCGAATGCGACATTCCTGGTCGAGCTGGAAAACGGCCATACGATCATCGCGCACACGGCAGGCAAGATGCGCAAGAACCGCATCCGTGTTCTGGCTGGCGACAAGGTGCAGGTCGAAATGACCCCCTATGATCTGACCAAGGGTCGGATCAACTACCGCTTCAAGTAAGCGCACGATGGCGCGCCTGATTCTCGGTTCGGGAAGCCCGCGCCGGGCCGAACTGCTGTTGCAGCTTGGCCTGACGGCAGACGAGGTGCGCCCCCCCGACATCAACGAAGATCCGTTGAAGGGGGAATTGCCGCTGGCCTATTGCCGCCGGATCGCGTCGCAAAAGGCGGCGGCGATGACCGTTGCTGCGGATGAAATCGTGCTTTGTGCCGATACCACCGTGGCGCTGGGGCGTCGCATCCTGGGCAAGCCTGCGGATGCGGGCCAAGCGGCACAGTTTCTGATCGCGCTGGGGGGGCGACGCCATCGGGTTATCACCTCGGTGGCCGTGCGCAATGCGACCCAGACGTTTACCCGCGATGTCGTGACGGATGTAAAGTTGAAGCGCCTGTCGGATGATGAACTGAATGCCTATCTGGCGTCGCAGGATTGGCGTGGCAAGGCCGGTGGCTATGCCATCCAGGGCCCGGCCGGTGCGTTCATCCCGTGGATTCAGGGGTCCTATTCCGCCGTCATGGGCCTGCCTGTGGCCGAAACTGCTTCGTTGTTGATGGCGGCGGGCTATCCTCTTTACAAAGGTGATGCATGAAGGGTCGCGTGATTGCGTTGGACTGGTTGGGCGACCGCAAGGCGGCAGCTCTGATCGAAGATGGCGTGCTGGAAGATCTGTTGATCGACAGCACCGACGGCCCCGTGCCCGGTGCCATTTACCGTGCGATCTGTGACCGGCCTTTGAAGGGTCAGGGCGGTATGATGCTGCGCTTGCCCGACGGCACCGGATTTTTGCGCGCCGCCAAGGGGCTCAGCCCCGGCCAGCCCCTGTTGGTGCAGGTGACAACCCGCGCCGAAGCTGGCAAGGCCGCGCCCGTCACCACCCGCGTGCTGTTCAAAAGCCGCTATGCGATTGTCACGCCGGATGCGCCGGGCATCAACGTGTCGCGGTCGATCAAGGATGACGACACGCGCGTGCGTTTGTTGGAGATTGCCCATGAGGTCATGGACGGGGCTGACGAAGGGTTGATCTTACGCTCCGTCGCCGCCGAGGCAACGGATGACGACGTGGCCGACGACATCGCCGCCATGTTGGAGACGGCCCGCGCCGTGGCCGGGGACGCCGAAGGGCGTGAGCCGGAGCTGCTGATCGATGGCCCTGACGCCCATCTGCTGGCCTGGCGTGACTGGGCCAAGCCCGATGTCTTGGCCGACAAGGAAAACGCCTTTGCCGCCCATGGGGTGGATGAGATGATTCGAACATTGCAGGGGCCTCATGTCCGCCTGACAGGAGGCGCATTTGCCTTTATCGAACCTACACGGGCATTTGTGGCTGTTGATGTGAACACCGGCACCGATACCACCCCTGCCGCCGGGCTGAAGGCCAATATCGCCATCGCCCGCGCCCTGCCGCGTGAATTGCGCACGCGGGGTCTGGGCGGCCAGATCATCGTCGATTTCGCCCCGATGCCAAAAAAGGATCGCCGCCAGCTGGAACAGGTCATGAAGGCCGCCTTTCGTGCCGATGGCATCGAAACGTCGCTGGTTGGCTGGACCACGCTGGGCAACTTTGAACTGCAACGTAAACGCGAACGGCTGCCGCTTTCCGAGGCTTTGAAATGAGCTGCCCAATCTGCGCCAAAAACAGCGATGCAAAATACCGCCCCTTCTGTTCACGCCGCTGCGCAGACGTGGACCTGGGGCGCTGGCTGAACGGCTCCTATGCCGTCGCGGCGGATAGCCCCGAGGACCTCAATGAGGCCGCCGAGGAACTCATGAAAGAAACCAGCCGCCCACACTGAAAAACCGCGTTTTCCCTCTGGACACCGCCCCACACCCCGTCTAGAACGCCCAAACCCTAGCGAGAGATCGCAACCCGTGCCCGGGTAGCTCAGGGGTAGAGCAGTGGATTGAAAATCCTCGTGTCGGTGGTTCGATTCCGCCCCCGGGCACCATTTTTCTTGATTTTGTTGGACTTTTTGGCTCCGGAGGGGGCAATTGAGGGGGCGAATCGGGCTCGGTAACAACGGAAAGCGAACAAACAAGCATACCACGCCGGTCACTACGGCACTGATTGCCGTTCCGCGTTTCGCTGTCTTACTTCCAGTGCTTCGCGGCCCGTTCCTGATTCAGGCGGAACAGGCGCGCGAGGATTTCGTCGTCGGTCAGTACACCTGCCCGCCAATCCTCACCCCAACCGTAGGCTTCGGCGACGGCTTCGTCCAAGGCGCGGTGGGCGTGATCGAGCCATGCCGGGCGGGCGTTGTAGAGGTTGGTCAGGGTGCGCTTCTTGAGTTCCTTCGCCGCCTTGTCGTCTTTGGGCAGGATGCGGTCAGGGAAGCCGGGAACCACCTCAGGCACCCGGTGAATAAGGTCGGCTGGGTTCAACCAGTTTTCCCGCAATTCGTTGAGCCGGGCAGCGGCGGCGGCAACCGCCTGTGCATGCGGATTGTTGGCGTAGTCGGCGGCTGGCACGTCAGGGGTCAGACCGCCGGGGAACGGGAATGTCTCGAAGGTCGTTGAAGACGTGTATCGGGGGCGGTCTTCCAAGGAACTGCCGGTATTCAACGCCCAGCGCTCATGGAAAACGGAGTGCAGGATTCCGAATGTCGTGTCGTCGTTTCTGGGAATGACGATCAGGTTCTTGTCGGGCAACGTCGGGAACGACAGCCAGACGAAAAGCCGATACTGGGCGGTTTCCGGCGTCACGATATACCGGGGTATCGCCTCGATTGACCGGCGCATTTCCGGGCGCGGTCTCCACGGCTCCCACCAACGTTCCGTAGCGGTTGAGAACCCGTGTGGTTCGCGAAGCTCCTTCAGGGATTTGCCGTGATCATCAGTCGTGGATGCAAGGTGCTCGAAAGGCTTTTCATACACAGAGGCCTCTCCAAGCGTTAGCTCACGTGGGATGTCGATGAACCAGACGTCCCTCGGTCGCGAAGTCAGGTCGTCCCCATTCCAATACGGACGCAGCACTTCGGAGTTACCCTGACCGTTCGGGTTCGCAGGAAGTTGCAGCCACCGACGCGCGGTCTGGTCGTCAACATCGAATGGCCCACTCTTTTGAATCCCGAGCATGCTTCGCCCACGGTTCTCCACCAATGGCAGCGCTGCGCTGAGGTCTGTGCCTGTGGTCAGATTGGGATTGATGAAACGAACCGGCGTCCCGTTCAGGACAATGTCATCACCTGCAAGATCAGGCGCGCTGTAGCAAACGATGGCAACGCGCACTGCCGCGCCATCAACCACCCACGGTTCATCTGACCACGCTTCGTAGATCGTGAGGTCTGACACGATGCGGCGCATAACCGGCAGGTTGGTGTTCTTGGCTATCGAATTCGTAGCAACCAGTCCGACGCGTTTCGCGTTTCCATCTAATATCTGCGCCCGGCCTTTTTCGAACCAGTAGCACACAAGATCGGTGAAACCCGGCAAGCGCCCGGCGAATGCTGCGCGGATGGCCTCGGTTTCGTCAACACCTAGAGAACGCTTCATCAGTTTTGCACCGAGGAATGGCGGGTTGCCGACAATCGCGTCAACTTTGGGCCATGTCGTTTCGGTGCCGTCGGCAGTCAAGATCGCGTCGCGGCATTCAATGGTGCCTAGCGGGCGCAGGATCGGGTTCTTTGACGCTTCATAGCCGTTTCGGCGCATCCACTGAATTTCACCGATCCAGACCGAGACGCGGGCGAGTTCGGCGGCATATGGATTGATCTCGATCCCTTTGACACATTCCGGCCCAATCGTCGGAAATCCGGGCGGCATGCCCAGAGTTTCAGCTTCCAGATTCACCCGGTGTTCGAGGTCCTTGAGCGACAGGAGCGACAGGTAGAGGAAATTGCCGGAACCACATGCCGGATCAAGAACTCGGAAGGCCCGCAGACGTTCCAGAAAACCCGCCTGAAGCGCCTCTGCGGCGTTGAGGGCACGTGTGTGCGCGGCAAGCTCCTTGCCCCTCAGGAGCTTTTCAGCGGTCTCCTTGGGGGCGCTATCCAAAAGGTGTTCGATCTTGGCCTTGGTCTCGGTCCATCCCGCCAGCAGCGGGCGCACGATAACTGGTTCGACAATCTGCATGATTTTGTCGCGGTCGGTGTAGTGCGCGCCAAGCTGGCTGCGCTTTGCCGGGTCCAGCCCGCGTTCGAAAAGGGTGCCGAGAATTGACGGGTCAATGTCGGACCAATCGAGCCGCGCGGCATCCAAGAGGTCGTCCACGTCGGCCCTTTCCAGCGGCAAGGCCGAGTTGTTATCGAACAGTCCGCCGTTGAACCATTCGACCTTCTCCAACCCCACCTTGCCTATGTCCTTGGAGGCCATAGCGGCGAACAGCATTTCAGCGTTTTCCCGAAACTCTTCCGGTGCTGAAAGCGAGTGCTCCAACACCCGCTGAAACATCTTGTTGGGCAGCAGGCCCACGTCTTCTGCGAACATGCAGAAGACCAATCGGTTGACGAAATGCGCCACGTCATGACCGTCGTGTCCCCGGTCCCGTAGCCGCTGGGCGATGCGGGAGAACTTCTTTGCCGCGTCTTCGGTAAGAACCTGCCGGGTCTTCGCCGGTTTCAGCCGTTCGGGATCAAGGAACGCGTTCCGCAGAATGTCGCGCTTACTGGCGTCAAGAAGATCATCCAGCGTGATCGTGTAGACCTTCTGTACCGTGTTGGTCCAATTCGTATGGATCAGAATCTGATCCATATCGGACACGATCAAGAGCGGCGGATGGTCAAGCGCGACCGAGTAGCGAAGCAACTGGTCGAAGGCGGCGTCGAGATTCTTGCGCTTCCCCTTGTACTCCCACGCAAAGCAATCCTTGCGCCAAACGTCGGCCCAGCCTTCGCCGCCCGAGGTCTTCGACGCGCCTTTCTCGAAGGTGAACCACTCTCCTTTAGGGTCAGCCGTGGTCGGTTGCTCAATATCCAGAAGGCGGCAAAGATCGTTGAAATGCGACTGTGAGGCCGAGCGTTCCTTTAGCTCGACCGCTTTCCAATTTTGGATAAATTCTTGAGGCGTCAATGTCGTACCCTATCACATGCAGGGCACACCTTGCTGCAAGAATGCATGGTCTTGCGAAGCTCGACTCGGTTGTGCACTGTCCCCTGACCTTTCTGTTTGTCTACATTGTGAGGCGAGACACCGCCAGATTCGCGTTGAACGCGAGGGGGTTACCATCCAGACAAAGCGTTTTTCGAGCGAAAGGACTACTCATAAAGGACGTTGACAACTTCGGTGTTTCGTTTGACCACGACGCGTCGCACATGATCAAGCATGTCCGGCACCGAATAGTCTACGGTCAACTCAACCGCCCTCTCTCCGCGCTTTCGCTTTTTCCGCCACTCCGAATAGGGATAGTCCTCAATTATTGCGAAGGTGCTCTCGTCACGCGCGACAGGATTCATGACGGTGCTTCCGCTGTTGTAGGGGCAAAAGGAAATCTGGGCACGATGTGTTTCGATTAGCGAACGTGTGTCTATTTCCAGTACATCGTGCTCTTGATCTCGATAGGCCCCGGCTTGCAGCAAGCGATGCAATCGATCCTGTGTAAGCCAGAAAAACACACGAGAATTCAGAATTGCATACCAGTCGGACGGTTCGAGGCGTGATGGTAATGCCTTCCGCAGCCCAGCGTCGCTCATCGGGATTTGATCGCGAATTACGGCAAGGGGTAAACCATCTGCCGCGATTTCCACGCTATTGGGACGGTGTTGAACTTCTATTTGCTCTCGCTCTGCACCCTCGACACCATATAAATCGAGTAGAGCGGTTGTGCTTAGCAACCCGCGTTCTTGGATCGCTGGCCAAGAACCTAATTGCGCCATGTGATACAGCGTAGGGCAATCTGTTATCAGTTCTTCAAGTTCTTCCTCAGTCACCACGCTCTCCGATCAATAACGTTTCGCCAGTTGAAATCTGTAGACAGTAATGAGACGGGGCGGCCAGAAACCCGCTCGATTTCTTCAACAAAGCTGATCGTCGCATCGGTCAATTGCTCGAACCGGAACGCATCCCTGTTTTCAACACCAAAGTAGTCGACGAATGTCAGTGCTATGTCAGTAGGGCCATTCAGTTGAACCGAGTCCTTAAACTGAACCCAATCAAATTCGGCGATACGGCGCTCGCGCTTCGTCGTTGTAGTCGTCTCCACTCGCTTCAATTCCTCAAGTGGAATGCCACTGCGCTCGTGGATCGCCCGCATATCTACCTCGTAGGCCAAGGGACCGGACGGGCCACCTACCCGAATGGGATAGGTGCGGCAAACCATGATTATCTTCCGTACATTCGAAGGTGCAATTCCGGCATCGGCGAGGCACCCTGAGACGGTCGTGTCTCGAGTGGTAACGTGCGGATACGGACCATGATGCAGACTCAAAGAAGTGCCCTGCGTTCCTTCAAGGAGAATTCTTTGCCCCTGTACGATAGCATCCGCAATCAGCTTGCGCGCGCTTCGGATATACGGCGCAAGTTCAGGGCAATCGCCCGCCAGAAACTTGGCCTTTTCTTCCTTGTAGGCTGATCGCCCCGTCATCTTTTTCGCCGACGCTACTCCAACGCCTTGCGCAGTCGAACTGATGCTACCGTAGTTCTTTTGCTCTTCCTCACGGTCGGCATCGGTAATTATAATTGCTTGCGGGTCTATACTAAGCCGGTCTTTGGAGACTTCGTGTGCGGCGATCTCTTCCAATAATTTGGGCGGATAGATGACTGCACCCGGCCCAAGCAGCAGTCTGGCATTTGGCGCGCGCTGCGTACCAGATGGCAGATGGAAGTATTTCTCCGGGCTTGGTTCAGCGTAGACTTGGTGCCCTGCATTCGGACCACCAACGCGTATTAGCAGATCGTATTCCGGAGCGATATGACCGACGATATTGCCTTTTCCCTCACTCCCATATTGCCCACCGATCAGGACATCCACCAACGCGTCATTGGAACGCGGATAAAGGTTCAGTAGCGCTGTTGCACGAACAAGGACCGCCTCCTTGCTGCACTTGTCGGTAGAGACAACCACATCAGCGACATCGGCCAGTTTCTCGACGCCCTTTTCAGTCCTGTTGCTCTTCAATTGATCGTACGTGATGCTTTGATCATCACTTCGAGCACGTTCATCAAAGCGCGCACGAAGTTCGTCTTCTGGGGCAGTAAGGTGCACATGGTGCACGTCGGCACCATATGCCTTCCTTACCGCGTTGACCTGCCCGAGTATCCGAACTGAGTCGACGACGTAGAGGCCTTTTGGGGTTTCACCATGGCTGCTTTCATCAACAATTCGCTGAAGAGCTTCGGCTACCCAGTGCCCATCATCTTCGCGGTCAAGTCTCTGCCCCGCCAATTGGAGCGCGCGGCGTTCTTCTTTGGTCTTCGGCAGCTTTTTGAGAATTAGTTCTTTCGTCTTCACTATTCGCGCGCCGTGCTTATCACTCAACTGATCCACCAAAGCGGACTTGCCTGAACAAATCTGCCCAGAGACCAAGACAACTCGAAGGGTGGCGTGTTTATTCGTCAATCGAAAAGCTCTAACTGTTCTCGTTTAGGTGGTGGGTCATAAATAGTGACAGTCAATCCCGCTCGCACCATCACGTCATCAATCATTTCTTGGATTGTGTCCCAATCGCCGCCTGCGGCACCGGCACCAATTCTCGGCATGTGAATGCTTGCGTTTAATTCAATCGCGCGATCAGCTACAAGTTGCAAACCCTTTTCGAGCGCTGAGTATCGAATACGTGGAAACAAAGACGGCCCAAAGCCTTCCTGTGCAACAATACTTGCAATGAAAAAACCCTGTTCAGCGGGAGTGAACAACACCTCGCCAAGCCGTTCTACCTGTGGAATTGTCAAAATCTTCTTGGCATAGATGGATTCTGCCTCTGGGAATTTCCTAGCGAACTTACGGGCAACACCACCGCCCCATTTTGTGGCCCGGTCATTCACCATTTGGCAGACAATCCTGACACCGCCGTTTTTCGGATCAAGAATACTGCCGTGTACATGCCGGATCACACGTCGGTCAGGTTCTGAATGATCAAAGCGAATAAGCCCCGCGACCCTTGGGAAAACTGTCCCCGGAAATCCGGGCAATCCTACGCATTCAATTTGAGTTGGCGTGTCCGTGATCCAGTTTTCGATGGCGCTGTCAGTGTGGCCGATTGCAGTACATCCATTGATGACACTGCTCTGCGGGATTTCAACGCCTGAAAGGTTTACTCGCGGAGCGGTCGGCGAGCCCACATAATAGTCGACTACGTACTTTCGTGGCTCGCCTTTTTTCGACCGTGGAGAACCCACAAATACCCCAACGGGTTGCGTAGCGATTTTTGCCATGCGCAATAGGAAGGCTTCCGCCGAAACGTCATACTCACGCCGGGCTTGCATCAATTCTTCGATTGTGGGTATTGGCGAAAAATCTGACAGGCTTCCAATTGGCAATACAAGCTCTGATGCCACAAGGTTGCAGAGCATTTCCAACTGCCAATCATCTTTGACGCGTTTGTCGCCTCCCCTGTTTCGAGTTTGCTCTGCCCAGTCAGGAAAGAACAAATGCGCGATTTCATGCGCAATGGAGAAACGTACTCTTTCTCGTGGTTGCTTCGGATTAAACTCGATAACAGGACCACGTTCAGTTTCGTGCAATCTTGCGTCTGAAATACTGGAATTAGCCTCAATTCGAACATTCATCATTTCGGCTATAAAGATTGGGTTGAATGGAGGACCAGACCAGCCTTGTTCCTTTGCCCGTAGCACAAGATGTCTTGCGGTTTCTTGAATTGAATCAATCGGATCAGCGCCTTTTACCAAAGCCTTCACAGACGAGTTAGTCCAATTTATACCGCGTGTTGTTACCATAAGTACCTGCTTTACTCTTCCCGATCAGTCTATGCGCGTGTGCACTCAACTTCCAGCTAGAAAGAGGGCGGAATCGCCTGACACGAGCGCACAGCTAATGCCCGACATCAATCGGAAGTTCTGAGCTAATACGAGAGAGACTAACGCGTCGCCACAGCCTCAGCCTGAATCACACACAGTTCCAGTTCTTCCGCCGACATAAGTGACGCAGCACGCACGAAGCGGTTGATCAACACGTTGGTTGTATCGTCGACTACATGGTTCTCTTCGACACCCAACAACGCATTCGGTGTGGTACCCAGTCGCTCGGCAATCTTAACCAATGTTGCCAAGTCGGGCTCACGTCGCCCTGCCGTGTAATGTGCATACCGTCGTTCATCCAAATCTATGCGCCGGGCCGCTTCCGCGTTTGAGATGCCAAGCAGTTTCGCCTGCTCCTTGAGTCGTTTTGCCAGAATGTCCATCGGAACAGATTGTTCACGGCAGACACAAATTCGCCACGAACGTATTGTAGCTGTATGAGAACATACTGTAGTGATTCGAGTTTGAGGCGCAATATGAAGAAACCAGTCCAAGCAGCACTTTCAGTTGTCGTCAACGCATTGGCAGGATGTGCAGCGCCCGCCACGGTGGTGTTAACCGGACGTAGCGCCACCATTCGCACTTCGTCGCCGCAGGCACAGGACAGGCAGGCGGCAGAGATAAAAGCTCAGGGGATTTGCGGGCAGGTCGGGAAACGGGCGCAGTACACGTCTACCAACTACGTCCACGATCTGAACATTCAGCATTTGTTTCTTTGCATACAGACTCATTTCCAAGCAAATCTGCACTAATAACAGGACTCAATGAATGCACATTCTCCATACCCTGCTTTTTTCATTTGCTTTTTCATCCTGTTTTGTTTCGCCAACGGCAAGCCAAGCTCAACAGTATTACGGAGATTGGATTACCCGCGAAGGCTCCGGAGCCAATGAATGCAGTGCGCTATCATTCGCACTGGGTGGTGAGCGGATCATGTTTGCCCTGATGGGCACGTCACAAGTTCCACTGCCCGGCTACGAAGACAAAGGCCCACAGGTATTCTTTATTTTAAGGCGGGGCTCGCCATATCCGGACGCCGAAAACCTGACGATGCGGATTGACGTGGATTCCGCTGCTACCTTCTCGTTTGGCGCGGAAATCCTCGGTGGTGCGGTTCATTCCACGATCTCATATGAAGACGAAGTGATAGAAGACTTCATGCAGTACGCCTCTGCGGGAAGTTCATTGACGGTTGGACCGGGAAACGGGTTTTACCCCGTAGCGTTCAGCCTTCGAGGTTCGTCGCGGGCGCTGGCTGCATTTGACGAATGTATGTCGAACCTGTGAAAACTCGGACCAGTTAGTCTGTGATGCTGATCGTATTCAGCATAGAAGGTTAACAACCGGCATGGATTCTGAAACTATTTGGCGGGCACCAAGGGGAAGCGACGAAAACGACGAACGCACAGCGGGTCCCCTGCAACACATATGAAGCCTCAGACAGTTCTTCTGTTCACCCATTGTAACATTCAGTTTCCGCTGGCTCACGCCTACTGGGAGGACGGGGTGGCCCGGACTGGGTATCCGCCTTGGAGCCCCGTCGAAGCGTTCTGAGTGGCCCGCTGGCCTTCTGGTGAGCCACAGACGCGCGACAGGAACAGACGCTCGGTGGAGCTATTAGGCGCTCTCGGGTTGGTGTGGTTGGAGGCGGCTCAGGCGGATCGAACACAAAAATACTCTGCCAATCGACCGCGCGCTGCGCGCGCCAGCACCAACAAACCACCCGCGCATATTAACAGCCCAACAAGCTGAAACCCTATCGGTTTAGCTGACCGGTGAGGTTGTCCGGTTGTTCGCTTGGAGCTGTGAGATGTGGGCGCGTAGCGCGGTGGACGGTGTGGTGGTGGATGGTTGAGTTGATCGAAAAGTGGTTGGCGACTGGTAACAGCCTGCGTAGCAGGTGGTCAGTGGCAAAGCGGCAAGTGGATTACCAACAGCAGGAGATGACGGTGATTTCAGTATTGCGGGCGGTCAGGCCTCAACTGACAGACGCTTGTACAAGTTGGCTACGCTGGATGGGTGCCAACGGCCTCCACGGGCGGTTTTGATGCCCCGGTGATTAAGCTCTTGGGCTTTGGCTTTCAGGGTTGTGTGACCTGCGGCATGCACGTCTGCCAGTGTTTCGGAAAGATCAGCCGCGAAGGCGTTAGCCTTGCCCTTGATAGCTCTCACCGCGTCTGTGTTGCCCTTGCCAGCGGCATGGAGTGCCCTTGCGCCGTTGGGGTTGCCGAATGTCTGACCACGGACTTTGGCGGCTGCCATGGCGGCTTTTGTGCGTTCGCTGATAGCCTCAGCCTCAGCTTGTGCCATAACCGCCATCACACCCACCGTCATCGTGTTGGCATTCGGAATGTCTAATGCGACGAAATCAGCGCCCGACTCTTTCAAGGCCATGAGAAATGACGCCCGACGCGCCATTCTATCCAGTTTCGCAATGGCCAAGCGCCCGCCGTGGACTCGCGCGTGGCGGAGGGCCGCGCTTAGCTGTTCCCGATCATCCTTGCGGCCCGACTCCACCTCTACATATTCGGCGATGATCTGAGTCGCATTGGCGGCGGCGTATGCTTCGATGGCGGCCCGTTGGGCCTCAAGACCAAGACCGCTGCGGCCTTGCTTGTCGGTACTGACTCGGATGTATGCGACGATCTTCATGCCAAAAGCTCCAATTCCAAAGTTGCCTACGGGACCCTTGGCAATTTTATATCATGCGTCAGCACGATTCGTGGAGTCCATTCAACAGGTTATGCGGAAACAGACTGTTGAAATGGTGGCGAGTGTTCTTGGTTTACCCCACGCGAAGATGCGTCCGGTCTCGGACGGCGGAAGGGCGCGCTGGCGTCTGTTCCAGAAAACCGAAGCCGGGTCGTGTCAGAAAGTCAAAATGGGGACTCGTCAAGAATCCAAAATGGCCACTTGTGATGACTACACCCCGCCGAGAGTGAAAACAGGCGGCGTTGGAAAAATGCGTAACCTCATTCACGGAATAATCTTATTGCGCGACACGTGAACGCCCTGCGTTGAGCGGATTCTGTCCGCTAAGGCGATTGAGTGGTTTCGCGCTTCTCCGACTTGCGGTATCAATATACCTCAACGTGCAGTGGGGCCAGAAGGCCGATATGTAAGGCGCACATGGTATTCGCCCTTGCGACGTGGACCGCAAGCAGTGGTGTTTGCAGGCAGCGCAGGTGTTAACGGAGTGCGCCTGCCCAGCCAAGAGCGAGACAGGCGAGGGATTTATCACTCGGCAGCGGGGCGCTGCGGCTCGTCGCCGGGATCGTACCAATCATCATTGATTTCACCGCCAGCCGACAAGTCAGGCTCGTGGAAGCAAATGTGGCCCGCGACACGGTCGAGGGTAATCATTGCCGACATGTCAATCGTGTCGCCTGCAAACATCTTGTCAGGGTCACTACTGCCAGAGAAAGTCCCGGTCGCGGTGATCGTCATGCCTTCGTCGTTGCGATCAACGGAAACCTCATCGAAATAGGCTTCATCGAAGAACGCATTGGTTTCCGCCATGACGCCTGAGAGTTCGTCCAGAAGACGATACTCGTGTTCGATCAGGTACACTTCGGTGACGTAGTTTTCCACGGATTCGTAAAGCCAAAGCTCGCCACCGAACCAGTCTTCATCAACCAAGAAGTCGGACAGAATGCGGGCGAGTTCGTATGCCGAAGGAAGGTTCGTCGGCAGATCGCTCAAGCGGGCAATCCGCCACGCGATGCGATCAACGTCCGGCACCATAACCGCCGCCTCTTCGATCTTCGAAAGCGGGAAGTCGGTTTCGGCGATCTGCGCCGCATGGCTTTTGTATCCAAAGAAGGCCGCGACGATTTCACGGGCATGAGACGCTTTTATCTTCTGCCCATAGTCAGACGCGTGAATGCTGCGCAGATGATCTGCGCACAGTTTCGAGATAGTCATGGTGAATTCTCCTGAATCCTTGCGGGTCTCAAGCGGCGACAAGAAGCGTTTAAGTGCCACCATGCCCGCAATTCTCAAGGAGTTGCTTTGAAGGTAGCTTTTGGTCTTCACCGTCTTTTTGGTCGCTAATAGCCAAGGCAGTCGGTTCCTACGTCAAAGCATAGCGAAAAAAGGTTATCAGTTCAAGAACGATGCGTTCGGCGCTGGCGTAGTTTCCCCGGATTCCGTGGTAATGGTGTTAGTGAAATTCGGAGGTTGTTCGGGGCGCGGTGCTAGGGTCGATGCGGTGCTAGGGTCTGCGGCCCTCTACAGGAGAATTTTTGTTTTCACCATTCTCGAGTGCGAAGGGGCGCATAACTCCTTCTCAACTGCCATTTTGATAAGGAGCTATGTCCATTTTCGACACTCTGCCGCAAACAAGAATCCAAATCTCTCAACTGAGAAAACCCTAGCACCGCCCTTACCCTAGCACCGCAAGAGGTTAGAATATTGGAATCATAGGAAAAATTGCGGCGCTAGGGTCGGTGCTAGGGTGGTGCTAGGGTCCGACCCTAGCACCGGGCTGGCACCGCACCACCATTCGCCCCGCAAATCGTCCATCAAATTCGGTGCTAGGGTCATAGGCTGGCACTACCCTAGCATCGGGCCAGCATCGTCGTTTCACGAACAAAGTACTAGCCCCAAAAGAAAGTGCGGCTACGCCACCCAGTATCAATGCACAAAGAAAAGGGGCGCTTAACGCGCCCCTGTTGTCATCCGATAAGCGGCAACTGTTCCAGCCGGTACAGAGTGCCGTGCTTGTCTTTGTGCACTTTGGTCAGCACATACCGACCTTGCTGATCTTCGTTCTCTGTCTGAGCCTCACGCCACTCGCGTACCGTGCCTTCCATCGCGCCGAAATGGTACGTCACCTTGGACTTAGACTTGGACGGATAGACGACGCCATCGGTATCCTTGTCATACTGGTAGCCCCAGTGGTTCGGGGTAATCTGGTGCTCTTCCAACAGAGAGACGACAGACACGACGCGATATTCCCCGTATTCGAACGCTACCAGTTCACCAGCATCGTTCTTGACTTTGGCCGGGGGTGCGTAAGCACCCCATACCCGGAACAGCGTGGGCATGCGGTGATGTTCTTCGATCATTGCGTCCAGCAACTCAGTTTCGGGCTTTTCGGCGACTGCCATACGCGCCCGCAGCTTATCGCGGTTGCCCATGAAGCCGTGGATGCCACAGCAATCGAGGACTCCGCCGATAACGCGCGCATGGGCTTCAAACCCGCCGAGCGCAGTGCCTTCCCATTTCGGGCAGTCTTGGGCCTTCCAGTATTGCACCAGCGTCAAGAGCGCGCCCATGTAGCGCCCGGCATTTGCCTGAATATGAGGGATCAGCGGGACATATTTGAACGATGAAGGGGGCCGTTCGCCGGGGCGTTCCATCTTCGGGTCCAGTTCGATCAGAAGAGTCCGTTCGCGAAGCTGCTCGGACAACTGAGTCCGAATTCCCGTTGTCAGCCAAGTCTGCGTCACCCGAGCTTTGACCATGGACGTTTCGCCCAGCCGACGCCCCGTGTACTCGGGGAACGCGGTGATTGCGCCCGCCAGTTCGTCGGATTCGGTGGTCTCACCTTCCGGGATGTTATCGAAGAACGCATAGGGTGCGCCGGAATCGATGATAGCGGTCAGCGTCTTTTGAACCTCGGAGCGACTATCCGGCAGCGACTGTGGCGCAGCGGGTTCGAATGTTCCAACGCAACTTGCAGCGCTCATGCTCAGCGACGCCCCGGTACGGGGCTTGTCTTTGGTGGCAAGGAGGTTGGGTGTCGGGCCTTCGATTGCATCGCGCATGATCGGCGTAAGAGCCACAGACAGAAGGTGCGCCAGACTGGGGACCTCTTCGCCGTTCTCAACCGCCACCACAATCTCCGCGCGCGTACGAGCGTCCAATGGCAGGTCCGCAAACAGGTCCACCAGATCATCGCGGGCTTCGCGCATTTCTTCGAATGTTGGCACCTCGGGTACAGTCGGGATATCGACGCCCGATTTCGGCTTGTGATAGAGGCCGCTCGCAGCGTGATATCCGGGGTCCATCACCAGCGCCAGTTCCTTGGAGTATGTCGGGAAACCCGTGATCCGAAACAGCGGCGGATAGCCTGTCAGCGGCATGTTGAACACGCGATTTACCAGAGGATCAGGCGGGGGAACGTTGATACCATCCCGGTTGAAATCAATATCGTCTTCGATATGTCCACCCTTGAGGCGTGGCTTGTCGATGGCCGCGATGCGAATGTTGCCGGACTCGTCTTCCAGAACTTCCGTCATCCGCCCGCCATTATGGAAACGGCGCGGGTTATCGCCTTGGTCGGTCATGACCTTGTAAACGCCTTCGCTGGCGGCGCGGTGGCCAAGCTCTGTCAGGTCACATACCGGGCGCTCACCTTTTTTGCGTTTGCTTGCAGGCTTGGCAGCTTTGGCATTCTTGATAGCTTCGGTAATCAGCTTTGAGGCTGCGCGTTTATCCCAGCTCGTTTCAGTGGCGATCTTGTCTTTAAGATCAGACTGCGCGCCGGACTCCTCGGAAAGGGGATACTTTGACGCAAGTGCAAAGACCTTCTGGTAAAGATCATCCCGACCGATTTGGCGGGGAAGTTGCAGCTTGTCGATTGCCCGGAAGACGGCGGGCCGATCATCTTTCGGCTTGCTGGCTTTCTCGGCTTTCGCTTTCTTCGCGCGCCACTCGATCCAAAACGCCTCTGATTTCGCCAGATACAGCATGTTGCGGGCATCGCGCATGACAAAGGCTTGATCCAATGGGATCACATCAGCATCGGCATTCGGAAAGCGATCAGACGGAGGCAGCACCCAGTTTTCCGATTGCGCCTTCACGAGCTTTTCCAGCGCAGACTTTTCGGTCTCAGTAGGCTCCCAGAAGCCGCCTTCGGCATCAATCGTCAGCCCACCGGTCGTGAACAGTTCATGTTCAGCGAAACTATCGGCGATGTACTCCCACGCGGCGCGCGGATCGTCTCCGGGGTTGCTCAACGTGGTGTCGATTTCGTTCTTGGCTTCCGCCCCGAAGCCACGCATTTCTGCCGTGACCTTCGAGTGAAGTTGAACAAAGGCGGGCGAGACAGCGCAAGCCTTTTGGTCCGCACCAGCGGACATGGTATTACCGTTCATTTGTACAGTATATCCTTCGATATTTGGACCGTGGCGGCTTGCTTCGTTGAGCCTTTGCCGGTATTGTCCGGTTGATCATATTACTTGGCCCGCCTGTCTGCTTTCCTTCGCGGACACATCGTTGGTAGCGATGAGTGCGGGCCATACCTTTTCTTATAGGCTCATTTTCAGCATGTGTCGAATCAGCCGGTCGTGATCGCTGCAACAAAATGGCACATCCTGTCAAGAATGAATCTTTAGCTTTCGCAAAATTGCGAAAACCCAGTCCGGCGTTTTCACTTATTGCGACCTTATGTATTTTTATTGCCCTCAGGTACCAAAGAAAGATTGAAAATTTTTCGCACCGCATAAATTGGGATGTCTCAAGACTTTAATAAGTGAAAAACCCAACATGTAGCGCCTGACTTGCCCACCGTTCCGCGTTCTCACTTAGCACCCTAACGGGTGCCGACTGCGTGGCATCAACGATTGCCGTATCAACATCGAAGCTCTTGCCCAGCACCCGCCCGATGCGGTCGATTGCCACCCGCAATTCAGCTTCGTCCGTTACAACATCGAAGGTATCGGCTTCGTAAGAAACCAAGTCCACGGGATACGCGCCAAGTCCCCGGAACGGTGATCCGTTTCCAGCGCGAAGCTTGCCGTTTTTGTCGAGAATGACGGTGGGCGGATTGCGCCCACTATCGAGTCCGGTCTTGCGCGTCATTTGATTCACTCGCGAGATTTGTTTTTGGTACGTTCCAATCCTGACAAGGGATGGACCGGGGGCGGCAAGACGGGTTCCGTCAATCGGTTTGTTCTTTCCTACGCTTGCCAGTCGGCGTTTCTCGGCGGAAAACTTGCAGGCGGTGCAATAGCGGTCTTTCACCCGGCGGGGTGCGACGTGTCCGTTGCAGCATGGCTGGCCCGTGAAATACCGGGTCATGCCAAAGGTGCGGGCAGCTTCCGGCGTTTTGGGACGGTCACTGTACATTGTCCAAAACCTCACCAAGTCGTAGCGCCGCCCGGACCAGCAACCCACCATCGTCAACGGGCTCTTGAGGGCCTTTCTGAGCGCTATTGGGATCATCTGGCGGCAAGTCGTCCATGTACTTGGAAAGCTTGTCCAGACCCCCACTGAGCGTCGTACAGAGGGCTGCGACAGACCGGAGACGGGCGTCGATTGTCCGGCTGTCCGCATCTACCAAAGCGGCAACACCAGCCTGCAACTCAGAAAGGCTACTGGTGCAAACATAGACCAGCGCTTCGATCTGACTCATTCCGAATACCCCAGAATGCGGCGCGCCATTGTCTCGACGTCGCCGTCTTCCACAGAGCGCCCCGTACCCGGATTTTCCACCCGCTGCGACACCCGCGAATGCCGTCCAACGTGCCGAGTCAAGGATTGCCGCAGGGTGTTCGCCAGCCGATCAGCGCCATGCGCCTTCGCCACCTTGGACGCTTGAAGCAACGCGGCGGATACTTGGTCCATCAACAGAAGGATGGATTGGGGGTCCGTGCTCACTTCAACCGGCGCAGCGGCTTCGGCTTTTTGCTTCGCCAGAAAAGCCCGGCGCGCTTCAGTACGCTTGGCCACTCGGCTCGCTTGAACGCGCACAGAGTCCGAACGCTCAGGGCGTGGGCCGGGGCGGGATTCAATGAAGGCGTCCTGATAGGTCAGGCCTTCGATTGCCACCAGCCGCGCAAATTTCTCATCATCGTCGCGGGGCATCGGCAGGTCGGTATCAGACAATACGTTCATCAAGCCGTTCCGAGATATACGTTTCCTTTGCGTGGTCGAGCGCGGTTCCATCGCCCCGCCGTTTGAGCGTCAGGGCCTCGCCGGGCTTCAATGATGCGAAGAACGCAACCTCAAGCTCCGCCCGGCGCGTAGCGGAACTGAATTCCAAATTCCGCATCGCCATTTCATCAGATTGTACTACGTCGCGGGCAAAGCCGCGCATTGCTTTGGCGTCATCTGGGTCAAGTTCGGCTGTGTCGCCGGTCACAAGGTGATGAAATACGACAGGATGGTTCACAAGGTCGTTGACCAAAGTTTCTACCATGATCGGATTCAGGCCATCGCCATGCAATGCAGCAGTGTGCACGCGAAATGCCTGCTCAACTTTTGAAAGGCGATCCCGCTCAGATTTGTGAAGGGAGTCGCGGGTAATGCGTGGTGTCTCAGTCATTTTCTTGGGTCCGTTGTTTGAGGTCGAGTGCAGCCAGTTCTTGTTCCATCACAGATGTGAACCACTCCCGCTGCCGCAGGACGGGTGCAAGTGATGCAAACCGCCAAAAGCGGCGCGGGCGTCCACCGTTGGGGCCGGGCCGTTCGATGTAGTTTTGAAGTGCAGGATCACGGAAGATTTTCCGGCAGGCAAAATCTGAAAGTTGGCAGACATTGGCCACGTCCCGCATGGACAGAGTTGCGTTCATGCGATTGTCTCAAATGTGTGAAGGATTCATCGCCCTTGCGAGACCGCGCCCCCGGCGCGATGCAGCCTGCCCCGCAGGCTTTCCGATGCGCCTTGAACACTACAGGAGTGTGACAAAAATGTCAACGCTGGGGCGGTTTTCGGTTGCCGGTTTGTGGCGGTCTATTTTTGCCTTGTAGCAGTCTGAATGCGCTCTACGTCGTCTTCGCGCAGCCACTGCTCAACCTCCTGAAGTGTTCTTGCGAGGCCGTCTTTGCCGATTTTTTCGGCAGGCATGTCCAATGCGAGTTTTCGTTCTCGCTGTCGGCGCTTCTGTTCGCTCAAGCTTTTTTCGAGGCTGGTGACATAGTCAGCCCACCTCTGCATCACATCTAGGCGCTGGGGAAGAAGTTTTGATCGCAGATATGCGGCATCTTTGGGACTTTCGACAATGTGCTGAATACAGCGTTGTTGCATTTCCTTTTCGCAAATTTGATTGTCGCCGCACCAAGTGCCGAATGACGCTCGAAACCCGTGGGGCACCGCATGACGACCATCGTCGGCTTTCCAATCATTTGTCTTGAGCCATTTCCCCCAAGTATTTTCAGAAATATGGCCCTTTTTCCAAGCGGCATCTGAAGGAAAGACGTAGTTCGATTTCGTATCGAACCGGTGTTTTGCTACGCGAAGAATCTCTTTCGATTGCATGGACAACGGAGCCGAGAATCCGACATCGCCTTTCATCCGCTCCGGCGGGATATCCCAAATTCCTTCTGACCAATCGACCTCCGACCAAACCATTTGAGTCACGTTTGCAGTACGAGGAAGATTCAACAGGTAGAACTTTAGCCCTAGATTTGTGACGGAGTTGTCAAGCGTCAACCAGAGCTTTGGCACTTGGTCCCACGGCAACGACGGATGGTTGGTATTCCTGCGTATTACGTGCGGCAGCAAGGCTTTTATGCCCTTCTTGATGTCTGCAACTTCTTGAAGGACTTCAGGGTTGCGGGCCTTAGCGTTTGTCAAGATTTGCGACACCCTGTCGTGTGCTTTTCGACCGGTATCGGTTCGCCAGATTGGCATCAGTACCTCAACCAGATCATCCAAGCTCAACTGCGCAACGGGCCTATTGCCGATTTTTGGAAGCACGTGGGTGGTGATTGGGCTCATCCAGCGCCCGGCCTCACCACCGCCTTTTAACCCCTCACGTTTAAGCTCAAAATATTTGTCAGTGGCTTCGCAAAATGTCTCGGGACGGAAAACCTCTTTTCGCTCACCGCGTGGGTCGATCCCTTTGGCGACCAGTTTTCGACATCGCTCCGCTTCTACTCGAGCGTCTGCCAAAGATACTGTGGGGTAGGAGCCCAGCCCCATTTTGGGTCGTGGAGTATCTCCCGGTGGTGAAGACCAGCGATACTTCCAGCTTTTTGTTCCCGTTTTCTTAACATCCAGAAACAAGCCGCCGCCGTCCCCGAATTCACCGTTCTTGGCGGCCCTGCATTTTGCGTCTGACAGTAAGTTTCGGGGCATTTCTGATCTCACAAACTTGGCTACAGAGGGGGCATTTGAGGGGGCAGATATCGTTCGGTACTTTGGATTTTTGTCAAAAGTGAGGCACCCAAATCCATATAATTAAAGGGTTTTGTGAATATTAGCGATGTCTGCTAAGGAAGTAAAATGGTGCCGCCCCTGGGCACCATTCTAAACAAGTATGAATCCACGTAATTCATTGTTTAAAATTACAATATTCTTCAAACCGCTATCTTGCCATGGGTTTGCATGAGTATTTGCTACGCATTTTGCTATACAAAGCGCTCCACGCTTGGTGTGATCCCTTGCCAACAGACATAAATTGCACCTAAGCCACGCCTTCTTCTATCGATAAGTCAGAAGTCGATATCTTTGAAGGCTTTGAGTGCAACGCCTGCGCGGACATCTGCCTGAACAGCCTCGATAGGATCTTCAGCGCCGGCCGAGAAGCTTTCTCTCATCTCTTCGCACTCGTGAAATGAAAGCACTCGTGATTGAGATCTGGTTTCTTGACGAAGTATTGCATGGTGGCGATCATGGTCTCCCATTTTCACCATCCTTTGGAGCATCGAAACGATCTCCGGTATTGCAGCACCTTCATCAAGTGCGCGTTGTTCAAATATTTGCCCGAGCAAACTACACAGAAACCCGATATCTGGTAAAATTCGAATAGCAAACCGCCGGGCACGTTGAGCCGTGCTGGAATTGGGTGCAGGCCGTTTTTTCTTGATTTCATTCGCAATTACAAAGCCGTGCGTGAACGTCTGTATTTCGACGAGCGATTTCCCTAAACACCACATTTCAACCATGGTTTTGATTGCTTCAACCAGAGGCCCGACTGCAGTTGCTTGGTCGGGATGATCCTTCCATGCGCGGCCAAATACAGTGTCCAATGAATTCGACCGAACAAACAGCAATAGATCTTGTGGTTTATCCACGACTGTATCGAGAAGCCATGAAATCCAATCTGCGGTCTTGGTCGAGGCCACCGGGGCCGCAGGGAGTGCCAAGTAAAGCTGTTCAACAAGTGCTGGAGGAACCCCATTTCTGATTGCCAGCTCGTTTTGCCAGTCGGTCACTGGTGGATCTGTCAATCGCATGGCGGCAGCAGCAAGCGCATTCCTCCGGGACTCTAACCAGGCATCTGCATGGGTCTCGCTTTCGATTCTTCGAACGTGAAATCCAAGCGAAGATCTGGCCACAGTTTCGAAGCCAGATACCCCATCTTCGGTGACCGCACGCAGCCTTCGTATCATGGCTTGAGTTCGCTGATCCGTTTCTACATCAGTTTCGATTTGATCGAGCAGTAGTGCGATCGGATCATGAATCTCATCGCATGCATCTTGCTCTGAAAAGACAGTTTGAAGCGGTGCTTGTTCTGATCTGAAACTTACGTTGGTCAGGTCGACGGGGATTATGTCTGCAGGAACTACAACGGCGATACCTGTCGCTGCATATGCCGCTCGTCCGGCCCGACCAAGCGCATTCAGTATCTCATGGGGCTTTAGATCTTTGCGTGGATTCCCATCTGGATCATCCTCAACACTTCTGTCGGTGCCTGCAAGGATCACAACATCGCATGGCAAGTTCAATCCCTGAGCAATCGTGGATGTCGCAGCGATTACGTTGAGTCCGAGAGTGTCGCTGCCAGCGCGTCCATGAGCACGAAAAACGCTTTCAGTAAGATACCGCTCAGAGGGAAGCAAATCTCCATTGTGCACAGCCGCCCTTCGGTTGGCGGGAGAAAATGCAGCTTCAAAAGATCCAACATCTGCAAGGATTGCCTCCATCAAGACGGATTGAGGATCATCGAGTGGAATTTCTGCTGGGTCAAGAAAGCCATCGACATTCTTAGCGATACTGCCGCAACCGCGAGTGTCTTGGCAAAAAACTATCACCCTTTTACCTGATGCAGCAAAATCAGCGGCGATCTGGGCTGCCACGATATTGCGATTAGATGTTAAGCGATTTCTCTGATTCAATTTAAGAGGTGGTGTAGCGTCAGTTAGCGGTCGAACAGTCAACTTTTCAATTCGTTGTGGGTGCCACCCAGCGATAAGTGAAAACAAGCCGTAGGGGCGTGCGGGAACAGATTTGCTGCTTTCTGCCATGGCAACTTTGGCTGCTTCAAAGACTTCCTTACTGTCGTAGATCACACACGATCGGAGTTGCCGTGTTGGCTTCCAAGGGTCGTTGAACTCCTTCACGTCCTTACCCGTGGCACTGGCAAGCCAGTTTTTGATCTGTTCCCCATTTGAAACCATCGCGGAAAGCAACAGAAGGTCTGCATCAGGGCACCGGACAAGAAAGGTCATCAATGCGAGCATTGCATCAATCGCTCGGCCATCTGCCGATGTGAGCTTATCAGCCTGCGAAGCGCCGATCAGATGGAATTCATCGAAAACGAGCAATCCGACATTCTCAAAGAGTTCAGGAGCCGCACCAAGGAGGGCAAGGCACCTTTCAGGCGTCATAACTGAGAGGGAAGGCAGTCGGTCGCCGAGATCCACGAGTTCCAGATCTTCAATGCTCTTCGGGTCCAGATACCCAACTTCATCTGACAGATCTGTTTCGATCTGGTCGCATAGGGCGTGTGTCGGAGCAAGGTATATAACGCTTTTGTTCGCACAGCGGGTGGCGGCAATTTTTAATACTGAAAGAGTGGTCTTCCCAGAACCCGTGGGAGACGTCATGACCATAGATCGCCCACAGTCAAGATACCCGGTTGCAATGGCATTCTGGTGGTTCGACCACAGAAACGGTCGGCCTCGACTATGCGTCGCCAACCAGCCCTTCCACTCATCGGGATCGGCACCTTTCGGTGAGGGGGTTCGCACGAGCATCGAACTGCGAACGCTATCAACAAGGCGTGACATCAGTTTTGCAAGATGATGGGGCCCCGCAAACTGCATATGCAGCGGCCCTGCCAGAGTCGCCGAAAAAGCATCTTCTGTAGTCAAGGAAAGCCCGACAACTCGATCGAGGATTCCAGAAACCGCGGCCTCATCGCCCACCTCCCCATAGGCTCCTCCAAGGGCCTCATTCGCAAGAATTTGAAGCACACGAGAGCATTCTCGATAGAGAAGATCTGTGGCTGTTTCTCGGCTGTCGTATGCAAGGATCCGGTCGGCATCCAAATCACGCTCTGCAAGCTTACTCAGGTCACTTCGCGCAAACTCACGCACTGATAGGATAAGTGACCGCCGAGCCGCACTGTTTTCCCCCTTTGCTCGGAGCCGCATTGCAGCTTCAGCTGCATCCGCTGTTCTTTCCGCAATTAGAAACAGGAGGGTGCTGGACAGCGCGGCATCAATTGCATCGCTCGTTAGAAGTGTAGGGAGATCTTTTCTTCGTTCTACAGCCTGAGCAACTATCTGGTGAGCGCTGGCCGCAACAAATGCAGCAGCCCGAGTCTGATCTGGTTGGAGGCCCAAAGCAACGTAAGCTTCAAAGGTTGCTGCGAGGCGTCGAACCCGATCCAGGGTCATCTCTAACTCTTCATTTTCCTGCGCTTGAATTCGGGCAGTGGCCAATATGACATGTGCTTCTGTCAGTAGTTCGTCCAAGATTTCAGGGTTAAGGCCAGGAAGCGCTGGGGCTCCCTTCAGTAGCTTCCTGGAGCTCGCGTCAAACATGTCGCTCTCCCGCTTGTTCGTTGATCTCATGCACTCGGTTGATGACTTCGGTTGCCAACTCTCCCAAGCCAATGCGAACATCACTAAATGGTAGGATGCTGCCCGTCCGGATTGCGCTTTCGCCGGGAGCAACGTCTTTGAATCCGTTTAAAAGGTGCCCAAAACTTCCATTTCGCCGAATACTCTCACTGGTTGCGACGGAAACACGAAATTGACGTGCTTCTTCCCAGAGAGCTTCGTCCACAATCGCCTCGGCCTGATCCTCATCACCTCCGGCGACACGGCTCACCAGAGTGGTCAGATCCGCGAGGATTTCATCATCGCGGTCTCCGGCGCGGATTGATTTGATCTCTTTCCAGACACTACTGGTTATAAGTGACCTTGGTGCGATCGACGCTTTGTCCTCACAGAGAACAATTCGTTCCAGCGCATTATTTTCATCATTCATTTCAATAATGAAGCCATCGAAGCCCTTATCGGCGCTTCTGACATGAGGGGGAGTTTGAGTGCCATTTGGGATGCTCAATCGCGCAGCAATCCAAGAAAGGTGCTGAAAAAGCAACCCGTCGCGTCGCTCAACTTCCTTCTTTGCCATTTTTTCAGCAGTCTCTTTCTCCTGTTGGGACCCGGATTTTATCGTCTCGACATGCTTTGGATCTGGTGCTGTGAGCTTCTGGACAACATTCTCTGCCACCCGACCCGGAGATGGCCTGCGCTTTGGCTCAAGCGCATCAATGACGTATTGTGCGTTTCTTTCCTGACGAAGATATAGATATGCGAGCGCATCAATCAATTGAGGGGCCACTGGATCTCCTAACGACCACTCACTTAGATCGCACTCAGGAGATTCACATGAGTTGATTTGGATTGGCATAACGTATTCCAGTGCTTTTTCTGATGCGACTTTTGACAGAGGGGCCACCCGCTTGATCGATAACTCGAGTGGATGTCGGCGGATTTAGGGAGCAAGTTGCAGCGTCTCGAAGGATTGATAGAGATTGGGAAGGTCTGCGTGCTTCACTCGAAACTGATTTCTCTTTTTTTGCTTGCCATTTTCGACCTTTAAAGCGGGATCAAGATACACACCGCCTTGGCTGATGAGCCGCATGAACCTGAAGAAATCCGTTCCTTGTCCAAGCTGCACTCTGTCTGCGTAGTGGTATTGCTTCGGGGTGCCGGAAGCCTGGGATGGAAGGTAGGCAGCCTGAGCGTGTTTCCGATTCCAGTGGTTGAGCAGATTCTTGAATTCCCAGCCCGCAGCAACGCGATCATCTGGGGCGACCAACAAAATCCTCCCACCCAAATCTTCGATCTTGCCCGCTTGCTGGTCGTATCCCTCAACGATCATCCGCACTGAGGTGCGCGCATGTGCTGCGGCTCCGCATTTGTAGATGCCGCCAAAGTTCCTGCGCCCAGGCCGACCTTTGGTATCGTCGTAGCCGAAGTCGTTCATAAACAATGGAAAATTATCGACATACACCCCTGAAGTTGGTTCAGGAGTCATCAAAGTGACAGGAGATGTCGCTCGATATTTTACAAAGTCCCGGACAGCAAACTGCTTGATTTCCCACCCCAGAAAGTCAGGTTCTGCGATCCCATTGGGGATGATCCCCAGCTCGGCTTCGAGTGTATATCCACCACCGTTCTGGGCAGAATACGGCCTGATTACTCCATCCGAATGCAGGCGCTGTCCTGCAATCCAGCCCTTCCCATGAATATTCAAAAGCGTTTCCAGAAGAATCTCAAGAGGATCGCGGCTGGCCTTGGTCGCCATTCTCGTGATGTTCGAGAATACACCTTCCGACGGAAACTCACCCTGAGCGTCCAGCTCGGCGACTATGTCTGAGTCATAGGCATCCACATAACCGAATACGCGACCCACGGGTGAAACACCGAAGAACATCACCCTTCCTTCATCGCGTGACGTCATGAGGCCCCTGGGGGCATGATCAGCATTTTTTAGGAAGCCCGACATCCTAACTTCTGGATATTTGGGATAGAGAATTAGCTGGGCATGGGGTGCCCTCGCGGCTCCCTGGCTGTCTATCCAGTAAAATTCTACCGGTGCTTTGTCGCGCCGCCGAACGGACCCTGCCTTCTGAGAAAAGTCAGTTTCGATGTCACCATGGGGGATGATGTTAAGCGCATCAAAGCCTCCGCCAAGGTAGAGTTGGTTTTTTGAGTTGTCGTTGGGGGCAAGGCGCTTTGCATAAAATCGCTTCACCCCCACTTCTTGCATTGCACTAATAAGGTTGCTCAGGGAGGTGAACATGAGTCGACGCCTCTGATTTCAAATAACTTTTCGTCAGAGGACAACCATTGGGCGAGAGAGTCAATCACCGTGCCCGAATTGATTTTCTTTGGACCTCGAAGAGCGCACTCCCAAACAATAGCGACCCTCCATCCCAATTCGTGAAGATCGCTTGCGGCTTTAAGGTCACGCTTTCTGTTTGAAGAGATTTTGCACTCCCAGAAATCTCGCCTTGTGCGCGGTAGTCGGAAAAGGCCGCAATCATGACCATGGAAGAAGCACCCCCTTACATCAATCAGAGCACCGTATCGGCGGAGGACAATGTCAGGTGTCCCGGGGAGCGTTTTGTCATGAAGGCGAAAGCGAAAGCCGCGAGCATGAAGCCCTCGGCGGATCAGAAGTTCTGGCTTCGTGTTCTTACTACGAATTGCCGCCATATTGCGGCTGCGGGTAGCTTGATCGTGAACATCAGACAGTGACTGCCTCCTTCGGGCGGTCGTCCATGACATGCGCGAGGTGAGGTGCCATAATCCGCGCAACCTCTTTGAACACAGGGACCGCAACGCTATTCCCGAACTGGCGGTAGGCTTGGGTGTCGGACACAGGAATTTTGAAGTCGTCAGAATACCCCATGAGGCGAGCACACTCGCGCGGGGTCAGGCGGCGAGGGTTAATTCCCTCACCCTGATCAATCAGGATCTCAGATCCGTCTTTGTGGTAACGCGCAGACAGCGTCCGAGAAACATTTTCGGGTCCGACCAGACCAAAACCAAAGCCGTTGCCTGCGGCTTTGTGTTTGGCAGCATAGTTTTGCAGATATTCCCACAGTTTATCCGTCAGCGTATATTTTGGGTTCACCTTGGCATCCGGGCCCTCAGTATAAGGAGCTTCTGCTCCCTCAGTTCCATTCTGGGGATGAAGGATCGACCCAAGCTTTATGCTACCCTTAGGTTTCAATTGAAGGTCTTCAAAAGTGAAGCCGGTGTTTTCCTTGAAGCCGACGATGACGATCCTTTGGCGATGTTGAGGAACAAAGTGCTGAGCGTCGATTACTTGCGCCTTCACGGAGTATCCAAGTTCCAGCAAAGCCCCCATGATCACTTCAAATGTCTTTCCCTTGTCATGACTGGTCAGGTTTTTGACATTCTCGAGCATGAAGGCTTCAGGACGATGATGTTCAAGGATCCTGACAACATCGAAGAACAAGGTCCCTTGCGCTTCATCACTAAAACCATGCTCTCGACCGAGTGAGTTCTTTTTGGACACACCTGCTAATGAAAACGGCTGACAGGGAAAACCAGCGCACAGAACATTGTGCGGTGGGATGTCTTCAGCCGCCACCTCACGGATGTCACCAGCAATTGGGCGGTTGTCGCGGTAGTTGGCCTCATATGTCTGCTTTGAGAACTTATCCCACTCACTCGTGAAGACGCAGCGCCCGCCAATGCTCTCCATGGCTTGGCGCAATCCACCGATTCCAGCAAAAAGATCAATAAACGTGAAGCCTTGGCTCATCTTGGTAGCACCTCTTTTTATGCACTGTATATGGGTAATTCGGCCTGGTCCAGGTCAGTAATAGCAACTCTCCAATCAGCTTTCCACAGCATTGTTCGCTTTTTGTTCTTGCTCGGTAAGTGTCTGAGAGAAACTGGTTTAGGTTTCTGTTTGGTTAGAAGCGCTTGTAAGCGAACTTACCACTCAAGAGGCCTCATTAGGAACGCCGGATAATACTTTCCGAAAGGCCAACCCCTCTCCAACACGCAGCGCTCTGTTTGATCGGCACAATCCGGTCGACTCGATCGTCGCTTTTCCTCACATACCCAATGATGTGTTTCTCGAACGAGAAACACAAAAGGCATTCCTCTAAAATCGAGCGTTTCTCCGGGTCGCGATAATTTCCTCATAGATTTGGAAGCGCCAAGACATTAACCACTCGAAAACATCCATATCAAGTGCGGCAGCGTTCAGAAGTGTAACTCCTCTCGGCGCGATATCTTCTGCCAGTAGCTCGCGTTCGTGGAACTCGCCGGTTACATCATTTTTGAATTGTAGCGGATAGGTGGATAGTATCCCATCGGCATCCCCAAGATCCTTCCAAGTCGCTTCCTCGCTCATAACGGCCATTTGAGCGCACTCGAACAGCCAGTTGGTGGAATTATAGGCATTCATGTGAGTTTCCGTTATTGCCGGGTATGTCCAATCCTCACATACATTCAGATACTGAATTGGTCCCTCGATCATTCGCAGCATAGTTTTTCCTTTCAAATTGATAGTATTTGCGAACGGCAGTCTCCCGCCCCAAAAGGAAATTGGGTCGTCGAGCTGGAACGAAAACACTATTCTGAAGGAACTTTCTTTGCAGGAAGACGGAGAAAATCACGATCCGAACCGCGCGTGATTTTAGCATGCAGCCTTTTGAGGAAACGATCACGCTGATCACCCTCAAACTCTTCAGCCAGTGCAGTCGCAGCCGCTCCGTAAAGGATCAGCCTTCTGGTTTCATCCTTCCTTTGCTGTTTTCGAACTCTCGCCTGTAAATCCCTCAGGCGTTGCTGAACTTGTTCGATTTGTGTTTCCAAGTTGCTCATTGGCACGCTCCTTTGTCCGCTTCGCTGGAGAGGAAATGGTTCCTGAATATTACAACCGCTTGCAAAAAAATTGGCAGAACCGCACGAACGCTTCGAAGGTGCCGGCCGTATACCGCGGAGGGACATGCGCGCAGTTACGCAAACCGGGGGTTTGCCTTCGCGCCTGCCGGCGGGGCTGAGGAGCGGATGTCGTAGCCAGGCACGACTTCCTCTGAATGATACATCCAGCAAGCCGACTTGAGGTCGTCATTCATTCCAGATCCGATGGCCGCAGCGCGGTCAAATCGGCTGCCTATACTGCTCGGTCTACCTACGGCGACAAGCGTCTCGGACGGAAATTTGGATCCGGAAAGTTCGGCGGACTTTTATCTCATGAGGTCTTCAATTGGAACGGCGATGCGGAGGCGCTTTGGAACGCCGCAGAAAGAGCTGAGACCCGGCGCAATGCTCGCGTTATCAGGGAACTGCGCCCCTCCCTTCCGGCTGAGCTACCGCTTGCCGAACAGGTGAGGCTTGTCCGAGGGTTCAGCCTCTGGCTGCGGGACGAATTCGGGGTTGCAGTTCAGGCGGACATCCATTCGCCCAGATTTCTGGATCGCCGCATGGAAAGAAAACACAGGGCTGGAAAGCTGAACATGGGTCATCCGGACTATTTGGCCGACATCTTCGACCCCAACAAATCTAACCGTAATTTCCACGCCCACATTTTGGCGACAACGCGCGCGGTCTGCCCAGAGACGGGTAAGTTTGGCGCAAAGACGAGGATCCTTGATGACAAGAAGACCGGTCCGGTTGAGATCCTTCGGATCAGGCAGGAATGGGAAAATCGGACGAATGCATCTTTGAAACGGTATGGATCAAAGGCTCGCGTGGACCTGAGGTCGTATGCCGACATGGCTAAAGCCGGAGACGCCCCCGATGGTCTTGTCGCACAGGATCATCTTGGTCCGCGACGGTCTGAACGATCCCGGCGCCTAAAAGAGAGCGGTGGCGATACCAGCGACGCGGGAACAAGGCGCGCATCGATCAAAAAACACAACGAAGATCTCTGGGTATCTTGGCTTCAACTACGAGCCCTGGAACGCGAGAAAGCCAGACTGAAATCCTCCGCCCGAATTGCCGCTGAACGTGAGGCTGAAAGGAAGAAAAACACCGGCGCGGAAGAGCTCCGCCTTCAGGAAGCGAAATCTGCGGTAGAGGCCGAAGCCGCCGTAGCGGCTTCGGCCAAGTTTGACAGCGTCAGGGCGCCGACGGTTTGGGAGAAGGCGATTGCTTCCGCGCGGGGGGACTGGGACGGGCCCCCTTGCGAGGAACAGGAGTTTTCTTCAGAGGTCGATTTGGAGACTTACGAGCCGCCGCCGCAGCGACCGCAGCCTGAGCCGGTTCTGGAGCTTCAGATTGTTCGAGTTCCGGGGCCGCGCTATTAACCTCCTCGGCTGCCGCTTCATAAGAGTCCACGCAATCAGAGAGGTAAGATACCTCGTTTTCAAGAGCTTGGATCTGACGGGTGTATTCGGCTTCGATCATTGCGAAGTCACGCTCTTTGAGCGCGAACTGCCTGACGTTCTGCTCCGTCATCCGCGCGATCAAGCTTCGCACCATTTCGTGCATGCCTTGTTCGAGCGTCGTGACCGCTTCGCCAATATGTTCCAACGTATGATCAGGCAATGGGACTTCATCTACCTTTTGCTCTTTTTCAGAGGCGAGATGCGTTTCCCAGATTTCTCGGATACGGCTCAAGCGGCCTTCGTTTCCCAGGGCTTTCCGGATATCGGAAGCGCTTGCTGCTCTTCCGGATTGCGCTGTCAACTGGACACCGATTTTGATGATCTTTTCGTCTGTGTTTTTTGCGGGCCGAGGCATGTCGTTCTCCTGTTGTTGCCGATTGTAGGAGCCACATGGGTTCGCATCCCAAAATACGGAAAACAGACTTTCATTTTTTTCCGACATTGAAATACACGGAATGTCAGTTGGTTTGTAAGAAGGTAAGTATGTATGTTTGTAAGTCGTAAGTTTGTCCGAAAGTTGCGTGGATACGTATGCCCAAAAGACAACCTGAGCCCAATCGGACAAGGGCGTGCGAACAGCTCCGATTGAGCGGGTGTTCGCAACGCCAGACCTGACTGCACTACAAAGGGCCCTACTCCCCGCAGGCCAGTTTTTTGATCTCATCTCGCCCGAGAAACCGGTGGCCTTCCTCATTCACAATCGCCATCTTGGAATTGCCAGCACATTTGTAGAGCCTATCCATTTGCCACTTAGAGTTTGGCCCGGTCCATTTAACTTGGACTCGCCGAGTGTCATTGTGCGTGATTGCCTGCTCAACATGAACAACGAACGTGTATCCGGTAAGGATTGAGGCGCGGCGCGCTGCGGAAAGCCATTTGTCGCGCACCTTGGGCCACGAGATTTTCGCGATTGTGGTTTCAGTTGAGGGGGTGATCTTGGCCTTAAAGTCGGCAGCCGCCTTGTCATAGCCTGACTGCTTGCCAAACCGAGGTTGCACCAACTCTTTGGTGCCGATCCCTGGGATCTCGAATGTCGGATACTTGCCGCGTTCATGCATCGCGACGCGTGTGTAGAACAGAACATCGAATGCTGTTCTGCATGTCGAAATTCCGTCTGATGTTAAAAGCGCATAGAGATGCCGTTCGTTGATCGGGTCGAAATTTCGAACTGTTGCGAGGTCGCAAAAGCTTCTGGTAAAAGTTCGGACGATCCCGCGGCTGTTTTCAGTCAATTCAACGTTGCCTAAAACCTTTTTCAGCTCCGGATCTACAAGTGCTTTTTTCAGAGAACGGTTCCCGTTTTCGCGGTGCCAACCGACAAGTTCATTGATGTGCGAGGCGCGCAGGATTTCAGAACGGTTCATCGCTTGGCACAGCAGCGATGTCTGACCGTCGACGTCGCGGTCCGCTTGCATCAGAAGCCCGTGAACGAGTTTCAAAGCCTGAACGCTCAAATCCAATGTTTCAAGACTGGTGACGACGTCCTTGGGAACTATATACTTCTGGGTCATTTCAATACTCCTTTGACCGGTTTTGGTCCAAAGGAGTTGGGTTTGAGCCCTAATCCGCAGAAGAACTTTTTGCCCCCGCAAAAACCCAGCACACCACCGCATTTTTCCGGGCAAGGCCCCGTCAAAGGCTACAGGGGAGATGCTCCTTTGGGGAATAAACCAGTCAGTCTCGGACGAAAATCCGCAATTAGAGCTCTCGAATCCGCTCTTTGTCGTTTCTAAGCAGGTCAAGTCTTTGTAATTTAGTGATAATACGTGCAGAGAAGCTCTCGAAAGCCCCCAGAAACCCAAGGAATTCTGTTGTTCCAAATTGGCATTTTTGGCCTCACGTTGCTGTTACGTTTTCCCTTACGAAAAGAACAGAAAATGAGGTCACCAACGTTACCGATGATACATCGCCCACAAAAGATGAAAAGCAGAGAGACCATGGCCCCATCGATGACTGGAGCCTTCGCCTTTTGAACAAAAGAGTGTTGCGCAAGCGTTTTGATGACTTCGGGAATCTCATTTGTAGAACATGATGGGAAATAAGGAGGCCTAACCCAAGAACGCCGCCCATCTTTTCCGCACCCATTCTGGTGAGGGTGCGAAAAAGAAAGGCGAGCCCCTCGGTTCCGAAAATCGGTCCGTTTCAGCCGGTTTGAGGTTTGAGTGAGTGATGTCCCGGGCCGCAGCCCCCAATGTAGCGGTTCGGGCAACTCAAGGCGCTGCAAATCGGCGGAGAACCTGCTTTGACGCTGGTAGTCCCGATGATCGATGACGTTTGTGCCGCAGCAACCATGACGCGACACACCCACGACGTTCTGGCACGCTCTCGACGCCAGCCGATCAAAATCCGCATATTTCGTAGATTTGACCCTCCCAACGCGAGCATTGAAGACAATTGTGTTCTCGCAAATGAGCTGCGCCGAATTCTGGGCCAGTTGGCGTGCATTCCGGTATGCCTGTCGTCTTTTGATGGCGGCTCCGTCAGCGGCTTTTTTCGCCGCTGACGTCTTGAGAGGCCGCATGTTGCGCCCTCACCAATAGGAGAAGCACCTATGAATGAACTGAACGAGAACGAACTCTATGGCCTCGTGCTGTCGGCTGTAAAGCGTGGGCGTTGGCTGGCCGAAGAATGGGATGCAACTGGGCTTGTTGGCAAAGGCCCCGTTCGCCGCCCTATTCTGCAAACCCTCGAACGGTTGCGAGAAGGCCGGGTCTTTGAGGGGGAGGATGAAAACGTTATTACGGCGATGGGCGACGAATTGCGCCGCGCATTGAATGATACTCGTGACGGCTTCGGTGACGCGGCGATGGCCTATCCAACCGACGAAGTTGTCTCTTTCGACAAGAATGTGGTGGCACTTCTGAATGCAATGTCTGCCTGGAAGAACCTGCGCAATGCCAAGCAATCGGTAGCCGACATGATCGCCGCCAGTCGCGAGATCGGACGAATTTTCTCTTCCCTTTAAGCGTTTGTTTTTAAACAAATAAAATCCTTTCAGCGTTTCGACCAACGAACCCACTTCCTGATCTCCCTAATCAAGAGATCTAAAAAAATGTCGAAAATTTACGCAAAACTCCCAAAAGCCCAGAAGGTGGAAGCTATCGAAAAAGCGATGGATTTCATCAGTTCCATGGTGGAAACCCGACCCGATGGAGACACTTACATCTGTCTTTTTGCGCAACTTGAACTTGAGCTGGAAGGCCTCAAAGCCAACGATGACATCAAGGCGCGGATCCGCAAGCGAAGGGAGGCGCGGTCTACTCCGCTGGCGGCGTAATCATTATTTGCCTGTGGAGGGACTGCTTTTCCTCCACAGGCATCTCGTTCCCATAAACCTCTCGACCGATTGCCTTTTTGACTGAGTGTCCCATAAGCTCTGCTCGAACCTTGTTCGGGAACCGTGCTGTTTCCATGCGAGATTCGAAGCTGTGGCGCAGCCCGCCGATGGTTATTTCTGCGGGAAGGACACCGTGCTCATGGAGGGCGTTGTTTGCGTCTGCAGAGTAAGTTCCTTTGTATCGATATTTCGGAAAACCATCTGGATTTCGGCGGAATGCCTCCAGAGCCACACCGACCAACGGAATCATCCGCTTGCTTTGTTTGTTTTTGATTTCTCGCGCCCACTCTCCGGTTTCCTTTCGGATGTAGATATAGGGAACCGGAGTATCCAGAATGATCGAGTGCGGCGGCAGGTCCGTGATCTCAGACTGTCGCGCGCCAGTCTCTACAATTGCCAAGGTGATATCTCGAAGTTGGTCATTCATGAAATCGAGCGCACCAACTGGGACCAGTTTGTCCCTAATGATCTCAAGGGGAACTTCAAGCTTGCGCCTTTCTTCGTCATCCATTTTCGCGAATCCTTTGCCCAAGCCGAAAAATGGCGAGGGAGGCACCTCCCTTTCGTCGACCCCGATGGAATCATGAAACTTAGCCCACAAAAGGTTTAGCAATTGAAATTCCTTCTTGGCGGACTCGCCAAGTAAACTCTCATCCAGAACGCGATCCTTGAGCACGTTTCGAAGCAAAACGGCGTCACGCCGAGCTATGTCTACGAAAACAGGATCGTATCCGAGCAAGTCGACGACTTTGGACGCTGGCCTGGTCCACCGACATTTCCAAGTCTCCTTAGACTTTGCAGCCTTGCCGCCAATTTCTTCAGGAAATCGCTTTGGCATGGATTTAGCAACTTCTGAAATGGTCAGTCTCGGCCTCTCAATACCCCCAAGCAACGCAGTTGCTGCGGCTGAAGTTGGAACGTCGTTGCTCGCAATCAGATGCAGAGCACGATCCACGGTTTTTTCTGCACTGCCTTCAGCCAACTCTTCAGCTGTCCGATAAGAGAATGAGCGGGCCGAAGCGAGTGCCGATATGGCTTCGAAATGATTTGATGAATAAGGTTCACGGCCGGCGAGCCTGGCATCGAGCTCAGCCAAGATTTGTTTCCTGACGACACCTCTTCTTGCGAATGCTTCCTCTATGTCGCCAGTGCCGAGTGTGCGATGGAATTCAGTCTTCGTTTCCACCAATCTATATCGAGCTGGAACTCTCATCCGGAGGTGCCAAATACCGTTCCTAAGGCCCATGTTGGGCGGCGACTTCTTTTTTGACAAACCCATTAGCGCCTCTCAAGTTGCTACGCTTTTTGCTACACAGGCTCTCATTGCCCACACTCATTAAACACATAAAAACAATGGGATGAAGGGGGGGCGTAAAAAAACAGATTCCGCCCCCGGGCACCACTTTTACTAAGTAAAAGCAATGTGTTGACGGCTTGGCTGTTTCCGCACCTCGTTGGTTGATTGCCCGGGACTGCACCGGGACTGCAAATCAAGGTATGCCATTTCAGTCGCCTTTGACACCTCGAAGTCGCCGGGTAAGCTCATAGACATTGGTCGAGGGGTTTCCATCCTCATTGCTTTCTTCCTGCCTATTCTCGCGTTGGCGTTCCGCGCGGCCCTCCGCTTCTTCTAAATTTTCCATGAGTTTTGAGAAGTCCGCGGTTTTTCCAGACGCCGGGTCGTAGTCTCCAATCAAGCCCTTGGTTGTGGCTTGTGCCTCATGACGCGAACAAGGTGCATCGTGGTTGCCAAGATGGAGATTTATCCAAAGCTCGAAGCAAGGGTCGGAATAGGCATAAGAGATGCTCGCTCCATCGCACATTTGTTTTGCGTCACCATAGCAAGGAAAGGCGTCCCGGTCGAAAACAGCCCACACTTCATCGTTTTCTTCAAACGAATTGAGCCTTTTGCCTCTCCGCCCTTTAACAAGGCCTTTTTCCCGGGCAAATTCAATCGCTTTGGTTGCTACCGTTTTTGGTACTCCGAGAGTGGACCTGTCACGCTTTAGTGCCGCCCAGGGCGTGGACCACGTCCGGTATTTGGCATGGCCAACGCGCCTTGGAGCGTGCTTGCTACTTGAGGGCATCACGCCTCAAGTCGCGGCACTAAATGGCCGACTTTTGCTCCGCCCCACTGGCAGGTTGTTACGCCGCCGTTGATACCCGCTTTCGCGCTTGTAACAGTTTGCCTTGGGCAAAAAGTTACCGTGTAAATTTCTTATACTTCAACCGCTTCGGCTCCATCGCATCGGCACCAAGGCGTCGTTTCTTGTCTTCTTCGTATTCCTCGAAGTTGCCTTCGAACCATTCCACGTGCGCCTCGCCTTCAAACGCCAGCATGTGGGTGCAGATGCGATCGAGGAAAAAGCGGTCGTGCGAGATGACCACGGCGCAGCCGGCGAAATCGACCAGCGCGTCTTCCAGCGCGCGCAGGGTTTCGACGTCCAGATCGTTGGTGGGTTCGTCAAGCAGCAGCACATTGCCGCCCTCTTTCAACAGACGCGCCATGTGGACGCGGTTGCGTTCGCCGCCGGACAACAATCCGACCTTTTTCTGCTGATCGCCGCCCTTGAAGTTGAAGGACGAACAATAGGCGCGCGAATTGACCTGTGCGTCGCCCAGTTCGATGATTTCGGCACCACCGGTGATGGCCTCCCAGACGGTCGCGTCGGCTTGCAGGTCGTCGCGCGATTGGTCGACATAGGACAGGTCGACCGTGTCGCCATATTCGATCGTGCCCGCGTCGGGCTGTTCCTGCCCGGTCAACATGCGGAACAGGGTCGATTTGCCCGCGCCGTTGGGGCCGATCACGCCGACGATGCCACCCGGCGGCAGCGAGAACGACAGGTCCTCGATCAACTGTTTGTCGCCCATGTGTTTCTTCAACCCTTCGACCTCGATCACCTTCGACCCCAGACGCGGGCCGTTCGGGATGACGATCTGGGCGTGGGCCAACTTCTCGCGCTCGGACTGGCCAGCCATGTCGTTATAGGCGTTGATCCGGGCCTTGGATTTCGCCTGACGGGCCTTGGCACCCTGACGCATCCATTCCAGTTCGCGGTTCAGGGTTTGCTGCTTGGATTTGTCCTCACGCGCTTCCTGTGCCAGGCGCTTGGCCTTCTGTTCCAACCAGGCTGAGTAGTTGCCTTCGTAGGGAATGCCGCGGCCCCGGTCGAGTTCCAGGATCCAGCTGGTGATGTCATCCAGGAAATACCGGTCGTGGGTGACAATCAAGATTGTGCCTTTGTATTCAATAAGGTGCTGTTGCAGCCAGGCGATGGTTTCCGCGTCCAAGTGGTTGGTCGGTTCATCCAAAAGCAGCATTTCGGGCTGTTGCAGCAACAGCTTGCACAGCGCCACGCGGCGTTTTTCACCACCCGACAGGGTCGTCACATCGGCGTCATCGGCGGGGCAACGCAGCGCCTCCATCGAAACGTCAATCTGGCTGTCCAGATCCCACAGGTTTTCGGCGTCGATCTTGTCTTGAAGCTCGGCCATCTCATCGGCGGTTTCATCCGAGTAGTTCATGGCCAGTTCGTTATAGCGATCCAGGATGTCCTTTTTCGCCTTCACGCCCAGCATGACATTGCCACGTACGTCCAGCGACGGGTCCAGTTCGGGCTCCTGCGGCAGGTAACCGACCTTGGCGCCTTCGGCCGCCCAGGCCTCGCCGGTGAAATCCTTGTCGATCCCCGCCATAATGCGCATGAGCGTCGATTTACCGGTGCC
>Ga0209345_10000668_pt1 | contig 44098 bp, 34 predicted proteins | sample Cruoilmetagenom7_FD_187294 | JGI IMG/M metagenome (GOLD analysis project Ga0209345, IMG submission 187294) | Oil polluted marine microbial communities from Coal Oil Point, Santa Barbara, California, USA - Sample 7 (SPAdes) (version 2) | ecosystem: Environmental > Aquatic > Marine > Oil seeps ...
GACGATGTGCTGAACGCTATCGAGAATTTTTTGACCACCTTCAAGTTTTACCATATTGGCATAACCTTGTTGCATAAGAATAGCCGCGTTACTAACGGCTGTCTGTGGGTCGGGGTAGCTCATAAAGGGCAAATCAGTGACTAGCAAGGCTCGTTGTAAACCACGCGAGACTATTTTGCTATGGTAGGCCATTTCCTCTACCGTTACTGGGACTGTACTAGTTTGCCCTTGAATAACCATGCCTAAGGAATCGCCAACTAATACCATTTCAACGCCTGCGGTATCAAGAATGTGGGCAAAGCTGGCATCGTACGCGGTAAGGCTTACGATTTTTTCGCCACGTGCTTTCATGGCAGATAACTCGGTGTTGGTAATTTGTTTGCTTGTTGAATGTTGGCTCATGTCGATTTTTGAAGCGTTTATAAAATGGGTAAAGGGTTTAAATAGTGGCGACCAGCTCGGGTGGCACAGATATGTTTAAGGAGTTGTTCATAATCATCATCGTTGTCAACTGGGTTAATGTCGCTTGCATTAACAATGAGTAACGGGCCTGCATCATAGTGATGAAAAAACGCAGTGTAGGCATCCGATAGTTTCTGTAGATATTCTCCGCTGATGTTTTTTTCATGCTTGATACCTCGCCGCTTAATTCGAGATTGTAACGCATCAACCGGTGCTTGCAAGTAGACTACTAAATCGGCTTTAGTCGTTTGTATAGCCAGAGACTGGTACATTTGGTCGTAAAGTTTAAACTCTTCGTCGGTTAAAGTGAGTTTGGCGAATAAGCGATCTTTTTCAAGCATAAAGTCTGATATTACGCCGGATGAAAAAAGGTCATTTTGACTGAGTTCATTCCATAGCTTCGCTCGTTCAGTTAAAAAATGTAACTGAACCGGAAGGGCTGATTGCTTGCTATGGGTATAAAAGTGTTCAAGGAAAGGGTTTTCATCAGCTTTTTCTTTAACCACATCGCAAGCAAAACTTTCTCCCAGTCGTTGGGCCAAGCTGCTTTTACCAACGCCTATTGGGCCTTCAACAACGATAAACTTTGGCGGCTGGGATATTTCTAAACTGTGTTTTTCCAAGGCTTGCTTCTTTATATTAAGTGAGGAGTGAACTTTGCACGATACAAGTATAGGTTTCAAGTACTCATCGGGTTAAATGACGGGGACTGAATGGCACGCGGTGCTGCTTCATTAAGTGTTTTAATCAAGGCCTGAAGTTTACCCAGTTTAGGGATTTCAAGGTCTTTATCTAAATCTAATAAGGGGTAGAGAACAAAGGCTCTATGATGCAGTTCTGGGTGAGGGATGGTTAATATCGGGTCATTGGAAACAAGGTCTTCATATAATAAAATATCTAGATCTAACGTTCTTGCGCCCCATCGGCCGGTATCTCGGGTGCGACCATGTTGGTTCTCTATGTGTTGTAAGGCGGCTAATAGCTCGTAAGGTTCTAAAGAGGTATTAATGCTAACGGCTGCGTTAATATAGTTGGGTTGGTCTTGCGGCCCTATCGGCGTAGTTTCATAAAGACGTGAGGCGTGTGTCAGAGAGCAGCTTTCTATGCTGTGAATGTCTTCTATAGCGCTAAGGATATGCTGGGTTGGGCCAGCTAAGTTGCTACCTAGCCCAATATAAGCGGTAGCGGCCATGTTAGCTATCTGACGCCGAGGGCTTAGGTGCTTTTTTACGCGATTTTTTGTGTTTGAATTGGCTTGGGCGAGTCATTAGTTTCTGCTCAGCAGGCTCTAAAGTTTGCAGGTGTGTCCACCAATCAGCAATAGCCGGGTCAACCTCACTGTATTGTGACCTGAGGAGCATAAAGTCGTATGCAGCTCTAAACCGTGGGTGTTCTAAAAAGCGTAAACAACGCACGCCAACTTGCTTGTGAAAACGAGGCTGTAATGCCCACACCTCGCGCATTGGTGTGGTCATGCGTTTTGGAATGGCGATACGGCTAACCTGATGCGCAACGACTTCATTAGCGGCGGCATGAATAGCTTGCGTGTCACTGCTAAAGGACGATCTATTTTGTTCACTGAGTCGGCGAACAGGTTCCCATAACAAGGTGGCCAGTAAAAAATAAGGTGTGACGTGTTGCTGATTTTTTAAACGGGCTTCGGTGTTTTCCATGGCCTGTTTGATCAACAGCAAAGGTGAATCAGACTCAGCTTTTTGAAGGCAAAGTTCAGTTTGAGGAAACAGAGCCTTGAACAAATCATATTGGCGGAGCATCTCGAAAACTTGACTGGCTTGGGTGTTTAAAAAAAGCTTCAGAATTTCATCATATAAGCGAGCAGCCGGAATATCCTTTAACAAGGGTGCCATGCGTTTCATGGGCTCGGCTGTATGGGCATCGATTTGGAAGTTTAATTTAGCTTTAAATCGCACCGCACGAATTAGCCTGACCGGGTCTTCTTTGAAACGAGTCGTGGGATCGCCCATAAGGCGAAGAACTCGATTTTGATGGTCTTCAATGCCGCCAACATAATCGATAACCGTTTTCTTTTTTGGGTCTAGGTATAAGGCGTTAACGGTAAAGTCACGGCGCCATGCGTCTTCTTCTAATGTGCCATAGACGTTGTCGCGCAATAAGCGCCCGTCTTTATGAGCGTGGCTGTCATTTTTATCGTGTTTGATATGAGGGCCACGAAATGTGGCTACTTCAATAACGTGTCGACCAAAATGAATGTGTGCTAATCGAAAACGCCGGCCTATCAATCGGCAATTTTTGAACAGAGCTTGAATTTCTTCAGGTTCAGCATTAGTCGACACGTCGAAGTCTTTGGGGTGCATGCCCAATAATAAGTCTCGAACGCAGCCGCCAACAAGGTACGCTTGAAAGCCGGCTTTAACTAAGCGATCGGTAATTGAAACGGCGTGTCGATCTAGCTTATCGGCAGATAAGCCTAGTTCGTTTAATGTATATGTGGTGGGCTTATGTTGGGTCGACAAATCAGTTTATTAAGTGTAATGAATATAAAAAAATACGGGCTATTGTAACGCATATTGGCGAGAGGGTTATTTTGCTTCAAATATCGTGTTGACGAACTGTTTTTTTATACGGGGTTGGAAAAGTTAGCCCGTTCTTATTGGCGCTTTGTTTAAGCTGTTTTTATTGGCGAGCGGCTAGGTGCTTATTTATTTAGGCTTGTTGTAAGGGAGCTCTGCAGGGTAATCGTGTAATCTTCTATGCTGATTTACGGTAAAAGCCGTTTAAATTTTGCCGGCATAGAGGCAATTTTTTTTGTTTTATAATCAAGAAAAACCAAGCCCGTTTGTGCAGTAGCGACGATCGTTTTCCCATTATCTTTACTAATACGATAGACCATGTTGCAGCCACAGCGGCTAGGCTCAGTCAGTGCGATTTCAATCTTCAGCAGATCAGGGTGAAAGGCTTCAGCCTGGTAGCAAATAGACAGGTCAGCCATGATAATACCTAAACCGGAAATATTTGATTCTTGCATATCAAAATGAAGAAAGAATTGAGCGCGTGCTTCATGCAACATTGAAATAAGCTTGTCATGTGCGAGGTGTTGCCCATAGTTAATATCGGTAATTCGTACGGGCAAGGCGCAAGTGAATAGTGTCTGTTCTGGGTATGTTATTGATAATCTAGCCATATTTATCACTAAATGGTTGATGATTTAACATTATAGGTGAGGCATGTGTAATGCTGTAGGCTGTTTTATAAAAGGATGAGCGCTTTGTGAAAAAAATACTCTCTTCTGCCTGGTTTTTACTGGTGTTGGTAGTGATTATCTGGGGGTCAAATTGGCCCATTATGAAAATTGGCCTAAGGTCAATAGACCCACTGTGGTTTGCAGCGGCTAGGCTGGGCATTGCACTGATCGCTATCTCGCTGTTGCTATTATTTATGGGGCGTTTGAAATGGCCTCATCGGCAAGATATACCTATTGTCTTCGGTGTGGGCGTGATGCAGTTTGCTATTTTTGTGACCTTAATAAACGTAGGGCTAACCGAAGTGAATGCAGGTAGAGCAGCGCTATTGTCCTATACCACGCCATTGTGGGTCACGCCGGGCGCGTATTTCTTTTTAAAAGAGCCGATGTCTAGACTAGAGTTAGTAGGTGCAGGCATTGGGCTGTGTGGCTTGTTAGTGTTATTTAATCCATTAGGGTTTGATTGGAGTGACGCTTCGGTAGTCAAGGGAAATGCAATTTTATTAGTGGCGGCGCTAGTATGGGCATTGTCCATTTTGCATATTAGGCAACACCAATGGAAAGGCAGTGTATTAGAGCTAACGCCTTGGCAAATTATAGTGGCGTTGATGATTGTGGTGCCCTATGCGTGGTTTTCAACAACACGCCCTGTTATTTGGAGTGCAGAGTTGATCATGATTTTGCTCTATAACGGGGTGATGGCGACTGCATTGGGGCAGTGGGCTGCAATGCGTGTAACGCAAATTTTACCAGCGGTGACGGTTTCGTTAGGTTTTTTAATGGTGCCATTAATGGGTATTCTTTCGTCCACCTTATGGTTGCACGAGCCGTTTACGCTAACGCTAGGTATTGGGGCCGTGTTAATTGTTGGAGGCTTGTTGTTACAAATAAACTTGCGGAAGAGGTCGGTTAACTAGTCTCTCTGTTTACGATAAAAGCTCCGTAGAAACGCTGCGATAAGTTTGCTACTTTTTAGCAGTACCCTAATTATAAACTTTGTTGCCAATATAAAGGGCTCAAGTTGATCGTCGTTAGCTGAGAGCCAGCATTCGGCTTCTTTTAATGTTAAACCGTTTGTAAATCATTCATGAGTTGCGCTACTGTTTTGCCGTAAGGGCGCTCCAGGCTTCTGCTTCAATAAATACGCGTTTAACGCGGGGGCAGTTTTGCTTGATTTGCCGGTCCATATCAGCAATGGTTTGTTCTAGCTGGCCCGTGCTGATGTCATCGTTAAAGTCAACATTCATTGTGGCTAACACAAAGTCTGGCCCCATATGCATCGTGAGTAATTCATTAATGGACTCGACGGCTTCATAGTTGTTTACAATTTGTCGAATTTCGTTAACCAGTTCGGGGTTCGCGCTTTCACCAATCAGTAGGCTTTTTGTTTCATAAGCGAGCCAAATAGCCGTGCCACCCAAAATTAAGCCAATAATAACCGAGGCGATGCCATCGTACAGAGGGTTGCCGGTATAGTGGGCAACAGCAATGCCGGTAAAAGCGACGATGAGCCCTAGCATTGCAGCTGAATCTTCGAATAACACAACAAACATGGATGGATCTTTGCCACGTTTCACTGCGTCTATAAAGCCCCACTTTCCTTTACTGCGAGTAAATTCTCGTAAGGCGAAAAACCAGGCAGCACCTTCAAATAGCATGGCCAAGCCAAGAACATAGAAGCTTAAGCTCGGGTCGCCCATCGCAGTGGGTGACAGAATGTGGTGAATACCCTCGTAAATTGACACGCCTGAACCAACCGCAAAAATCAAGATGGCAACTACAAAGCTCCAAAAGTAAATTTCCTTACCATGACCAAAAGGAAATTGTTCATCAGCAGGTTGTTGTGCTTTTTTTAAGCCATACAAAAGAAGGATTTGGTTGCCGGTATCGACCAAAGAATGAATGCCTTCTGAGAGCATGGCGGAGCTTCCAGAGTAGAAGGCAGCTATGAATTTAGTGATAGAAATAAGGCCGTTGCCTGCCAGAGCCGCATAAATAACTTTTTTGGAGGATGAAGACATTAATGTGGTTGGGGTGGCTTTTGAAGAGCTCAGTGTCGCTATCTTTTGACTAGCTGTAAAGAGTTATTAAGCTTATAGCTTATAAAACAATCACGCATAATATTAAAATGCTAATGGCCTGGTTGATATGCGAGTAACAGTTATTAAGAAATAAGTCTGCTTTATATAACTTATTGTTTGTAAGGGCATTTGAATAAAACCGTTAATGGGTTTGTTATTTTATGTTGGGTAAGGGCTTGTCAGGAATTGAGTTGCAGATAAAAGTAGACGTCTTATATCGCCCCGAGATGTTTGTTTCTGATTAAGTTGTTGAGTGCGTTTTAGCTATTTTGCTGAAAACATTGTGACCGATGAGGTCAAGGAAATCAGGTTATGATATACAAACTGCGATGTTGACAGTGGCTTGGCTCGCATCGTAGGCTCTAAATGTTTCATTGGTAAACGAAGTAGATGCTGCTGGATGGTTACCTTTAGTTAATAAAAAATGAATGGTCTAGGATAAATAAGCGTTCTATGGAAAATATAAAGCAATGGTTTAATCGAGTGACGGGGAATCCCGAAGCCTTAGCCTTAATCGGTACGCTGCTGGTGGGGCTTTTGGTTATTTTGTGGGTTGGTGATCTGTTGTCTCCTGTGATAGCAAGTATTGTTATTGCCTACTTGTTAGAAGGGATGGTTGCTAAATTTCAAGTACTAGGCTTGTCTAGAAAATTGGCGGTTATCTCGTCGTTTAGTTTATTTATGGCATTGTTGTCGTATATGGTTTTTGGGCTTATTCCCTTGCTATCGATACAGACAGTTCAACTGGCTCAGCAGTTACCAACAATGCTAAACGAGGGTGTTCACCTATTTATGGCCTTACCTGAAAAATACCCCAACTACATTACCGCAGATCAAGTTAAGTTGATTTTTGACCAAGTGAGTGGCGAAGCAGTTAAATATGGCCAAAGTTTATTGTCCTTTTCGGCGGCATCAGTCTTAAATGTTGTTGCCTTAATTGTTTACCTACTCTTGGTGCCGATGATGGTATTCTTTTTCCTAATGGATAAACAGGAAATCACGCAATGGTTCGCCAGTTTTCTACCTAGCAATAGACGTTTGACGACGGAAGTTTGGTTCACCGTAAATAGGCAGGTTGCCAACTATGTTAGAGGTAAGATTTGGGAGATTTTAATCATTTGGGTGGTGTGCTTTATTGCGTTTAGTTTGTTTGGTTTGAACTATGCGGTGCTGCTTAGTTTTCTGGTGGGGTTGTCGGTTCTGGTGCCTTACGTTGGAGCAACGGTGGTAACGATTCCTGTGCTACTGGTGGCTTATGTACAGTGGGCTTGGGGGAGTGATTTTATATATTTGATGAGCCTGTTTTTTATTATCCAAGCATTAGATGGCTACGTATTGGTACCGTTGTTATTTTCAGAAGTGGTGAATATTCACCCGGTTGCGATTATTGTTGCCATTTTATTTTTTGGCGGAATATGGGGGTTTTGGGGGGTGTTTTTTGCCATCCCTCTTGCCACATTGGTGCAAGCTGTTCTAGTGGCGTGGCCAACCCGTTATAATGCCATTGAAAATCAAGCCGAATAATTTACATTTATAAAGGACATTCATGAAACTGTTTTACACGATTTTTTGCGGGTTAATATTGACTGCCACTAGCGCCCATGCATTTGAATTATCAGCGATCACCGATAGGTTTTTTGAAGATAAGGCTACCGGTATAGAGCGGCAGTTAAAAGATGCAGCATTTGAATTCAACGTTGAGTCTGCTCTTTTACGCAATGAGGTGCTACGGAAAAATACGCACATTGTTGTTTCTAGAAATCGTAATTCTGTATTGATTGCGGGGCAAGCAACAACTCAGGAATTAAAAGATCAGGTTCAGCGTTTGGTTCTTGATGCAGCGCACTTACAGTGGACGCAAGGCGATATTAATCATGTGGAGCCGTCGAACGCTCAAATATGCGGAGAAAAAGCCGCTAAAAAAGCGGCCAATGATAGGCGACGCTTCAATTTAAAAACCGCTGAAGAGTGTAGTACCGTGAACCGGTTTTATAACGAAGTTCGTGTTTCAACACCGATGAGTGAAATAAAACAAAGCGATGATGATGTGCTGCGCGCAACGATCGTTAATCAGTTATTACACGAAGCGGTTATCGATAGGGCGGACACCGTTAAAATAGTGGTATCGGATAAATATGTTTATTTGTTGGGTGATCAATTAAGCCAACAAACTGCGCAGCAAGTAACGCAGTTTGTTGAATCAATGGCTGGGATAGATAAGGTTGTCCCCTTATTCAGGTTTTAAGAGTTTAGCGCCTTTGCTGCAGCAAGCACTTCAGCGACGTGTTCTTTTACCTTAACTTTACGCCACTGTTGAACGAGCACACCATCGGCATTAATCAGGAAGGTGCTGCGCTCAATACCCATATGCTCTTTGCCGTAAAGTTTTTTAAGCTTTATAACATCGAATAATTTACATAAAGCTTCGTTGGGATCACTGATTAATTCAAATGGAAAGCTGTGTTTTGTTTTAAAGCCAGTATGCACGCGAACAGAGTCACGAGAGACACCAAAAATTTCTGTGTTAGCCGCTTGAAATTCGCTGTAGGTATCACGAAAATCCTGCCCTTCTTGCGTGCAACCGGGGGTGTTGTCCTTAGGGTAAAAATAGATAACGATGTTTTTGCCTTTTAAGCTGCTTAGCGTTAAAGCCTCATCGGCCGTAGTGGCGCAAGAAAATTCTGGCACGGTTTGATTGAGTTCTACAGTATTCATATGTAATGACCTTACTAAAGTGGCTGATTTTGACGCTATTTTAGCAGACTGGTTTTTAGTTGCAGCATTGATGTATGTATAATGATCTACTGATCGCGGCTATTTAAAGAGTTGTTTAAAATCTAGCCATTAAATTTTCGTTAAAATTGGATTTAACTATGTTTCAAGGCAGTATTGTTGCACTCGTAACCCCTATGCATGAAGACGGCTCGCTAGACGAGGCGAGCTTACGCAAGTTAGTTGAGTTCCACATTGCACAAGGCACTGATGCCATTGTCGCGATGGGGACAACAGGTGAGTCTGCAACGTTAAATGAAAAAGAACATTGCCACGTCATTCGACAGGTGGTCACTATCGTCGCTGGCCGTATACCTGTTATTGCTGGAACGGGCGCAAACTCGACAACGGAAGCTATTGATTTAACACGCTGTGCAGCGCAAGCAGGTGCCGATGCTTGTTTGCTGGTAACGCCGTATTACAACAAGCCAACGCAGGAAGGCTTGGTGCTGCATCATAAAGCTATTGCAGAAGCGGTGGATATTCCACAAATTTTATACAACGTGCCGGGTAGAACAGCATGTAATATGCTGCCTGAAACAGTTGCCCAGCTGAAAAATATACCCAACATTATTGGAGTTAAGGATGCAACTGGGGATCTGGCGGTCGGTCAAGCGTTGATTGATTTAAGCGATGATAACTTTGCTGTTTATTCAGGTGATGATGCGACATCGTGTGAGTTGATTTTAATGGGTGCTAAAGGCTCTATAACAGTAACGGGCAATGTCGCGCCTGCAAAAAATCATCAAATGTGTATTAAAGCGCTAGCTGGGGATGAGAAGGGGGCGAGAGCCATTGATAAAACTCTTCAGCCCTTGCACCATGATTTATTTGTTCAATCCAGCCCTATTCCGGTGAAGTGGGCAGTTAATGAGCTAGGCTTAATCGAAAAAGGAATACGTTTGCCGATGACTTGGTTGAGCCCTGAGTGTGAAGAGGTTGTTAAAAAAGCCATGCTGGCTGCCGAATAAACCCAAAGAGTTAACAGAATGAAAATTAAAGTAATAGTTAGATTAATGTCAATGGTCATGCTAACGGGCCTGTTGAGTGCCTGCGGGCTGATGCCTTCAGTGGATGGTGTTTTTATCGATCAAAGAGATGAGTATAAAAAAGCACATGAATTGCCTTCTTTAGAAGTGCCGCCGGACTTATCAGGGGGGGCGATTAAAGATGAATATGATGGTGGTGTGAAAAACAGGCCTAATATTTCAAAAGAGATTGTTGCTGCTGAAACAGTACCTTTGAGTGACTTTCAACCGAGTGCGGAGCTAATAGAGAATGGAGTGGATAGTCACCTACTCGTCCGTGATAGTTTGCGTAATACATGGCGTAAAACAATCAGCGCACTTGATGAGAAAGGCTATGATATTGAAGATAAAAATCGCCAATCAAATCAGGTGTATTTAAATATTGCCAAGGATGATGGCTCAAGCAGTATGCTTTCAAGTTTATCTTTTTGGAAAAAGGCCGATACTGAGGTGTATGTTCTTCAGCTCAGCAATGATGCTATGGGTGTGAAAATTCGCGTTTTAGACGAGGAAAAAAACAGTATCGATAACACGGTATCTCAAACCTTGCTAACAGATTTATTGGCTCAGTTTGCCTCTTGAGATTTGCATCGCTAGGTAGCGGTAGCCGAGGTAACTCAACACTGGTTCAATTCGGTGAGACCCTACTGATGATTGACAATGGGTTCTCGATAAAAGAAACCGATAAACGCATGCAACGTTTGGGTGTTGCTGGAGGAGATGTTAGTGCGATTTTGGTGACCCACGAGCATGGTGACCATGTAGGCGGTGTTGCTCGCTATGCACGTCGTTATAATATTCCTGTTTGGGCAAGTCATGGTACAGCGGCCATGATCAGTAATATTGATGTTTTGCAGTGCTTTAATAGCCATAAAAGTTTTGAGCTAGGCGGTATTTCAATAGAGCCCGTTTTAGTGCCGCATGATGCGCGTGAACCGACACAATTTGTCTTCCGCTCAAATGATTTAAAACTAGGGGTGATGACAGATACCGGTTCTATCACGCAACACATGGTTGATGTATTGATGGATTGCGATGCCTTGCTACTTGAGTGTAATTATGACCGAGACATGTTGCTTAATGGCGCTTACCCAGAATCGTTAAAACGACGTGTGATGGGTGATTGGGGGCATTTAGATAATCAGCAGGCGATTGATTTATTGCAGCGCCTTAATACGGATGAGCTACAGCACTTGGTATTAGCGCATGTTAGTGAAAAGAATAACAGCCATGAGCTTGTGCTAGACAGCGTGAGCCGGGCTATAGAATGTGACCGTGCGTGGCTAGATGTTATAGACCAAGATGAAGGCTTACCGTGGCGTATGTTAGCTGAGAATGTTTCAAGCTTCCAAAAAGGTGAGATGCATGCGCGCTAAGCTTAACCTTGAATTAAATACCAACATAAAACTAATGTCCTTTGGACATAACAATAAACATTAAAAAGTAAAGAGACTCTACATGCTTGAACTCATTGGCAGCAAAGCGCTATCGGCTTTTCGTAAACAACGCTTATTAACTAAAATTACTCAAACAGTCCAACAGGTTAGCGATATCAGCGCAGAATATATTCATTTTGCTGATGTAGAGGGGGCTTTATCGGAAAATGATTTAGACACGTTAAAACGTGTTTTGACTTACGGGCCTAAAAGCGATGGTATTGAACACTTAGGAACACGTTTATTGGTAGTGCCGCGTGCTAGCACCTTATCGCCTTGGTCAAGTAAAGCAACAGATATTGCGCAACACTGTGGGTTGAGTCAAATTAATAGGCTAGAACGTGGTATTGCCTATTATGTACAAGGTCAGCTTAGTGAGCAGCAGCTGGTAGAGGTGAGTAAACTGCTACATGATCGAATGACAGAACGAGTATTGCGTGAAGGCGAGCAAGCTGATGATATGTTTGTTCACGCCGCGCCAGGCATCTTGGCGAGTGTTGATGTTTTGGCGGAGGGCAGACAAGCCTTGGTAGAGGCAAATCAGACAATGGGCTTGGCTTTATCGGCCGATGAAATTGATTACTTGGTTGATAATTTTACCGCCTTAGCTAGAAACCCGAATGACATCGAGCTGATGATGTTTGCGCAGGCTAATTCAGAACATTGTAGACATAAGATTTTTAATGCCGACTGGCAAATAGACGGAGAGCAAAAAGAAAACAGTTTGTTCGGCATGATTAAAAATACTGCCAAGCATAGCCCGAAAGGGATTATTTCAAAATACAGTGATAATGCAGCGGTGGCTGAGGGCAGTGATGCCGATGTGATGATACGTGACGCGGACAGCCGCGCGTACCATTATGTAGAAGAGCATGTACCGTATTTAATGAAAGTAGAGACACATAACCACCCGACGGCTATTTCGCCTTACTCAGGAGCGGCAACGGGTTCAGGCGGCGAAATTCGTGATGAAGGGGCAACAGGCCGTGGCTCGCGCACCAAAGCAGGTTTAACGGGCTTTACTGTATCCCATCTTAATATTCCAGAATTCTCACAACCGTGGGAACAAAGTATCGGCAAGCCAGATCGTATTGCCTCAGCGCTTGATATTATGCTTGAAGGGCCACTCGGTGGAGCGGCATTTAATAATGAATTTGGCCGACCAAATTTAACCGGCTACTTCCGTACTTTTGAACAAAACGTGCCAGAAAGTGGTGGGGCTAAAGCGCGCGGTTATCATAAGCCAATTATGCTTGCTGGTGGTGTTGGCTCGGTTCGTCCGATGCATGCGTTAAAACAAAAAATTGAACCGGGTTCACCTATTATCGTACTGGGTGGTCCGGCTATGTTAATTGGTTTAGGCGGTGGTGCGGCGTCTTCACAAACATCAAGTGAAGGTTCGGAAGAATTAGATTTTGCCTCCGTACAGCGTGAAAACCCAGAAATGCAACGCCGTTGTCAGGAAGTGATCGAAGCCTGCAATGCGATGGGAGATAACACGCCAGTTATCTCTATTCATGATGTGGGTGCGGGTGGTTTATCTAACGCGGTGCCAGAAATTATTCACGATTGTGATTTGGGTGGTCGCTTTGAGCTGCGCGATATTTTATGCGCTGATAGTAGTTTATCGCCGATGCAAATTTGGTGTAACGAATCGCAAGAGCGTTATGTTATTGCTCTAAAAGCAGACCGGCTAGATGAATTTAAAGCATTATGTGCGCGTGAACGTTGTTTGTACGCTCACATTGGCGAAGCAACCGAAGAAGAGCAATTGATTCTGAATGATCGCTTGTTTGATAATCAACCGATTGATTTGCCGATGTCATTATTATTCGGTAAACCACCTAAAATGGAACGTTCGGTTGAGCACGTTAAATGTAATGTGCCGGCTTTCGATGCCAGTTCATTTAACCTTAAAGAGGCGGCGTATCAAGTATTAAGATTCCCTGCAGTGGCTGATAAATCATTCCTTATCCATATTGGTGACCGTTCGGTAACCGGCTTGGTTGCGCGTGATCAAATGGTTGGACCTTGGCAAATTCCAGTGGCAGATGTGGCGGTTACCACGAGTGGTTTTAATCACTATACGGGCGAGGCCATGTCGTTAGGGGAGCGAACGCCGTTAGCACTTATCGATGGCCCAGCGTCAGGCAGAATGGCTATTGGCGAGGCATTAACCAATCTAGCAGCGGCGAATATTAAAAGTTTAGATGAAGTGTGTTTATCAGCAAATTGGATGGCGGCGTGTGGTGAGGCCGGAGAAGATGCAGCCTTATTTGATACCGTGCAAAGCGTGGGTATGGAGTTGTGCCCAGCTTTAGGACTGGCGATTCCTGTGGGTAAAGATTCCATGTCTATGAAAATGGCATGGAAAGAGGGTGGTGATGAAAAAACAGTCAGCTCACCCTTGTCACTAATTATTACAGCGTTCTCACCGGTAAAAGAGGTGCGCAAAACCTTAACGCCAGTGTTAGTAACAGGTATTGAATCTAGTCTAATCTTAATTGACCTAGGTGCAGGAAAAAATCGCATGGGCGGCTCAGTATTGGCGCAAACTCAGAGCATGCTCGGTGAGCAGGCTCCCGATTTAGATGACGCATCTTTATTTAAAGCTTTTTTTGAAACACTTCAGCAATTAAATGAGGGTGATAAATTACTAGCCTATCATGACCGCTCCGATGGCGGTTTATGGGCAACATTGGCAGAAATGGCCTTTGCGGGTCGTTGTGGTGTAGATATTACTCTGCAAGGTGAGGTATTAAGCCAGTTGTTTAATGAGGAGCTGGGTGCGGTTATTCAAGTTAAGAAAACAGATGAAGCGGCTGTTTTGACGGCCTTTAATGCTGTGAACTTAGACTCGTGTGTGTCAGTGATTGGCAGTGCTAATCAATCACAACGTATCGTTGTTAAAAACGATGAGGGTGTGTTGTTAGATGAGTCGCGTGCAGACTTACAACAAGCGTGGTCAGAAACGAGCTATAAAATTCAATCACTGCGAGATAACCCCGATTGCGCGCAACAAGAGTTTGATCGGATTAAAAATAATGACGATACTGGTTTATTTGCCGCGTTAAGTTTTGATCCAAAAGAGAATATAGTCAACGGCTTAATAGAGTCGGGTGTGCGTCCAAAAGTGGCTATTTTACGAGAACAAGGTGTGAATGGTCACGTTGAAATGGCTGCGGCTTTTGATAAAGCAGGCTTTGAATCAATCGACATCCACATGAGTGAGCTTATTTCAGGGCAGAAAGATCTGTCTGAATTTGTTGGTTTGGCAGCGTGTGGTGGATTTTCCTACGGTGATGTTTTAGGTGCTGGTGAAGGCTGGGCTAAATCTATTTTATTTAATGAGCAAGCGCGGCAAACGTTTAGTGATTTCTTTAACCGCGCCGATACTTTTGGTTTGGGTGTGTGTAACGGTTGCCAAATGTTATCTAACTTACGTGAGTTGATTCCTGGGGCGCAAGCATGGCCACACTTTGTTAGAAATGAATCAGAACAGTTTGAAGCCCGTGTTGCGATGGTTGAAATTCAACAATCAGCGTCTATTTTGTTAGCGGGTATGGCCGGTTCGCAAATGCCTGTTGCGGTGGCGCATGGTGAAGGCCGAGCAGAATATGCTAATGCGAATGAAAAAGGTCATGTGGCCTTGCGCTATATTGACCATGAAGGTGAAGTGACGGAACAATTCCCATTTAACCCAAATGGTTCTGAACAAGGTATTACGGGGTTAACAACGGATGATGGCCGTTTTACGATTATGATGCCACACCCAGAACGTTGCTTTAGAGCGGTGCAAAATAGCTGGTATCCTGAGGAATGGGGTGAAGAGGGTGCTTGGTTAAGGATGTTCCGAAATGCGAGAAAGTGGGTGGGCTAAAAAGGCTTATAAGTCTTTTAATCGCCGCTGGTGTTCTTCCGGTGATATTTCACCATCGGCTAATCGTTTATTAAGCGATTTAACCATTACATCACGCGGTGCAGGGCTTTTTTTACTTTTCCTATTGGCCCATTGCACCGCCAAAACAATGCCGCCAATGGCGCTGGCCCAAAAGGCAAGCATTGCCCATAAACCAAAATCGCTAGAACTCATGTTGATAAGGGCCGCTGGCTAATGGTTTGCTGAGTGCAAGTCATTGCATTGTTGAACGGTAGGTTTTTTTGTTGCTTAGCCATCAATGCTTATTTGGTTTTTGCCATTAGATTTTGATTGGTACATCGCCTTATCAGCCCGTTTAATAAAACTATCTTGGCCTTCTTTGGCACAATAGTTAGCAAGACCAGCACTGGTGGTAATCTTAACAATATCGCCATTGTCTGCTTTAAAGTCCATCTGCTCCAGCTGAGTGATAATCTTTTCAACGACGGTTAATGCATTTTGCGCTATCACAAAAGGGAATAGGATAACGAATTCTTCGCCGCCATAGCGAAAGGCCATATCCACCTGGCGGATATTTCTTTTTATGATGTTTGCAAACTCGGTCAGTACCGTATTTCCAAATTGGTGTCCGTATGTGTCATTGACCGTTTTAAAATTGTCTAAATCGAGCATACATATGGACAATGATTGGTTATATCGATTACTACGGCTGATCTCTTCTTCTACTTTTAAAAAAAAGTGTCGCGCATTAAATAATTGGGTTAAATCGTCAAGCGTGCTGAGTTCGCGATATTTATGCTGGCTGTCCAACAGTTTTTGCTCTGCATGTTTTCGGTCGCTAATAACAATTAGGGTTTCAACCGCACCGATAATATTGTTATTTTCGTCAAGAATAAGGGCCGCCGTAAAAGAGAGCCACTCGCCCATGCCCATATTTGGAAAAAATCCCTCGGCCTCGTACTTATTGTCCACCACATTAAATTGCTGGTATTTTTTAGTGTAACGCTCTGGAATAGACTGGTCCTCAGCGCCCTCAATAATGAGGTCTGCTAAGGTGGGTCGAAGGTTGGGGTAGAAGGGTTTCCAGTGATTTTTGGTGCCAATCATGTCAGTAGCTAGATAACCGGTTACTTTCTCAAGAGCTCTATTCCAATGGGTTATTTCATGTTGGGTATTGATCGCAAAAGTTGGAATAGCAATGCTATCCAAAATATGTTGTGCCAGTAAGGCTTCGGTTGCAGCTAGGCGCTTAGTAGTGGGCTGTTTATGCATTATTTATGGTCGTTAATATATTCTTCAATTATGCGCCGATGAGTTCACTAATCAAGTCACAATGTGAGTTTTATGCCCCGTGGCAATGCTTGAATTTCTTACTACTGTTGCACCAGCAGGGGTCATTTCGTTTGAGCTTAAGTTCATTGCGTTGAATACCTGAGTCGCCATCGAGGTAGAACCATTGTGCGTTTTCTTGGATAAAATTTGAAGACTCGCGTAGCTCAAACATTTGACCTTCTTGATTAAAAAAAGCAGAAAACTCTACGATGCCAGTTAAGTCGTTTATACCCCCTAGTTCTGTCTGATGAATAATTAATTTAATCCAATGAGTCGACGCTTGGTCCTTCTCTAAGGCATTTAAATCATCTGTTTCACGCTGACTAGAGTGGTGGGTATCAAGCAAGTATTGATGCTTATTCAGATAAAAGGCAGTAAATCGCGAACGCATTAGTTGTTCAGCTGTTTCTGGGAGCAGTGAATGGTTAATAAAAAGCTCACAGCATTGTGAATAAGCGTTAAGTGAGCCGCAAGGGCATAAGGAGTTATTCATAGTCGATAGCAATAATGACGTAGGATATTCGACCGGCAGGTGTTTCAACGACAACTTCATCATCCAAATGCTTTTTAAATAACGCCTTAGCGACGGGCGAGTCCATGCTGATGTAATGAGGTTGATGGTCTATTTCATCAGGCCCAACGATGCGGTAAGTTGTTTCTTCACCTAGGTCATCTTCTAAGGTAATAATGCTGGAAAAAAACACCTGATTCAATGAGCTTGGTTTGTCTGAAATAACGTTGAGGTTAGGGAGTCGTTTTTGCAAATAGCGGATACGACGGTCGAGTTCACGCAGTTCTTTTTTACGATAAATGTATTAGCACCTCACCCAAGGGGATACTATTTTTAGTAAATGATTGGGTTAATTGATTCAATTTAAGTTTTTTTTGACGCATTTTTTAGGCTAAGTACCGCATTATACATACTATTTCGTAGTGTTGATGGTCCTAATTTTGTTACTATCCACACCTCAGTTTGGCGAACTCCTTCAATTAATATGCATCTGTCAGTATGTTTGAGCCGCTTCTAATTCACTAGACTATTAGACGAAAAGTAGCTTATACGTTAAGTTTACCAATCGCTACAACCAAGAAAAACCGTCATGTATGTAATTAAAATTAAAGCAAGGTATTCAAACGATAGAACGGGGAAAGAGCTTCTATTACCGGCTTTGATTACAGAAAGTGGGCTTGTTATATCTCATTTAAGGTTCCTTTCATCAAAAGGAGCAAAAAGTCTCTCGTGGCACGAGCGTGCGACATTCTCGCTTAAACTATTGATTGAGTTTATTAATGCTAATGAACAGATGTTTAGCAAGGCATCTGATATTTTCAGAGCTTTTTCTCAAGCGCTGGTTGAAGGCACAATAAACCCGGTAACTTTAGAGGATCCAAGTAGTTTATTTTGGTCTCCTCGCCAGCTTGAAGATGCTAATAACTTACTAACATTAATTACCGTTTATACTGATTGGCTAGCCGAACAACCAGGTCATGACAAGCAGAGGCTAAATCCTTTTTTTAAAGCAACATCAACGGAACAGCGTCTAAACTGGTGTGCTTATTACCACAAGCATAGCCGTGTTTTTTTAAATCATTTAATGGGGGATGAAGGAGATAGAAAGCGGCTTGGTTTCGTCAGGTCGATAGCGATTATGAAGTCTCCGGTGTTTGATGTTCCTTCGGTTAAACGATTTCCAGAAAATAAAATTCAAAAACTTTTAGATAAAGGTTTCGTGCGAGCGGGTAGCAAAGCTGACTATCCTGACCAAGATAGAATTGATTATAAGGGTCAAGCGATTACTTTACTTATGCATTATGGAGGAGTTAGAAAAAGTGAGGCCCTTCACCTATATGTCAACGATATAATTCTTGATAGTAAACGAAACGAGGCAATTGTAAGGGTTTATCATCCGCAAGTCGGTAACTCTCCAGATTTAATATTCAAGACAAGAAAAGAGTTTCTGGCAAAAGAATATCAACTGCGTCCAAGGAATGAGGTTCATAAATCAGAGAGACTGCACCTTGGCTGGAAAGACCCTTTGTTGACGGATAAAAAAGGTTTTTTTCAAGTACATTTTTTCCCTCCAAGCAAGGCTAGTGAGTTCTTGTTGGTGTGGGCAAATTATTTGAAATATCAGCGAGTAGAACCAGCAAAAGGCAGGGAGCACCCATATGCTTTTACTAACAGAGAGGGCCAGCCGGAAACAATAAAAAACTTCCAAAGGTTGCATGTTAATGCGGTTCGAAGGATAGGTTTAAACCATGGGAAATATTATGGAACCTCTGAGCATGGGCATAGGCACAGTTACGGATACCGGCTTGCAGCGCATGGTTTTCTCCAAGTTGAAATCCAGAAGGCAATGCACCACAAAAGCCCTGATTCATGTCTTGTTTATACCCAGCCTAGTGATGATGAATTGAGAACTAGAATGGTAGGAATGGAGTTAAATGACTAAAAAGAAATTTTACACAAAATTATCCGAAGCTAGCGACGCAGCTCGTCAGCTTGGGTTTAAAACAAAAGCCGAGTATAAAGCGCGTTACAAACAAGACCCAAGGTTGCCTTGCCGACCAGATAAATACTATAACAAGTTTGAAGACTTTCGAGCCTTTCTCGGTACTACAAAAGAGGCCAAGTACCTAACATACGCTGAAGCAATGGTCGCAGCTCGTCAGTTTGGGTTCAAAACAGTTTCTGAATATAAAGCAGGTTATAAACAAGATCCTCGACTGCCTTGCTCGCCCGATAGCTATTATGATGATTTTGAAGGTTTTCGAGCTTTTCTAGGTACTGAAAAAGCTGACATATACCCTACATATGCTGAAGCGAGTGAAGCAGCGTGTAAGCTTAGGCTTAAAACAAAAGCCGAATATAAAGCGGGTTACAAACAAGATCCTCGATTGCCTTGCCAACCAAATAAATGCTATGACGATTTTGAAAGATTTAGAGCCTTTCTCGGTACTGAAAAAGAGGATAAATACCCTACATATGCTGAAGCAAGAATCGCAACACGTAAGTTTGGGTTCAAAACATATGCTAAATATAAAGCGGGTTACAAACAAGACCCTCGATTGCCTTGCGAACCCGAAGAATATTATGATAATTTCAAAGGCTATCCAGCCTTTCTAGGTACTGAAAAAAGGAGTAAATACCCTACATATGCTGAAGCCAGTGTCGCAGCGCGTAAGCTGGGGTTTAAAACAGTTTCTGAATATAAAGCAGGTTATAAACAAGACCCTCGACTGCCTTGCTCGCCCGATAGCTATTATGATGATTTTGAAGGTTTTCGAGCTTTTCTAGGTACTGAAAAAGCTGACATATACCCTACATATGCTGAAGCGTGTGAAGCCGCGCGTAAGCTTGGGTTTAAAACAAGTGCTGAATATAAATCGAATTATAAACAAGACCCTCGACTGCCGTACTCGCCCGAGAGGTGCTATGACAATTTTGAAGGTTTTCGAGGTTTTCTTGGTACTACAAAGGTGGTGAAGTATCCTACATATGTTGAAGCAAGTGCTGCGGCGCGCAAACTTAGCTTGAAAACAATGTCTGAATATAAAGTGGGTTACAAACAAGATCCTCGATTGCCTTACCAACCAAATAAATGCTATGACGATTTCAAAGGCTTTCCAGCCTTTCTAGGTACTGAAAAAGAGGGTAATTACCCTACATATGCTAAAGCAAGAGCCGCAGCGCGTAAGCTTGGGTTTAAAACATGTACTGAATATAAATCGAATTATAAACAAGACCCTCGACTGCCTTGCTCGCCTGATAGCTATTATGATGATTTTGAAGGTTTTCGAGCTTTTCTAGGTACTGAAAAAGCTGAAATATACCCTACATATGCTGAAGCCAGAGCCGCAGCGCGTAAGTTTGGGTTTCTAACAGCTGCTGAGTATGTGAGGAATTATAATGAAGATCCAAGATTGCCATGTAAACCAGAAAAAACGTATGATAATTTCGAAGGTTATCGAGCATTTCTCGGTACTGAAAAAGAGGGTAAATATCCTACATGTGCTGAAGCTAGTGCCGCAGCACGTAAGATAGGGTTTAAAACTTGGGCTGAATATCGAGCGGGTTACAGACAAGACCCCAAATTACCATCTACCCCAAACCAAAGGTATGACGATTTTAAGGGGATAGCAGAATTTCTAGGTATCACGAAAATAACCAAATATAGTAAATGTGCTGAAGCCAGTGCCGCAGCATGTAAGCTTGGGCTTAAATCCATACTTGAATATCAAGCGGGTTACAAACAAGACCCACGTCTCCCAGGTAGTCCAGACCAATATTATGATGATTTTGATGGTTTTCCAGATTTTCTTGGTACTAGAAAAGCTGCTAAATATACTACTAGCTCTGAAGCTAGTGCTGCGGCTCGTAAGCTTGGATTTAAAACTAAAGTTGAATTTGTGGCTGGTTACAAGCAAGATCCACAGCTAACCAGTGAACCTCACATTTTTTATGAAAACGTGACTGGCTGGACAGATTTTATTTTACCTAAAAAATACAACAACCTAAGAGATGTTAAATTTGCTTTAAAAGTACTGAATATAAAAAATAGTAAAGAGTATCGAAATTTATATAAGAATTTCCCCCCTCTTCCTGCTCATCCAGAGCGTGTATTTAAAGCCGAATGGGTAGATTGGTTTGACCTGTGTGATATACCTAGGCCGTACAGCTATGAAGAAGCAATCATGGAAATTGCGCCATTAAAGCTAAAAAATAAGGAGTCTTACAAAGCATACTTAAGAGAATCAGATAATGCCCGGCTACCTTATGCGCCGGATGAGTGCTATGAAAAAGATTGGAGGAATTGGTATGTTTATTTAGGGAAGCCAGAGCCATTTAGGCTTAAATACATTTATGAACCCTACTTGGCGTGGAAAGTTGAAATTCAAGGGTTCATGAAAATGGCACGTGGAGGCGGAGCGAAAGAAACTCACCTATGCCGTTTTGTTCGACTGTATATTCAGCCAAGAGAGTTGGGTCACTCACCAGAATCTTTTTTAACAAGGAAGGTGCATGATGTTTTTGCTTTTAATAACTTATTGCTACAAGAAAATTTAGTTTCTAACCCCCGTGGATTTTTTCAAGCGGTAACCGAGTTTTTAGAGCATTTTTTAGCGAATAAATTAATAATCGAAGATGAAAATACAGGGGAGCTAATTTCTCTTAATGGAGCTAGGAACCCATTTACAGGAGTAAAGGTAGGTTCCATTCAAAATACTAGGATGGCAGAAACTTGCAAACCAGCGCTTGCTTATCAATATGTTGAAGCAGTAAAGGATTGGATAACGCCACCATCCGCATCAACATTTTCAGACCTAAAACATTTGCAGAAATTTAATGGTGATTGGGTTGAAATTCACCCAGACTCTATTGACGAAACTGATCCTGATTGCATCATAAAGGTAGAGCGGGGGAAAACTAAAATTTGGCTCCCTATTTATTGGGTTCATACTTTAGCTTTAGTCTCGGTGCCAGCTAGAGGAAAACAGCTTGCGTATAACGACTCAGGCGAGGCAGATAAAGAAGTTCCAGTTATTACTACAGATAAAAAGATTGAGTGGGTCGCAAATGACTCGTTAATTGCAGGGCAGACAGACCGTCAGGGGTTTATAAAAAAATACCCAAACTCTCAACTTGGAATGCACTTTACTACTAACAAAACCAGCAACCATGGCCGGGGCTATGATGTAGCATGGATTCCTGATAATCTTGCGTACTGGCTTATTCGCTTACGTATGTGGCAGCAGAAATATAACCCTATTCATACAGCCACATCGTGGCTTGATTGTACTCGTACAGATTTGAATGAGGTGCAACTAAAAGCAAAAGGCGTAAACAGTTTTTTGTTTAGAGATTTTTCTAAAAAAGAACCTGGGTATTTCTCTGATCGGTTATCTAAAAGGCTGGCTGCAGCTCTCTATTTTAGCCAACCAAAAACACTGGAGCTAGCTGAACATAACGGGTGTTTTGCAAGCTTGAGTCTTTACGACTCACAATATAAGCCTCATAGCATGCGAGTTAGTTTAATAACGGCATACGTTATGGAGTTTGGACTTCCTATAGAAATAATAATGAAAGTTGCAGGTCATTCTTCAATAGTAATGTCGATTTACTACCTGAAAACAAACTCAGAAGCATTGCGCCAACGTTTTGGTGAAGGTGAAAAAAGAGCGTTGCGAAAAAAGGGATATGCAACTCAGAGCATGATAGAGCAGGGCCGTATTGATGAAATTCAGCATGAACTGATTACTAATTCATCCGGAAAATTGGAGTCTCTATTAGGGACGACGCCAGCTGGAAACTACCTTTTTCGTGATTATGGATTTTGTCCATATGCCGGTAGTCGGTGTAATGATGGCGGTAATATTATTGGGTACACATCGGTTCGAAGTCCCGTACCAAATGGATATCTTGGTGGGCAAAATTGCATTCGATGTAGGCACTTTGTAACAGGTCCAGCTTTTTTAGGTGGCTTATTATCTCTCAGTAATGAAATTTTGCTTTATGCAAATAACCAGTACAAACATTACGCTGAACTGAAAACGCAATCAGAGCAGATCAAACAAAAAATCAGCCGTTTAGATGAGATGGAATATGAGGCAGTAAAGTCGGGTGAAACTTTTAATGACGGTGACCGAAACTCATTAGAAGTTGAATTGCGTAAATGCCATTCAGAATCTGAGGCTGCAGCAATGAAACTTGATGTGCTGATGTGTGAGATCCAGGCTATATCGTATTTCATTAATCAGTGCAAAAGCCTAGTTAACAAGCAAATTAAAGAGCCTAGCGCTGCTGGCTCAACAGACTTGATAGTGGCAGCAGGAAACGAATTAGATCTTGCAATAGAAGAGTCTTCTCCTTTTAGGCAGCTCTCAGAAGTATGTGAGAATGCTTTAATTTATGAGTCTGCATCAGCTGATTTGGCAATATCCCCGCGTTCGCAGATGATCGACAAAATGATGCTTTTTAATGGGTTGGAACCGATTTTATTTACCTTGGATAAAAAGCAGCAGTTGGTTATCGGCAACCAACTTTCAAATCTTTTAATGAGTCGCTTGAAGACATGGGAACGATTAGATGCTGTAATCGATGGCCGCTTATACCTTCGAGACCTAATAGATAGTGAGCAAATTACACAAGCAGATTTTGATTTACTAATAGGTCCCGAATTGAAAAAGATAAAATTAGAGAAAATTAGAGAAAAGCTATGACGCCTGAAGAAACGCTTAAATTGCTGAAGTCAAAATCATCAAGCCGAGTTCAGCACTCGTTAGATGCGATCTATGAAATCTGCCTGGAGCAGGTAGAGCGAGGTGTCAATGATTTCTCAGCGGCAACTATCGCTCGGTTGGGTTGCAAGCGTAGTGTCCCGAAAGCCCAGAGTATTCGTAATAAATCAGGGGAACATTACCGAATATTGCTTCAGTCGTTTTCTCATCACCACTCATCTTCTGCCACGGCACCCTTTAAGCCCAAAAAAACGGATGCATGGATTGATGAAATAAAAGACCCTCGGCTTAAATTGTTAGTGAAGATGCAAGCTGCAAAACTATCGAAAGCAGAAAAGATGATAAAAGAGATTGTGCCGCCGGGGCTTGAAATCTATGTGGATGATCGCGGAATACCAAATGTTGAGCATAAACTAAATACTGTGGAGCGAAGAGCGTTAGATTACGCTACTGGAGAGCAGTTTTTACGAGACAATAATTATACGCTAGGGAAGTATGGAGACATCATTAGCCAAGACGGGATGAAGATTTTTAAACCAGGCACGCTAGATGCAATGAAGAAAGCTTTGGAATATTTATAAAGGCGAGTGTGAGATGAATTCACTTCTCGCCATGTAGGCCATGATTTTGCCTTTAGTTTTAATGGTAACGTTACGGCTGCTGAAGTAGTTAACTAGCCATCTGAAATAAATGTAAACGGTGTCTGCGGTAGTGGTTATATCTAGTACCAGTAATTAAGTTGAATGATTTGTAAGGAACCATTCGGATAACAGTTAAAATCATATGAGTTGAATAGGTTGTTATTTCACAGAAATAATAAACAGCCCGTAAATGCAAAACCTTACAAAGGGAATGGAGAATCTCTGGAACTTAATAAAACGACTAAGTTAATAGCCTCAAATAAAGCTAGGCTAGCTATTTAAGGCGGTTCCTAATAATAAAATATGACACAAACTAAACTAACAATTTCAGAGCTAGAGCAATACCTCTCCAAAGCAGCTTGGATATTAAAAGGCCCAGTAGATGCTTCCGATTTCAAGGTATACATTTTTCCATTACTCTTCTTTAAACGCATATCCGATGTTTATGACGAAGAATATCAAACGGCACTAGATGAGTCTGATGGTGATACAGAGTATGCTGCAATGCCTGAAATGCATCGTTTTGAAATCCCTGAGGGCTGCCACTGGCAAGATGTACGCGAAACCACTACAAATGTCGGGCAAGCAATCGAGAAAGCATTGCGGGGCATCGAGCAAACCAATCAGGAATATCTCTACGGCATATTCGGTGATGCTCAGTGGAGCAATAAAAACAAACTGTCTGATAAATTACTCATCGATCTAATTGAGCACTTTTCGCAATACACCCTAGGCCGTGAAAATGCCAACCCAGACATGCTCGGTAATGCGTATGAATACCTCATTAAGCACTTTGCCGACTTAACAAATAAAAAAGCAGGTGAGTTCTATACGCCTCGCTCCGTCGTTCATCTGCTGGGGTTAATTCTTGATCCGCACGAAGGTGAAACTATTTACGATCCAGCGTGTGGCACAGGCGGTATGCTGCTTGAGTGTGTAGATGACCTTAAACGGAACGAAGAAGACTATCGAACACTTAAGCTTTACGGCCAAGAGAAAAACCTAACATCTAGTTCAATTGCCAGAATGAACATGTTCCTCCACGGCATTGAAGACTTTGAAATTCTGCGAGGCGATACGCTTCGTAATCCGGCCTTTTTTGAAGCCGACGGCCTGCAAACGTTTGATTGCGTGATTGCTAACCCCCCATTCTCTCTAAAAGAATGGGGTGCAGAAAACTGGGCTAACGACCCCTATGGCAGGAATATAGCGGGCGTTCCACCAAAAGGTAATGGCGACATGGCCTGGGTGCAGCACATGGTTAAATCCATGAACAGTACTGGCCGTATGACGGTCGTTCTTCCTCATGGAGCCTTGTTCCGAAAAGGTGCTGAAGGCAAAATTCGCAAAGCACTATTAGAGCAAGACATGCTAGAAGCCGTTATAGGCTTAGGTCCAAATGTTTTTTACGGCACCCAGCTTGCTGCCTGTGTCATGGTGTTTAAGCAAAACAAAGAAACAGAAAAGAAAGGCAAGGTCCTGTTCATAGATGCTTCTGATCAGATTCGCGTTGGCCGAGCACAAAACCACTTAGAACCGAACCATGTTCAACAAATACACGACTGGTATAAGGCTTACGATGATGTAGAAAATTATGTCAAGGTAGCTACATTTGATGACCTAGAAGAAAACGACTTTAACCTCAATATCCCACTTTATGTTGAAAAAATCATTGAAGATAATTTGCCCAGTGTTGACGAGGCAATGGCCGATTTAAAGCAAGCTTGGCAAGCAAGCCTTGATGCTGAGGAAAAGTTTAAACAAGTTCTAGCGAGGTTTGTTCAATGAAGGAGCTGCAATCGTTAGATGATATTTTTAGTAAACGGCTGTTTAGAATTCCAGATTACCAGAGAGGGTATGCGTGGGGCGAAAAACAGCTTATTGAATTTTGGGAAGATTTACTAAGCCTTGATTCACTTAGGTCTCACTACACAGGTGTTTTATCTATTAAGGCTGTCCCTAAAGAAACATACATTCATTGGAATGATGAGAAATGGCTCATTGATGGTCGTCGTTTTGTTCCGTATTTTATTGTTGATGGGCAACAGCGCCTAACAACGGTATCCATTTTTATTCAATGCTTGGTTGAGGTCGTTCAGTCGCACCCAATTAACGTAGGCTTGAATAACGACGAGATTTACCTTGGTTCATATCAACTTAGCGAAATCATAACAAACTACATTGTTGCAACGGAGCCAAAGCACAAAGTCACAAATACATATAAATTTGGATATGAAGTAGACAACCCATCATTTGACTTTCTAAGACATAGAATTTTTAATGAAGCAGGCTCTGGCAGCTTAAAAGAAACGTTCTACACATTAAATTTAGAAAATGCTAAGCGTTTTTTCAAAGATAATATTGATGAATTAGTGCGTGAAAATGGTCTGGATTCATTGGAAGATGTCTATGAAAAGTTAACTCAAAGATTTTTATTCAATCTTTATGAGATTGACGATAGTTTTGATGTTTTCGTCGCATTCGAAACGATGAATAATCGTGGTAAAAGGCTATCAGATCTAGAGCTACTTAAGAATCGCCTTATTTATTTAACAACGCTGTATTCACCAGAAGAAGTAACAGAAGACGTTAAAGAAACCATACGTCAAAAAATCAATGACACTTGGGGTGAGGTGTACAACCAGCTTGGTCGTAATAAGCGTTCGCCACTCAATGATGATGAGTTTTTACGTGCTCATTGGATCATGTATTTCAAATACAGCCGCATAAAAGGGAACGACTATATTCGGCACCTTTTAGATGACTATTTTTCTCCTAAAAGTGTTTTTGAGAAGCTCAATGTATCTACAAGCCAGATTAGCAAGATTGAAGAGTTGATCGATATTGAAGAGCTTGAGGACAGTGATGCTAACAATAACCAAGAGGTGGTAAATGTTCTTCGTTCTAAGCTAACTATAAAAAATATCAGTGACTATGTTGATAGCCTAAAAGTCGCATCTAAGACTTGGTACGGGACATTCTTTCCTCATGGCTCTAACGAGTTAAGTGATGAAGAAAAAATCATCATGGATAAAATTAATCGGGTAAAAATAGGCTACTTCCGCCCGCTAATTATGGCTAGTATGCTCAAAACGTCAAAGGGAGACGAGCAGCGCATTAATCTTCTAAATGAAATTGAGAGGTTTATTTTTATTGCCCTTCGCGTTTGTCGAGCGCAATCGAATTACAGAAGTAGCTCTTACTATAGAGCGGCAAGATCAATTTATGTAGGAGATATGACCATTGATAAAGTTATTGAAGCACTCAATGAGGATATGCTGTGGGCCTTTGATGAACATGGGATATTCAAAACAAGCTATTTTGAAAACTTTATCGATAAAAAATTTGGTCCCAATGGTGATGGTTTCTATGCCTGGAATGACCTTAGGTATTTTCTATTCGAGTATGAAGAAAATTTAAAAGAAACGCGAAATCAGCCAAAATTGGGATGGGAAAACTTTGTTAAGCATGAAAAAGACAAGGTATCAATTGAGCATATCTATCCACAAACGGCTACCAGTGATTATTGGGTGTCTCGTTTCGGCCAGTATTCTGATGAGCAGCGCCGGTACTTAAAAGGTTCTTTGGGGAATTTACTACCACTGTCATCAAGTATTAATTCTAGTCTACAAAATGATGACTTTCCAGACAAACAAAAAACGAAACAGGATCAGAGCGGAAAAATCACCCGAAACGGCTATGCAAATGGCTCGTACTCAGAATTAGAAGTCGCTCGAAAAGATGATTGGTCGTCTGCTGAAATTTTAGAAAGAGGGCTGCTGTTACTTAAATTCATGGAAAACCGTTGGCGAGTTGATATGGGAGACAGAACGCAAAAGCTATCGTTATTACACCTTTCGTTTTTAGAAGAAGTCGCCACCGATCCCGTAATGGATAAGGAGGGTTTAAGCACATGATGACCCAACAAGAGCTAGAAAAATACCTCTGGGGTGCAGCCACTGCCTTACGCGGAACCATTGATGCGGGTGACTACAAGCAATACATTTTCCCCTTGTTGTTCTTCAAGCGTATCTCCGACGTTTATGACGAAGAGTATGAAACCGCGCTGAAAGAGAGCGACCAAGATAGCGAATACGCGGCCTTTGCTGAGAACCATCACTTCCAAATCCCCAAAGGGGCGCATTGGAATGATGTGCGTGAAACAACGGTCAATATCGGCCAAGCACTGCAAACCGCTATGCGAGCTATAGAGCAAGCTAACCCAGATACCCTAGAAGGTATTTTTGGCGATGCCAGTTGGACCAATAAAGACCGTCTTTCAGATGGCATGCTCACCAACTTAATTGAGCATTATTCGCAGCACACCCTTGATTTAAAAAATGTACCAGACGACAAGCTAGGTAATGCTTACGAGTACCTAATTAAAGAGTTTGCTGACGATAGCGGTCATACCGCAGCAGAGTTCTACACCAACCGTACCGTGGTTAAATTAATGACCATGATAATGGACCCACAACCAGGTGAGTCAGTGTACGACCCTACCTGTGGCTCGGGTGGTTTATTACTTAACTGTGCGCTGCACCTTAAAGATGAAGGCAAAGAATACCGCACCCTTAAATTATACGGCCAAGAGATTAACCTATTAACCTCTGCTATTGCTCGTATGAACATGTTTATGCATGGCATTGAAGAGTTCGATATTGTTCGTGGTAATACCTTAAGTAATCCTGGTTTACTTGAAAATGACGAACTGAAAAAGTTCAATGTGATTTTGGCTAACCCGCCGTATTCAATTAAATCTTGGGACAGAAAAGCATTCGAAAGCGATCCTTATGGCCGAAATGTATGGGGCACACCGCCGCAAGGCTGTGCCGATTATGCCTTTCAGCAACATATTCAAAAGAGCCTTGATTTAGGTAATGGTCGTTCCATTTCATTATGGCCACACGGTATTTTGTTCCGTGATGCCGAAACCGAAATGCGTAAAAAAATGATTGAGCAAGATCAAGTTGAATGTGTCATTGGTCTTGGACCAAATCTATTTTATAACTCGCCTATGGAAGCCTGTTTGTTAATTACTAAAACAAACAAAATCGAGAGTAAAAAAGGCAAAGTACTGATCATTAATGCCGTGAAAGAAGTAAGGCAAGACAAGAACATTGCCTACCTTGAGCAAAATCATATTGAGCGTATTTACAATGCTTATCAAAATTATGCTGATGAAGAGGGTTTTAGTAAAGTAGTTACCATTGACGAAGTACTTAAGCATAGGGCCAGTTTAAATATGGCACTTTATGTGAGTAATGTTGATAGCAGTAAAACACAAATATCATTAGATGATGCACTCGCTAACTGGCAAACATCATCAGAGCAGCTATCAAACAGCATGGATCGGTTATTTAAGGGATTAGGTTAAATGTCAGAAGCAAAAATTGATTTAAATAACTTAGATAAATCCAATTGGAAAACCTACCGTTTTGATGAAATTGCCAAGAACATTTCAGAACGTGTTGACCCAAACAACACAGATTTAGAGGTATATATTGGCCTTGAACATATTGATTCTGAATCGCTACACATTAAGCGTCATGGCACGCCAGATGATGTAAATGGCACAAAGTTAAAATTCTATAAAGGCGATATTATTTTTGGGCGTCGTCGTGCTTATCAGCGTAAAGCGGGTATTGCCACTTGGGATGGGTTTTGTTCAGCACATGCTTTAGTTCTAAGGGCAAATACTGACGTGATTGACCCAGAGCTATTTCCGTTTTTCTTGCACTCTGATCTATTTATGAATCGAGCAATCGATATTTCGGTTGGTTCGTTATCACCAACGATAAACTGGGGAACATTAAAACATCAGGAGTTTTTAATTCCCGCTAAAGAGCATCAAGCACAACTGGCGGAACTTCTCTGGTCAATGGAAGAGGTAATTGAAAAAGAGTTGTTGGTATTGGATAACACTCAAAAATCATTGAACAGCTTACAGAAAAAACTCTATAAAAATGAGTCAAAGAAAAAGATTCATTTAAGGAAATACTGTACTGTTTTGGGTGGATTTGCATTCCCTTCAAAGAAATTTAAGGAAAACGGAACTCTTGTAGTAAAAATTAAAAACATCGTAAATGGTAGTCTAAAATTTGATCATAAAGAAAACCATATAGATGTTGATGATTTTAAAAATATTGAAAAATTCAAGCTTCAACCAAAGGACGCTTTGATAGCAATGACTGGTGCAACGCTCGGAAAAGTGGGCATCGTACAAGATAAGATAGAGTCTGCCTATCTCAATCAGCGAGTTGGAAAATTCATCTTTAAGAAATCAGTTTATCAAGATTGTTTATATGGTCTTTTTAAAAGTTCATATTTCCTCTATGAGTTAACAAAATTTATTGGTGTCGGTGCTCAAGGAAATATCAGTTCAGAAGATATTGAAAAATGTCTTGTTCCGGATCTTACTGAAAATGATTGTTACGAATATGGGCAGATGTTTAATAGCCTTTTCAATGCGTCTAAAGATTTAGGTTCTAAAGTTTATTTATCCAAATCTCTCCACAAATCTCTAATCAACAAAATATTTTAATATGTCATTTACTGAATTAAATAGTGTGGAACACTACATCATCCATCAAATGACAGGCGTTAACTTAAACGACTCTGATGATAAGGATAAGGTTTCAGAACCAAAGCCAAAAACATTTGGAGTTCAATGGCAATTTAAATCGCCAGAACAACTAGGCCGTGGTGTTAACGAGGTGTTAGTTGAATCTGAATTGGTTAAGGCCTTAATTCGCCTTAACCCTGAGATTGAAGCTAATCCAAATTTGGCTGATGAAGTAATACATAAGCTCCGTGCTATTTTAATTTCGGTAAATCAAGTTGGTTTAGTAAAAGCCAATGAAGAATTTTTCGCTTGGATGACAGGTGAAAAAACTATGCCGTTTGGTGAAAATAATCGCCATGTTCCCGTTAATTTAATCGACTTTGATGATTTAACCCGTAACGATTATGTGGTCACTAATCAGTTTCGTATTCACCACCGAGAAACCAAAATACCCGATGTGGTATTAATGATTAATGGTATTCCTGTAGTAGTTGGTGAAGCAAAAACACCGATACGCCCATCTATCAGTTGGTTAGACGGTGCGCATGAAATTCACAATATTTATGAAAATGCCGTACCGCAGTTGTTTGTGCCTAATATTCTATCGTTTGCCACAGAAGGCAAAGAATTGTTCTATGGTGCGATTCGTTGTCCTTTAGAATTCTGGTCTCCTTGGCGCACTGAAAATGACGATAATCAGATTTCTAAGGCATTAGGATTAGCTGAAATTGGTAAAGAGCTGACTGATTTATTAAGCCCAGCCCGCTTGCTCGATATTATGCGTAACTTCTCGTTATTCACCACGAGCAAAAAGAAGCAGCGTATTAAGGTTATTCCTCGTTTTCAGCAATATGAAGGAGCGAACAAAATAGTTGAGCGAGTGATTGAAGGTAAAATCAAAAAAGGTTTGATTTGGCACTTCCAAGGCTCAGGCAAATCATTATTAATGGTGTTTGCCGCACAAAAGCTTCGTCGTGCTGCCCAGCTTAAAAGCCCAACTGTTATTGTCTTGGTCGATAGAACCGATTTAGATACCCAAATTAGCGGGACCTTTAATGCGGCTGATGTTGCCAACGTTGAATCAACCGATAGCATTAAAGAATTACAACAGATGCTAGAGCGTGATACCCGTAAGATTATTATTTCGATGATTCACAAGTTTCGTGATGCCAAGCCCAATATGAATAACCGCGATAATATTATCGTGTTGGTGGATGAGGCGCATCGTACACAAGAAGGTGGCTTAGGCCGCCAAATGCGTGCTGCTTTGCCTAATGCGTTTCTATTTGGCTTAACGGGTACGCCTGTAAACAAAGCCGATAAAAATACCTTTTGGGCATTTGGCGCAGAAGAAGATAAAGGCGGCTATATGTCGCGTTATACCTTCCATGACTCTATTCGTGATGCAGCCACCTTACCGTTGCATTTTGAACCACGCCTAGTTGATGTGCATGTCGATAAAGAAGCGCTGGATAAAGTCTTTGCTGACTTTAAAGAAAGCGCTGCACTAAGTGATGAAGAAGCCGATGCGCTTAATAAGAAGTCAGCCAAAATGGCGGCGTTCTTAAAAGCCCCTGAGCGAGTAGAAAAGATCGTAAAGGATATATCGGTTCACTTTAAAGAGAAAGTTGCCCCGCAAGGCTTTAAGGCGATGATAGTGACACCTGATCGCCATGCCTGTGTGCAGTATAAAGAAGAGCTGGATAAATACTTCCCAGAGTCGGCCAGTACGGTAGTTATTTCAACCACTGCAAATGATGACTTTGATTTTAAAAAGAAATGGGCAGTAGATAAAAGTAAGCAAGAGAAAATTGTTGATGAGTTTAATGATACGCAATCAGAGCTAAAATTCATTATTGTTACAGCTAAATTGCTGACCGGTTTTGATGCGCCAATACTGCAAACGATGTACTTGGATAAATCGATTAAAGACCACACCTTGCTACAAGCTATTTGCCGTACCAACCGTTTATATCCCAATAAAACATTTGGCGGCATTGTTGATTATTTTGGTGTTTTTGATAATGCGGCTAAAGCACTAGAGTTTGATGAAAAAAGTGTACAGCAGGTTATTACCAACTTATCCGAACTGCGCGAAAAACTACCGCAAGCAATGCGTGATGCTTTGGCGCACTTTGGCGATGTTGACCGCTCCATAGAGGGTTTTGAAGGATTAGAAGCGGCTCAAAATGCCATTAGCGACAACAAGAAGAAAGATGCGTTTGCTCTGGATTTTAAATACTTAGCAAAACTCTGGGAGTCACTCTCACCCGATTCAATGCTGGATATTTATAACGAAGACTATAAGTGGCTAGCCCAAGTGTATGAATCGGTAAAACCTGCATCAGATAATATCGGCAAGCTACTTTGGTTAACCTTGGGCGCGCAAACCACACAACTGATACATGACAATATTCACGTAGGCGATGTGCATGTATTAGATGAGTTTGTGCTGGATGCCGATGTTATTGAAGACATCTTTAATAATCCTGATCCAAGAAAAATAAAACAGCTGGAAAAAGTGTTAGCTGATCGTTTCAAAAAACACGGTGACCTACCGAAGTTTAAATCACTCAGTGAACGCCTTGAAGAACTAAGAGATAAAGCCGAAAAAGGACTAATTGCCTCCATCGACTTCGTAAAAGAGCTATGCAAAATTGCTAAAGAAACGTTAGCGGCAGAAAGAGAGCTAGAAGAGGCGCGTCAGGAGCAATCACCTAAGGCTGCTTTAACAGAACTATTCCTCGAATTAAAAACAGAACAAACGCCAGCGGTTGTAGAGCGTATTGTTACCGATATTGATGCGATTGTTCGCATTGTTCGCTTCCCTGGGTGGCAAGATACAACGGGTGGTGAGCGTGAAGTTCAAAAGTCTCTGCGTAAGGCTTTGTTGAAGTATAAGCTGCATGCGGACCAGGATTTGTTTGAGCGGGCTTATGGGTATATTAAGGAATATTATTAATGGTTCAGGAGGAGTCTATTTCTGCATTAGACATTACCGATTTTCCTATTGATGATCACTGTGTCGGTTCTAAGTGGACCGTAGATAATGAAGATCAACTCGCAAAACTAATAGCTATTGTTGTGATGGGGCAAGCTGTGCAAGCCGCCCATATAATAGGTGAACTCTTGCCTGCTATTCCGGCATTTACTAACGACGCTCTTCAGGCAGAGGCAATAATAAAATTCACAGTACAGGAAGTATCTCAAACACCAAGAATTGGTTATCCAAGGTTTCAGCGCGATGGGTTAATATTCGAAATTATCTCTTGGATCGCTGCGAAACAGGTAGCAGGTGATAAATGCTTCCTCAAAGATCCTCATATAAGCGCGACGTCTCAGGGCTTAGACGGAATTATGATAGAGCTTACCGATGATGGTAGCGAGATATCAAAATCTACTATTTTCGAAGATAAATGCACGATAAATCCTAGAGAAATGTTCAGAGATAATGTAATTCCAGGGTTCATCGACAGGCATAGTAATACCAGAAGTGCAGAGCTTATTTCCGCAGCCGCAACACTCATTCAATTAAGTGGTGCTACTGATTTGGAAGCAATGGCGATGGTTAATAAAGTGCTGGATAACAACTGCAGACAATATCGCGCAGGGTTTGCGTTAACCAGCGATTTCGATAATGAAGATGCCCAAAAAGCCCTATTTAAAGGGTACGAAAAAATAACGGACATAAATCAAGATCAACGAATAGGGGCATGCCTTATTGTAGATGATCAATTGAGAGATTGGTTCGATACTATGGCTTACAAAATTATTTCGTGTATTCAGCAGTTTGACGGGGGGCAAGCCTAATGTACGATCCGGAAACGGCATCATTACTTCGCTCAGCCCCTGAGCTACCAGATCTAAACCCGAATGACTTACCTCGGTTATTGACTGGTCACTATGCTCAAATTGTATCGATGAGATTAGGTGGTGAGGAGGAAGTTGATGAAAGCAGCGAGTGGACACTAGATAGGATAGCCGACACTTATGAACTCATTGTTTCGGTTCATAGCGACCCGTTAATTAGGCGACCCTCGGCGTTTGTTGCAGCTAGTGCTCAGCAGATTATTGGGAGACGAGAAGAGCTTATCAATGCTGGTAATGATGCATTGGAAAATATAAGTCGAGACAGCTTATCACCAGAAATATCCGCTGTGCTGTTGTTTCTCTCCGCAGAGCAATATGCTGATGCGCATGAAGCAGCATCAAAAATCACTATTAATAAAGATGGTCAGTCCACGCTTGTTTCAATCATTACTCGACATGTAGTTGATCTTGCCAAGGGTAGGTTAACTAACATAATTAATCGTGGTATAGAAAGGATAGGTGCAGACTCATCTCAGGTGGATTATTCCATTGAATCAGTAGCTGTTTTTGCGATGCTCCACACCCTAGCTTCAGGGATTGAGGGTTTGGCGTATTTCGTATTGGGGACAACCAACCCACATGATCAGGCGACCTCACCTAGAGCGTTATTCGAAAGGGTTCAATCACTTTCAGTATCTTCAAGGCAAGGTGAAGTGATTTCTAGGATGGATGTCAGTTATCCTGGGATTCACCACTTGGCGTCTTTACTGATAGCTGCATATGATGGAATAGCAGAGTCCGCTTTGAGTAAACTAGCTGTGCCAGTAGGTTCAGATTCTGATTTTTGGAAGCGATGGCTCTCATTTAGGGCGGGTAAATTCCCCTACATTTGGCCAAATCACCGCAAGGCATTGGATGAAGGATTTCACCATAATGGCATATCTGCTGTTATGGTTTTGCCGACTGGGGCAGGGAAAACCACTGTATCATCGATTAAAATCGCAAGTGTACTATCGCAAGGTAGAAAAGTTATTTTTCTTGCTCCGACACACGCCCTTGTTGAGCAACTAACGTCTGATCTTCAAGAGATGTTCCCCAAAAATATTCTAGGCTCTTCGGTTTCCAGTGATTTTGACCTTCTATTTCAAATAGGAGCTGTTCTTCCTGAGATAGAGGTTATGACTCCTGAGCGATGCTTAGCAATGCTCTCTTTTTCACCAGATTCATTTGATGAAGTGGGTTTGCTTGTTTTTGATGAGTGTCATTTATTAAGCCCTGCATCAGGAAAAATTCGTCGTTCCCTTGATAGCATGCTCTGTTTGCTGGCATTCAATAAAATTGCTCCTGATGCAGACACGCTTTTTCTTTCAGCTATGGTCGAAAATGGACAAGAGTTTGCTAGCTGGATATCAGGCTTAACAAGCAGGAACTGTATCAGTATTGATCTTCTGTGGAAGCCCAGTCGACAAGCTCGAGGCGTTGTTATTTTTAAGCAGGATGGTATTGCTGGAATTCGCGCTCAAGCTTCATTTGTTCAACGGCGACTTGATAATGAAGCTAACCAGCCTGCGGTAGATATCCGTGCAGCTGCTTCCAGAGAGCTTAAGATACAGCCCCATGCAATTTGGGGTTTACAGCACAACTGGCTTGATATGGCTAATAATAAAGCTGTCTGCACTTTTACTAAATTGATTGATGACGAGGTCATTCTTTCTGGTGGTATTAGTGACGTGGGTTTGTTCATCAAGCCGAATGTTAATGCTGTAGCATCGAAAATCGCGATAATTAGTGCGGTAAATAAATTAAAAACTATAATTTTTGTAAATCAAAAATCTCATGCTATCTCGACGGCAAAAAGTATCTCAAATGGACTGGCGATAAATGTTGAACCTACTGTAGAAGAAAACTTAAAGTGGGAAGCTTTAGAGCAAGAATTAGGGGATTTAAAGCACTCATTGCTTACTAAAGGGGCGGCAGCTGTCCCTCATAATGCTTCAATGCTCCGTATTGAAAGAGATTTATCTGAACAAGTGTTTAAGCGTATAGATGGTGCAATGGTTATTGTTGCAACACCAACGCTTGCTCAGGGGCTAAATTTACCAGCTCAGTTAGCAATATTGGCTGGTGATAAACGTGCGGATGTTGAAAATGGTGGACGAGAAAGCCTAGAGGCTCATGAGTTACTTAATGCAGCTGCGCGAGCAGGGAGAGCTGGTCATCTTGCCAATGGAATAGTTTTACTTGTTCCTGAACCAGTTCTTACATTTCCGGAGAATCATGGCCTCAATGATGGAGTCGTTCAGAAACTACAATCTTTGATTCCAGAAGATGATCGTTGTGTGGAAATTACTGATCCTCTGGGCGTTATTTTAGATAGGATATCGGCTGGCGATATTTTAGATCGAGATGTGAGCTATATGGTTAATCGCTTAGCAACATTGAATGACGCTGAGAATGAGGAAAATACCTTATTTAATCTGAACCGCTCTTTTGCTGCTTTTCGAGCTAATGAGCAAAGTGAAGAGCAGCATTTTAAAGAACAGTTGAATGAGCTGTCGAGGCTTGTGGAGCAAGAGGCGGTTGACCAAATTGATCAGTCCCTTTCCATACTTGCATCACAGAGTGGCTTGCCACCATTGGTGCTTTCCCGACTGAAAACGAGTATTGAGGCAGACCTAGGCTCTCTTCCAGTTACAGTCGTCGATTGGATAATGTGGCTTGTGGCTTGGCTGCAAGCAGACATTGATGCAAGGGATATACTTCTTTACGATGTTAGATCATCTGTTCTTGCAGCTACTGGCAGAAGAAAAGGCGGCCCTTTCACAAACGAAGCTTTAATAGATATTACTCCTGGGATTATTTCGTGGATTTCAGGTAAGCCTATTTGTGAGATAGAAATCGCTTTAGGTGGCAATCCAGAATCAAATAACGTAACTGCCAAAGTATGTCCTAGGTCGAGAGAGCTAATCAGTTCGGTTTTGCCTAGAGGATTGTCTTTTTTAATGGGGCTGATCACACGAGTTGTTTCAGATATTGACCCATATGAGGATCAAGAAGGTCTAACAGCTGAGTTAATCGACTCATTAAGTCCAGCAGTTAGACTCGGGTATGATACACCTGAAAAACTTGCCTTTTCACTAAGGCATCCGGAGATTTTGTCTCGAGTATGTATGCACCAAGAGTTTGTGAATCAAAGTTAGTATGAACTTTACGTGAATAGGTTTTGAGATAAATCAAGAGGTTATTGAGTCACGTGAGAAAAAATTATCAGTGGTGTTTTAATCTATTTATGAGGTTCTATATACCGGCACTTCGGATAAGCGCTACAAACAATAAAGTTATTTCCTTTGTTTCATTATAAGAATTTTCTACTTAAAGCACCGACTATTTATTGGGGGGGGATTACAATTTATTCTATCCTTAAATGATATTAGCTCTTTGATTTACCCAAGAGCTCTTTTGCATGCTGAGTTAATAATTCTGTGTCAGCTTCACTAAGCTTGTCAATTAGGCAAAGTAAGTCCGCAACTTTGTCGGACTCACAAAAGAAAAAGGTAACTGGAACATTTAATTCGTCAGCCAAACGTTTTAATGTTTGATAGTCTGGCGTATGGCGGCCTTTTTCGTAGTGATTCATACGGCTACTGGCTGAACTTGGTTCCATCCCAATTTTGATTCCAAGTTCACGTTGGCTAATGTTTGCAAGGGTACGAGCTTGGAGTAATCGCTTAGGGATTGGGCTGAAGTCTGGCAATGTTTAGTCATCTACGAGTATGTAAGGTTGTTGGATTGTCCAAGTATATTGCTTACTGGTATACTTAGGAATCCTAAGTATAAAGTTAATTCAAATCAACTTGTGGCGACAAACAATAAATTTAAAAATAAGAAACTTAGAATAAAACCGGAGCTATTGGAGTTGCTGAAGCTTAGAGCTGATAAAACATTCAGTGTTTTTGAGCTTTGTTATGCCTATGAGAAAGTGCCCACATGTAAAGAGTTAACTAAGCAACAAATAATGCAGTTTATTGTCCGTAACCTTAAGCGTCTTGAAGGTAAAGGTTTGGCGGTAAAAACATGCATTAAAAGGGGGGGTGGCACTCGATATAAATTATTGAATGGCTTTCATGAAGGACAATACACGGTTGGTTCGCCTCATTGTTCAGGCAGTTTAGGCAAAGCTAAGGCTAATGCTTTGTTGCTAGATAAGTTGGAAAAAAAGTTAGGTGAGCATGAGGTTAACTTAGTCGTTACTCTTTCTGAGATTGATGAGTATAAAAACCTGGGTTTGCAGAACCCAAGTGTGAAGGCACCTTTGCGATTGCTTTATACTGAAGCGCGAGATTATTCATCTAAGCTTCTTGGGAAGATTAAAGCAACGGAGTCGCTAATTGCAGAGATTCACCGCTAATTAAATCTTTGATCGGTAAAATTCAGGTATTGGCTAAGGCAGTAGCTTTTTAGCTCGTCACCAAAAGGCGAGGCTTAGTTGGTGATGGTTTGTAGTGATAAATGAAAAGGAATGAGGCTTTAAACCCAGCCCTGTTTTGCAATAAAATAACCTTTCTATCACTAAAGTTCTGCCAATAGTTATGAGTTTAAAAATAACCACTCGAGCGGGCTTCGTTAAGCTTCAAGAAGAGCTGAACTATTTATGGTTGGATAAGAGGCCGAAAATCACAAAAATCGTATCCTGGGCCGCCAGCCTCGGTGATAGAAGCGAGAACGCCGACTATCACTACAATAAAAAGCTGCTCAGAGAGATTGATCGTCGTGTTCGGTACCTTCAAAAACTTATCCCCGATATTAAAATTGTAGATTACAGCCCAGAGCAAGAAGGGAAAGTTTACTTTGGCGCTTGGGTTGAAATAGAAAGCGAGGGCGGGGACTTTAAACGATTTCGTATAGTCGGATATGATGAGATTTTTGGTATGGATGGATATATATCAGTTGAATCGCCAATGGCTAAGGCCCTGCTTAAAAAAGAAGTTGATGATGAAGTTATTGTGGATACACCATCTGGTAAAAGTGTTTGGTTTGTCACTAAGATAGAGTATTTACATAGCGCGGAATAAGTTTTATAACGATAGAAGATGGTCTTGAGGTGGTAATGCATATTAATATGCTCTTTAGGGGATCATTTTTTATGCTCCTCGGCTAAAAAACGTTCCATGACACCAAAACTCTAGTAGCGATGAAAAAGGTTTGCAGGCAACTAAATGATGATGTGAATTTATGATTATACGTATGATGACAATATATTGGGTAGTGACGGGCAAACTAGAACCTGATGATAAGTTTCTCCTTAATATTGCAAAATCTAAGGGATACAAGGTGTCGGACTCGTTCCGTAAAAACTTGGCAAATGCACTATCTGGTAATAACTACCCTACAGAGACAACAAAGACGGTTCTTAACATTACTGTTAATGAATGGTTTGAACATAAGATTAAGGTCGATTTATGGGAAAAAATAGATGTTTCAACACCAGAATTAGCGTATGAGCGTCATGAGCAAATGTATAAGGAATACTTTCAGTGCAGTGGCTTTGATAAAACTTTTTTAGCATTAGAAGTCAAAAAAACATTTTTAGGCTTCAGAAAACTACATCAGTCAGTACTAAAAGGCGCATCAGAGGATGAGCTTAGGCATAAACTTGCTCATTGTGAGCTATTACCTCGAATTAATTATGACGATACACTGACGTTAGCAATTGAATCAAAGGATGTTAGCCATGAGTTTAGTTTGGATTGGCTGCTATATTTTTTAGCGTGCATGGAAGCTGATCGTTGTTTTTCTTATTGCCAGCTTACGTTCGATGCTTTTAACCATGATCTTAAGGCCGTCGATGGTAACTTAAAACCACCTTTCGCCTATTACCTTGCACTATTAAAAGAACCGCGGGAAGGCGTGTGTGTGCCGTTAACGGACCAACAGGCTGCAGATGAGCTTGGTATAGAGCTTAGGCATCTGAGTTTTTATAAAAAAGGGGCTAGGGAGCCCAGTAAAAAGTTAAAGAACTGGATGTTAAAAGAAGGTCATTTTATCTATTTCATCATCAAATTTTGGGTTAACCTTATTAATAAATTTACAGTAGACGATAAAGTAAAGATGATAATTATGGCTAAAATAAGTGAGTATCCTAAGTTTCTTGAAATAGCTAAGGCTGAATATAATAAGGCAGACTAAACGGAACCTAATTTGTTATTAGGCCCCGTTTGGTGACGTTATTTTTTCGGAGGGTTATTGCCTCTACCTTTTCCTGAAGGTTTAGGGGTTTGGCTTGGAGCGTTCTCAAGTGTATTTCTGCCTTGTAATTTTTTCATCATCTTTCCTTTTAAGTTTTTGATAAGTGTGAATTCATATCCACGTGGCTAGTATCTTGAATTGAGGGAATGATAAAAAGGACATTTTTGGAAAAGCTTGAGCGGGTTGAAAAAAAACAAGTTATTGAGAAGGTTGGCTTAGTGCTCAAAAAGCATCATAGGCAGCGATTACATGTCGGCCCGTCAGTAGACATCCTAGTTTTAAAACCAGATTTAGCTTCAATTGTTCCTACATTTAATTACTCAATATTTTGGTTCCCTACAAAACACATAAGAAAACCGTGCAAGTAATTAACGCCTGTATAATTTTTGTCATAAAGGTTGCTTGATATGGATAACGGGAAACGAAGCAAATAGGCCTTACTTCGTTTAGAACCCATGTATGGTAATCATTGTATTAGGTCGTGCTTTTTGGAGCCAAGTTTTCCAACCTGCCTCTAAGGCCGACAAACCACCTTTGTAATTTTTTTGGATGAACTGTTCCGCATTTAAGCCATTGCAAGAAGCGATAGCAACATTGTCCAGTAAACTCCGAATCAGGCCCCGTCCTTTATCGCTGTGCATTAAGTAATAAATCAATGACCAATCTACGGCATAGTTCAAATTGCTTCTTCTTGGGTCATGCCACTGCTGATGAGTTTGTGAGAAGTGATGTTTCAATGACGGAAGAGGTGAGGAGTGAAGTGTTTTTAAATGCTCATTAATTAGTTCATAGGAATAAACATCGTTTCCTGTAATAACCTGTTTCTCAAAAAAACTGGCTAGCCCTTCATTCAACCAAGTTGGAGCACCCCCAAACATTCCTGCAACAATGGCATGAGTGGCTTCATGCATTGCGATGCGAGTGATGTGACGACGATCTCCAACGGCCCAGATAGTCGACTGGTGCAATATGTCTGTGTAAAAACCGGTTGTTTGATAGTTGGTGTCAGGAGCCACTTGCTGTCGATAAGCATGAAAGCTCTTTTTGTTACTAATGAATTTAAGCCTTAATTCAGTTGACCTAATTTCGGATACTTTCAGAACATTCTTTAGGGTTTTATAGATTTTTTTAACCCCTGCCTCTAAATGATCTTTTGTATAGGCTGGTAGATTAGCTTGGGAGTCATCTATGGTTAACTTAAAGAAGCTATTTACTTTGTGGTTCTTTATTCGAAGATTGGTGTGCTGGCCTGTTGGTGGGCTATCACTCACTTGAGTTCGGCCATTTTTATCTGCCCATTGATATATTCGATTGTATCTTGTTTTATAACCGTTGCTTTTGCCTCTATCACAACGATTTGGGGGTGATGCTGGTCTGGTTTTGATAGGTGGGCTTGCTTCATTGGGAGGTGTCATCCGGTCGAAACGTTTTTTTATATATTCAATGGTTGGTGTGCCGTTTGGTGATGTTAAAACAATAATACCACTGAGAACAACAAGCCAAATTACCAACTGGATAAATAATTTCATAGGTTTATTTTATTCATCATTTCTACGTATTAATGTCTTTTATCATGATTTTAATTGTTGGCCGCACCATAAGTTTTTTACAGGGTAATAGTGGCAGTGAAAAGTTGCTTCGCACTATTGTTAAAATAGTATGCATTTAATAGTACAGTACTATTTATAACTATTTGATATATAAATTTAATATAGATATTCGTATGAATTGTGGGGTTCTTTACGTAACTCGGCATTTTCTGAGCGATCACCCTCTGCAGCAGCAGCGGATAATGCTGTGACGACCTTTCGACGTTTTAGCCATAAGGTTTTTTCTTCGGCTTGTAATTGTTCAAAGCCTTGTTTAGTAATATAAGGCGATTTTGGTGGTGCTGGGGGTCGATAACGACTCATAAGTTAGTGTAAGCTAAGATATTGTTGAATTAAAATTATAATACAAGGCAGAACATGTTGAATATACCTACCCGAGAGGGCGAACGTCCAGAAACGACGAATACCAACCCACATGAACAATTAACGCAAACTCCTAGTGCTGAGTGTCATCAATTATTTAAAGATAAGTTGTTCCATTTTGATGAGGTGAGCCGCCGGCCCAGCATTATTTCTGTGCCAGGTGCAGAAGCGCTTTGGTTAAACGAAGATCAGGTATGTAATTGTACTAACGGTTTTATGATCGGTAGGGAGTTCGCCCATATTCATCCAGCGTATGATGGGAGTTTACATGTCGCCCTATCTGAAAACGATTTTAAGACAGTCATTGATAGACAGTGGGGCGAGCAGCACCCACTCGCTGGAAGCGGCCCTATTCCTGACACTATTGCGCTCGTTTATGCGCCAAGAAATATTGAAGAAATGGATACGGTGCTGAAGATAGTTGATGCCTCATTGATGAATGCTAAAGCCGCTTCGGGAGTCGCAGCATGAGTGATAAAGCATTAGATATGGCCGCCATTATCGAAGAAAACCCACTGGGTTCTTTTCAACGACTGGTGATGTTTTTTTGCGCACTTATTATTATTTTTGATGGTTTTGATGTATTGGCAATCGCCTTTGCTGCCCCTGACCTTAGCGCGGCGCTTGAGATACCTAAAAGCGAGCTAGGTTATGTTTTCTCAGCGGGCTTGTTCGGTATGATGTTAGGCGCGTTAATATTAGGTCCGGTTGGTGACAAGTTTGGTCGCCGTTCTGCTGTTATTTTCAGCGTGTTTGTATTTGGTTTATGTACCTTATTGACGGGCTTTATAGATAACTATAATGACCTTGTTCTGCTGCGCTTTCTCACTGGCCTTGGATTAGGCGGTGCGATGCCAAATGCCATGGCGTTGATGACCGAATACGTATCAACTCGACATAGGAATATTGCCATCGCCGTGATCTTCCTTGGTATGCCCATTGGTGGCATTGCTGGGGGCTTAGTGGCGTCAGAGATTATTCCAGCATATGGTTGGCCTTCTTTGTTTTACGTGGGTGGAATCATGCCTTTATTGTTGGTTCCAATATTAATGTTCTTCTTACCAGAATCCCCTCGGTTTTTAGTAGAGCATGATAATGATAATGACAAGTTGCTTTGTAGCATTGCGCAAAAGATAGAGTGCCGGCACGATGTTAAGGAAGACAGCGTATTTCATCATCACCCTGTTGAAAAACACTTCCCTGTTAAAGCCTTGTTTATGGAAGGAAGATATGTAGATACCTTGTTGATATGGGCGGTATTTTTCTTCAACTTAATGGTGGCCTATTTCCTATATAGTTGGATTCCAACATTACTAGTGGAGGCAGGCTATCATTTAAGCGAGGCAACTAAAACGGTTGTTATTTTGAATATTGGCGGCGCTATTTCTCCTTTTGTGTTGGCTAAAATTA
>Ga0209345_10000669_pt1 | contig 44092 bp, 55 predicted proteins | sample Cruoilmetagenom7_FD_187294 | JGI IMG/M metagenome (GOLD analysis project Ga0209345, IMG submission 187294) | Oil polluted marine microbial communities from Coal Oil Point, Santa Barbara, California, USA - Sample 7 (SPAdes) (version 2) | ecosystem: Environmental > Aquatic > Marine > Oil seeps ...
AGTACCGGCGTAGTTGCGTCCGCGTTAGGGGTAACAGACTCGGCTATATCTCAGTTATTAGCGGACGAGAATTTTGCCTCAGATGTACAGAAACTTAGATTTGATAGTTTACAGAAATCGACACAGCTAGATAGTACTTATACAGATATAGAAGGTAAGCTGCTAGAGACACTGGAAGAGAACTTGCCGCTGATAAATAAGCCTAGAGATATTCTCTCTGCTATTAATGTTATTAATGGGGCTAAGAGACGCGGCTTAGATTCGCCAGATAGCGGAGCGCTAGAGGCTAAAGTAGTGCAGCTTACAATACCGGCAGCGTTGCAACAGAAATTTGTTGTTAATATAGCTAACCAGGTTACAGAGGTACAAGGTGACCAAATTAATCAGACACTTGTTACTGCGACAGCGGGAGACTTAGATGAACTTGTTAAAGAGCACGGAACAGGGCAGCGAAAACAGTTGCTTGCAGGCAGCGGAGAGGCTAAGGGAGAAGGATCTGAGGAAAGCTTCAGAACTGAAAGCGAGGCTCCTAGCGGGGGCGAAACTTGCTCGGCTCTCGCAGCAACCTTGTAAGTAGCTATATACGGATACTTTAGATGGCCAAGCTAACTCATATTGATAAAGCTATCGCAGAGATAGATCTCCCAGAAGGTGTGGAGGAGGATTTAGCGCATACTGCTGCGGCACAGGCACAGGACAATGAGGTAGCCTATAACTTAAATGAGGCCATAGCTTTAGCGAAGAGTTCTCCAGACTTCCTTGCTGGAATAGCTATGCCTACGATATTTGAATACTGTCTCCCTCCGGTATTCTTGGCTATCTGGACTCTGCTTGTTGAGCTTATCCATAAAGATAGAGAGAACACGGAACTTATTGAGGAAGTTTTCGCAAGGCTAGCGATTGGATTACCTAGAGGGTTCGGTAAAACTACAGTAATTAAACTGTTTATTCTCTACACTGTACTTTATACAGATAGGCAATTTACTCTAGTTCTCTCTACTACTGCTACTCATGCAAGGAATATCTTATCTGATGTTGCAGATATGCTAGACGAGCCTAACATTAAAGCGCTCTACGGAGACTGGCGCTTAGGCATGGAGCAGGATACTCAGGATGTAAAGAAGTTTGGATTCCGGGGGCGTAACATAATCTTAGCTGGTCTAGGTGCGGGCGGTAACGTACGAGGACTTAACTTAAAGAACTCCAGACCTGACCTAATGATATTTGAGGACGTACAAACTAGGGAAGACGCAGATAGCCAGACAGTATCAGAGTCTCTATATAAGTGGATGATTGGTACAGCGATGAAAGCTAAGTCTCCAAAGAGATGCTTAACTGTGTTTATCGCTAATATGTACCCGACTCCGTATTCGATACTTAAGAAACTAAAAACTAACTCTAACTGGGTTAAGTTTATTGCGGGAGGGATACTTGCAGACGGTAGCTCTCTCTGGGAAGACTTGCAGCCGATAGCGCAGCTTCTAGTTGAGTATAAGACAGATATGGAAGCGGGACACCCAGAGATATTTATGTCTGAGGTACTTAATGATGAAAACGCTTCTGTTAATAACCTAGTTAACTTTAGTGAGCTACCTGAGTTTCCCTTCGAGGAAGGTGACATAGCAGAAGGTAAGTTCATAGTTATTGACCCTTCTAATGACAAGCACAACTCAGATGCTGTAAGTCTCGGCTATTTCGAGGTGCATGATACTAACAAGCCCTGTGCGATGGAGATAGTTGAAGGTAGATTCTCTCCCGGAGACACTATAAGAGAAGCGATTAAGCTCTGCACTAAATATAATTGCCCTCTGGTTGTAATAGAAGCTAACGCATATCAATACTCTCTACTCTACTGGTCTGAGTTTATATGTCAGCAGCTAGGCATAGAAGGTATACAGTTTATAGATATATACTCTGGGCGGCTATCTAAGAACACAAGAATCCTGGATATGTTTAAGAGTTACAAGGCAGGTGAGATATTTGTGCATCCTTCTTGTAAGTCACAAGTTCATATGCAGATGTCAGGTTTTCGCCCTTTAAAGACAGATAACGTAGATGGTATATTAGATCTACTTACTTATGCGCCGAAAGTTGTTGAGACTTATCGCCACCTAATGTCAGCGTATACAGTAGTAGGACAGCAGACTATAGCTAACGAAGCTTCTAATAGACCTGCACTTGCGGCTCTAAGCCCTTTCTAAGAGGTAATACCTTAATGCAACCTTATCTACCTTCCGATAAAACACTGAAAGCTATCATAGCTTTTTATAGAGAGGCGAGATCTCTAAACGATAACCAGTGGAACTTACGCTCTCGCTTTGAAGATATAGATCGCTTATACATGAGAGAGCAAGATTACACGGAAGAGGAATGGAAAGCCGAGTTACATAATAAGTCAGGCGATTCCTCTAAGTTTCGTAATATCCAAGTTCCTATAGTTATGCCGCAGGTAGAGAATGCGGTAACTTACCAGCAATCTGTATTTCTAACAGGCTCTCCCATATTTGGCGCAGTGGCGACTCCTGCCCATGAGGATGCAGCATTACAGCTAGACACAGTTGTCTCGGAGCAGCAACTTAAGTTTAATTGGGTACCAGAATTACTAAAGACTCTGCGTAACGGATTTAAATATAACTTTGCTCCTATTGAGACTTCCTGGGAGAGGCAGATAAGTTACTCTCTTGGTGCTACAGGAAATGCGGCACAGGAGAAAGTTATCTACGAAGGTAATAAGCTTACCTCGCTATGTCCGTATAACACGTTCTTAGATAGCAGAGTATCTCCTGTTGATATCCCCAAAGAGGGCGAGTTTGCTGGCTACACTATGCGTAAGAGCCGAATCGCAACTAAGGCATTTATTGCTGCGTTACCTGTTTCTATTAACGTAAAAGATGCGTTAGAGACCACGACACCAGGAGGTACAGGCTCCACAGGGGAGGATGACTACTATACGCCACGAATTAACTTAGCCTCTATTTATGAGCTGGATCAGTTTGCGGGAACCGACTGGTATCAGTGGGCAGGGTTGCAAGACAAAAAAGGCTCTAAGATAGCTTACAGTAACTCCTATGAGATAACTGTTCTATACGGGAGAATCTTACCTAGCGACTTCTCTATGACAGGGATTCCGGCCCCTAACACTCCCCAGGTCTGGAAGTTTATTATTGTTAATAGCCAAGTGGTTATTTACGCAGAGCGCATGACTAATGTGCATCAGCTTATACCTATTGTATGTATGCAGCCTTACGAAGACGGTCTTGGATACCAGACTAAATCTCTGGCCTCTAACTTGGAGCCGTTTCAGCAAGTGTCTAGCGCGCTAATTAACTCCACTATTGCAGCAAGGCGCAGAGCTATTGGAGACCGGCTAGTATTTGACCCCTCTAGAATCTCTGCAGGTCTGCTGGATAGTGATGATCCTATTGCCCGTATACCTGTTAGACCCTCTGCTTTCGGTACACCTTTGGATCAAGCAGTTAAGGTACTGCCGTTTAGAGACGACCAATCGCAACACGCTATGCAGTCTATGGGAATGCTAGAACAGCTAGCTAACAAGACCTCTGGACTTAACCCTGCGAGGCAAGGTAGCTTTGTCAAAGGTAACAAGACTCGGCACGAGTTCCAGGAAACTATGGGATACGCTAATGGCAGAGACCAGACTATTGCGTTAACCTTAGAAGGTAACGGATTCGGCCCAATTAAGCATCTAGTTAAGACTAATATCTTACAGTACCAAGGTGGAACAGAGCTATACAGCGCAGCTACAGAAGGAACAGTAGCTATTGACCCTGTTGCATTACGTAGAGCGTCTCTGGACTTTAAGCTCTCTGACGGCCTGGCTCCTAGCGATAAGCTAATTGATGGAGATTCATTAGGCCAAGCGTTGCAGACACTAGCTCAGTCACAGGAACTGGCAGCAGGTTACAACTTAGCTCCTATGTTTTCCTATCTAATGAAATCCAGAGGGGCTAACTTAACACCTTTTGAGAAGACCCCAGAGCAGCAGGCATATGAGCAAGCTGTAGGAGCTTGGCAACAGACTGTTACCAGTATCTATGATAAGTTACTTAAAGCACAGCCTGAGATAGGGGTAGATGAGTTACAGAAAGCATTGCCTCCGCAGCCTACGCCAGATCAGTATGGATATGACCCTAAAGCACCTCCTAGCGCAGTAACTTCTACAGACGGTACTACAGTGATGGGAAGGTATATGGAAACTGAGCAGACAGGAAAGCAAGCGGCCGCACCGCAAGCAGCTCCTACAGGAGGAGACACCAATGAGTAACGAAGACGTACTTAGCGAAGTACCAGTTGCTGGAGACCTATTTAAAAGCTACCAGCTAACTCCGGAGGTTATTGCATCTGGCTACACTTTCACCTCAGCCAATAAGGCTGTAATACAGAACTTAATCTCAGCTTACGCACACGATCATATGCAACTAACGTTTGATCCTGCAGCACCAGAACTTGTGGCTATTCAACAAGCCTCAATTAGGGGCGCCATTGACGCTCTGTCCTATCTGCTTTCTGCAGACGAATCTCTAACTAAACGCTAATTAGCAAGGTATATTATCATGGCACTTGAATCTTTCCGTAACATCTTTAGCTCTACTCCTCCAGCAGCTGCACCAGATGCGGCCCAAGAAACTACCGTAACTCCCGTAGATCCTGCAGCTCCTGCCGATGAGCCAGAAGTTTCACCTATGGATGCCTTAACTGCGCTATGGGAGACTGCTCCTGAAGGTACAGAAGATCCCTCGGCTACGACTAGCTTAGAGAGCTTAATTACTATTGACCCAGATGAGATAGCTAAGACAGTAGGAGGCATGGACTTCGCTTCTGCTATTCCTGGTGACACATTTGAAGCTATTGGGGAAGGCGGGGAAGGCGCACAAAAGGCTTTCTCTAACGCGCTTAATACGGTAGCACAGCAAGTATTTCAACAGGCTATGATTGCTAACGCCACGCTGACTAAGCAGGCTCTAAGCAACGCAGTTCCTACATTAGATCGTAGAGCTGAAGCTACATTAAAACGAACACAAGTTGCACAACAAGTTAGTGATGCTAACCCTGTGTTATCCCACCCCTCTTTCAAGCCTATGATTAGTGCAATTGAATCGCAGCTTGTAGCTAAGTACCCTACAGCTACTCCTGCAGAGATTAGTGCCCAAGCTAATAGCTATTTTGCTGACTTTGCTGACAAACTTAAAGCTCAAGATGCCCCGCAGGTTCCTGATACGGGAGTTAAGGCTCCTACAGATTTTAGCGGTTTTGAACTCACTTAATGTACATAACGTACACAACTTTTTAGGTATATATTATGACTGCTATTTCCGGTATTTTTAACTCGTCCCAGTTCACTACTGATCTAGAGCAGAAATCTTTTGCTTCTATGATTACTCGTCTGATGCCTAACGGCAACGCACCTCTGTTTGCACTAACTTCGCGGTTAGCAGCTAAGACAGCGGTACAGACTGAGCATGGTTTCTTTACCAAGACTATGGTATTCCCTTCCTTTGATCTTACTGCTGACATTACTAACGCTGCTACAACTTTCACTGTAGCCGACTCCTCAGCCCTGGTGCCTGGGCAGATCCATCGCTTAGAAGAGACTGGCGAGAATGTTATTATTAACACTATTGTTTCGGCCACTTCTATTACCGTAACTCGTAGTGTTGGTAGCGTAGCTGCTGCGGCTGTTAGTATCGGAGCTGGTATCTCCGAAGCCTACCAAGTTGGTAACGCTTTCGAGGAATCTTCTGACCGCCCAGTTGCGCTATCTGTGCAGCCTGTTCGTATCACGAATCTCACTCAGATCTTCCGTAATACTTGGGCATTGTCCGGCACCGCGGCAGCTACGCAGGTTATTGCAGGCGAAACCAATATCGCAGAAAACCGTACAGATTGTGCTGCGTTCCATGCCGGTGATATTGAGAAAGCTTTGTTCTTCGGCCAGAAGTCAGAAGGTACTCGTAACGGTAGCCCCTTCCGCACTATGGACGGCTTACACAATATTGTAAGTAACCTGGCCTACTACCCTGCATCTTACTCTGTACCTAACGTAAGTGTTGCGGGTGCTACTACCAATTACAGCCAGCTGGTAGGCTACCTTGATCCTTTGTTTGATCAGTCTACTGATCCTAAGGTAGCCAATGAGCGAGTGCTGTTCTGCGGCGGTAAGGCAATTAACGTTCTTAACGAAGTCGGTCGTCTGTCAGGTCAGTACGAGATTGTTAATGGCATGACTGACTTCGGTTTGCAGTTTAGTTCGTTTAAGATCCCTCGTGGAACTTTCCGTATGGTTGAGCATCCTCTGTTTAACACTAACGCTCACTGGTCTTCAATGGCGATGGCAGTAGATCTCTCTACTTTCGCTACTGCTTACCTAGGTGATCGTAAGACACAGAACCGCGAGTTTAACCAGAACGGTACTCCTGTTGACAGCGGCATTGATGCGGTAGGTGGAACACTTACTACTGAGATGACTTGCGAGATTCGTAACCCACCCGCTAACGGTATTATCACCGGCCTCACTGCTGGCGTTGCTTAAGCCTCGATCTTTCCTCTGGAGCAAGGACGCTCCGCCTTCTTAACTGTTACACTACTTGGATTACTAAACATGGCTATTCTACCTCTATTTAAAAACCGTAAAGGCTCAGTCAACCTTGTTACTGACAAAGGTTACCGAATTAACTTTGCTCAAGGTGTATACCACACAGCAAACAAAGAGCACATTGAGTATCTAGAAGGACTCGCAGAAAATAATGACTGCGGAGTTTATATTGACCCGGACGAAACAGAGATTAATACTGAAGAGCAGTCTCCAGAAGCTCGACTACGCGCTAAGATTAAAATGGAGATCGAAGCTGAGTACCGTTCTGGTATCCGACCTATCCCTAAAGTAGAAGATAGCACCTCAGAGCAGGCTAACCTAGCTTCCAGTGCTCAGACTGCAGCTCAGGCTTCTGGACGGTCTAATCCTGCGCCAGTTAAAGCTGCTAATGTAACAGGTGACCCTGGAGCTGCTATTAAAGCTGCAATGGCTAAAACACCTGGCGCACAGTAACTGGTCAGCTATTAAATACTTAAGGAGGCCGCACAGATGACTTTTGCTGAGATAGTAGCCGCAGTTACAGCTATCACCAATAGACCTGATCTAGCTAGTTCTATTGAGTCAGCTGTGCAGGCCGCCACCCTTAAAGCCCATGCTTCTGACTACTTCTTTAGGGATCTAGTAGAGGTAGCAGTAGAGTTTGACGAAGCTAGATATATCCAGACTTTTGACCCCTTGCAGGTAGTGCCTACATACAGGCAAGTTAAATATATAAGACTTTGGGAAGGTGGCCTTGCCGGTACTTACGGTAAATTCCTAAAGCATATACACACAGAGAACTCAGTAGATAATTACGGCGCATCTAAGCTTGATGTGTTTTATATGGCCGGAGCCTATTTGCAGCTTAGAGGTGTATCCCAAGTATCACAGGTACTTTTCGGTGCCTATGTTAATCCAGTTGTAGCTCCTACAACGTCTTATAGCTCCTGGATAGCAGACTTACATCCTTACGCAATTATTAATGAAGCAGCTAGACGCATATTTGTCTCAGTTGCGTATCCAGAGCAGGCAGCGGCTATGCAGCAGCTTGTAGCAGAGGACTATAGAAGTCTTATGATCTCAAATGTAGATACTGTACCATCCTAGTAGGAGCTGTAGATAATGGCAACAGAAGCTAATTTATGGACTCCAGGTGAGGCTGGCCCCGCAGGCCCAGAAGGTCCCGCAGGCCCTACAGGAAGTGTATGGTATACAGGCTCAGGTATCCCTAGCCCCGGTGCTTACCTAGTTAACGATTTTTATTTAGATACAGCTAATGGTAATGTATATAAAAAGATAGCTATTGATACTTGGGTTCTGCAGGCTGTATTAGTGGGAGCTTCCGGAGCTACTGGCCCAGCTGGCCCCTCTGGCCCGGCAGGAGCTACTGGAGTCACAGGAGCTATTGGGCCTATTGGGCCTACAGGTGTTCCAGGCACTTCCACCGCTATACTACAGGGAGACGGAGCTCCTGACGATGCCCTAGATGGTATTGAGGGTGACTACTATATAGATGCTCTGGTAAGCGATCTTTACGGCCCTAAAGTCGCCGGTGTTTGGCCTCTGCCTCCAGTAAGTCTCTTAGGCTCCGGGGTAGAGGCGCTACTAGTTGACTATAGAATTCTAGGTCAGATTGTAGACTGGGCAGGTGCCGTAAGTATGGATCTAGGCGCGGGTAATACAGCACAGCCTACCTTAACAGGAAGTGTAACTGGTGTCACTATTACAGGCTGGCCCCCAGCAGGCAGAGAAGGTAAGCTGGTTTTATATATTGAGCAAGGCGCTACTGCCTACTCTGTCACTGGTTGGCCAGTTGCTGTTAAGTGGGTAGGAGGCGTAGAGCCATCCCTCTCCACTGTAGACGGCGAAGTAGATATTATAGTGCTTACCTCTATTGATAACGGCGTCACCATTATAGGTGCTCATATTGGAACAGCCTCATAACAAAATCCATCCGGAGCGCGATTTGGACAAGCATATAACGGTCTCTACAGGGGCGGCTCAGGCTCTTACCCAGGTAGGCGGAGTCACAGCACTTTCTAGTGGTCTAGTAGGCTGGTTAACTGAGAACCACATAATTATAACATCTGCAGGGATATTAGTAGGTGTTCTTGTAGGCTTAACAGGTATCTATGTACAACTATCTAAGTCCAGGCTGGAGAATCAAGAAGCTCGACTTAGGATAAAAAAGCTAAAGAAGGAGGGCCAGGATGGGAATACTAAGCATACTGACAGGTAACACTTCCGCTGCCTCTAAAGTAATAGACGCAAGTATTAGCGGGATAGATAAGCTAGTTCTTACTGAGGAAGAGAAGTTAGACTACAAGAAAGATATACAGAAAATGTATCTGGAGTTTGTAAAGATCTCTGCCTCTGAGAGCACAGCCCAGAGTGTATCTCGCAGACTTATATGTCTCCCTGTTGTATATGTATGGCTCTCATTAATTATAGCTTTCACAGTTCTTAGTGTGTTAGGCGTAGAAGGAGCTGCGGCGGTATCTGATGTCATTGAGTCTATGAATGTGCCAGCTCTTGCTGCTATCGGGTTTTATGTAGGGCGTCACATGATAACAGGGCGTAAATAAACAAGTAATTCATAGGAGCCTATTATGGCAGCTTATAACAAGTTCGAAGATTTTGTATTGCAGTTAGGCAGAGGCGTTCATCAGTTACATGCGGCGGGTCATACCTTAGAGGTGTATCTATCTAATGCTGTACCTAGCGCCTCTCTGGACAGCGTAAAAGCTGACCTTGCTGAGATAGCTACAGGTAACGGTTACACCGGCCCAGAAGATATTGTCAATGATTACACAGAGGCAGCAGGTACAGGAAGTCTTACAGGCGTGGATGTGGTTATTACCGCTGCTGGAGGCTCTATTGGCCCCTTTCAGTATGTAGTGCTGCATAATACTACGCCTGCCGCACCTCTTGATCCTCTAATAGCTTGGTGGGATTATGGCTCAGCCGTAACTTTGGCGGATGGCGAATCTTTTACTATTGACTTTGGCGCTACTGTAGCAACTCTTACTTAGGATATATGATCATGGCACAGCATAACAAAGATAAGTACCCTGAAATCTGGGCAGCTTTTGAGAGAGCTAAAGCTAAAAAAGCGGCGTTAATGGAGGAGCGTAAACCTTTTCTAGATAAGATGAACGAGCTGCATCGACAGAAAGGCCTGTTACAGGTAGAGCTAGACAGTTTAGCTGCTTTTGCTTATAAAGATGTAGAAGAGCTCAGAGAAGTTAGCTCAGAGATCTCTAGGCTAGCTAGGGCTATGGGCAGTAAGTCTATGGCAGCCCCACTAAACTAGAGCGCCTACCGCACTGAATAAGCCCTGCAGAGGAGGTTTTAATGCCAATAGTTAATTCAGAGATTGTTACAGACCGCCAACAGCGCGGTGGTATGCGTAAAATCAGGCAGAAGTTCACCGACCATTTAGGTGACGACCATTTTCGGCAATTTATTGAATCCGCTGACTACGATGCTGTGGCGGGCCTTATAGTTGGAGAGGCTCTGGTGCTTGCTGGACTGGTTGAGCAGGAAGTACAGCAAGCTATCAAAGATTATGAAAACGGCGAAGACCCCCTTCACTACGAGGCCAGCTCAAACAACTGGCAGCAGATAACACCAGAGTTTCAAACTTGGGATGAACTAGCTGCACCAGTGTTGGTACACTTCCTCGAAAAAGAGAATCGCAACGACCTCGCAGTTATTGAGAGCACAATAATAAGGATAAGTACGCAGGATAAAAAAGCGCTCCTCGGTATGACCACTAAGGAAGTGAGCGCCGTTAATGGTGATATACAAGCTGCAGTGAATGCCATTGCTGAGCTTGCTTTGTACAGCCCGCATTTTGTTGGGGGAGAGAAAGCCTAATGTCTTATTACTACGTAAAAAATGGCGGAACTGCTACTGGGGATGCAGGCAGGTCAGCAACAAAACTGACTACATCTTTTTCGACAATGGGAGACTCTGCCTACTACGACAGCCTTTATGATGTGTTTACAGGTGGAGTCCCAACTACAGCCCCTGTTGCTGGTGATACTGTCTGCGTCTCTAATTTGCATGATAAGACATACACCGTTTCCACAGTGGTAGGTATTATATCTGGAGTGCCTGTATTCAGTGTTGATGATAACGCTGCTAGTTCTTACGTATCCGGCGCATGGGAGCGGACTGTCGCCGCTGTTAATCTAACCCCATTCATGACGGCCACAACAGAGCCTAGCTATATGCACTCTAAGGGCGTGTCGTTTCAGTGCGGAAACGATTTGTTTGTACGTATGAAAAACCGGGAGTCTTTGATAGAAGATTGTCAGTTGTGGAGTACTAATAAAGATATTCTGCATAACCACGATGGACAAAGAAGTGTATACAAGGCTGTAGAGGTTAAAATCTCAGACCTGAACGACGCTTTTTTGGTCGGAGGTGCCTCTGCTGTAATGTTTAGCGGATGCACTTGGATGCAGGATAACAACGCTTTGTTAACGAGCGCCGGGGCAGGAGGTCTGAGAGCCATATTCAATTCATGCGACTTGTCGTTATGCACTAATGATATAGTTGATAACACTGCTGTGGGATATAACATTGCTGATATAGAGTTGAATAGATGCAAGATCGGCGCAGGTTTGGTCGGTATTTCAGGTGCTAGCAAATACACACTAAAGAACAAAGGAATTCGCTTTTCATCATGTGATGTTGGCGATGGCTACCACTACTTTAGGCATGAGCAAGAGTTCGGAATGAATAGTGAGGAGACTTCAATTTACCGCACGGACGGAGCAACTTACGACGGGACGAACGGGTTTAGTGTAGAGTTGATTTCAGAAAGTTCCGCTAATCTCGCGTCACCGTGTTATGCCGAGCTAGCCTCCCAGTATATAGATACTGACGACTTCACAACAACTGTAACTGTAACGGTGCATTTTGCAGTTGATGGATCAACGACTGCTCTCAATGATGATGAGTTCTATATAGAGGTCAAATACCCAGACGGAGCAGATAATGCGCTTGGGGTGGTATCTAGCACCAAGGCGAAGCCTCTAGCAGTTGGTGCTGCGCCGGTAACAGAGGCTGGTTTGTGGGCAGGACTGGGCGGCACAAATAAGCAAATGTCTCTCAGTAAAGAGCTTACTATAGGGACTACGGAGGGAACTATAGCCAGCGGCTTGGTAGAGGTGAAAGCATACTTAAGCAAAGCAAGCCAAGTAGCCTTTGTATGCCCGCAGGTTGAGTTCAGCTAGTGGCCTCCAAAACAGTGAGACTGGTGCCTGGCATTGGTCTTGTTGTTGAGACTAATACCGTAGCGACTGAGCTATACCCCGGCGGGTTTTATATCCAGCCAAGTGTAAGTGGTATAACAGCAACAACAACAGGAACGTCTACAGCAAGTATTACTGAGGCTGAGGTAGTCACTGGCGGGAAGACTACAATCATCACTATAACTGGGGATACCCTAGTTGCTCATGGCGCAGCATTTAATCACCTCAGACAAGATATAATCGATGGTTGCACCTCAGCTCAGAGTGAGCTATTAGGCTGGAATAACGAAGTTCGTGATAGCGAGTCGGTAGCTTCTGTGAGCAGGACAGACGACAATACTATTACGATTACGTGGAGTGCTGCACCTAACTATGACATAACGGCACAGGAAGCAATTACAGTAACGATACCCGCAGCGGTGCTAGTAAATAGTCTTGTAGATGTAGTAGCCTCCCCTTCCTTTACTGTTGACCCTGTAACTAACTATGATATAGAGGCGCTACCAGGTAGCTATACTTTATTAGGTACCTCTGCAGCTCTTCTCTACTCCAGAGAGGTAGCGCTAAACTCTGGCATTTATACGCTCTCCGGCACTGCGGCAAGTTTAAGCAGAGATTCTAGGCTAGCTGTAGATTCAGGTAGCTATAGCCTGCAAGGGGCAACTGCGGAGTTAATAGCTGCGTTTGTTTTGGCAGCTACAAGTGGCAGTTATGCAGTAAGCGGAAGTCCTGTAGATTTTCTTACTAGCTATATATTAGAGCTGCAGAGCGGCAGTTATAGTACAGTAGGGCAGAGTGTAGGATTACTTAGGGATTTAGTAGGCTCTGCAGATGTTGGTGCTTATTCGGTTACAGGAACCGCAGCAAACTTAATTGCCACCTCAGATCAGACACTCTCAGCAGCTTCTGGTGCTTATATACTAACAGGTTCACAAGTTGCGCTCATAAGAGATGGCCTTATAGGAGCTGCTTCAGGCTCTTATGCGCTATCAGGCAGTGACCTAAGTCTGGTTATAGGGACTATATTAGAAGCCGCCACAGGTAGCTATTCTATTACAGGGGAGCAGGCAACCTTACTAAAATCCGTACTGGTTTCATTAGACTCCGGTACCTATACTACTACTGGTTATAATGCCGCCTTGGGATACTCTGGCGAGGTCATCCAGGGTTATGTTATGGCAATGTTATTGGGGTTATAGATGCCAGCCACCACAGTTGTTATCGGTAATGTAGCCACTATCTGGGATCATAAAGATAGAGGCGCAGGAGAACCTGGGGAGCCAGGAGAAGGCGAGAGTGGAGGTTTTGGCACAGTCTATCTTACCTCTACTTTATACCCTTTGTATGAGCTGGAGTATTTAGATTCAGCTCCCGGTATACGTAATGCCTCTTTCTATTTAGCGCCTGTAGATAATGTAGATAGCGGTCCGGCGATTTTATCCGCAGCCTTGATAGACAGGATAATTACTTATATTAATCCCGAAGAGGTGCTAGATTCGGCAATAGCCCTTACTGAGGCCTCGCTAGTTTCCATAATTGTGCCTTATGTGGAGCCTCCAGAGCCTTTAGACTCCTCCCCTGCGATACTCTCTGCTCTGCTAGATATAATAGTAATCACCCATATACAGCCGCTGGACGATCTTATAGACTCCGCACCTGCTATAACCTCTGTACTACTAGCCTAGGATACTTATATGAAATGCCCTACAATTGAAACAACTCTGGCGGGCAGGTACAAGCTAGAGATTATAAAGCCTGATGGAACAGCAGAGCTGGCTGTAGATTGGTTTGATAACTTAATAACAAACGTTGGGCTCGATATGCTCAGCGGGGATATAGCAGAATATCAAAACCCTTTTCAGTATTGCTTTGTAGGCACAGATAATACACCTCCTAGTGTACTAGATACAGATCTGCTTGGATTTGTGGCGCAGGAGAACAGTGTTACGGCTGCGGCTTCCTATAGCATCTTACCTCGTTATTACAGCCGGGTCTATACCTATACTTTCGATATAGGGGCGGTTGTAGGGAATATGAGTGAGATAGGTGTTGGAGGTCTAAACCTAGGGACCCGCCGAGCGTTATCGCGAGCTCTTATTAAAGACGGCGTAGGTAATCCAACTACTATTACAGTTGCGGCAGACGAGGCCCTAAGAGTCTCTTACGAGATACGCTTTAACATACCTACCGCAGACTACCCTTTTACTGTAGACGGCTATGATTTTGTGGTAAGGGTTGCCCGTGCAGCTACTGCCGATTACATCTACGGTAATTATATGAGATATGCTACCATAGGCTATCCTAGGGCCTACGATGGAGCGGTAGGGGCTACCATAGATGACGAGCCGGCAGGTGTACAGTATGAACTAGGGAGCACTTTAGATGCATATGTCCCTGGCTCTTATACTAGAACAGGTAAACTAACTGCGTCTCTTACCCAAAGTAATGCTATTATAACAGCCTTTCGCTGGGGGTTTGGTGCCCATACCTGGCAGTGCTCGGTGTCCCCAGGTATGGACAAGGACGGCACCAAAACTCTGGAGTTAGGAGTTAGATATACCTGGGCAAGAGAGGGCGAGCTTCCATAATGGCTATCCCAGAAGACAGACTGTCTACAGTAGTGCACGCCGGAGATGAGACTTATATCTGGGGTAAGGAGGCTGTTGGGCAGAACTGGGCAGCTGACTATGAGATGGGAGGTATAGCTCTTAATGATCCCTCCGAAGGCCATCTTTATCAGCTCTGGCTAACTAGAATCTCCTCAGATGGGACACAGCTGTTAATTAGTGCTCCCTCGGTTCCTGAGACAGTTCTGTATACAGGAGTAAATCTTACTGAGGTCTCTTGTAGCTTTGATCAGAATATGAGACCTAGTTTTGCTTATGTAGAAGATGGCGTAGCTAAGTTTGACTGGTATAATACGTTAACCGCCCAGAGAGAGCTAACAGTTCTAGGCGCAGACGTAACTAACCCCAGAGTCACACTGGATGATAAGAGACCCTCTCAGTTAGCTGCTAATGATGTATTACTGTTTTATGTCAGAGACCGCACGCTTTATATGAGAAGGCAGAGAGATCGTTATAACCCTGAGATGTTACTGGGGGCTATACCGGCAGAAGCTAACTATTTAAATATAGCCGCAATGGGAACTAATTTAAGGCTGCTGTTTGAGTTTTTAACTGTTGCAGGAACTTCCTTAACTGCTACGCCTGTGACTCCAGCAGCTGCAGAGTTGATGCCAGACACCGCCTATGAACCTAACACTATCTGGAAGCCTACTGAAGCTCCTGGAATACCAGAATTACCAGAATTACCAGAATTACCAGAGTTGCCAGAATTACCAGAATTACCTGGGTTACCGTAATAGGAGAAGCTAAATGAAAAAGCGCACACTGGGACAGAAACAGCGTAAGTTCGCTTTGATGGTATCTGAGCTAATTAACTTTGCTTATGTCAGAGGTTATGAACTTACCTTTGGCGATGCCTATAGAGATCCGAGGGCCTTTGGGAGAATAGGCCAGAAGCTCCCAGGCTCGTATAGCGCAGCTAAGTCTCTCCATAAATACCGCTTAGCCATAGATTTTAACTTATTCAAAGACGGTAAGTACCTAACAGAGACAGAGGACTATAGAGAGCTAGGAGAGTATTGGATAAGCATTGGAGGTACCTGGGGAGGCAAGTTTCGAGATGGTAATCACTTCTCTCTTGGACATAATGGACTTAAATAGGCAATAGGTAACTGAGATGGCAAAGTCTTCCCAGATAGATGTTAGATTAAATACGCAGGGAATGCATATACCTCTGAGGGAGCAGGAGGTAGGCAGGAGCGTGGTAAACCCTGCCACCGATCTAGTTTTTATTCCTGATGTCAACACAGAGTCAGATGTACCAAAAGATCGCGGAGTTATAGGAATAAAGTATGCACACAATGTAATGCCGTCTACTTATGGGTGGCGTAGTATCTCTTATCTAGAGAGTGTAGCAGATCCGGCTCTAGGCTCCGGAAGCTTTACGCGTATAGTACCCATAGCCGGGGCTGCAGTTACAGGAGGTAGTGTAAGCGCATCTGGGATAAGAAGCTACCTAGGAGTATTCTATAACGGCTCTAACTCCGTATTATACTACCTAAATGCTGGAGGCGCTTGGGCTCCTGTATCTGGTGTACCTACTTTGAGCTCAGACGCAGTAGTATCTGCTGCTTATATTAATGGCGTATCTTATATATCAATCCCAGGCCACTCTGTCTACGTAATAGATCTAACTTCTGGCGCTCTAACCGAGCGGCCTCTTACCAGTCTTAATATGTCTGACATAAAAGGTGCAACCTCAGCTTATGGTTACCTTATTGTATGGACTGTAAACCGAGTTCTATGGTCGTCCTCTGTAGATGTAGAGGATTTCACTCCATCAGATACCAGCGGGGCAGGTGGCGGCGCTGTACAGGAAGCCTCTGGGGATATCATATACTGTGGCGAAGGTAGATTTGGGTTCTTTGTTTATACCAGATCTAACATAGTGTCAGCTTTATATACAAGTAATGCCACCTTTCCCTTTGAATTTATAGCGCTTGCAGGCAGCGGCGGCATTTATAGCCCTGACCACATAGCCAAAGGTACTGTAGCTGCAGCTTCATATGCGTACTCCTCCTCTGGTATCCAGAAGATAACTCAGCAAGCTGCTACCACTACGCTACCTCATATCTCAGACTTCTTAGATAACTCTTATTTCGAAGACTTCGATACAGTTACCGGTGTATTTAGCTCAACCACAGTTGGCAGCACTGGGATGAAGAAAGCTATCCAGACTGTTGCAAGTCGTTTTGTTGTCCTGTCTTACGGAGCTGATATCTCAGCACCTTTTACTCACGCACTTGTTATTGACACTCAGCAAGGAAGAATGGGCAAACTAAAGATAGATCACGTAGCTTGTGTAGACTTTTTTGATCTGTCTTTAAGTAGCGGCCTAGATAGTAATAGCTCTTTGGCGTTCCTGGGAGCTGAAGGTAGTATAAAAGCCGCTAATTTTGATACGGAGTGCGCTGGCGTAGATGCCGTAGTGCTTATGGGGGATCTGACTTATGCACACGGTAGTATGGCCCAGTTGCAGGAAGTAGAGGTAGAGAATGTATGTGCGGGAGCTGGCTTCTCTATGTATACTCTGCCTACCTTAGATGGCAGCACCTTCGAACCAAAGCAGGATGGCTATGTCAGGCAAGAAGATCTAGTTAAACCTCTGCGTAGATTCCTATTCTCTTCTGTAGCCAAGTCCCATACCTTAGTATTTGTTGGAGGCTTTGAGCTTAACACTGTTGTAGCCAGAATTACTAGAGCCGGGAGATACTAGCTATGGCGTATAAGTCTGACACAGATATAGGAATAGGTATAGCACCTGATTTGGCACCTGAGCATGATGCCTTATATCCAGCTATGCAGCCTGTATATAACGCGTTGCACATATTAAATGCAAGGCTAAGCGGCTTTGCTGGCGGCGCTTTCGCTCCTCCTACGGTAGAATCCTCCCCTTCGGCTGGGTTCAGTCTCAGACCCGACTCCTTCTGGGCACCCTGCACAGAGCAGACAGTAGTTAATAGGATTGTTCATATACGGGATGGAATATGGAGCATTGGCGCAGGTTACGGAGGTATACAGATTGGCGATCCGGACAGCTCCTCAGCGTATAAACGTAACCGCGCAGTTCACTTTGGTTATGTAATAGAAGATCCGGTGATTCACGAAGGTAAGCGTATGGCCCATATAGCCTGGCCGCCTTTTATTCTGGATTCAGAGGGTATAACTTCTGGGCCTTTGTACATAGGAAAGCGTATATACGTAGACGGTAATGGCATACTAATGGTACCAGAAGATAGAAAGAATGAGGATGTGGCGGTAGGTCTCATAGTACGAGACGACGCAATCTTAATAACTAATCTACTGCCTTGGTAGTTTGCAGGCTAGCTCTCTCTTAGCCCTGTAGCTATAATTCACTTAATATTAGCACACTCTGGAATCTCTCATGGCAGACATAAGCGATCTGACTAATCTAGCCTCTGCAATAACTACCCTGCAGGGCGGCAAGACTAAAAATAAGCAAACCACCCAGACTGATGTATCTGAAGCTGGGGTAACAGAGCTACTAGACCAGATACTATCTGCTCCAGGTGGGGTTAAAGATATCGGCGCCAGTGCTAGACGCGCTGGTATCTATGACGATACTACTTCGGATTTGCTTCTAGGTGAAGCATATGCTAGCGCAGCCAATAAGGCGGAACTTGCAAGATCTCCTACTACAGTGCGTGGGGAGGTACAGGCCCCAGGAGCTGATATGGCATCTCTGGCAGGTACTCTAGCTCTTACTACAGCAGGTAATACCTTATTTAAGAAGCTTACCGCAGATACAGCAGCCACGGCCGGTGCTAATCTAGTAAGCGGGACAGCTCCCGCAGCTTCTTCAGCTGTTTCTGCGGCTTCATTAACAGGCGGCGCTCCTGTGGTAGAAGGTGTTGGAACTATAGCAGGAGGCGTAGGAGGGGTAGGAGGCGTAGGGGGCGTAACTCTCGGTACTGTGCCAGAGGCTGCAAGTCTTGCTGGCACTAATGTAGCAGCGGGCGCTGGAGAGGGCATAGCCTCTGGGGCTGCAGGGGCAGGCGCCTCTACCTCAGGTTTAGCTTCTAGCACTAACTTAATTAGTGGCGCAGGCGGGTTAGTAAGCGGCCTGCTACAGGGTAAGGATGGATCACAGGAGCCTGTATCTTTGGCTGCTACTGCTGGCATGGGCTATGCTTACGGAGGCCCGTATGGAGCTTTGATCGCAGCTGGCGGACAGCTTGTAGGTGGATTACTTTCTGGCTCAGGTTCCTTCAGCCCTGTTAAAGGTATTAAGACTGGTATTAAGTCTATCGGCAAAGTCTTCGGATTCTAAGGTAACTAGCTATGGGAAACATAGATTTCAACTCTATTATGGAAGAGTCCGCAGCTCAGGCAGTTAGTAGCCTAGAGTCTGCGTCTCAGATAGCTGCGCTCCAGAATAAGAGAGCGACTCATGCAAATAACCAAGCCGCTGCTTTAGAGACTGCGGCAAGTTTAAAAGCTAGCTCTGACTCTGATGCTGACTTGGCTATGATGCACGCGAAAGCTAATTCAAATAAGATTGCCAGAGACTTTGGCCTTGATACAGTTAATGCTAACGGGATTATGTCTCAATTAGCTAAGGCTTATAATGCAACTTCTCAGTCATACTATGCGGCACAAGCTAAGGTAGATGAAGTTGAGCGAGGCAGTGACCTCCTAGCTAACCCTATGGGCTGGTTTAAAGACATGGTTATAGGGGATGAGATCAGAGCAGATAGAGATGCAATCGCAGGTAAGAGAGATCAGATAGCTAAAGATCTTGATACAATTAATAAGCTTGTCCAGAAAGACACAGCAACTAGAATGGCTCTGGCTGAGACTTCTAACGCAGATTCTATAAGAGACAAGGCGGAAGCAGCTGAGACTCTGGCATTTGCACAGGCTGAGGAAGCTAGATCTAATGCAGCAGGCTATGCTTCTGTAGGGCTTAAGGTTCTAAGAGAATCAGGATCTGAAGCATTCAACAATAGACTTGACATGTTTAAGTTGCAGCAAGCTAACCTAAGACATGAAGACCAGATGGCTATGCAGAAAGCCAGCTTGGATCAGAGAAAGAAAGAGCTAGAGAAAACTAACGGAAAAGAGGCAGCCAGAACTGCGACAGCTAACTTGGTAGTAGACTACCGAGATAAGCTGGGCCTGCCTGCGGCCTCTGTTGACATAATTAAGCTTAATATGGATAAGAATAGCGAGCTTGGTGCTATATTCCGTAGGCAGGCTGAACTAGGTCTACAGTCTTCCGACTCTCAGAGCTTAACTATAGGCACATCTCCTGGGGACTCCTATATGAATGCAGTGGAGTTTGGCTCAGACTTAGAGTCTCAGGTTGGCACAGAGCAATATGACAGGTTACAAGAAGCTCAGCGTCTGGTTAACGAAGCGGCCGCAAGCATAGGAGGCCAAGCAGGCACAGAAGCTGCAGCCAACGCAGCTAACTGGGGACTTACTAAGCAGGCAGTTAAAACCAGATCTGGTATTGCCCACGCTCTCTCAGCTGCTCACGGAGAGTTACAGGCCAAAGCGGATCTTAACTTTGCTTCTAAGCCTTTAGATGTAGATGGCATGCTTGCCACGGCTCCTGGCTTAGCTTATACAAGAGTATTCCAGCAAGTTATCTCTCCTACTGTGGAGGCTACAGATGCAGATATTACGCTGGATAAGATACTCTCTGGGACTGCGGAACTTTACGCGTCTGGGGAACTTACAAGCTCAGAGGCTGCGAAAGAGCTGAGAGCTATAGTAAGGCTAGCTGTGGATCAGGAGAATGCAGCAGGTGATAGACTTATTATGGGAGCTAAGCCGCTTAATAATAAGAAGCTGGAAGTAGTTGTGTCGCAAGGTAAGATATTGCCGTCTGTTAGCTTTGGTATGCCTACGCTGCCGGAACGCCCTGGATCTATAACAGAAGCGGCCAAGCTTGGGGCAGCTACTGTAGCTAAAGGTGTAATCCCTGGGCTTCATTTTGCTAAACTAGGTAAGACAGATAAACATGTTAAAGTCGACCTGCTTAATCCTACAGGAATCGCTACTTACCTGGCCTCTTATCGTGCAACTAAGCTGGCCTCTGATCTAGAACTAGCCAGAACTAAGCAAGACTAAGCTAAACCTAACTGAGACTTTACTATGGCAACTGAATCTGAGATGTACGATAGCGCACCTGACTGGCTTAAGGCTGCAGATAACCATAACATATCTGACTCAGGTGGCTCTTTCTTCTCCTCACTGGGTAATGCACCAGAGTTTCTTACTGTCTCTGCGATCTCCGGCCTAAACTCCTTATATAACTCTGGCGTAGCTGTAGCCAATGTATTTAATGATGAGCTGAATCAGATAGAGCAGAATGATACAGGGGAATACATAGCTGACTATGACGAGGACTTAGGGGAGTATTATAAAAAGAACCAAGATAGCGCGGATCTCCTAGGTTTTATAGCTACTTCTTTTATTCCTGGAGGTGCCGCAGTTAAGGGAGTTAAAGCGCTACAATCCGGGGCTAGAGCTACGAGAGCTATGCAGGCAGGCTCTATAGGCGGAGGCATGTCTAGGGCCACAGGCTTACTGGTTCCGCAGGCACAGCTACAGGTCAGGAAACAGGCGGCTGATTATGCTTCCCGTAATGCGGTATGGAAACTTACTGACGCTTCTACTCTTAAACTAATAGCAGGCGGCACAGCTCAAGGTGCCTTAGAGGGTATCGCATTCGAATCTGCTGTAATGGCAACTATGTTTAAAGCTCCTATGTTTGAGGACATGGATGCTATAGATATGGTTAAGAATCTAGGTATCGGAGTCGCATTCGGCGGCGTAGCCGGTGGTATCTTAGATGGAGCTAAAGGTTATTTTGAGGTCTCCTCTCTACTCAAAGCAGCTAAAGGCAGAAAGAGTGCGCTTGCCACTAATGGTCACATAGTTCAGGGGCACAAGTTCCGTAATGCAGATGATATTATCGCCGCGGATGACGCTATTAGTTCGATCTCTATGAAAGATCCTGATGGCGTAGGCCGGATAGTTAAGCCTGTTACACCTGAGGAAGTTCTTGATTTAAAACTTGCCAATAACGAAACTGGTTATAGTATCTCACCGGAAGCAGTAGAGGCAGAGGCTGCGCATCTTACTAAGACTCGTGGTGATAATCTTAAGATGCTGGAGAACGAGAAGCGCAGAGCTATAAGGAATCTCCAGACTGGGGACAAAGGCGGCGCGGCTACTAAAGGCTTGGATAACACAGATAATTTCGGCAATCATGTAGCTGATATATTCGCTAAGCTCGAAGGCACTAACACCTATAACTTCTTTGATAACATGCAGGAGTATACCAGAGCCAAAGGTGTGTCTCTGTTTAATCGCAAAGTATCTGCTATAGCTAAAGACCGTAAGCTAAAAAAGTCTGAGGCAACTAAGCTTGCAGGAGAAGATACTACCTCTTTTGTGCAGCTCCACAGCGGCGGCATCGGTAATGTTATGGAGTCTGGGACAGCTATGCCTGGAGGTCTGAGACTTGCAGATAGAGCTACGCCTAAGCAGGCAGCTAAATTCATAGACCGCCAGTCATTTAGCTTGGCTCGGCCTGTAATCTCAGGTGCGGTACGTAATCCTAATGAGATAGAGGCAAGACAGATCTGGGCTGCAGGTCTACCTACTGCTGCACTACAGAAAACTAAGCTGGTTAATGTTGGTGACTTGCCTCTTATGCGAGAGCTAGTTAAGCGTAAGATAACTGGCACTCTTATTGATTTCGGTCAGGGAGATGTTAGGCAGATATTAGATACTAAGCAGCTGGAAGATATCTATACAACTGCGCAGACTGACCTGTTTGAATCTCTTATAGAGAAGAAAGCTACCACGCATTTTATGGAGCTGGCTACTGATATAAGACAGGATTTTATTGAGGGCGTAGCTAAGTATTCAGATGACGCAGATATGTCTAAGAACTTCTCAGCTCAGGAGAGTTATGCAGCAGAGCTATCTACTCACACTGGCACACCTATAGATGCGTTAGATCTCCATTCTGTTCCCAAGTTCATGAAAGCTTCTTATAGACCTAATGTAACAGATGAAAGCGGCAATGTCCTAAGAGGTATGCAGGCTATTAAGTATCAGGAGCTAACTTATCAGGCATCTGCGAATCGAGCTACTGCAGGCTACTTCGGTGCTTATGATGACCTGTTCCTAGAGTATAGTGAAGATGCTATGCGGAACTCTTGGATGGGAGGTTCTGGCCAAGGCAGGTTCACTAATGCAGGCGGAAGCTACGGGTCTACTGAAGCTATAACCTCAGCTAACGGAAATATATTCTCAGAGGCTAAGAAGTTTAAGATTGAGCAGGTGCACGCAGAGTTTGATACGCATCTGCAAGCACTGGTAAGCAACCCAGAAGATGCTCTACGCTGGTCAGTAATTAATGAGATCGTGGCTAATCATGGAGAGAAGTTTGTGCTTAATGCGGATGGCACAGCTTTAGTTCCTAGGAAGATACGAGACTGGGAAGCTGCGATAGAAGGCGGAGCTGATATACCTAAGCCAGCTTTGATGGAAGGTACACAGGAGTTTATTGAGCTGCCTTCGGTAGCAGTGCAGGATCTAGCCAAGCTTCATATCAAACGCTCTGCCTCTGTTAATAAGCATATGGGCAGACTCGCAGCGGCGCAAGGTAATGAGAGCCGTAAGTTTGGGGATACTTTCTACCCAGTACGCAGAGATCCTAAACAGTTTAAGCACGTAGCATTTGTCATTGACCCTAAGCTATCAGGCGTAGGTCATAAGAAAATGATTATGGCTAGAACTGGCGAGGAGCTAGATAAGCTTATAGCTAAAGTCCCGCCTCAATATAAGACAACTACTCTTACTCAGTCTGATGAGTTCTTCCAGGCTAAGGGAGATTGGATGTATGATAGATCATTACACGAGAATTATTTAGACGCAGACTTACAGTCGGCAGGTATCCGATCTAACTTTTTCCCCGATACAGATCCGCAACGTATAGCAGATGATCTCTTACAGCATCATATAAGACAAGAGCATACTGTCTTGCGTGAAGCTATGGCAACCAAGTTCCAGAAATTTATTGGAGAGATGGAAAAGCAAGGTAAGTTATTTGCAACTGAGCACGGATCTAGTACAGATCACATATCTAAGCTCTCGGTCTCTACTACAAATAACCCTTACATGGCACAGGTTAAGTCTCTGTTTGATATATCTAGGCTAGAAGATGCCCCAGACTGGTGGCTCTCAGTTAACCAGCAGCTAGATAAAAGCGTATCTCAGATCTGGAATAAAGCTACTGAGATCTCTCACTCAGCTAAGTTTGCGGAACCAGAGAAACTGGATCAGATTAATGCGGTATTTGAGGAGGCGGGATTTAAGTCAGCCTACTACGATGCAGCTCTTAACACTTTGGCTAATAGTCGTATACCTCAAGGAGTCTTGACTAAGTTTGTACGTAAGGCTAACGCATTCTTAACCAATACAGTTCTTAGACTTGATGCATTCAATGCTTTAAATAATAAGCTCGGTAACTTAGTTATTATGAGTGCTGAGATGTCTTCTCTTATCAAAGCTATTAAGACTGGAGATGAAGGCACAGCAGGTGAGTTAAGTAAGTTAATGGATCTGGCTGTTCCAGGAGGTGAAGGTGCCAAGATACTTTCTCCTACAAAACTTATATCTAATTCCTATAAGCTTCTTCACGGCAAAGACTCAGCAATTCTGTTTGACCAGTTATCTAAGCACGGTCTTGTACCTGAGATGATGGATCAGTATCGTAAAGGTATTGATGCCATGACACTATCTGGGACCGAGACAGTTAAGGATATGTCTAAGAGATCTGCACAGCTAGGTAAAGTTATGACAGACTTTGCTGAGTGGGGAGCTAAGAAGTCAGGTAACGAATGGTCAGAGAAAATGAACAGAGCTGTGGCTGCAGTTACTATGAAACAGATCACAGACTTAGCAGTTAAAGCCGGGCACATAACAGAGAAAGAGTCTTGGTCTTATATCAACACTTTTGTCTCCAGACTTAACGGAACCATACGCGCATCTGAGCGACCTCTTATGTTTCAGGGGCCAATAGGGCAAGCTATGGGACTATTTCAGTCTTACCAGCTTAACTTAATTCAGCAGACTCTTAGGCATGTAGGAGAGAGTCGAGGTAAGTCTCTTGCTATTATGGCAGGGATGCAGACTTCTATCTATGGAGCTAGCAGCTTACCTGGATTCCATTTTATTAATACATCTCTTGTAGGTAACGCATATGGAAACCTTGAGCACAAAGACTTATATACTGGATCTTCTGATATCTTTGGTGACGAAGGTGCGGAGTGGCTTATGTATGGCGCTCCTAGTAATATACTTAATGCTTCTTTATATACTCGGGGTAATACCAATCCCAGGACATGGCATATTGTACCTAACCCCACCAATCCGGGGGACTTACCTTTTATATCAGGTATAGCTAAAGCTACTTCTTCTGTATTAAATGCGACAAAGAAAGTAGCGGATGGCGCCCCTGTATTTGAGTCGTTCTTAGGGGCTGTTGAGCATCTAGGTATCTCAAGACCGCTTGCAGGTCTGGCTGCTTCTGCCCGAGGCATTACTAACGAAGGTGTAGCGTTCACTACTCAGCGTAGCGGTAACTTCTTATATGAGAATGATTTGTTGTCTCTCACTACGTTATCCAGATTAGCTGGAGCTAAGCCTTTAGATGAAGCTGTAATGCAGAATATGTTTTATAGGAATCGAGGGTATGAAGCTAAGGATAGAGACAGAAGAATGCAGCTAGGAGAAGCTATAAGAGCCTCAATGGTAGGAGGTGGGGATGTAGATCAGGAAGCTATCGGGGATTTTGCGGAGGCTTATGTAAGGAGAGGAGGCAACCAAAAACAGTTTAATTCATACTTTGCTAATCAGTATGTTAATGCAACTACCTCCCAAGCAGCTCAGATGGCGGAAGGTCTTAAGTCCCACAGAGCTGTTGAGATGCAGAAGTTACTTGGTGGAGCTGATTCGTTAGGTGATTAGTTAGCCTAAATCTACCCAATCCTCAGCCAGCATATCCGTCTGCGAAGCCAGCCAGCCTGGTTGCATAGAACCCGCAGCAGTGAACATATCAATATGCGGATTGATATTAGTTGGCTCAGTGATACCAGCTTTGCTGTATGGCGTATTAGCCACAGGTCGCACGCTGTCCGAGCCTGGCACCAGTATTAGCCACATGCCTTTGCCATTCCACCCTTCTCTGGCTACCTTGTTTCCTGCTTTCATTGCTTCTATTGCTTGTCCAAAGTTCATAACATTTCTCCGCACCGTCAAAGGTGGCGCATACCTATAAGATTAGGTTAAATTAATTCAGAAGGTGAGCTATAAGAGGCTGCGTTCACAGCTCCACTCTCGTAAGCTTCTACTAGGTCGCCTAGAATCGCAGCTTCCTCCAGCTCATTTATAGCTATATGTTCGGTAAGCTCGGCTCCGCTCTCAAGGCTATAAAGACGTATCATACCTATCTCATACTGATCCCCCAGGGCAGGAACTACTGTAGCTTTAGCATTTACTGTAAGGCCATTAGATAGGGTGAATTCTATCTCTGCTCTCATATCAGGTTTGTTAGCGCGCATTTTAGTTACTCTCCTTCTCGCCTAGTATTTGATATGCGGTTATGTTGCTGCCGGCTCTTTTATCGTGTGCCCATCGCCAGTTTATGCTGCTACCGTGCCACCTATTACCAGCATACACCCTATACTCACACCCTTCTGGTATAGGACACTCACCGCCGAACCAAGGCTGAGGCGGGTTTTCTATTACTCGGTAGCCGCTCCACCTTACCTTATCAACTTCAGACGATAAAGATGTGGCCCCGTCGTTGTAAAAACAGCCGTTACCCACAGAGTATCTCTTGTATTTTATGCTGGGGTCCTCCCACACCTCGCACAGTATGTCTTTAGGTAGTACAGGGCGTTTTTTAATTAAGCTCGAACTTGTGCCTGCGCTCATAGGTGCCGACCCATCCTCCAAATAAAGCGCTGGAGACCATCCGCCACCATAGCTAACTTCTGCAATTATCGGGTATTCCTGCTCTGGGTGGTATGCAAGGATATTGACCTCATTTCCCGCTTTGTTCTTACGCTCAAACTGCGCTTTGATCTTATCTAGTTCGTTCATGCTACCTCTCCTTTCTATCTTTACTTAGTTTAATAGTATAGGCTTAAAATCACTTAACGGCCTACGTCTGTCTTCTAGCTTATTCCTAAGCAACTTAAATAGCCCCTCGAAATCCGCATGAGTATAATAGCCATCTAGTACAACTCCCAGCTCCGCTGCAATCGTAGCAATTACCTCGCTAAAACTTACGCAGTCTTCACATAACTCCTGCAAATCTTGGTGATTAAGCAGCTCGCGCTTAAACTTAGTAAACTCCTCTGAAGTAAAATCAGTCATATTAGATAACACCTGAATTGATTAGTTTCATCAGATGCCGGTGCTGGTTAAGAGCATCACTCATAGCAGTGTGGGAGTTACTATATGAGGCTGGGACTCGATGCTTAAATAACTCTCTCACAGTTCTGAAATCTCTTAGAGAGTTATAGGGCCAATTAGGCTTAAGACCCTCAGACTTTAGCATATGCTCTAGTATAGGGAAGTCAAAGTTAATACCGGCTGCCCAGAGATTTAAAGTGTAGGTGCTATCTTCTGTAGCTAGATCAAGTAGAAAGAGAAGCTTCTCTCCCGCTTCCTTATGAGATATACCAGACAGCTCACAGTAAGACAGGTTAGATGCACGCTCTCGGTCTTGTTTATGCCAAGCTACAGTATCTGGGTTTATATCATAGGTAGCACCTGGAAATGACGGCTCAATATCTATCTCATACACAACTTCTATTCCTTGGATATTAAACACTATCCCAATCTGGAATACATAAGCAGTAGGCTCTAGGCTAAGAGTCTCCAGATCTATCATTACATGCTTAATTGGTTTAGATTGTTTCTTTTGTAGTTTCATACTAGTTACCTTTTAATTTAGTTAATAGCTTCTCTATCTTGGTTAAGACTTCAGGCGCTCTAACATAGCCACGGATCTCATATAGGTCTGTAATAACATCTTTATATAACTCATGCTGTAGGTAAGCTTTGGCCCCAGCTCTGGCGCTATCTAGTTCTACCTTATTGGCGGTAAACATAACAGCTATGTGGAGATGCATCTTATATTGATGCTGCAATGCAAACGAGGTTGGCATATTCCTGTCTAACTTACTAACGCTCTCTTCTATGCAAGCGGTCATAGGAGGCAGAGGTTGACCAAACCGCTTGCCTGTTCCGTAGCATTCCAGTAGCTTATCTAATTGACTTTCGCTCATAGTAACACCCTTTTAGTTTAGTTAATAGAATCGTTAGCATCCATTCTTTCCTCTAGCTCTTCGTCCCCAAGAGGGGCTAACTCCCACCTAAATCCAGCATAGATATTAGACTTTCTATATCTCTTACCTTTGCCCGCTCCTGCTGCTTGGTATATGCTAGCTATTTTTACCTTGTGCCCTTGCAGTTCCAAACCTATAGCAGCATCAGGGGCCGTAGGCCAGTGCTTAATTAAGTTACTTTCCAGATCCAGCTGCTTGCAAGAATTCTTAGCTCTTGGAGATCCTTTCTTTTGTGCTTTCTTTGATACCCTATAAGCTAGCTGAATGGCTGGCATTTCAGGAGACCCAGACTCTACAAGTAACTGGTTAGAAGCTAGTATATTAATTAGTAGCATTATATAGACTCTCTATCAAGGCTCCCCTAGACTTGAATACGGACCTAGCAGCTCTGCGTAGACCTTCATTGTTGCCCCAACCTGCACCAACCTGGCTATTTACTAGATGGTAATAGACCTCCGTACTCTTCTTAGCCTGATCCATACTTTCCACCACAGCAAACACTACTTTCTGTGCAGGTTTATTGTTGCTGATAACCCAGACTTTGTCGTATACTTTAAACATAGCTTCCTAGCTCCCTCTTGTATCTTCAGCATTTAAGTCATCTTCCACCAGTTTTGTGTAGCCACTTATATCATGCCAGGAGTCTGCATAATCTGGGTCACCATTTAAAATCCTTCCTATCTTATGCGCTACCATTTCAAGACTCTCTTTCTTATCGTCAGATAATGTCTCCCAGTTTTTGCTGTCTGCCATAGCACGTTTAATATTCTGGGTGACTCTCGCATGTTCCGGAAACTCTCCGTAACGATTACCCCGTTCTTGTAATGTCTTATCTATGCTAGTCATATCTCTATTCTCCTTCTATCTCTTCTCTAGTTAAATATCTATAATCTACCTTACTATCATACCGAACTTCTAATGGAGCCTTATTAGCTAAGAATCCTTGCTCCGTACTTTGTATCTTACCTGCTGTAACTAGGTTCTTGACAATCTCACTTAGCTCATCTAGATCACTAAGATCCGAACTCATCTTTTTCCATATATCTCCAAACGATATAGGTAATGTAGTAGCTTCGATTATCTGCAATACTTTATGAGTAGAGCCTGCGTTCCTAGCCTTGCCAAACTCCCCGTAAGCTTTAGGCATAAAATGCTCAGTATGGTGAAGTATGGTATTAGCATAAGTAACATCTTGCGCTTCTATTGTAGAAGATAACCTTGCAGCGGTATGGATTATAGTAAGTTTTATTAAATGCCCGAGTCTACGGTTTCCGTAATGGGCAAACCTTCCATCTTCCAGAGGTTTCCAAGTAAGATATATCTCATCCAGCAACTTCATAGCTTCGTCAGTCATATCTAATGGGCCGGTACAGTTACGCTTAATAGCTTGCAGATGCTCAACTAAGAATTCTAACTCTTCCTCTTTAGGTGCATCAGGGAAAGTTATCTTTCTATGTGTAGGCTCTGCGTATACAGCTATCATTCGGCTAAAAAATCCCTGCCCCATAACTTCAGGAGGGAAAGTGTTAGCGAAAGTAGTCTGAGTGTTACCGCCTAAGATAGTGATAGTAGGATCAGGTATCTCTACCGACACCCCGTTCTTAATCTTAGACTTATATATACCTTCGTAATCCCAGAGAACTCCGAGAAGAGATACAAACTCTAAGATATTATTACCAAAGAAATCATTAAACTCATCTGCTGCTATGAAACACTGAGCAGGTGCGCCAGTTAGTTCTATATCAAGCAGGCCGTTTAAGTCAGAAGCTCCTTCATCATCAGCGCCAGCTAAGTCTAAAAGAAACTTCTCTTTAGTTGTTTTCTCCGCCGCAAAATTATTGTATCCTGCTGTTCTTAGTATCTTAGCTGCGCGTTTTATCGCGGTAGACTTTCTTGTTCCTGGTGCGCCTAATAACATTACATATAAATTTGGGTATACTTTAAAGTCTCCATGTAGAAAGTAAGCATCTCTGCCTATCCAAGCTCCTACGCCAGCTATAATTGACCAGCGCCTAAAGAATGTAGGTACTTCTGTACCCCCTGTTATATCTAAATAACGAGAGAAAAAGTCATTCATTACCTCTCCAATATTTTCCGAGTCTGTCTAAATCTACGGGCACAGTCATAGCTCTGGTTATGCCCTTACAATCGGTAATGTCTACCGGGAATGTCATAAGTTCTTTAACTTTCTCGGCTAAGTCATCCCTGCCAATGCGGGTTTGGAATAGAATTGAATCATGTATTTGTACCATAAGTTTGAAATCAGGGTTAAATGCAAGCTCCACAAACACTCGCTTAAACGCTATATCTAATATCATTGCGTTAAGAGATTGTGTAACATGGGCTATGTAAGAATTTAAATCTAACTTTGACTTACTTGGATCGCCGAAACAGTAACGTGTCCAGCCGGTTGCACCTACTAACTTATTTGTCTTTCTTATATCGTTCTTGATTGAATTATAATAGCTTGATTTAACTACGGGGAATGCTTGCTTATAAGATAGAAGTAATGCTTCACATACCTCAAGCAGTGTGTAGCGAGATGGAAGACCTAAGAGTCTCTGGGCTTTATATACAGCCTGTGCTCCCATAGTCTCTAGGAGAACTCTCGCTCCCATATTATAGTTAGCGCCGTGATTAACTCTCTTACCAAGCTGTCTCATCTCTTTAGTTACATCTTCGTAAGGTACACCAAAGAACATAGAGGCTTTATATTTATGGGAGTCTACGCCGCTGTTAAATATCTCAAGTAAGTTCTTATCTCCTGAGCTATAGGCTACACCGCGATCCTCTGCCTGCGCATAGTCTGCTTCCCATAACTCAAAACCTTCATCAGCACACAGAGTTGCTTTAACATCTATGCCATCTTCAGGTTCTTTAGGTATATTCTGCATCTGTAATCCACACCAGAAGTGGTGAGACTTAGAAGCATTTCTGCCTGTATCAGTTCCGTGAGGGTTAAGAGAGTAAAGAGTGCGACCTAAGAACTCAGAGGAGTCTGCACCTGTCTTTAAATAGGTTGAGGTAAGTTTCCTAATACCTCGGTAAGAAAGAATCCTAGAAGTAAACCAGTCGGCAAGAGGATGTCTTAGGCCCGCAGCTACTAGAGACTTCTCACTTGAATCCTCAGCTTCTTTAATGCCTAGGATATGCAGTAACTGTAGCACTTGCTTAGATGAGCTGGGATTAAAATTTGGGTAGCCTGTGCCTGCTTGCAGCTCTGCAAGTAACTCTTCCTGCTTACTCTCTCCTCTGGTTGCATGCTCTTCTAGCCTCTCTGGATCTCTCTTCATACCTCGCATCTCACACATATGAGAAGGAAAGTTAAGAGGAAACTTAGCTAGATAGTTTTTCTTAGCCCAGTCAGGTGTCTCAAGTAGCCAGGATAGCGCAGACTCAGCAGTTGCCCAGCAGTCTAACGCATTATATCTAAAATACTCTGTGCGATCTCCGGTACTAGCTAGGTCTTTCCAGTACATAGAGTCTCGCATAAGAAGCGAGGAGACATTGGCTAGATCTTTCGGTAACTCTGAATACCAACTGTGCATCATATTAACAGTGTCGTAATAATATCCCCACATAGGGGCACTGTATCTTGCAAAGTAACTCAGGTCATACTTACCATTCTGCATCACCTTAGGTACTTCAATCTTATTTAGTGCTCTCATTCTTGCAACTGCTGCCGCAGACTCCATAGGTATAACAAACCCCATAGCTTTGCCTGTTGCTAGCTGTATGCCACAGTAACCTGCGCATCTTATCGCGGTGTTTCTTCTTACTGTTTCTATATCCACGCCTATAATATCAGACTCAGATAGAAACTTCTGTGCTTTATGGAAGTCAGTCCCTGTAGCTATCTCGATCCAATCAAACTCAGTAGCTACTCGCCACTTTTTAGGGCGTACCATTTTAGAGACATACCTACGGTTTAGGAAGTCCCCAAAACTCTTGCTAATTAACTGCTTCATTGGATGTACAAAGAGAAAGGTAAACTCTCCGTACTCTAGCATAGAGCCAGCATAGTTATTTATATTAGCTTTGGCTGCTCTGCCTTCAGGGAGAATTCTTTTAAGTATATCAAGACGAGTAGTTACCACATGCTTAACTCCGGCTTTCTTTAAGATTCCACAGAATCCTGCCATAGTGACTATCTCACCTGCAAATACCTTAGACTTAATACCCCCTAAAGCTGGGGTAAATCTAGGTAGATACGGCTTGTCTTCGTGGTTAATAGCGACCACAATACCTTTGGGTAACTCCCTGCTGGTCATAGGGAATCTCGCAGACGTGCCTGAGCTACTCTAGAGGCTGTCGCTGCGCGCTTCTGCCTCTTAGCTGTATTCTCTCTGTCTTTATACGCAATACTTAATACGTCATTATCATGAGCAGAGACACCGGCAGGTATATGCTGCATCTTGCCGCCTTTAGCTAGAAACCGCTCGGTGTCTTTCTTGTGCTGCTCAACTCTCTCAGCCTTAGTTAGCTCTGCAGGATAAGCTTTCGCATACCTTGCATACTTATCATATCTGTTTGTGTTTGCTTTTAGGTCTTCCTTACTTATATCTGACATAGCTTACTCACTTAATTTTGGTTAGATAAAAAGGGTAAAAGCCACATCCTTGTGGCAGAGTGTTACTTAGAGACTTACTTATCTCATTGCGATCTCACCAGCGAAACCATTATACTTCTTAGTATCATCTTTCTTATCAACACGAATCTTCAAAGTACCTACGATCTCAGCGCCTTCTGACTCTTCCATAGTCTGTCGAGCAGTCTCGCCGCCACAGTGCTCAGCCAGCACAGAGATAATCTCTTTAAACTGGCCCTGCCCCATAGTATTAGGAGTTCCGTCATCTTTCAGAAGCAAGAACGCAATGTCACTTGTCTTACCTACTTCCGGTGGCTCTTGGCTAGAATCCGCCATCTCAAGAGTCTCTAATACTTTAAGACCCATAATAACAGCAGGCTTGCCATTAATATCTTTGGTATCCCAAGTAATAGCCAGTGCGTGAGTGCCAGCGGGGATTGGCTCAAATGCTTGCAGATCAGCTAGCTCATCAATACTATCATCTAACAGGTCAAAGTTTACATCAGACATAATTACTTACTCTCTTTGGTTGTCTTACTAATTTACTAGAAGCAATTAAGCTTATAGTTCTTGGTGCTGCTAATCACAGGAAGCAGCGGGACTGTTGAAACTTGTGGAGACTTATCTCCTTATTTAAACAAATCAAATAATTCTGGCTTCTCTTTGTCTTCCATAACAGTCCCAGACCTACTGCCTGTGACTATGCTATTCTTATAGGCTGTACTTGAAGCTGCTTTGTGCTTCTTATTAGTTACTTCACAGTAAACAACCTCACCAAAATACTTGGCTGAGTTACGAGAGAAGTTCTGTGTCCCAGCTGTAGGAACAATCTTCTCCTTACCGTCTACCATAGTTACTCCAGTCTCATGCGATATACACACCACATTATACGGCGCATTCTGGACATAAGATAGAAAGTTATCTAACACATTGCCAAGCTTAGCCCAGTCGTCAAACTCAAACTTGTAGTCATCCGGTTTATTTCTTGCTATGTTAGCTTTAGCAGAGGAAGTTAGCTGAGTTATTGAATCAAATACTACTGCTTGATCCTGTCTCAGCTCGTTAAGACACACTCTGGTGACTTCCTTGCCTTCCTTAGCTGTCTTTGTTTTTATGTCAAAGCATTTAACACAGTTAACTTTACCGTGCTCTTCGCATATCCAAACCTCTGCGCCTTTAATAACTTTGAGGCAGGTCTCTACTGCAATCGGATACCCTTTAGTATCTGGTATCGCAAGCATTTCAATATTAGCTTTGTCTTCAGGGGGCAATTTAAATAGTGTATCTCTGCCATTCTCCAAATCAAACCAGATCAGTTCCTTATGTTTAGCTAGACCGCCAACAAGCTCAGTCTTACCCGACTTAGGTGGCCCATATACAAGAACCCTTTTAGTCTTGGCTGCTTCCATATCTGTCATCTTAGCCATTACAGTAACTCCTCTAGCGGTATCTCAAAACTGTAGTCTGTATCTTCTGTCATATCACACTCTCTTAGCGGCTTCATTAAACCCTCTGTATCTAACTGGCATAGATCCATATACTCACAAGGTCTGCCGAAATCTACACAGGCGGAACCTTGCATCGGCCATATACCATAGTTACCTTCTTGCTGCACCAGTCTCTCAACTGTCTGCACATCCCACATACGATCTCGCAACCACAGCGCTCTCTGGTGCATAGTCTTAGGGAACTCAAACTCTTCGTATCTCTCTAGCTTAGTCATATAGATTTTATATAACACTTCATAAGCAGAAGAATCAGGCGCTATTTTATCCAATACTACAGAATAGCCTAGTGCCTGAGCTGAATTCTTATACTGATAATGGTTAACCCAAGTGCCGGAGCTAGATTTAATCTCTAAAACTACCAGCTCTCCAGTCATAATGTTTCGTAATACAATATCCATAAAGCCACGGTAAGTATGGGTAGTTAGCTCACCGGGTAGCGAGAGTCTGAAACTTAACTCAATCGCATGCTTACCATGCCAAGATGCTACCTCATACTCAGACATATCTCCATCTTCTAGTGCAGAGCCAAGTATGTTAATAGCTTGAACTAATAATGCGAAAGACTTTTTCTGTTTCGGATTCTCGTCTAAGAACTCTACATCCCACTCTAAGAACGCAGCAAATATAGCTTTAGTCTTATCTCGATGAAGAAAGTACTCTGCAATGCCTACACCTAAAGCAGAGCCAAATGCGAAAGTTACATTGGTTGACTGGTCTAAGGTCTTGGAAGTATTAAGGCATTTAAGCTGGTACTTTCTTGGGCACTTATGGAGTAAGTTAGAGGAGGAATAAGATGTTCTTGTGTATCTTGGATCAATCTCCCCTTTGTCTAAGCACAATAGAGGTGAGTACGAAGCTTTCTCGGCTTCTGTATATGGAGTATCTAGAAGATCTATAATGTCGAGGCTGCTATCTAAATCGGACATTTGCGTGCCCCTCCGAAACTTGATGACTTGGAGGTTTTAGGTGACTGCTTCTCCTCTGCATCCTTCCGCAGCTTCAGCTCTTTGTGAATCCAAGCTAGTGCTAGGTCTCCCGCTGTCATAGGCTCCCAAGCTGGGCACCCGTTTTTATTTAAAGTAACTGTGTCCTCATCTGCCTCAGGTACGAAGCTGCCCCCTAAGTCTCCATAGATGTCATCAAATATCTCTAGCATAAGATCTGGATCACTCATCTGACTTCTCCTTATTTATCTCAAATATAGCATACGCAAACGCTAGATCCCCCTTAGTCATAGGAGGGTAGTAAGGGTCTCCATTCTTGTATAAGACTATGACAGGCTCATCGCCAGTTCCGTATTCAGGCTCTTCCACAGCTAGAGAGAACCTAGGATCGAACTCTCCATATATGTAGGTAAACAGGCGTTCCATCTCACCGCTATCTGCGCTACTCATCTGACTTCTCCTGCTCTGCTTCTGCGTCAGTTATTAATGCCAGTGCTTTAACTAGGCAAGGCTTACACATTAGCAGGCCCATATCATCTTGATCTAGTCCATCACCAACTAATACCAAATGATCTCCCGGGTTTTTATGCTTCTGGCAGGTGCCGCATACGGCTACGTTACAAATAGTCAATAGTGCCATTCCCATATCTACTTACCTCTTTATTTACTTAACTTAATTGCTGTAGCAAATGCTACCTCTAACCAGCTTGGATGAACTTTAAATGCTGTTTGTAATCTACTGAATTCGTAAGCTAGACTAGATTCTGCATGTCTCCCTTCGCAGCCTCCGCAGTAATCTCTTATTCTTGCCTGGCTTAACTCTCCCCAGTAAGCACCACAGAGACATACATCAGGGCCGGAAAGGTCTGGCTTAAATCTCCCAAGTTCCGTATCTTCACACTGCCCAATTAGATTCTTGCCTAAAGACTTAGCCTTTTTCATGTAATCTATATACATATTATGGCGATCATTAAGGTAGAACAGAGCGAATAGCACTAAGTCAGCCTCTCTCTCTGCAAGAGTTCTCTCACCTACTAGGTATTGCGGAAGAGTTTTTGCTGCCCTTGATTTGGCAGGGAACTGGGTACCGCAGGAATCACAAGAGGTTCCGCTATAGGTCTGCTGCTGTGTAGGTTTTCTTTTTAGCTCTTGTAGCTTTCTTTTTAGTTTTAGCTGTAGTGATTGTGACATCTGAGTGAACCTCTAACCCTTTAACAATTCCTGCTATCTCTTCCGGCTCTAAGATAGTGACAATCTCAGGCTCCTCTCTTAATACTTTATGTATATCAGATAAGATATTAGCAAAATTCGGCAAAGATTGATCCAGAGCTTCTTGTAACTCTGCCATTTGGGTTCTTACTTTGTCTAACTGGAACTGATTAATTTCTGTGCTCATACTTTTCTCTCCTATTTAAACTTCTCTAACTTAAATCACTTTGCTTTATAAGTAAACTTAGAAGGTATACTGTCTTTCCATTCAATACGAATAAATAGCAATGTACCCACTGAGTTGTACCTAATAACATAACTCTGCCCTCTCTCTACCGCTTTGAATCTGTATAAAGAATCTCTTGCAGACTCTCTACGTAACGCTTGTAACAGAGACTTATGAGATTCTCTTGGTAACTCAAGCTGTAAGAACTCTTTAGTCTTTAGATCATTCCAGAGTTTCTCATATTTTCTTTCTTCTGACTCTGGCGCTGACATATTAAGCTCTCTATCTAAATCATTTAGGTTTGGGGCATAAGAAAGCCCTACACATTTTACCGCATAGGGCTTTCTCAGTTACATCTTATTGCTTAAGCAGGATTTATAAGCTGTCAGCAGTCACTTTAATAGACAGCAGCTCTTCCAACTTAGCAGCGGCCCAAGTACATACACGCTCGTTACGCTCAAGAACTTCAGGAGATACGCCGTCTACGAATGCGGCAAGCTGAGACTGCAACACAGTAAGAACATCATTATCACCAGCAGCTCGCTTGAAGCGCTCAACAAACAGAGAAGCAGCAGCTTGAACTCGTGCTACATCTTTACCTGTAAGCTCAGGCATAACAGCAATATAATCAACAGCAAAGACTTCGAGATCGTCTTTAGACAGTACGTTACGGTCAGCCTTGGGAATGTGAGCAATGTAAGCAAGAGACAGTTTGCCTTGCTCTTCTAATGCAGCGGTCTGCTCTGCGCCAAAGTCTTTGTCGTTAAGAACATAGTTACGAACTTGGTCAACAACGATACCTTGCACAGTATCAACAATCATGGCTCGCAATACAGCATCTTCGCCAGTAAGAGCTTCGATAATACCGTCAACGGTAGGGGCGCTATGCTCTACAGATACAGAAGGGCGCTTGTAGCCGTCTTTAGTGCGGAAGTGGAAGTCAGAAGTAACTAATGTAATAAATGCAGATTGTGTAGATGTCATGGTAGTATCCTAATTAAAAAGAAAAGTTAAAGTTAAATAAGCAGTAATTTAAAAGCCGGCTGCTTCCCCCGACTGGACTGCTATAATCTCATATAGATTGGAAGGCGTCAAGGCCGAATTTCTATAAGAGAGTTTTGTATTAAGAATCTATCTTAGGCTCTGACGAGACCAATAACGATACTTTCGCAGGTCTCTCAGACTGCCCGGCTTTCGTAGTCTTTAAGTTCTTGTCAAAATTAGCCAGTTTCTCTTCTAAAGTATCTCCCGGAACTCTCTGCGATACCAGACCTTTCACAAACATATCTGGCTCACATATAATATAAAGCTCCTCAGACGCTCTAGTTACAGCTGTATAAATAAGCTCTCTGAATAACATAGATTGCTGAGACTTGTGAGTTATAAAAAACACTCTGCGGTACTCAGAGCCTTGCGACTTATGTACAGTTATAGCATACGCTAGATCCATAGCATTAATCTCTCCTGAGCCTGTTAGTTCAACAGACTGTTCCAGAGACTCTACATAGACAGTTATTTTATGCGAGGCTTCCCTAGATACCTTAGCACCTTCTTGTAGATGCGACTCCATGTTAGCAAGTATTGAGTCTGCATCATCTACGGCCGCAGCCCCATGGTTGGCCACAATTATCTCTGGATCTGACTCAACTCCGTTATAAGACATTGTAGGAGAGGGAGGTCTGGGATGTTTCCCGTAATAAGCTCCATTAGTCTCTATGTTAGTTATAATTGCCTCTGATTTATTATATAAGACTTTGTCCCCAATTCGCAGATACTTCTTAGCAATTCCCGCATATATCTCCCATACAGCTTTCTTAGTTGGATTAGTCTCTATCTGTGCTAGATGGGAAGCTATTGCATCATTCATCATAACTGTACCGAATGACTTATTGAAAGGTGTAAGTATCACATCTGCGATAGGATCATAAGCACCTGAGTCTATTAGTTCAGGGAGAAACTTACACATTACTCTGCAAGCTGCAACTTCTGAGTGCGCTTTCTTCCAAGGCCGTATGGTTACATTACCGTGCTCTCCTATCTCTGCGTAATCTTGCAGACTATCTGATCTAATAATCTTGCCTTCTCTCACTCTCGTAGCTAGGCGTATAATAGGAGACTGAAGAGCTTGGCGATAAATATGGGTAAGTTCCACAGTTGGGCAGCCAAGTTGCATAGCCCAGACAAATATGGATTTACCAAACACAGGAGGTAACTGGTTAATATCTCCCATAATTATTATCTGTTTCTTTGAGGTAAGAGCCGCAGCCAAGAGATTCCAGAGTTCCACAGATACCATAGTTGCCTCATCTATGATAAGTATAAGAGGCATTAATGGATTCTCTGCGTCGCGCTTAGGTAAGAATTCCATTGAGGTAATATCTTTGCCAGTTTCTAAGTCATAAGTCGAGGAAAATACCGGCTCAAACTCTAACGCTTTGTGGATAGTTATACAGTTACCTCGTAGGTCTTCAGATAGCGCATGTTTAAGATTCTGCACAGCTTTGTTAGTAAATGAGACACAAGCTAAACTGGGAGTTCCAGGTTTTAGATGCTTATGTGGTGCAGATATAGGAGGCACTAAGTTATTAGCCATTAATGCGTTAACTATGCCTTTAACTGTGGTGGTTTTACCTGAGCCTGCTGGGCCTGTTATGACACAAGACTTACCGGAGAGAACTAAGTCTATAGCTTGCTGCTGTTTCTCATTGTAAGGAATTGAGCCAGAGTTTTTAGCTGCGGACTCTGCCTCTAGTTCTTTCCGAGTCTCAGCCGCTATCGCAGAAGCTAGTTCCGCAGGAGAGGTCACTGGAACTCCGCCTGTTTCTTTATTTCTATCTAAGACTCCTTGGGATTTAAGTAATTTGGATAGTTTCGCTCTCGCCTGTTTCGCTCTAAACGATTTAAGCTCTGCTGCTTTTCGTTCTGTCTCTCTATCTAAGTTTCTATCTAAGTCTGTCATAGCAAGTTACCTATTTAACTCCATAAGATTGTTTCTGCTCTTCAGTAAGAGACTTAATCCAGATAAGTTTCGCAGAGATATAACCCTGTAATGTAGGAAACTTTCTCTTGTCTGGTTCACCTGGATGTAATGGTTTAGAGGGTTTCTTAGGTATTGAGGCAGGTGTCGCAGCTCCATTCTCAGATCCATTCTCTGTCTCTCCTAACAGATCCCCAAGTAACGTCTCTGCCTGCGCTGCTTGCTTAATCTCTTTCAATCTAACCGGAGATTTAAACTCATCTAACATAGACTTAGCAGTGCGTAACCTTTTAAATAAAGCAAGAGAATGTATTGATCCAATATCTATGCTAGACTCACAGTGCTCTATAAGCTCATCTATGTCACCTATAGTTATATCCACAGAAAGTATATCTACTGGAGACTCGAAACTAAACAATTGGGAGATAATAGTTTTCCAGTGGTCTCTCAAAGTAGTAGTTTTGCCTCCTAAGAGATTCACAGAAGTAGACGGGAAGTTACCTACGTCAGATGCCCACTCTGCCATTAAGCCTGGTAAGAGTTTCTTATTCTTAGCGCCTGCCATTGCTCCGCGTAAGATACCTAAGATAGTCTCTTCTGCTGGGTCTCTCATATAAGAGGCAGATAGAGAGGCAGAATCCAGATCTAAGTCATCTTTATAAATTGAGCAAGAATTTAACTCAGACTCTACCGCATCTAAGTAATGATGTAGATTCTCTAGTTTACAGTTATCTGAGGTAATATGATACTTGGGGAGAGAATCTATATCTTTATCAGTGTATCTCATTGCAAGAGCTGCTAGTTTCTCTCCATTTTTGCGCCACATTGGGACACAAACTTGCTCTCTTAGTGGCGCATTCCAGATAACTGGAAACTGTTTAAGTAACGCACACCCAAATAGATGGAGATCCGCAGGAGCCAGTTGCCCTACTGTGAATCTATCTAAGTTTTGCATAATTAGCGCTTGGATAGGTAACTGGAACATTGGGTGCGGTATCTTACCGTGTCCATTACCTATGTTAGTTTTATACGATACAGCACTATAAGGACAGTATAGTTTCATTTGTTAGATTCCTCTTGTAGCTCCTCCAATTCCAGCTTCTCTTGCTCAATAAGCTTATTAAGTCTATCTAACGCTATCTCATTACTTATTATTAAGATAGATAAGATAGTGAAACAGCTAATTAATACCACAACACTGCCCAAGCTTACATAAAACTCTAAATCTGACATAGTCTCTAGCCCCTTAACCAGTTTATTACTTTACGCTCAAAAGCCTGCCATTTAGGTGACATAAACATACAAGTAAATCCTATGTAACATATAACTGTGACTGCGATAACCAGTAACTCTTCTAATATCTCTAAATCTGACATATCTCTTACTCCCTTATATCTCTTAGTTTCTTGGATCTCTTAGATCTGTACCCTGTTAAACTCATTTATACACTTAAATAAATATATAACTATGGGATTGTCTCATAGTCTAGGGGAAATGTCAAGAAGTTTTTCTCTTCTATCTTAGATGGAGATCTATAACTTAGAGATCAGAGAGTTGCTTTTCTAGTCTCTTCTCTATCTCAGCATATTCTCTATCTGCTTTCTCTTTAGCAACTCTAGCTGTTTCTAGTCTACCCTCTAGCTCAGCTTTCTCATCTTCTGGTAACATTCGCAGCTCTACCTCTATAATATCTGAGATCCTTCTGTATCCGCTACCTGACTCTTCTATCCAAGTATCTGCCCAAGTTACCATTGGTGCTGAATTAGGAGTCAGTAAGTTCTTATACATTGCGATTTTTACTTTCGTAGTTTCTGGGCTAGTCTCAGTTTGCATATCAGTTTGCATCTTAGTATTTCCTTTAAGTATCTGTAAGCTGAGGTATAGGAGAGCTGTAAGCTTGGGTATTGGTAGCCGATATTGGTAGCCTACCGCTTCGCAGGTCTCTTATAAACTCTCTTATAAAATCCGCATCATAAATGAGTTAAGTATCTCTTCCTCTTCCTTAGATAGCCCTTCTTTCTTATTAGCTTTAGACGCTACCACTCTTTCTAGTAACTCTGCGGAAAGCTTCTCTTTAGCTTCTCCCATACTCTCACATCTATTATAGATTTTTGTCGCATCTATGAGTATCTGAGCTGCCTCAGCCTTCTTACTCTCTTCTGCCTCTTTCGCTGCCCCAGCCGCAGACACTGCATAAGCCGGTGCTGCAATCTCTGCATCTATCTTATAGGCTAACATAGCTAACCTTGAGTGAACTTTCTCTATAATATAAGAGAAATCATCAGATACTTCTCTCTCTTCTCTCGGTATCTTTAGTAGCTCTTCTGTTATATTCTTTAAGCAACGTATCTCATCTGCAGAGAATTGCGGCCTATATTTAGCCAAAGGCGCAGACCTTGCCGATCTAGGCTCTAGTTTAAAGTCTTTTAGCTTAGATTCTTTTAAGTCTGACATAGGAATGTATCCTGTTAAGTTTGTAAGATATGGGTTGAGGGGTCAATGTCGCGGCGTCGAAAATGGCACGACAATGCGACATCATACCCCCGACCCCCTCGACCCGTCAACACCTCGACCTCACCTCCTATCTGCCTTAACCTCTATCTCCCATATACCTCTTACCTCTTATACTCTATATCTCCCTTATTCTATCTTAGATACTCCTTTCTTTTATGGATTAGCCTCTATTTTTTGACCCCACTAAAATATTAATATATAAATAAAATCTATAACTTAGAAGGGCAGAGATAGCTAGAGACTATGAGATAGCTAGAGACTGGCAGAGACTAGGAGAGTGTGGGAGATAGATAGATAAGGGAGTAAGATAGGGAGGGGGAAAATGGGAGGGATGAGGGGAGGTGGGGATGATTTTTTGTTTTGTCGTGTTGTCGTGTCGCCGCGTCATTTGCGACAATTTGACAATCAATCTGTGAGTCTCTATTTCTATAACTTTCTATTTCTGTCAGATACTTACCCTAGAAGGTCGTTGCGAAACTGCTCATTCTAGCTCTGTAACTTAACTAGGTGTAAACTTTTCTTTAGGCATTAAAAAACCCGTAACTGAATTAACAGCTACAGGTTTAAGAGTCTAAAGAGTCTCTTATAAAGAATCAGCCGTAACAGCGGTAGAACTAAGAGCCAGCTCATCAATTAACTTAACAGTCCAATTAATACTTTCTGATACTTCAGCATACTCAACTAATATCTCCTCATCATCTGATTCAGCGACAGCTTCTAGTAACTGCGTAATTGTCTCACCTACAACTTGTAAAGCACCAACATTATTAAGAATCGGTTTCATCCTTAACCCAATAATAGTGCCACCGGCATTAGCTTTTGCAGCTTCCTTGTCTAATAGCTTCTCTGCGTATTTAGCGTAGAATTTGCCAGCGGCTTCGAGAGTCTTATTAGTTACTGCTCTAGTTCTTGTGCCGGTTGATGCCAGGTGGGCTGCCAGTTTCTCTACTGTAATATCTGATACTTCCGGCTTATATTCCCAGTCTCCCGCTTTAGCTGCAATCAGCTTCTTGCCATATTGCTCTAGTGCTTCATTAACTACCGCGACTAACTCTGCTGACGCTTCCTGGCTTACTTCCTTATAAGAAACAAATGACCATTTCACAGTATCTCGTTTCTTACCAAAATGTGGCGATGCCTTATCAGTTACCGCCTTAAAATGAGATACTACTTTCACCTGCTCAACGGTGTTAGCTGTGTTAGCTGTGTTAGCTGTGTTAGCTGTATTAGTTTCGTTTAACTCTACTGAATTTAAAGCTTCCATAACATTTCCTACCTATTTAGACTTACTTACTTTGAATGGCATAATTGCCGACTTACTTACCTTACTACTTAACTCCTCTCTCTCTTACAACTCCAGCCCTCCCGCTTTCGCTATCATCCCACCATTAGAGTTAAAGTGAGTTTCAGAGACAATATCTAGCCTATTTAGCCTAGTCTCAAACCTTACACGCCACTTACTATTAGTCTGTGCTTGCCACTCCGTTTGTGTAGCTTCTACCATGGCCGCCTCTTCCCTGGCCGCCTCTTCCCTCATCTTGTCTATTACAGCCTGTAATCTAGCCTCTTGCCTATCAAACATGCTCATTTCCTTCCCTTCCCTTACTTACCTGATGAGCCATTATAATCTCATATCTCCCCCACCTTGTCAACCCTTGCGTCTCTTATAGCTTAGTTTCTACCTCTAACTCCTATACCTAGTTAACCTAACTCCCTAACCTTATATAACTATAAGATATAAAAATCGCTCGTCGCTACGCTCCTCAAAGGTCAAAGTCAAAAGATAAGGTCAAAAGATCTAATGCGTTCGCAAGCTCACTAACTCTCGTAAAAGACTCTAAACACTAAGTGCCGGGGGTGGAACCCCTTTTTCTATCTTCGAGCCTCCGTATATCCTAAGCACTCTCTCTAATTTTTCTAAGAAATTTTAGCTATTTAAGAGGCTGCAACTTACATAGATAGAGATAGCCCCTAGAAAACTTTGCGCCCTAGAGAGTTCTGCTACTTATGTTAAGCTATTCATAGAACTTAACTGAGATTGCAGACATTTATGAGCCGGGCCAAAACTAGAACAGAAGAGAGAGCGCTGGAGTTATTAGGCCAAGGTCTCAGTACCGGCGTAGTTGCGTCCGCGTTAGGGGTAACAGACTCGGCTATATCTCAGTTATTAGCGGACGAGAATTTTGCCTCAGATGTACAGAAACTTAGATTTGATAGTTTACAGAAATCGACACAGC
>Ga0209345_10000670_pt1 | contig 44042 bp, 38 predicted proteins | sample Cruoilmetagenom7_FD_187294 | JGI IMG/M metagenome (GOLD analysis project Ga0209345, IMG submission 187294) | Oil polluted marine microbial communities from Coal Oil Point, Santa Barbara, California, USA - Sample 7 (SPAdes) (version 2) | ecosystem: Environmental > Aquatic > Marine > Oil seeps ...
TTGGTGCCAGGGCCGGTCATCACACCGGGGTTGGGCGCTGTGAGGCGGATGACACCGGCAGCAATCTCGACGGGCTCACCAGGAATGATCTCGGCTTTGGTGGTGCCTTCGCCCTCAGGATCCAGCTTGGCGGCTTCATCATAGGCCGGGGCACCGGGCTCCAGAATCACAGGTTTGCCACGCTGGATGGCCGGCCACGGCTGGCTTGGGTAGGGCTCCGGAGGATTGGCCCAGGCATAGCGCATCAGGGTTTCGACGTTATCAAAGTCCCGCAGAACCCGAAGGGTTCTTATGGTCGGCAGTGTCATTAAACGCAAACTGGCACGATGTTCTTCCAGAGCCTGTGCCGGGCTGATCCACACGTGGCTGATAGTTTCCTCACCATCATGACTGACGGACTGGTTCTCCGGAGCTGTCGTTACGAAGAACCTGGTGTCAAAGCGCCGGGGAGGGCCGGGAGGCGTAATCCAGTGACTCAGATAAGCGAGTCTGTCCAGAGGGATTGTCAGCTTATGCCGCTGGCACAGTTCAGCCAGGGATAATTCACCTCTGAATACTGCCTCGCGATCATCATGGGCGGGGTGATCGCCGCTGATTGCGCGCTGGTCTGCATCGACTGCCAGCAACACGCCAGCCTCTTCAAAGCATTCTCGGACTGCCGCCAGCATGTAATCCACGCCGCCCTCGCTCAGGCTCATGGTATGGCTGATTTCAGTGTCTTCCGGTCCGGCAGCATGCTCGCGCCCCCGGGCTTCCTGCTGGTCTACTGCGCCGCCGGGGAAAACGTAATAGCCGGGTAGAAATACGGCGTCCCAGGTACGCTGCAACAGTAATATCTCAATACCGCCCCGGGTATCCCGAACCAGTGCCAGGGTTGCCGCAGGGCGAATATCCATAGAGTTCTTTTTATTCAAAACCGTAACCTCCGCATGCCTCTGGATCTGCCATGCAAGCCATATCTGGCTCGTAAAGGCAGAAGTCAGCGCTAAAACACCAGAAACGAAGATAACTGATTTTTACGACAAGATCTTGAGGTGAACACCTGAGTACAACAGCGTATCATCCGTTTCTGCTCCCGACACTTTGCCAGACAGGTACCTGAAGTGGCCCGAATCCAACTCTCTTTTCCCGATGATGTATTCTGTTTCGAAACCTGTATACAGGTGAGAACCACCGACATCAATGGCGCCAATCACCTGGGTAACGATGCCCTGGTTTCGATGCTCTCTGAGGCGCGAGCCCGGTTTCTGATAAGTTGCGACATGCCGGATGGTGATTTCGGTGGTGAGGGCACGATTTTGACGGACCTGGCCACTATGTATCAGTCGGAGTCGTTCTTTCCGGAAATACTGCGCTTTGAAGTGGGAGCGATGGATTTCAATAAATACGGTGGCGATTTTGTGTTCCGGGTAACCAAGGCCGAGAGTGGCCAGCCTGTTGCCCTGGCGAAATACGGGTTCGTCTTCTTTGATTATCAGGCCAAGAAGATGATCCCCATGCCAGAGAGTTTCCGGTCACGTTTTGACTGAACTCCCTGCCCCTGTGCGCAATTGTTTCATGCCGGTACGGTAGAAACTGTAAGCCATTGCTCCGGCGAACAGGTTGCCTGCCAGAGCGCCGCTCATCAGGCCGTACAGGCCGCCGAGCTGGCTGCCCAGCCACAGCAGCGGCAGGAAGCATAGAAACAGCCGCAGAGTTGCAACCAGCAAAGCCCTCATGGCCAGGCCTAGAGCATTGCATACAGACACCATCAGCATGCAAACCCCCAAACCGCTGTAGCTAAGCGGTACCCGCAAGAGATAACCCCCAAGAATCTCCTGAACTTCATGGTCGCTGGTAAACAATTCGGCAACCAGACCAGAGGCGGTAAGCCAGAGCAGGCCGATGGCAAGTTGCCAGATCACAACAAAGCGCACAGCCAGGCGCACCAGTTTGCGGATCTGTTCGATGTCGCCGGCTCCCAGCATGCGTCCGATCATGGGGGGCAGAGACATGGTCAATGCGAGCACCACTACAATGGAGAAAAACTCCAGGCGTGTGCCCAGCCCCCAGGCCGCAACCGCAGCCGAGCCAAAACCGGCAACCATGGTGGTTGCCAGCATGGAAGACGCGGGCGGCATCAGTTGGCTGACCATGGCTGGAGCCATAATACTGTTGAGTTGTTTCAGGGCGCGGCCCAAGGCGAGCTCTCGCAGGTCGAAGCGGACCCAGCCACGTTTCAGAAGTTTCGGGTAGATAAACAGACAGCCGATTGCGAAAGACGTAACTGTGGCCCAGGCAGCACCGGGAAGCCCCCAGTCAAAAACAAAAATATACAGTGGATCCAGGGCTATGTTGGTGAGACTTGTGGCGACCATCATATAGCCGGGCAGTTTGGTGTCGCCGTGGGAACGGCAAATGCTGTAACCGAAGTAGATACATGCGCCAAACCATGCGGAGAGCAGCCAGGGCATCCAATAGCTGCGAATAAGGGGGAGCAGGGTGTCGTCTGCGCCAAGAGCTGTCATGATCGGATTTTGCAGGAGCCACAGGCTGGCACAGAGTAAAAAGACCAGCATGCTGCCAACGGTTATGACCAGACCACCGAGGCGATATGCCCGCAGTTCATCGCCAGTACCGAGTGTCCGCGAGATAATTGCGGTGGTGGCAATCCCGAGACCGACCTGCAGGCCGATGATGAGCTGGTGCATGGGAAGCGTGAAGCCGAGTGCGGCCAGCGGGTCGCGGCCGAGCTGACCGATAAAGGCGCTGTCGGCCAGTTGGAAAGTCATCAGTGAGAGCACGCCAAACAACATGGGCCAGGTCATGGTGTAGAGCTGGCGGGATAGGCTGGCGGTTTGGTTGGTATTGCTCACGGGTTTGGGCTGATGCCTTGGTCTGAGTTTGGGGCGGAAGTCTAACAGGTTTACTTTGAAGTTGGCCTATAGGGCGGGCCGGCCTCCCAGACACGCCGTGAACACATCTGTGGGGGCCGGGCATTGCCATCCCTGGCAATGCACTGTCTGGGGAGGCCGGGCTACCCAAAAGGTTCCGGGCAGAGCGGCTTTTCCTCCAGGATTTCCTGATGTTGCTCTGGAGCCCTGATCAGAGAACCTTCAGCGCTGCCTCGTAGTCGGGCTCGTCTTTGATTTCACCCACAAGCTGGCTGTGGAGAACTTTGTTGTCTGCATCCAGCACCAGCACGGCTCGGGCGCAAAGGCCGGCCAGCGGCCCGGTCTGAATACCGACTCCGTAGTCCTGCTGGAAGCTGTAGTTCCGGAAGGATGAGAGTGTAATGACGTTTTCCAGGCCTTCTGCGCCACAAAAACGGGCTGCGGCAAATGGCAGGTCGGCGGAGACAACCAGTACAACGGTGTTGTCCAGAGCGCCTGCTTTTTCGTTGAATTTACGGGTAGATGCAGCGCACACGCCAGTATCGATACTGGGGATGATGTTCAGGATTTTGCGCTTCCCGGCCCAATGGTCGAGTGTTACTTCTTCCAGACCACTGTTGGTGAGTGTAAATGGCGGTACTGTTTCGCCGTTCTGCGGAAACTTGCCGCTTAATTCAATAGGGTTGCCGTCGAGGGTTACTGTACTCATGGGTTTATCCTTTCGTGGTACGGAAATAGTGATCCGGAAATGTTCATAAACAGCTTACTCTGTTTAGTTCATTCTGGATGAGTTTGCATCCCCCACGGGTATATTGAAAGGCTACGACTGCCCGGATACCACTTGCGGCTCGAATCCGGGAGCGGGATAGCGCTGAACCAGCAGCCTGTAGCTTGCGAGGGAGCAAATGGCGCAGATGGCAATAACTGTGGCCATCACTAATGAGGTTCCGTCATGCAAGTGGCCTACAAGCATGCCAGCGCCTGCTGCGACAGCCATCTGGGCGAAGCCGAACAGCGCTGAAGCCGAGCCGGCCATGCGTGGGAAGTTGGCCATGGCTCCCGCCATGGTCTGGGGCATAACCATTCCGGTTCCCGCCATAAACAGTGCCTGAGGCAGTATGACGGCCCACACACTGAACACCCCTGCCAGTGCCAGCGCCACCATAAGGCTGCCAGCTGCGACGGCAATAATAAGCCCGCGTACCAGAATCTGATCCGGAGTCAGGCGGCTGCCAAGGCGAATCGCTGACAGGTTACCTGTAACGTAACCAACCACTATGCCGGCAAAATACAGGCCAAACTGCTGCGGTGGCACTTCAAGAAAATCGATCAGTACGAACGAGGAACCCGAGAGAAACGCAAACAGCCCTGAAAATATCAGTGCATTGGTCAGTGTGTAGCCAAGAAAGCTGATGTCGGTGCCTATGGCGCGATAGTTCCGCAGCAGGCTGCCGAGCTGTAAAGGTTGGCGGTATTCCGGGCGCATGGGTTCAGGGATGCCGAAAGTCACGACCAGGGCCATGATCAGTGCATAGGCGCCCAGCACAAGGAAGATAGAGTGCCAGCCGAGCCCGGCTACCATCAGGCCGCCGAGTGTTGGTGCTACGGCAGGCGCCAGGGCCATGATACTGGCAAGAAGTGCCATGATTTTTGCGGCCTCCCGGGGGGTATAGATATCCCGGATAGCAGCCCGCCCGAGAACCGGGCCTGCCGACCCACCCAGTGCCTGAAGGAATCGGCAAAGAATCAGGGTTTCTATGTTGCTGGCGAGTGCACAACCGATACTGGCGATAGCAAACAGCACGAAACCGCCAATCATCACCGGTTTGCGGCCAAAGCGGTCTGCCAGTGGGCCGCACACCAGTTGCGCGATGGCAAAACCGACCATGTACAGACTCAGGGTCAGCTGAACCTGGCTGGTGCCGCTGCCGAAATCACTGCCGATCTGTGGCAGCGCCGGCAGATACATATCGGTGGCCAAAGGCCCCAATGCGACGGCGGCGGCAAGCAATATGGTTGTCCATATACTGGTGAGTGCAAGCATATCTGTTCCAGAGTTAAAGGGTGCGACCTTCACTGGCTGCTATTCGTTATTGGCGTGCAGCGTCACGATCAGGCTCAGGCGTTGGATTCTAGGGGGTGTCCGGGTAAAAAGTAACGGCACCACTGCTCATAGGATATATGAGCAAAAGTAATGAATCAGTCGTTCAGGCCATTCATGCTTGCCGCTACGGCATTCACCTGATTTCGTAACCAGTGGTGGGCGGGGTCGTTCTGGTTGCGACGGTGCCATACCATCAGCAGGGTAAAAGGCTTCAGGTTGAAGGGCAGGGGGACAGAAGCAAAATCCCGGAGTAAGTGTTTGCTCATGCGCTCAGGCGCGGTAACAAGCATGTCGCTGCCACGGAGAAACTCCGACAGGCCGGAAAAGTTGGAGACAGTGACCAGGTTCCGGCGGGTCAGTCCACGGGCTGTGAGGCCAGCTTCAAGAGCCGGTTTTTCGCCGTTGGCGAACATCACGGCGATGTGATCAGCCTTCAGGTAATCGGCTACATTCTCAGGTGCACCCCTTTGTTCAGGGTCATAGAAAACCACCATTCGATCACTCATCAGGCCCCTTTGCATTATATCGGTGGCTTCCGGAGCATGGGGCGAGATGATCAGGTCGCAGGCGTCTTTGCGCAGCATGTCGGCGCTGGGAATCCCGGAGGCAATCACCTGAAGCATAATGCCCGGCGCCTGCTGCCGCAGGCGCTGCATCAGCGGAGGCAGCAGCAGATCCCTTTCGTAATCGTTGGCAGCAACGGTGAAGGTCAGCTCAGTGGTTTCCGGCGCGAACGGCGGGCCGGAGGCCAGCGAGTGCATATCATCGAGAATCTGACGTACATGGGGGCCGGCCTGAACTGCGTATCGTGTTGGCGCAATGCCGCGTCCGGATTTGACGAACAACGGATCGCCAAAAGCATTACGCAGGCGCTCCAGAGTATGGCTGACCGCCGACTGACTGACCCCCAGCTTGATCGCCGCCCGGGAGACACTGCCCTCGTCAAGAACGGTGACAAAGGTGTGAAGTGCGCGAACATCAAGATTGAATGTATCGATAAGGTTCATGGATGGCAGTGTAATTCAGAATCACTCTTCCCGGAACCTGGCTTCACACCAATCTGAACGCTCTGCCTGGCACCCTGTAACTTCGGGTTGGCTATCTGGTCACCATTGGCCACTGCCCATAGCCGGTGGTGATTGGTATGATTGCCCATCATTGGCCAAATAATCACAACAGGAACCGCATGCTCAGCTTCCTCCCCGCTCCCGTTATCGGCGTACTCAATTCCATTTTGCTGGGAATCAACACCCTTTTCTGGTGTCTGTTGCTATACATTCCGGCGCTGCTGAAACTGGTTGTACCCCATAAGGGCTTCCGGGTTTTATGCACCCGGGTCATTATCTGGATTTCCGAATCCTGGGTTGCGTGCAATACCGCCTGGATGAAACTGACCCATAAAACCCGGTGGCAGGTTTCAGGTGCCGAAAACCTCCGGCGTGAAAGCTGGTACCTGGTGCTCAGCAACCATCAGAGTTGGGTGGATATTCTGGCCATGCAGCGGGTATTCAACCGTCGGGCGCCGTTTCTGAAATTCTTCCTTAAACAGCAGCTCATCTGGGTACCGGTTATTGGTCTTGCCTGGTGGGGGCTGGATTTCCCGTTTATGAAGCGGTACACCCGGGAGTACCTGATTAAACATCCGGAGAAGCGGGGAGAGGATCTCAAGGCAACCCGTATTGCCTGTGAGAAGTTTCGCTATACGCCGGTCAGCGTGATGAATTTTGTCGAAGGTACGCGCTTTACCCAAGCCAAGCATGACAAACAGAAATCGCGCTATACCCACCTGCTGACACCGAAGGCCGGCGGTGCCGCCTTCGTTCTTGATACCATGGGGGACTCAATACAGACGCTGGTCGATGTAACTATTGCATACCCCGGCGGAGCACCTACATTCTGGGATTTCATCTGTGGTCGGGTGAAGGAGATCAAGATGGAAATCCACACAGTGACTATTCCCGAGCACCTCAAGGGCCGGGACTATTCAACAGATGCAGAGCATCGCAGGAATGTGAAGGACTGGCTGGCAGATCAGTGGCAGGCGAAGGATAAGCGCCTGGACGAAATGCTCCGTCCATAGCGCTCAGGAAGGACGTCAGCTCTGGCTGGCGTCCTTCTCCATCACACTTTCATCAGTTTCAACCAGCTTGAAGTTGACCTGCCGGCGCTCTTCTTCCACTCCTGAAAAACGGACTTTTACTGCCTGTTCCAACTGGAAGATACGACCGTTTTTGTTGTGAATCAGGCGTAGGGTAACCGGATCGAAACTGTACTTTCCGTTCAGGTCCCTGCAGCTGACAAAGCCTTCCAGGCCATTACTTTCCAGGCGTACAAAAAAGCCAGCGGGGATTGTCCGGCTGATCACGCCCTCCATGGGTTCTTCGCCCAGCGTTTTGGCAAAATCGCTCCGGAGCCAGGTTTCCAGACTGTTGGCAGCCTGGCGGGCTTTGAACTGGGCATTCTGAAGTATCATCAGCTGTTCATCGCTTAATGCCTTGACTGGAGAATCCCAGAGGGCTGCTTTGATAAGGCGGTGCACATAGAGATCGGAATATTTGCGCAGGGGCGACGTAAATGTCGTGTATGCCTTGATCCCCATGCCCTGATGCGGAGCTGCAGTGAACGCAAGCTCAGCACGGGCCAGTTGGCGGGAAATTATGCCTTTTACCGGCACTTCCGCTTCCAGTTCAGAGCTCTGCTTCATTAATGCCTGAAAACCTTCAGGAGTTGTGGCATCGATATCGGCAAGATGCGGTGCGTAGCCTTCAATCAGGGCGCGAATGTTGTCTGCACGATCGTTGCGGATCCCCGGATGCTGAACAAACAGACCAGACGGCTGTCGGGTCAGGAAATCCGCAGCGCAGCGGTTGGCTGCAACCATGCACTCCTCTACCAGGCGATGCGCTTCATTCTGTACCGAAGGCTCAATGCTGCGAATGCGCCGGTTTTCATCCAGCCTGAGCCGGAATTCAGGCCGGTCGCCGCTTAACAGGGCATATTCGCTCCGCCATTTCCGCAGGGCGGTTGCAGCCTGGTGGAGCTGGTCCAGACTGTTGGCCACTGCGTCCGGCAGAGCTTTGATGTCTTCGTCTTCACGGCCCTCTATCAGGTTCGCGACAAGATCGTAGCTTAACTTGCCCCGGGAACGGATGACTGCCTGATGAAAGCTGTAGTCGCCCAGACTTCCATCGTTATTGACCTGCAGATCGCAAACCAGGGCCAGTCGCTTCACGTCTGGCATCAGCGAGCACAGCCGGGTGCTTATGGAATCGGGCAGCATGGGCAGTGGTTCGCCCGGGAAATAGATTGCGGTAGCCCGGTTGAAAGCTTCGAGGTCTGCCGCGCTTTCCGGATCAATGACGGCCGATGGATCTGCAATGGCAATGGATACAGCCCAGCCTGTGGCATTGGGTTCAGCCAGCAATGCGTCGTCCATGTCCTGAGTGGCGGGGCTGTCGATAGTGACGTATGCACGGTCGGTACGGTCTTCCCGGCCGGCCTCATGAGCCTCGATGGCGGCTTCGTCGAGACTTTCTGCCTGCTCCATGACAGGATCTGGCCAGGCGTCCGTCAGATCGAAAGTGGCCAGAGTAAGTGCGCGTTCAATACCCGGTTCACCGGCTTTGCCGATAACCCGAAGTACTTTCGCCTGGCCTTTGCCATCATGAATAGGATGTTTGTGAATGCAGCAGTACAGGTAGTCATCTGGCTGTGCATTCATGCGTTCTTTCGGCGGGATAAAAATCCAGCGATTGATTCCGGGCGTTTCCGGCACAACAAAATGCCCTTTGCCCTTTACCAGATAGCGCCCGACAAAGGTGTTTAGCCGGCTTTCGATCAGCCCATCCACCACGCCCTGGGTTTTTCCTTTTGCCACTTCCTGTTCAATGACATTGACCCGGTCTCCGGGGAGTACCTTCTGCATTTCTTCCGGAGGCAGGAATACGTCCCGCCCTTCATCCAGAACGACGAATCCGAAACGGCCGTTAGTGGCTTTGACTGTTCCCGGGAAAACGACTTTGCTTTCCTCAATGTCAGACTTTAGCTGGCGCAACTGGTTTAGAGCGTCGGCGTTGAGCATGGGTTAACCTGGCTGAAAAAATGAATGATGAGTCGGAGTATAACGGTTATAGCGTAACGAGTCAGACTCGTTACGCGGGGTTAATTCCGGTTTCGTCCGGGAGGGTAATGCAAATCCGGTTGCGCCCGTTATCCTTCGCTCGATAAAGCGCCTGATCGGCATTTCGCAGTACGGTATCCATGTTGTCCCCGGGTTTCGAGAGATAGCCGCCTACGCTAACCGTTACCGGCGTGCCCGTTTTGCGGCTCTCCTGCTCAACGCCCTCGCAAATACGTCGGGCAATATGTTCCAGTGTTGCCGGATCACAAGGCGACAGGAGAATAACAAATTCATCACCGCCCCAGCGCCCCGGGTGGTCGTAAGGACGAACGCCGGCTTTCAGCCACAAGGCAACACGGCACAGGATTTCGTCTCCGGCCTGATGGCCAAGCTGGTCGTTAATCAATTTAAAGTGGTCAATATCCAGCCACAGTACGCCAAAATCATTGCCCAGCCGGTCTGCCCGCTGAATTTCCTCTTCCAGAACTTCGTCCATACCCCGGCGGTTTTTCAGGTTTGTGAGTGGATCAATCCGGGCAAGGCGGGCCAGCTCGTCGGTACGCAGGGATACCTTGTTTTCCAGTTCCCGGGTTGAATCGCGCAGGCTCTCTGTCATTTTTTCAAAGTGATCGACCAGCCGGCCAATCTCGTTATCCGGTTTGTCCAGCCGCGGCAGGACAAAGCTGCCTTTGCGAACTTTTTCCACAGCATCCTCCAGCCCGACGATGGGCTTTACTATGCGGGACTGGATGATAAGGTGAAAGACAATCAGTGTGATCAGGAGGCTGACGATAAATACAGCCACCAAAGGCCACAGATAGCTTTTGGGCAGTAGCGTATTCAGATCAAGAAGGGTTATTTCAAACCAGCCAATTGCGGGTAAAAAAGCAACGCCAGCGAGATGTTCACGGCCATCTACGGTGACAAAACCGCTTTCGACATAGCCTGCCTTGCCAGAGCTTTTTTTGAGCAGTTGCAGCATGCCCAGAATCTTCTGTTTGTCTTCCGGAGCATCAAACAGCAGATCCACTGTGTTTTTCTGACCTTCCGGCTTGATCACGCTCCCGAAATCAATGTAATTGCGATCCCGGTATAGCTGAATTGCGCCGTTGTAATCGACAAACAGTGTGGTGATGCCTTCCTGGTTAATGTCGACGATATCCTGCAGAAAGGTATCGAGATTCAGCCCCGTGCCGACCATACCTACTATCTGTTTTTCAGAGTCGCGCATCAGCACGTCAATCCAGAGTTTGGTGACGCCCAGTTCCGTATCCGGGTTTACATTCAGGTGAAAGTCACGGCCTTCGTCTATCAGTTGATAAAACCAGGCGTCATCAGGATCTTCCGGATTCAGAACATAGCGGAACTGCTTGCCGGAAAATTCATCGTTTTCATTATTGAAGTAGTAACGACCATTTTCCCTCAAGGCCACAAAATAGCTGTTGTCACGGAAGTTGGAGCGAAAGCTTTCCATTTCGCGAATGGCCGTTTTTTCGCGGGCCGGGTTGTCCGGGTCGGCAGCCCAGCTGAGCAGAGCGCTGGAGTCGGCCATCTGACGGGCGAGACCGATCTCCCGTTCCAGGGATTGCAGAAGGCGGGCACTGTCATAGCGCACCTGTATCTCGGCAACCTGACGCCCCCAACGTTCGATGAGGTCTTCGGAAAGCTTTTGGTAAGCTAACCACGAAGCACCTGCGGCGATAACGATCAGGGTGGCGGCAATACTGAGAAACCGGGTTTTGAGGCTCAAGAACATCCGTCTCCGTTTTGCGGGGATCGGCAGCAATCATAGAGCACAGGCTGGCGTGTGTGTAGAAAAGAATGTCAGAAGTGCATGGGAACCTGTTACAGATCAGTACCAGTGGGGTAAGCGCATCGGTGCTGATCTGTAACAGGCCAAAGAAGCTCCAGGCTGCTAGTTGTACTCGGAAAACACTTTGGTTTGACCGTTGGCGTTGAACATCAGTACCTGGTAATGGTCTTTGCGGTCGCCCATTTCCATACCTGGTGAGCCTGCGGGCATGCCAGGAACGGCGAGCCCCCGGGCTTTCGGAGCGTTGGCGATCAGCCGGTGGATATCATCTGCGGGCACGTGGCCTTCGATGACATAGTCATCTACAAAAGCGGTATGGCAGCTGGCCAGACCGGGGCTGAGACCGGCCTCCATCTTGACGCGGTTTATATCGTGGGTGTCGGTGACCTCCACGTCAAAACCGTTGCTTTCAAGATGGTCGATCCAATCTGTGCAGCAGCCGCAGGTGGGCGATTTGTATACGTGAATGCTCTGTGCGGCGCCCGCCGCCAATAATGGGGTACTAAAACCGAGGGCGCCGACCAGGGCCATTCCGAGGATCTGTTTTTTCATGGCTTTTCTCTCTTTTCTGAGTCGTGTTCAGTGGTGGCTTTGATCCGGGGCGGAGGCACCGCTATCCGATGACGAAAGCCAGAACCACCAGATGATCGCGGCCATCAGAACCAGACCACCGGCATTGACCAGTATAGTTTCCATCAGTTCCGCTCCCCTTTTGATAGTTGGCTTTGGTTTGTTCCCTGAACCGGTTTGTGACTGGTTTCAAACAGCCGCAGCCGGTTGGCGTTAGTAACAACGGTTACCGAAGACAGCGACATGGCGGCCCCGGCAAGGATCGGGCTCATTAATATGCCCCAGACCGGATACAGCAGGCCTGCGGCGACAGGAATCCCGAGGCTGTTGTACACAAAGGCTCCAAAGAGGTTTTGACGAATGTTCTTTACGGTAGCCCGGGAGATTTCTATGGCATCGGGTACGCCGTGCAGTGAACCCCGCATCAGGGTGATGGAGGCGCTTTCGATGGCCACGTCGGTACCGGTGCCGATGGCGAAGCCAACGTCGGCTGCGGCCAGAGCGGGCGCATCGTTGATACCGTCGCCCACCATGGCGACGGTGTAGCCCTTACCGCGCATTTCGTTTACCACGTCGGCTTTATCTTCCGGCAGAACCTCCGCCCGGTACTCATCAATACCGGCCTTGGCGGCAATGGCCTTGGCCGTCGCGTCGATATCACCGGTGACCATCATGACCCGGATGCCGGCATCGTGCATGCGCCGGATGGCGGCCTCAGAATCCGCCTTGATGGCGTCGGCAACGCCGAAAACACCCAGCAGTCTGGTGCCGAGGGCAAGAAACAGTGGTGTACCGGCTTCTTCGGTAATGGCTTTTTCTACATCGTTAAGACCACTCAGAGACAGGCCCTCCGCTTCCAGCCAGCGGCGGTTGCCGAGACGAACGGGTTCACCCTCAAACTCGCCCACCACACCTTTGCCATTCAGAGCTTCAAAGCCGGTGACTTTCATAGGCTTCGCACTTTGTTCTTTGGCTTTATTAATGATGGCTTCTGCGAGTGGGTGCTCGGAATGCTGCTCCAGACCTGCAGCCAGCGCCAGCAGTTGCCGCTCATCGCCATTTATCGCATGCAGGATGGTCACCGCCGGGTGGCCTGCGGTAATGGTTCCGGTTTTGTCGAGAATCACCAGATCCAGCTTGCCTGCGGTTTGCAGGGCATCGCCCTGACGAATCAGGGCTCCGTATTCTGCAGCCTTGCCAACACCGACCATCACCGACATGGGCGTGGCGAGGCCAAGGGCGCAGGGGCAGGCAATGATCAGAACGGTGGTGGCCGCCACCATCATATGCACAACTGCAGGCTCTGGCCCGACGTTGTACCAGACCAGAGCAGCGGCCACGGCAATCAGCATAACGCTGGGCACGAACACCGACGATATCTTGTCTGCCAGCCGCCCTATGGCCGGCTTCGAGCCCTGAGCTTTCTTCACCAGGTGGATAATCCGGGCCAGGGCAGTTTCGCTGCCCACCCGCGTTGCTTCGTAAACGATAGCACCATGGGTGTTCAGCGTACCGGCGGATATCTCATCATCCACCGCTTTACTCACCGGCATGGGTTCGCCCGTGAGCATGCTTTCGTCGATACGGGTGCTGCCCTCAACGACGCGCCCGTCGACAGGCAGGTTCTCGCCAGGGCGAACGCGGATACGATCACCCTTACACACATCCTCTACCGGAATATCCTGTTCTTGGCCGTCACGGATAACCCGCGCCGTTTTCGCTCGCAGATCCAGTAGCCGGCGAACTGCTTCGGAGGTCTTGCCCTTGGCCCGGAGCTCCAGTGCCTGACCCAGGTTGATCAAACCGATGATCATGGCCGAGGCTTCAAAATAGACATGTCGCGCCATCTCCGGCAAGGCTTCAGGAATACTCACAACCGTTATGGAATACAGCCATGCCGTACCTGTGCCCAGGGCAATCAACGTATCCATATTGGCATTGTGGTGCCTGAATGCCTTCCAGGCACCGGCGTAAAAATGTCCGCCGGTACCGGCCATAACTGCCAGTGTCAGCATGCCCAGCCCAAACCAGATGCTCTGGTTTGTATCAGTTACCGTCATGGAACCGAATCCCATGCCCCACACCATCAGACAAACGCCCAGTCCCAGGCTGATGGCCATCTTTACCAGCAGGGTTTTGTATCGCTTTTTATCCTCTTCCTGTCTCCGGTCGTCTGCAGCATCGGTATCCTCAATCACGCTGGCGCCATACCCGGCGTTTGTTATCGCTTGCACCAGCGCTTTCGGATCCGCCTGGCCCGTTGCCGTGGCGGTATTGTCCGCGAGATTCATGTGGGCATGATTCACGCCGGTAACCGACTTCAGTGCTTTCTCGATGGTATTGACGCAGGAGGCGCAGGTAGCGCCGGTAACCGCCAGGTGTATCTGGCCATCACTCTGAGTCGCTGCTGCTAAGTGTTCAGACCCGCTATCCGGAACCCCGGCCTGCTCGTTCTCATGCTCAGCCGCTGTGGGGGCAGGGCCTGTTGATGTTGCAGAACAGCAGCTGGCTGGCGTTTCAGCCCCGGTTACCGGTTCAGCCGGGTACCCTGTTTCAGTGACAACTCTCGCCGCCTCCGTAGCATCAACGCCTTCAGGCAAAGCCACTGTCTGATCCTCAAGATTTACCTCTACCAGGCTGGCATCGCCAGTCAGCGGCTCCAGAGCATTGCGGATTTTCTTTGCGCATCCCTGACAGGAGGCGCCGGAAATGCTGAGAGTGGTGCGTAACACAGGTGCTCCGGTCATGACGATTTACTCCTCAGCCTGTTTTTTTGAATTACTGTCGTCCCAGTGTTCGATCAACCGGCAAATGGTATGACCATCCGGCGTGCCGTCCGGCATATCCTGCCAGGTGTCCAGCGCTGTTTTCATTCGTTTATGCAGTTGCTGTAACTCGACAATTTCCTGCTCTACTTCCTCCAGTCGCTGCTGGAATACATCCCGAACCATAGGGCAGGGCGAGTGATGATCGTCTGCCTGATCCAGAATCTGCCGAACCTCCGGTAATGAAAAACCCAGTTGCCGGGCCTTGCGGGCAAAACGCAGCCGGCGAAGATCCTCAGCGTCGTAATGCTGATAGTTGTTGTCAGGGTTTCGGGAGGGTTTAAGCAGGCCTTCCCGGGTGTAAAAGCGAACAGTGTCCGGATTCACCCCGGCGGAAGTAGCGAGTTCCTTAACTTTCATATTCAGCAGTCCTCCACATTATCGCGGGCGATCATCGAAATATAAATGCCGGCAATATTAATGACGAAGGATAGTCTAAAACCTATGAGCTACTCACAGGTCAAAGGTTTTCAGGACGAGGAGTTTTTGGACCGAAGGAAGGTTCCGCAGCTTTTACATTGGTCGGGCGCCATCAATTTGGCCTGCCAGCCAATCCTGTGGCCACAGGCTGGGCACGACAGGCGCAACTGAAAAATGATGATCGGAGTAATCAGAGCTGCAAGCAGAAGGCCCAGCGGGCTCCAGTCATCACCACTGGAAAGTCCAAGCTGGCTGCTGAAAACCAGGATGATAATCAGAGCTACGAACGCAAAAATGAAATAATTCCGGTTCCAGCGTTCCCACCGACGAAGTTTGCTGTCCTGTTCCTGCGTCAGATAACCCGTGCTCATAAAATCTCACCTGAAGAATTCAAATTCAATGTTGAGGGAGTCAGAAGTCAATTACAAACCGGAACCCGCGGCGAGCTTTTCGAAAGCTCCGTTGGCCAGCGACTTTTCCAGATCAGCCGGGGGAACAGGGCGGCTGATCAGGTAACCCTGAATGAGATCGCAGCCCTGGCCTCTGAGGAAGTCCAGCTGTCCCGGTGTTTCTACGCCCTCCGCAATAACGTGTAAGCCAAGGTTATGGGCGAGATTGATTATCGCCCGGGTGATGACCGCATCATCATGGCGTTCATTTACATCCCTGATAAACGAGCGGTCAATTTTCAGAAGATCCACCGGGAAATCCCGAAGATATGCCAGCGATGAATAGCCAACACCAAAATCGTCAATCGCCAGCTTTATACCGAGCTCATGCAGGCGCGACAGTTGTCCGAGGTTGTGTTCGATATTCTGAATAAAAATTTCCTCAGTCAGCTCGACCTCAAGCCGGTTTGCCGGTATCCCCTCTTTGTCCAGAGCATTGCGTATGCGATCAACAAGGTTGTCATCGTCCAGCTCACGTCCGGACAGGTTTATCGCCACCCTCAGGTTCTCGAAACGGGTCCCCTTCCAGGCGGCCAACTGCTTGCAGGCGGCCATGACTACCCACTGCCCGATGTCGGTAATCCTGCCGCTTTCTTCTGCCAGTGGAATGAATTCCACCGGTGAGAGTAAACCTCGACGAGGGTGTTGCCACCGGATGAGCGCCTCAACGCTGTTGACTTTGCCGCTGGTCAGGTTCACCTGTGGCTGGTAGTGCAGCACAAATTCGTTATCGGCAAGAGCCTGACTGAGATCCTTTTCGAGCTCCAGACGCATAACCTCCCGTTCCTGCATACCCTCCGTGTAAAACTGGTAGGTGTTTCGCCCCTGTTCCTTGGCGCGATAAAGGGCAATGTCGGCATTGCGCAAGAGGATGTCTGCGTCCAGGCCACTCTGGGGGTACACAGCAACTCCCAGGGTTGCAGTAACACCGTGAGCGTCATCCTGAATCACAAAAGGCATATCAAAACAGTGCTTTATTAGACCGAGCAGGTAGATGACATCGTCAATATCTTCCACGTTCTGCTGGCAGATCATGAATTCGTCACCGCCGGAATAAGCTACAGTAATGCCTTCATCACTGAGCTGGTCCAGCCGCGCAGCAACCTGAGCGAGCAGCTCATCGCCGAACTGGTGGCCGAGAGAATCATTCAGCGTCTGAAAGCGGTCAAGATCCAGCATCACCAGTGCCACCTGGCGCCCCTGGCGATTTGCAATATTCAGAGAGTGGGCGAGGTCTTCCATAAAGAAGCGTCGATTCGGCAGCCCTGTGAGAACATCGGTTGACTCCAGCCGCACAAGGTCCTGCTGAATCGTTTTGCGTTGCGCAATTTCCTCATCCAGCTCCTTTCTGGCTGTTAACAGGTCATTATTGCGTTTGAGTATGAGCTGCAGAAGAAGGGCTGAGAGGCTGGTCAGTAGGCCCATGAATACAAGCGTGATGAATGTCCAGCGTGGCCAGGGACTACGCTGTTTGTCCACCCATTCTGGTGAGGGCTGAAGAGTGAGCTGCCAGTCCAGAGTAGGGATGTTGACTGGCTCGGTGTAGGACATAAGGTGGGTGCTGTTTTCGAAATCGCTCAGGGTATATACCGGAGTGCCCTTACTGAGAATCTCTATCCGGAACATGGCTGGTTCCCGGGCGGCCATAAGCTGGCGGGCCAGGGTTTCCATCCGGAAGACTCCCGCAATCAAGCCGTTGTTTTCAGCCCCGGTGCCGACCGGAGCATAAATAACAATGCCCTGACCTCCCTGCTTCAGCTCAATCACCCCCGATACGTCATAATTTCCGCTCTCAACGGCGGCTTCAAGAGCCTCCCGGCGCTGTGTATTAAACGCTGAGTTGAAGCCTTTTACGCCTTCATTGGAGGCGGCAGGCTCCAGCCACTGAACAAAGAAATCACGATCTATCCACTCGACTGCCTGATATATACGGAAATCGTCAAGATAGCTGCGGGCATCTTCCCGCCATACGCTTTCAGAAATGTGCGGATCTGTTTCCAGCCTCTTGGCCATTCGCCGGATAGCGTCGGCATGCACCGTAAATTCCCATTCCAGGCTGTGGGCCATAATCCGGGCTTCATTTTCGAGGTTGGCCTCTATCTGCCCGGTATACTGCTGAATCAAACCGTACCGAAGGCCGGTTGCCATACCCAGAAAAACAAGGAAGATCACCACCGGAAAAACCGGGTTCAGCAGGCGCTTCATAAAAAGCCCGACTTTTTTTGGTGAGTGTTCCAAGAAGCGCTCCGGTTACCAGAAAATTAATTCGTCAGTGTAGCGGCAGAAGGTCAACAATAGTAAAACATTCTTTTCGGGGTTTTGGTCATACAGCCCCAGTGGGCTCAGGTTCTTGAGCCCACTCTTGGGATGCCCTGACGTGGAATTTCCTGTTTCGGGCAGCGATCCATCACGACGGTCAGCCCGGCAGCCTCGGCCCTGGCTGCACCAGCTTCATTGATCACGCCGATCTGCAACCAGAGCACCGGAACCTTCAGTTCAATGGCCTGGTCAATCACTGCGTCTGTGCGCTCCGGAGCAAGGAACAGCTCAACCATATCGACAGGCTCCGGTATAGAGGCAATATCCCCATAGACGGTTTCGCCCAGTACTTTCTGGCCTTCCAGGCGCGGGTTTACCGGAATCATCCTGTACCCGTGCTGCTGCATGAATTCCATGACTTCATGGGAAGGCCTGTTGGTTTTCTCGCTGGCGCCCACTAATGCAATGGTGCGGACGCGCTCGAGAATGGCGCGCATCTGGTCGGGTTGGTTGCTTGGCATGGATATGGGTTACCTGTGTTGAACTAACGCTGTGCCTCAAGGCAGACAGACACGGATTCCGCATAGCGTAGCGCGTGAGGCTTGTCTATTTCCACCTGCGCCCACTGAACGGCTTCATGCTCCATAACTATGCTGAGCACTTCGTGGGTCAGGCGCTCCAGAAGCGCAAACCGGTTGCCATCTACGTGGCGGATAATCTGTTTGGTGATTGTGCGGTAGTTGAGCGCTGCCGTGATTTCGTTCCGGCTGATTGCTTCCGCTGCATCGTAGGTCAGGCAGATGTTGATGATTACGTCCTGCTGATTGTTTATTTCTTCTTCCTTGATGCCGATATACGCCCGCAGCAGCAGATCCTTGATCTGTACTCTTGCCTGGTGGTTGCTGAGAACTTCTGTCATACCGCCTCCATCTGAACCGCAGGAATCAACGGTTACTGCTGATCAGATTAAAAAATTCTGTGCGTGTCGCCTGGGATTTGCGGAACTGCCCCAGCATCATGGAGGTTTTCATCTTCGAGTTTTGCTTCTCCACTCCGCGCATCATCATGCACATATGCTGTGCTTCTATCACCACGGCAACGCCTTTGGCATTGGTGACGCTTTCGACTGCTTCGGCAATCTGGCGGGTCAGGTTTTCCTGGATCTGCAGACGACGGGCATACATGTCGACGATGCGTGCAAACTTGGACAGACCCAGAACTCGCCCCTGGGGCATGTAGGCGATGTGACATTTGCCGATAAAAGGCAGTATATGATGTTCGCACATGCTGTAGAGCTCGATGTCCTGAACTACAACCATTTCGTCCATTGCGGACTCAAAGACCGCATTGTTGACGAGGTCGTCGAGATCCTGCTGGTAGCCACGGGTAAGAAACTGCATGGCTTTGGCAGCCCGCATGGGGGTGTCCTGCAGACCTTCACGGTTGGTGTCTTCACCCAGTCCGTTGATGATGGCGCGGTAGTTGCCCGCGAGGTCGTCAAGGAGTTTGGTCATAGTCTTTTCCGGCTCTCTATGGTTGGGTTTTGGTTCAGAGTACGGCAAGGGTAAGGTTCAAGGGTCAAAGCTTAAGTGAATTTGCCCGGCATCTCTACGATTTACGATAGTACCCCCATAAAAGACCAGTCCTGACTGGTCTTTTATGGGGCGCAGGGCCGGTCGCCGGAACCAGCTGAGGAAAAGGGTCAGCGGCATATACAAGCCTGAACAGTGGTATTATTGACCTTGTTCAGTTGGACCTTGATTGCCACTTCGTTAAAATCCGTATTCCACCTTCTTACTGTTCATTCCGATCTCCGACGGGAAACCCCATATGACCGCCATCCATATCCGCGCGCCTGCGCTTACTATCCGGGCCGGCCGCCGAACCATGCAGCGGTTGCAGGAAAAACCGCTGACACCGGATGATGTGCACGTTATACCTGGAGCGGCTGGTGGCCCCAAGGCCCTCGGGTTAAGTGGTCTGGATAAAGCCATTTTTGGTGACTGGCTGCTGCAGGCCGAGCAGGAGCGCTCCCTGATTGGTTCTTCCATCGGCAGCTGGAGGTTTGCCGCCATTGCATCTTCGGATAACCCCCGGGCTCAGCTTACCCGGCTGGCTGAGCTCTATACTACTCAGCGCTTTTCAAAAGGGGTCAGTGCTGCAGAGGTCTCCCGCCAAAGCATTCTTTTCCTCCAGGAACTGATCGGGGGCAGGGAAGATTACATCCTTGAGCATCCATGGTACCGCCTGAACATAGTGGTGGTTCGCACTTTCGGAATGCTTGAGCCCGAATCCAGAGCACGCCTGGGTCTGGGGCTGATGAGTGCCATAAGCGCGAACATGGTTGGCCGGCGTCACCTTGGCCGCTTTATGGAGCGCGCTATTCTTCACGATGCCCGGCTAAAAGCTCCGCTGTCGCCCCTGAAGGACTTTCTCAGCCATGAAGTCCCTCTGACCCGCGATAATCTCCAGCCCGCTCTGCTGGCTTCAGCATCCATTCCGATGGTTATGTCCGGCGTTCGGGATATTCCGGGGGCCCCAAGTGGCATATACCGGGATGGCGGCCTTCTGGATTACCATCTGGACTTGCCCTATGAACAGCCGGGTGTGGTTTTGTATCCGCACTTTACTGATCGCGTGGTACCTGGCTGGTTCGACAAAACGATGCCCTGGCGGCGAGGTGATGCGACCCGGTTGCAGGATGTTCTGCTGGTGGCGCCTTCCCCGGACTATCTGGAACGCCTGCCCGATGGCAAACTCCCGGATCGTAAAGACTTTGAGATTTATGCCGGTAATGACAGTGGCCGGGAGCGCTCATGGCGGAGGGCCATTGCAGAGAGTGAGCGTATGGGCGACGAGTTTCTTGAATTGCTGGAAAAGGGCCGTCTGGCTGATGTACTCCAGCCTTTATGACAGCCGGAGCTCTGCCCTCAGGCAGAGCTCCGGCCTGAGAAGATGCCAGCGGCGCCATAGACAACAAGAAAGGTAACAAAGGCTGTTACCACGACAGATGGACCTGCAGGTGTATCCATGTGCCAGGATAAACTCAGCCCTCCGCCTACTGCCAGAAAACCGAATAGGATTGCCAGTGTTGCCATCTGCTCCGGGGTGCTCGCCAGTCTGCGCGCCGTTGCTGCAGGGATGATCAGCAGAGCGGTGATCAGTAAGACACCGACCATCTTCATGGCAACTGCAATCACCAGCGCAAACATCAGCATCAATAGCAGGCGCAGGCGCTCAACCTGCACGCCCTCAACCCGCGCCAGTTCCTCGTGAATTGTGCTCATCAGCAAACCACGCCAAAGCACGACCAGAAGCGTCAGGATCAGAGCTGTACCGCCATAGATCCACAGCAAATCGTTGCGGGTCATGGCCAGCAGATCACCAAACAGCAGGCCGGTGAGATCAACCCGGACCTCTGGCATAAAACTGAGCGCTACTAACCCGATAGCCAAAGCACTGTGAGCAAGAATGCCCAACAGAGTGTCGGTGGCGAGTGTTTTGTTGCGGGAAAACGACATTAGGGCAATGGCGAGAACAACACTGGTAATGATCACACCGAGATTGAGCGGGACATTGATCAGAAAACTAAGAGCAATGCCCAGCAGCGCGGAGTGGGCCAGAGTGTCACCGAAATACGCCATCCGTCGCCATACCACGAAACAGCCCAACGGGCCGGCAACCAGCGCTACACCCAGACCACCGATAAGAGCCCGCCAGAAGAAATCATTCAGCACGGAATCAATGATGTTCATGCTGACACCCTTCATGACTGTGTTCGCGCACCGGGGCCTGCCGGGAATTGTCGCTACCAACCACGTCGCCATGGAGGTCATGACTGTGGTTGTGATGATGGTGGTATACCGCCAGAGATTCGGCCACCGGCCTGCCAAACGTTTCGATAAACGCCGGATCATGCGAAACGTCTGCCGGGTGTCCACTGCAGCATACGTGCTGGTTCAGGCAGATAACCTTGTCTGTCGCAGCCATGACCAGGTGCAGATCGTGAGAGATCATGATCACGCCACAGTTCAGCTGGTCCCGTAACTGCCGGATCAGGTCGTAAAGTGCAGCCTGACCATTGATATCAACTCCCTGGGCTGGCTCGTCGAGCACGAGAAGATCCGGTTTTCGAACCAGCGCGCGCGCCAGCAGCAAGCGCTGCTGTTCTCCCCCGGACAGGTGATGAACAGAAGCATTGAGCAGATGGCTGACCCCGGTTCTTTCCAGTGCAGATTCACACTCTGCCAGAGATTGGCCACTGAGCAGCATAAAGCGTTTAACGGTGAGAGGCAGAGTTTGCTCCAGGCTCAGGTGCTGGGGTACATACCCTGTTACCAGACCCTTTGAACGCATGATATGGCCACTGGTTATAGCCTGTATGCCCAGAATGGCTTTGATCAGCGTGGTTTTACCCGCACCGTTGGGGCCGATAATCGTTATGATATCGCCACGGTGGAGTGACAGGTTTACCCGGTCAACAACCGGCCGGTTGCCAAACCGGACAGTAAGATTTTCGATGGCCACCAGGGTTTCACTCATGGTGCTTTTCCGCCTGACAGCGGGGGCAGAGGCCAGATACCTCAAGAGTTACCTTTTCGGCGCGGAATGCTTCGGCGTCCGCCGCATTGTGTATCGCCGTGGATACCGATGCGTCTGTTAATTCGAGAACATTGTCGCAGGCACGGCAGATAAGAAACATACTTGTGTGCTGTTCGCCCGCATGGGCGCAGCCGGTAAATGCATTGAGCGAAGCTATGCGGTGAACCAGCCCATGCTGCTGCAGAAAATCCAGAGCCCTGTAGACAGTCGGTGGCGCGGCGCTATGGCCTTCGGAGGTAAGTTCTGCGAGCACATCGTAGGCCCCGAGGGGCTTGTGGGATTGCCAGATCAGCTCCAGCACCCGCTCACGGGTGGGCGTCAGGCGAACATTTTGCTGCTGACAGATCGCCCTGGCATCGGCCAAGGCGTGACTGACACAGGCATCGTGGTTATGAGGGCGGTATGGGAGTGCACGGGCGGACATGATCGGAATCCTGCTAAGTTTGCAACATTATAACATTTGCAAGGATCGTCCTGCCACGGGGCAGGTGAATCACCGGGGTGTCGGCCGCCTGGTAGTTTCAGATACTACTTTTACACCAGCGATTCATTGGCAAGAGATTCAAGGTAATCCAGATCAGGAATCCAGGCGGCTTCACCGTCAACATCAATCTGCATAAGATCGGCCGGACCTTTTTCGCCATCCAGGGGCTTGATCTGGTCTTCGTTAATGCGAACCTGACTGGGAATGCCCTGGGTAATCAGGGCTATGAAACGGAGTTTATCGCTGTTGTCGCTGATAGTGTTCAGCACAATAATCCGGCCGCGGTTTTCACCAGGCACTGTCAGAGTTCCGCCGTTGGCAGCATCGTAGGAGATAACCGGCAGATTTAACCCGCGCCACTCCAGCCGGCCAGCCAGCCAGTCCGGCGCACCAACGCCAGCGTCAGTGCTGGCGTAGTCCACCACCTCGGCAATGGATACGTTGGGCAGAATAAGCTGCCGCCTGCTTACGGGGATCATAACGCAGGAGAGGGTCTGGCTGTTGTCTTTCATTGCTTGTGTCCTCAGACGGTATCCCGTTTCTGCCTGCCTTTAAGCAGACAGGATTTTTCAATAGTTTTGACCAGTTCCTGAGCCAGTTGCTCGGGGGTGCCGCAAAAACTGGAACAGCCCGTAGCGGCTACGGAATCAGGCATTGAGCTGTTCCCGCAACTGGAGCTCTCCTGAACCCAGATCTGGCTGCCATAGGCCTTGAGTAATGGAGCTGCTGTTGTGCCGTCGTTACCCATGCCGGAAAACAGGATTGCATGGCAGTGGGCGCCATAATGATCAGCTGTGTTCAGCAATACCTGATCAATGGACGGGCCATAAGGCCCTGGCCAGGGGGTGTCCAGTTTTGTGAGTACCCCGGTGCTCTCAAACTTCCATTCGTGTTCAACCGGCATCAGAACTACGTCGCCGTTTTTTACCCGGTAATTTTCTTCGGCATGCCGCAGCTTGTAATGCGCATGACGGCCAAGTACCCGGGTAAGTACCTCGGCAAAATGACCATCAATATGCTGGGCGTAGACAAAACCCACGGGTAAGCCCGGGGGCAGGTTATCCAGAAATGCTTTCACCGCCGCGGGCCCGCCCAGAGATGCACAGAGTACCCAGACATCCTCTGCTACAGAGCCGGGTACTGCGGGCTTCAGCCACTGCGGGAGGCCGGCTGCTCCTTCGCTTCTCGAAGAGTGTTGAGCAAGCTCTTCAAGGCTGTTTTCCGGGTCTGGTTGAGGAAATTCTCCCAGCTCCAGCTCCAGTTTGCTCAGCAGTCTGCGCTCCCAGCGGAAGTAATCCGTACTGCCGGAGGCCGGGGCCTGATCCAACCCGAACAGAACAGGTGCCTCCGTATTCTCCAGCAGATAGTCGAACAGAGTCGGATGGTCCGCTTCATCTTCCAGGGTGACCAGCCATAAACCTGCATCCGGAAACCCTGGTTGTCCCTGAAGTCTTTCGGGGTCCCCGGAGAAGCAGACTTCAAGGCCGAATTTTGCAGTTGCTGTCTGCAGACGATGCCTCTGCAGAGCAATATCTGACACAATTCCGACCCGAGCCCGACCGTTAGGGCCGGCCATCACTGCTTGCCGGTCAGCCGTTCAATTGTCTTCAGCAATTCTGTCTCCTGGAACGGTTTGCCGAGGTATTCGTTAACGCCAATAGCCAATGCCCTTTCACGGTGTTTCTCACCGGTCCGTGATGTGATCATACAGATAGGCATATCGCGCAGAGTGTCATCGTGCCGCACAAAGCTGGCCACTTCAAAGCCGTCCATGCGTGGCATCTCGATGTCCAGCAACATGATATCCGGCTTCTGATCCTGCAGTTGCGCGACCGCATCCAGACCATCTTTGGCGGTGATTACTTCCATGCCATTGCGCTCCAGCAGGCGGGAAGTAACCTTCCTGACGGTAACGGAATCGTCCACCACCATGACAACGGTAGCGCGTTCTTCGTAGCGAGCAGATTCCCGTGTCTTTTCCAGATCGGCCAGGCGCTCACGTTCAGACAGTATGTCGGAACGGATCATGGCAGGCAGATCGAGGATCACTACCACATTACCATCACCAAGAATGGTCGCTCCGGATACACCGCGAACGGTACTGAACTGCGGGCCAAGGGATTTAACAACAATTTCCCGGCTGCCCATCAGGTTATCAACCTGTAAAGCCATGGGCTGATCAGCGCCACGAACCAGAATGACAGGCAATGGCAGAGCCTGACCCTGAAGTTTGGGTTGATGGTCACTGTTCAGAAGGCTGCCGAGATATTGCAGGCGATACTCCTGACCTGCGTATTCGTATAGCGGCGCATCCGGCTTGTAGTATTCCTCAAGCTCATAGGTGCTGACCCGGACGATGCCTTCAATGGTATTCAGTGGAATGGCATAGAAGTCCTCGCCCGTGGATACCATCAGTGCACGGTTTACCGAAACAGTGAACGGTAGCCGTACGGTGAACATGGTGCCCCGGCCAAGCTGAGATTCGATGTCCAGACTACCGCCAAGCTGTTTGATTTCGCTGGCCACCACGTCCATACCAACGCCGCGACCGGAAATCTGGGTAACCTGTTGCGCGGTTGAGAATCCTGGCTGCAGGATAAACTGGAGAATTTCCCGTTCAGAAAGCTCCTCGTCCTTCTGTAACAGACCCTGCTGGATCGCTTTGTTCCGGATGACCTCAGAGGGAATGCCGGCGCCGTCGTCCATCATCCGAAGAACCACATCGCCACCTTCACGGACAAGCGACAGGGTAATTTCGCCTGTTTCGGACTTACCTTTTTTCTGGCGTTCGGCCGGGCTTTCGATACCGTGATCGACGGCATTACGCAGCATGTGTTCCAGAGGCGCGATCATGCGTTCCAGGATGTTGCGGTCCATTTCGCCTTCGGCATTGCGTACGTCAAACTCAACTTTCTTGCCCAGTTCGCCACTGATCTGCCGAACAATCCGGCGCAAACGCGGCACCATGGAGGAGAACGGAATCATTCGGGTCTTCATCAGACCTTCCTGAAGTTCTGTGTTGATGCGGGATTGCTGCACCAGCAGGGTTTCCGTATCTCGGACCCGGTCAGACAGGGTTTCGCGCAAATCTGCAAGATCCGAAGAGGATTCTGTCAAAGCCCTGGATAGCTGCTGTATGGATGAGTAGCGATCCATTTCCAGCGGGTCGAAGGCGTCGCCATAGTCTGGCCCGTGCTCTTTTTCGGCACTGAACAGGATCTGTGTTTCGGTTTCGATTTCCATCCGGCGCAGCTGTTCACGCAAACGCTCGATGGTTGCGGCCATTTCATCCAGGGTGTGGCCGAAGTCACTGCTTTGCTGTTCCAGTCGGCCACGGGTAATACTGGTCTCACCCGCGAGATTGACCAGATCATCCAGTAGAGGCGCGGATACCCGGATGGTCTCCTGAGCCGGAGTTCTGTGTATCTCTGCGCCTTTGTTCCTGGCTTTTGCCGGTGTTTTCGTTTTCACAGGTTTGGCTGCAGGCTCAGCCGGGACAACAGGTTTGGCCGGATCTTCGGATATTTCCGGCTGCGCCTGTTCTTCCGCCGCTGGCGTAATCTTGCTCTGCGTTTCCGGCTGTGCCTCACCGGATTTGAAACCTGCACCTACTTCTGCCACCAGTGCAATGATGCCATCGTGATGTTCGGTGATGGCCTGCCACTGTTTGTCATCCGGTGCCTTGCCGCCCAGTTCGAGCAGAAGGGCTTCAAAACCATGAGCCTTATCGCCCAGTACAGATAGCTGGGATAAACGAGCGCCGCCTTTGAGCGTATGCAAAGCGCGCTGGGCTTCCTGATTGAAGTGGTTGTTGGCGGGATCTTTGCGCCAGTCATCAAGGAGTTGTTCCAGCTGATCCATGATCTCGCCGGCTTCTTCCAGGAATATTTCCAGAATTTCCGGGTCGACCACTTCCTCGTCTGCTTTCGCAGACCGCCCTTGCGGAAGCACACCGCTATGGCTGTCGGGCTCTTGTGCGCTGATGAAGGCGACAAGAAGTTCCGGGTCTGCCGCAGGATCACCACCTTGCTCCAGGGTACCGAGCATCAATGTCAGGTCAGCAAGACCGCGGTCGCTGAGCGCCAGCAAAAGCTTCTGGTTGGCGGGGTTGGATATCAGCGCGTCGAGCGCCCCCGACCAGGCTTCAGCGAGATCTGCAATAGGGTCGAGATCGGACAGTCTTGCTCCACCCTTGAGTGCATATAGCTCCTGCTGTAACTGCGCGACACCATCCATGGCTTGCGGGTCTTCGCGCCATTGGTCAAGACATTCGCTGATAGCAGCACGGATCTCGTGACCTTCGTCCAGGAAGATGCTGATCAGCTCGTCGCCACTGTCCTCTTCGAGGGTGACTTCCGGAAGCGGTACGATAATATCTGCTTCTGCTTCTGCTTCTGCTTCTGCTTCTGCTTCTGCTTCTGCTTCTGCTTCTTCTGCGGCCAGTTGCATTGATTCGCCACGGAGAATCGCTTCAACCTGGGCCACCAGATCCCTGGCGGGAGGGCAGGGTTTCTGGGTGGCAACCTGCTCCACCATCTGGGCCAGCCGGTCGTGGCAGGCAAACAGCAGTTCGTTCATGGCACTGCTGGCTTCCAGGTGGCGTTCAGCCACTTTTTCGAAAAGGTCTTCAAGCACGTGAGTCAGATCGCCAATGGCATCAACTCCGGCCATCCGCGCACCACCTTTGAGGGTGTGTACGTCCCGCTGAAGCTCGGCAGCAATGGCATGATTGGACGGATCTTCACTCCAGGTGTGCAGGGCACTGCCTGTTGAGTTGATCAGGTCGTAGGCTTCTTCGAGGAAGATACCGGTCAGCTCGGGGTCCATGTGCGAAAGGTAGGTTGCCTGTTCGCTATCTCCTGAGTCGGAAACTTCTTCAGCTTCCTCGGCTTCCTCGGCTTCCTCAAGTTCCGGAATGGGGAGTGGAGCCTCGTTGGATACGGCCTCATCTCGTTCTTCCGGTACATCAACATCAGTGACCAGTCGCGAGCCGCTGCTGGTGTTATCCATGTACGAGCGGATTTCGCTAATCAGATCCGGAGCCGGTCGTGGAAGTTCCTTCGCTTCCATGCTTTCTACCATGCCGGCCAAGCGGTCATGACAGCGGAACAGAAGGTCCGACAACTCATCGCTTACCGATAGGCGCTGTTCGGTCAGTCCTTCAAACAGGTTTTCAAGTTCATGAGAGAGGTCGCCGACTGACGGAATATCTGCCAGACGTGCACCACCTTTCAGCGTATGCAGATCCCGCTGGAGCAGGCGAAGGATATCCAGGTTGTCGGTTGCAACGCTCCAGCTCTGCAGCGCATCAGCGGTGCTGTCGATGAGATCGCGTGCTTCATCGAGGAATATCTCTGCAAGCTCTTCATCAAGCTCGTCGTCAGATGTTTCTGGCAAAGGCAGGTCGGAGGGTGACTGCTGGCTGGCGTCGACATCTTTGGCATCGACTGCGTCCAGTTCATCCATATCAAAGCTGAGATCAATTTCCTCCAGGTCTTCGGTAAATACCTGATCGAAATCGCTGGAGCCCTGAGGTTCCCGTCTGGCGATGGACTGAGCGAGCGCTTCGAGCCGGGCAACCAGCGCGTCGCCGGATGTAATTGCCAACCCTGCTGCAACCTGATCCATCATATTGATCAGGTGCTCGTGGCCGCTACGAACGGTCGGGAAGAACTGCTCATCCGGCGCTTCATTACCGGCGATAGTTACTTCGTAGACTTCCTGCAGGGCTTCCGCCAGGGCGGCAACCTCTGGCAGGCCTGCATCAGCTGCAGCATTGGTAAGGCGCGCCAGTTCGGCGTTGAGCCGGTTGAGGGCGGTAGTATCCTGCGGATTATCTGACAACTGGTCGAGAATACGGTCCGCATCCAGAACAACGTCCAGGCCTTCGTTAAGGAATAACTGTACCAGCTGGGATGCTGCTGGCTGCTCTCCGTCAAGGCTTGGCGTTTCACTATATGTGCGTAGCCTGTTGTTGGAAATCAGGTCCAGCTCTTCCAGGAATGCCTCGGTGCCTGGCAGGGGAGCCTGGGGCTCTTTACGAATCTGCGCCAGCCCCTGTGTCAGGAAGTCACAGGCCTGTTCAATCAGTGACAGCACATCCCGATCTGCCCGCAAATTCTGGCTGCGGGATTCTTTGATAAAGTGTTCCAGAGGTGCGATAACAGCTGCAATGGGCGCAATCCCGGCGGTGTGGGCGCTGCCTTTAAGAGTATGAAGAGCCCGGGACAGTCCATCGGTGTAGGACACACAGACTTTGTCGCCGGCTGAGGCCAGAAATTCATTCAGGGTTTGCAGATGAGTTTCTGTTTCGCTCTCAAATATATCGAGGAGTACCGGATCAACGCCGCCGTCATCAGCCTCGGACAGCTCAACTGTGCCGATAGCGGGCACAGTCTCGGCTTCGGCGGATGGCATGGAGCTGGTGTCAGGAATTTCGCCATTGGACAGCGCCGTGGCGCGAGCCTGAAGACCAGTAGGATCAACCGAAGGCGGCTGTTTGCGCTCAAAGTCACTTACCAGTGTCGGAAGAATGCCGGTGACGTCGTCCAACAGGTTAGCTATATCGTCGTTCATGAAAATGCTGCCGTCGATCACACGGTTCAGCATGTTCTCTACAGACCAGGCAAGCTCGCCGACGACCAGTGCACCGACCATGCGGCCGCTACCCTTAAGGGTGTGGAATGCACGGCGTACTTCCGACAGGGCGCTGCGATCGTCGTGCTGGCGAAGGAGCATCGGCAGGTATTCGCGGATAGTATCCAGTACTTCGCCTGCCTCCTCGATGAAAATTTCGAGGATTTCGTCGTCAATCAGATCGTCTTGCTGGTCATTGCTGGTTTCTACTTCCGGTACCGGGATTTCCTCGGGTACAGGTTCGCTGACTGCGTCCACGGGCGCAGCAGTTACTTCGTCTTCGCCGCGGCGGGTGGTTGCCATGGACTCTGCGCGGTTTGTCAGCTCGGCGATATCACCCGAAACCTGCCCTTCACGGAACTCCTGAATCAGTGAAGGAATGCGGGCGTTGACCTCGTCTATCAGAGTGAACAGTTCGTCGTTCGGTTTGATGCTTTGGTCGATAACCCGGTTCAGCAGATCTTCCACGGACCAGGCCAGTTCGCCCAGGCTGTTTGCACCTACCAGACGCCCGCTGCCTTTGAGCGTATGGAAGGCCCGGCGGACTTCCGTCAATGCTTGCCGGTCTTCGTGATTCTGGCGCAGACGGGGATAGAATTCCTCTATGGTCTGCAGAACTTCTTCGGCTTCTTCAACGAAGATACCAAGAATCTCGTCGTCCAGCAGATCCTCATCAGAAGTTTTGACTTCCGTTTGCTCTGCAACCTGTCCGCCATCAGCGGCAGGGTTTTTGTCCCAGGTGGGTTCTTCGCCCACGGGGAAGCCGAGGCTGGCGAGACTATTTTCAGCGATTCGCAGAATGTCTTCGTTATCACTGATGCCTTCATCCAGGCGTTCAAGATAGTACTCAATACTGGTGACTGCGTCGGCCAGGGTATCCAGCTGCTTCCAGTCAGGTACGTGCTTATCGCTGAGGAGAACGTCCGAAATATAGCGCTCAGCGGAGACGAGCATACTGGCCACGCGTTCCAGCGGCACCAGGCTCAGACCGCCGCGAATGCTGTGAATCAGACCAGGGACATGTTCAATTTCACGGGTATCCCACTGAGAGGCAATAAAGTTAATTACAGCCGACTTCACCTGCTCAAGAGTGTTACGCGATTCTCTCAGAAGTGCACTGCTGGCTTCCCCGAGTTCAAGGGAGCCCTTGTTCACAGGCAGGTTGTCGCCGCTGGCCCCGGAGCGTTCCGGCTGCCGGTCACTGTCCAGACTTGCGAGACTGGCCTCTACATAAAGCAGGGCGCCAGCGATGTCCATCAGAGTGCCGTCATCGACCAGATCACTCTGGGCGCTGAGCTTCTCGATAAGTTCGACCTGCTCAGTGATAACTTTCCGTGGAATTCCCAGGCCCAGCACCGCAAGCGTATTACCAACCTGCACCAGTGCCGGCAGAAGGTCTTCAAGTTCGTTGTTCTGCCGCACTTCCGAACGGACAAACAGGTCGAGCTGATCTTTCAGTTTGGCAAGCTCTTCGTTGAGAGCGCTGACAACCGAGTGAATAGCTTCACGGCCGGGGCCGGAAACCCGGTTTCTGGCAGCATCCACGTCATCCTCGGATGGCAGAGCCTGCTCGAGCTGATAACGGCTGCGCAGTTCGCGGACTTTTTCAGAATCCAGATCATGAGCCCGGGCAACGTAATAAAGCAGATGCTTCAGCAGAGCGTCTGGCGCTGGCTGCGCGAGAATATTCCCGTGTTCATCTATGAGGCGGCGGATTTCGCCGTCGAGATCCCGCAACAGGGACTTAACCGCTGCGTTGACAGGGTTGGCCCTGGCTTCCAGTGTTTCAACGAAGGCCGCTGCGGCTTTCCAGAGTTCTCCGCGTGGCGTTTGCTGACAAAGGCGAACCAGACGGTGAATGACTTTCTGCAGGTAAGCAAACTGTGCGTTAAGGTCTTCTTCGCGAACAATGCCAGCCAGAGCAAACTGGTACATCTGCCGCAGTTTACGGATATGGCCAAGGACTGTCGGGTCCTGCAGACGTTGGGAGACGCTGCCTGCAACCTGCATGCGCGATGGACCCAGGTCCGGTTTGAACAGGGACGTGTCCGAGAGCAGAGGCTCGCCCCGGGCTGCACGAAGATCATTCAGCAATGGGAGCAGCACCATGGGAAAATCATCCTGGCTGCTGTCCAGGTGTTCCAGGTACTGAGGAAGTTGCAGAATTGACTGCATGAGGACGTTAACGGCTTCGTCCACGCTGTTGACGCTGTTGTTCAACACAGCCTGGGTGAGCTTTTCCATCTCTTCGGTCAGCAGCGCTGCGCCGTAAAGCTCAACCATCTTCAGAGTGCCATGCACCTGATGGAGATAATTCAGGCAGAAGCGCAGGCGAGCCGTGTCGTCACGATTTTCGACATATGCCTCCAACGCATGCTGACTTTGAGTCAGCGTGTCCTGTATCTCACCCCGAACCCAGTCGAGGGCGATGCTGTCATGGTGGTTGCCCATAACCTCTCCGGTTATTCTTCGTCAGTCTGGCGCTTTATCCACGCCAGTACATGTTCCGAGGGTACTCTTTGCAGGCCTGGGGGCTGCCAGTCGGTCAGCTCTCCCTGGCCCAGAACCAGTAATCCCCCGGGCGCCAGCCGCTCTGCGAGTCGCTTGACAATTTCCCGTCGACGCCAGCGACGGAAATAAATCAGCAGATTCTGGCAGAAAATAATGTTCATCCCGTGCATGGGTGCTTTATCCAGATCCAACACATTCAGTCTGGTAAAACACACCCGTTCCCGGATGCTATCGATAATTTCAACGGTATTCCGCTCGGCCGGGCGGAAATACCGGGCTTGTATACTTTCATCCATGCCCTGTAATTTGCGGGCATTAAACTGGCCAGTCCGGGCCCTCTCGACAACCGGCGAACTGATATCCGAACCGGTCACGCCATACAAGGGCTGCAGTGCCAACTGGCGCATACAGTCATTCAACACCATGGCAAGCGTATAAGGCTCTTCCCCGGTGGAGCATCCGACACTCCAGGCCTCAAGAGCATGTTTTCGAAGGTGCTCTCTGGGCCGTGTCAGAACATAATCAGCGACCAGTCGGAAGGCATCAGGATCCCGGAAAAACCGGGTTTCCTGTACCGTCAGCCGGTCAACCAGTGTTGACCATTCCTGTATGGCATCCGGCCCCAGGACAATCGTTTCGTAGTAGTCCTGATAGCTTCTGCAGCCTATTTCCCGCATCCGGATAGACAGATTGGTTTCCAGAAACGAGCGGCGCTCTACAGGTAGTGTCATACCTGTGCGGTGTTCGAGCAGTACCTGCCACTGATGGAACTGCGCCTCATCCATGTCAGGAAGTCGGCGCAGCAACCAGCTGCTTTCGGCAGGTGACGGCGTGTTGTGAAGCTCAGACATAAACCGCCATTAGCCCCGGGCTGCCTGTCAGCCCACCACCGGAACGTTGCTGTCTTCCTCTTCTTCGTGATCGGCCAGGTCTTCGTCAGGCAATGTGAAACCGGCAACGGAGGACCGTAGCTCGGACGCCATTTCTGCCAGATTCCCGATAGACTTCGCTGTTGCGTTTGTACCGGATGATGTCTGGGAAGTGATTTCCTGGATAACGTTCATCGTGTTCGAGATGTGTGCCGCAGAGGATGACTGCTGGCGTGCGGCATTGGAGATGTTCTGAATCAACTCCGCAAGACTCATGGATACGTTCTCGATTTCCTCGAGGGCAATACCTGCATCCTGTGCCAGACGTGCACCGCGAACCACCTCGGCCGTGGTGTGTTCCATCGAAATAACGGCTTCGTTGGTATCGGACTGGATCGTCTTAACCAGTGCTTCGATCTGCTTGGTTGCTGCAGAGGAACGTTCCGCAAGGCGCTGAACCTCGTCCGCAACTACCGCGAAGCCCCGGCCTGCGTCACCGGCCATGGAAGCCTGGATCGCAGCGTTAAGGGAGAGGATGTTGGTCTGGTCGGCAATGTCGTTGATCAGAGATACAATGTCACCGATTTCCTGGGAAGATTCACCCAGACGTTTGATCCGCTTCGATGTTTCCTGAATCTGCTCACGGATATTGTCCATGCCGCGGATAGTGTTCTGTACCACTTCGGCGCCTTTCTTGGCGATGGCAACCGAGCGCTCCGCAACCGCAGAAGATTCCGCAGCGTTGGACGATACCTGGTCGATGGATACAGCCATTTCGTTAACCGCTGCAGAAGCGCCGGCAATTTCCTGGGCCTGGTGCTCAGAAGCATCCGCCAGGTGCATGGCAGTAGACTGGGTTTCCTGTGCCGCTGAGGCTACACGTACCGCTGTACCACGAATTGCCTGTACCAGTCCGCGCATCTGGTCGATCGCGTAGTTGATGGAGTCAGCGATGGCACCGGTGAAGTCCTCGGTTACCGTGGCTTCTGCGGTAAGGTCACCGTCGGCCAGGTCAGCCAGTTCGTCCAGCAGTCGCAGGATCGCGTTCTGATTCTGCTCATTCTGTTCCTGGGTAGTTGCAAGGCGACCCTGCGCTTCCCGGTACAGGGCGAGACCGATAAACACAACCATGGCAACCATGGAGGCGAGGATAACGAAGGCCAGAGTCGGGCTGACAACACGTGAGTCGCCCGCGCCACGCAGGTTCTCGGCCAGAACTGAGAGCTCTGAGAGCAGGATCTCGGAGTTCTGGAAGATATCACTGGCTGCAGTACGTACCTTGAAGAGGTCGGGAGAGGCTTCGAGGATAGCGTCTACGTTCTGGGAAACGAATTCGAACAATTCATCAACGGCTTCCAGGCCGTAGATGGCATCTTCGTCGTTTACCTGAGAGATGCCCATGGCCTGGTTGCCGTTAAGCTGGCCTTCGAGTACCCGGCCAAAAAGGCTGGCATCCCGGCCAAACCGGTCGGCAGCAATAACGGCATCTTCGTCACCGGACAGTACGTTGTTTACCGAGCGGACAATCCGCTCTGCCAGAAGCGACTGACGCTGTGCCAGTGCGATCTGTTCAGCCGGAGCGTCATTGTCCAGAAGAATCTGTACGATGTCGTCGTATTCAACCTGGAGCTGAGGGATGGTTTCGTTCAGCGTACGTGCTACTTCGTGCAGGCCGAGCACGGCGTCCTGGGTGGTCAGAATGCTGTCAGCGTTCTCACGTACCATGTTCCAGTGCTGCTGAACGCCGCTATCGCGGGCCAGTTCACTAGGTGGCAGGCCGGTTGCCGGGTTGCCTTCAGTCACGTTTGCCCAGAGCTGTTGAAATTCATCACGGGAGCGTCGTAACTGGTCGAATGCCTCGGCGGTACCGCCGGCGGCTTCGGTCGCGTTTTTCGCGATCTCCTGTGAAAGCACCCTGAGTTCTGCGGCGTTGGCTATGTATTCCTGGTCGTTCTGGCTGTCATTGTTAACTATAAACAGGACCACAACGAGCAGGACAGTGAGTGCGATCAGCGAGGCAATCAGGCCGGCAACGAGTTTGTTGCCTCCCTGGCCCATACCGATTCTTCCGGCTCTGTTTTTCATTTTCTGGCTCCCGGCCTCTTCAAGAATTTGGCAAATGTTTTTAATCAAGCTTCAGGCAGTCAGGGTGTTTGTCCTGCCACGGTCATCACCCTTACCACTGCGCGACGTCGAGAAAGCGTTCGTCTTCGAGCAAGTCGATGGCGGAAAACACTCTCCAGACTTCTTCGTTTCGTTCATACCCGCCTGCGACAAACGGTTGAACGTTTTCAGGCACACCAGTTGGTGCTGCCTTGAAACTGTCGGTTGCAAAGTACTGCATACCCAGCACGGAATCGACGACCAGACCACTGAAAAGATCACCGTGCTCAATCACAAGCACCCGCCGTTCCCGCTGGCTGCGAGACGATCGGGGGATATCAAAAAATCCGGCAAGATCTACCAGAGGAAGAAGGCGCCCGCGCACGTTGGCAGCACCCATAAGGAATGGGCGTACTCCCGGAATGTGCGTGAATCGGGGGACATGCAGTATTTCAGTGACCTCGCCCATGGGAGCGACATAGCGTTCACCGGCCAGAACAAAACCGATGCCGTTCCAAAGCTCTACGGCTTCCTGTTGTTCTGGCAGACCCGCAGCCTTGGACCGGCTGCGCCGGGCGATATCCGTCAGAACTGCAAAAGGGGCGACCTGGGCGGACATACTTACTCCACGGTTGGGGATCAGGCAATCAGACTGTTGATTGTCTTGATCAGGTCGTCTTCTTTAACCGGTTTGACCAGGTATCCTTTGGCGCCCTGGCGGGTGCCCCACACACGGTCGGTTTCCTGATCCTTTGTGGTGACAATGATCACAGGAATGGATGCCGTTTCCGGTGCACGGGTCAACTGGCGGGTTGCCTGAAATCCATTGAGGCCAGGCATAACCACATCCATAAGCACCAGGTCCGGAGTTTCGGCACGCGCTTTGGCAACACCATCGGCGCCATTATCGGCGGTAAGCACGTCGTGGTTGTGCTTTTCCAGGATGGTGGAGATTTTCTTAACCTCTGTAGGAGAGTCGTCAACAATCAGAATGCGAGCCATGGGTTCCTCGATGGTTCTTGTGTCAGCAGGTTTACTGTGGCGTCACGGGAATATAGTGACGAATCGTATTTAGCAGCTCATCTTTGCTGAATGGTTTCGTCAAGTACTGGTCAGAGCCAACGATGCGGCCCTTGGCTTTATCGAAGAGCCCGTCTTTACTGGACAGCATGATGACCGGCGTCTTTTTGAAAGAGGAGTTATTCTTGATGAGCGCGCAGGTCTGATAGCCATCCAGGCGGGGCATCATGATATCCACAAAAATGATATCCGGCTGTGAGTCGGCAATTTTGGCCAGAGCATCAAAACCGTCTGTCGCGGTGATAACCTCACAACCGACCTTTTTCAGGAGAGTTTCTGCGGTGCGACGGATGGTTTTGCTGTCGTCGATCACCATGATCTTCAAGTTCTCGAAGTTGTCATCCATTATCCAGGTGCCTTGCGCTCAGCGACTGTCATTGTTTTCAAACGAAGGTTTTTAGCACAAACCCAAAGGTTGTTCTAGAAACCCCGCTCATTTATAGATTATCGATGGCTCGATAAAAAGTATTACTTTGTGACCAAATGTACTTCTGCCTGAAACATCACGTAATTGACCAAGGATTTCTCCGGATGCAATCACGGCTCGGGTACAATACCATCTGGTTTCTCAGCATAGCACTTAATGTCCGGCTCACTCTGCAGACCGGTTCGTGTTTTTAACCCTTCAATGCGCCAGAGAGGCATTATGACAGTTCGACTCGGGATCGTGATGGATCCGATTGAGGATATCCATTTCAAAAAAGACAGTTCACTGGCGATGCTGTTAGCGGCTCAGAACCGTGGCTGGGAAATTGAATACATGGAGTTGCCGGATCTTTATCTGGATGGCGGCAGGGCCATGGCTCATACGCGCAGCCTGACCGTGCACATGGATCCCGAGAACTGGTACAGCTTTGGTCCGGACAGGGATCGCGCCCTGGGCGATCTGGATGTGATTCTTATGCGCAAGGATCCTCCTGTGGACCGCGAGTTCCTGATGGCCACCTATATTCTTGAATCTGCAGAACAGCAGGGTGCTCTGGTGGTTAACCCGGCAGCGACTTTGCGGGATTGTAATGAAAAGCTGTTTGCAACGCAGTTTGAAGACCTGACGCCGCCTTTGCTGGTAAGCCGGTCTTCGAAGCGCTTCCGGGAGTTTTACGCTCAGCATGGCGACATTATTATGAAGCCGGTGGATGGTATGGGTGGTCACTCCATTTTCCGCGTCAAGGAAAATGATTTTAATCTGGGAGTGATTATTGAAACCCTGACCAACTACGGTGCTCATCAGGCCATGGCTCAGAAATTCATTCCGGAAATCAGCAATGGCGATAAACGTATTCTGATGATCGATGGCGAACCTGTACCTTATTCGCTTGCACGAATTCCCTCGCAAGGTGAAAATCGCGGCAATCTGGCCGCCGGTGGCCGGGGCGAGGGCCGGGAGCTTACCGCCCGTGATCGCGAAATCTGTGCGCGGGTTGCTCCGGTGATCAAAGAAAAAGGTCTGATGTTTGTAGGCCTGGATGTGATTGGCGATTATCTCACTGAAATCAACGTGACCAGCCCGACTTGTATCCGCGAGCTTGATGACGCTTTCGGAACGGACATTGCTGGTATGCTGATGGATGCCGTCGAGAAACGTCTTAAGCAAGGCTGACGGGGAAATCATGGATCAGGGCAAACGACAGGAACGGACTCAGTAATGGCAGTGCAGGTAAGCGATTTTGACAGGTTTTCCTTTACGCTGTTCATGGCACTGGTGGTGCATGCGGTTGTGGTGCTGGGGATTACCTTTGCGCCGGAGTCTCCGCAATCTTCTGCCCAGACGATGGAAATCACCCTGTCGCAGTTTGATGACGAGCAGGCACCTGAGAAGGCAGATTTCCTGGCCCAGACCAATCAGCAGGGCAGTGGTACCGAGGAAGATGTCCTGGAGATGACAACGTCGCAGCCCTCAGATGTCAGTCAGGCAGAGGTGGCTCAGGTGCAGCCTGAGCCGCAGTCGCAAACCGAGCCGGTGCTCCGCCAGGCCCAGGCTGTTGTGCAGACAGAAAGTCAGTCCAGCCAGCAGGTTCAGGAGCCGGAGCAGCGTGCCACGCCGGAAGATGAGCCTTTGCCTGTCAGGGAGAAGAAAAGCCTGATGGAGCGAAGTCTGGAGATTGCCAGCCTTGAGGCCCGGTTTGATGCCCAGCAGCAGGCATACGCCCGGAAACCCCGGGTAATGCGGGTAACCGCTGCTTCCACGCTTAAGTCAACCAATGCCTGGTACGTGCAGAACTGGGTCAGCAAAGTGACCCGGGTCGGGAATATCAACTATCCTACCGAAGCCCGCCGGGCCGGAGTTTATGGCACCTTGCGACTACTGGTCTCCATGCAGAAGGATGGCACAATCAAAGAGGTGGCGATTCTGCAGTCGTCCGGCAGCACCCTGCTTGATGATGCGGCGATTCGCATAGTCAGGATGGCCGCGCCGTTTGCGCCGTTTCCGGAAGAGATGCGTAATGAGGTGGATGAACTGGAAATCATACGTACCTGGTCCTTCCAGCAGCGGGGTCTGACATCCGGATGATGGCCTCAAAACATTCTCCCCAAAGCCTCCGGCATCACTTTTTAGTGGCTTCTCCGTACCTTGAGGATCCGCGCTTCCATGGCGCAGTGATATATATCTGCGAACACTCCAGCGATGGGGCTCTGGGCCTGATGATTAACCAGCCTCTGGATATCCATTTGGGGGAAATTCTGGAGCAGCTTGACCTTCAGGGAGGGGAGCTTGATCTGCCAGTATTCAGTGGTGGTCCGGTTGAGACGGAGCGTGGCTTTGTTCTGCATTCGCCGGGGGGTGCCAGCTGGCAGAACACTGCACAAGTTTCAGACGACGTTATGCTCACTACCTCCCGCGACATACTTGCCGGCATCGGGCACAACGAAGGTCCTGAAGCATTTTTGATGGCACTGGGCTATTCCGGCTGGGGTGAGGGGCAGCTGGAAGAGGAGCTGGGAAGCAATGCCTGGCTCACCTGCCCAGCAACTACAGATATCCTGTTCCGAACGCCCTGGGCTGAGCGCTATAGTGCCGTTCTCAGGCTGATCGGGATTGACCTGAACCAGCTCAGCGAGACGGTGGGACATGCCTGAAGCCGGTCACCGCAGTGTTATGGCTTTTGATTTCGGACTGCGGCGTATCGGTGTTGCTACGGGTCAGGAGATGCTGGGTACAGGCCAGCCTCTTGCCATGATTGTTGCTGACAATGGAACGCCGGACTGGAGCCAGCTTGAAAAACTGCTGGCAGAGTGGCGGCCGGATATCGTTCTGGTAGGCCTTCCCCTGAACATGGACGACAGCGAAAATGACATGTGTGGCCGCGCCCGAAAATTTGGTAAACGCCTGCATGGTCGTTTTCATGTTCCGGTAGAAATGGTAGATGAGCGCCTGACCAGCTACGAAGCCAAGGGCCAGGTAATGGCTGCTGGAGGTAGCCGGGATTATGGCCGGCACGGAGTAGATGATCGTGCAGCGGTGCTGATACTGGAAACCTGGTGTCGGTTGCAAGCAGAATAGAGAAGCGAGGAAGTAATGAGTGCATTGCTTGATATAGACCGGCTGCTGGATGAGCTGGAAAACGGATTGCGCCGGCTGCTTGCGGAGCGCGGCATAGAGTCACCCGTGCTGATTGGTATCCGCACGGGGGGGGTCTGGGTAGCGGACATCCTGGGCAAGCGTCTTGGTATTGAAGAGCCGTTTGGTCAGCTGGATATCTCTTTCTACCGGGATGATTTCAGCCGGATTGGCCTGAATCCGAAGGTTACGCCCTCAAGCCTGCCTTTTGATACCGAAGGCAGGGATATCATTCTGGTTGATGATGTCATCATGAGTGGCCGGACCATACGCGCTGCAATGAATGAACTGTTCGATTATGGCAGGCCAGCCAGTATTATACTCGCGACCCTTATTGACCTCGGTGCCCGGGAATTGCCCATTCAGCCCGATGTGGCGGGGCAAACGCTGGAGCTTGGCGCACCGCAGCGCGTAAAACTTCGCGGCCCGGACCCGCTCCGGATCGAAATCCAGGAAGCCGGACAGTAAACCCCCGAACCCCGATAGCAGGCAAACCATGACCTCAAACGCAGCTTCCCCCAACCATTTGCAGCTAACCCGGGACGGGCAGTTGCGGCATTTTCTGACTCTGGATGGCCTGGGTCGGGATCTGCTCACTGACATTCTCGATACCGCCGATTCGTTTATTGAGGTGGGTGAGCGAACCATCAAGAAGGTGCCTCTGCTCAGGGGGCGAACGGTGGTTAACCTGTTCTTCGAATCCAGCACCCGCACCCGCAGCACGTTTGAGCTTGCCGCCAAACGGCTTTCTGCCGATGTGCTCAACCTTGATATCAGCACCTCTGCCACATCTAAAGGCGAATCGCTTTCAGATACCCTTCTGAACCTTGAAGCTATGGCAAGTGATATGTTTGTGGTACGTCACGCCCAGAGCGGTGCGCCGCACTTTATTGCTGAGAGCGTTACACCCGGGGTCGCTATTATCAATGCGGGTGACGGCCGCCATGCACACCCCACTCAGGCCATGCTGGATATGCTGACAATCCGGCAGCACAAGGGCGCATTTGAAGGGCTTAAAGTGGCGATCGTAGGGGATATCCTTCACTCACGGGTCGCTCGTTCCCAGATCCGGGCGCTGAATGAGCTGGGCGCCGAACAAATCCGTGTTATTGCTCCCGGAACCCTGTTGCCGAATGATGTTGAAAGTCTTGGCTGCACAGTGGAATACGACATGACCAGAGGCATGAAAGATCTGGATGTTGTGATCATGCTGCGTTTGCAGAAAGAGCGTATGGAGGGGGCGTTATTGCCGAGTGAACGAGAATTTTACCGGCTTTACGGATTGAGCCAGGAGAAACTCGCGCTGGCACACCCGGAATGCATTGTGATGCACCCTGGGCCGATTAACCGCGGTGTGGAAATCGAGTCTGCCGTGGCGGATGGTCCGCAATCGGTCATCCTGAATCAGGTGACCAATGGTATAGCCATCCGCATGGCGGTGATGTCCATGGCAATGGGCGGGCAGGTAGCCGAGCGGCAGCAGAAACTGACTGAACAGACTGAGCGAGGCCTGGTATGAGTGGTATGGAGCATTCTTCCGGCGCTAGCCTGAAAATCATTGGCGGCCAGTTGCTTGATGGTCATGGCAGTGAAACCGCAAACCGCGCATTGCTGATTCGTAACGGGCGTATTGTGGATTCAGGTGAAGAGGCGGTAAACGCCAGTGCCGACCAAACGTTCAATGCTGAAGGTTGTGTGATCACTCCGGGGTTTGTGGATCTGTGCTGTAACCTGCGGGAGCCGGGCAATGGTCAGAAAGGTAATATTGCCTCGGAAACCAATGCTGCTGCGCGGGGTGGGTTCACGACTGTCTGTGCTTCTCCGGAGACATCCCCGGTGAATGACTCCAGAGCCGTTACTCATCTTATCCGGGATGGAGCGGCTACCAGCTCACCCATCCGGGTATTGCCTGTGGGGGCGGTGACCCGGGGGCTGGAAGGTGAGATGCTCAGTGATATGGAAGGCCTTGCAGCTGCGGGCTGCGTTGCTGTTGGGAACGGGTCCAGAGGGGTGCGTAATGCACGTATACTCCGCCGGTGCATGGCCTATGCCCAGACCTTTGGCTTGACGGTGATGTTCCGTCCGGAAAACCAGTCCCTGGCTGCCGACGGTTATGCTCATGATGGGCTGGTTACGGCCAGGCTCGGCCTTCTTGGTATTCCTGAAGTGGCAGAAACCGCATCGGTTATGGAGATGCTTCTGCTGGCGGAAGAAACCGGTGTACGGCTCCATCTTAGCCAGCTTTCATGTGGTCGCAGTGTTGAAATGATCGCCGATGCGCGCAGCAGGGGAATTGCTGTGACTGCCGACGTGGCCATGCATCAGCTTGCCTTTACAGAAGATGCGCTGGCAGGCTTTGACAGTCGCTTTCACCTGCGTCCGCCACTGCGCTCAGAAGCGGACCGCAAGGCTTTGGTTGCCGGTGTTCGCGAGGGGGTGATTGATGCGATTGTAAGTCAGCACCTGCCACACGACAGTGCTGCTAAGCAGGCGCCTTTACCAGCTACTGAACCCGGCCTTTCCAGTGTCGAAAGTGTACTCTCGCTGGGCCTGATTCTGGTTCAGCGCGGTGAACTCAAACTCACCGAGTTGGTTCGCGGCCTTACGGCTGGCCCTGCATCAGTGATCGGGCGAACCGCAATGATCAGCAAGGATGAGGTCGCAGATCTTTGTGTGTTTGATCCCGGAGCATGCTGGACCGCAGATCGCCTGTCTCTGGTCTCCGCAGGCCATCACGCCCCTGTCCTGGGTCAGCCTTTACCTGGTGTGGTGCGGCTTACGCTGGTGGAAGGCCAGGAGGTCTGGGCTGGCGCCTGAAACTGACAGGCCCACCCGTGGGAGTGGGCGGGCCTTTGCTCAGCGGATTGCGTCTTTCAGTGCTTTGCCTGGTTTGAAGCCGACGGTCTTGCTGGCGGGAATGCGGATAGATGCTCCGGTTTGAGGGTTTCTGCCATCCCGCGCTTCCCGTGCGCGAATATTGAAGGTGCCGAAGCCGATCAGGGTAGTGTCTTCACCCCGCGCAGCGGCAGCTGAGACCTGGTCCGTAAATGCAGTAATTACCTCACTGGCTTTTTCGCGGGTGAGGCCTGTCTGTTCGGCGATTGTCGCCGCGAGTTCTGGTTTTCGCATCGAGTATTCCTTTTTTTATTGTTGCCCACAGGAGCCGCAGCCAGGCTGGTATACGGTCGCCTGAATTTATAGTGGTTTACGGTGTTTAATGCAAACGCGGGAAGGATGAAGGCAGGTTGCATGGTTTTTATTTGAGGTAAGTGCTTCAAAAAACGCGGGCTCCGTCTGTCTGGGGTATGAGTGCGCCTACATTTGTTAACGATAAACTCGATATTCTTAACTTAACATTGCTCAATTTTGAGGCCAAATAACGATATAGTCGGCGGCTAAAAACACAATACCAAGTGCGCCAAGGATCATTAAAATGAAACGGAGAGCAAGTGTATTTGCAGGATTCATTCTTCTATTCTGCAGTTTTTCGCTATTAGCCGACACTATCCGACTCGGATTTAACTACCCTCAGTCCGGGCGCTATAAGGACCTTGGGCAGCAGCAAAGACTGGCAGCCTTCCTGGCTGTTGATGAGATAAACAAGTCCGGCGGAATCCTTGGGAAAAAAGTTGAGCTGGTTATTCGCAATACTGCCGGATCTCCTGAGCGCGGCGCGGCCAATACCGAGGAACTTATCAGGCAGGAAAAGGTAGACATGGTTTTTGGCGGCGCTTCCAGTGCTGTAACTATTGTCTCCGGTAAGGTCGCGAAAAAGCTGGGTCGCCTCTACTTCGGCACCACAACTTCTGCAAACGCCACTACAGGCAGTGAAGGTCACGACCACATGTTTCGTGAGTATCCTAATGCCTGGATGACAGCGAATGCGCTTGGGAGCTATCTGACCTCGGAGTTTGGTGATGCCAAGTACTTTTATGTAACGGCTGATTATACCTGGGGCTGGTCCTCGGAAGCGTCTATCCGGGAATTTACAAATACTCCCGACAAGCAAGCTCACCCTCACGCGCTGACCCCCTTCCCCAAAGCACTCATCAAAGATTTCAAGGAAGCACTTGGCGAGGCTGAAGCAAGTGGTGCCGATGTACTGATTCTTGTTTTATATGGAGACGACCTTGTGAGAGCGCTCAAGGTCGCATATGAGATGGGTCTCAAGGATAAAATGAAAATCGTGCTGCCCAACATTACACTCGATATTGCCCAGAACGTGGGAGCGACCATTATGGAGGACGTTATATCCACGACTCCTTGGGAGTGGATGATCCCCTATCAGCTGGGTTTTGTCCGGGGCCAGCAGTTTGCTGAGGCATTTACCGAAGCATATGGTATAAGGCCTACGTCTACAGCGGCCACGGCTTATGGCATTGTTTATCAGTATAGGGATGCGGTAGAGCGTGCAGGCACAACTGATACCCAGAGTCTTATCAAGGCGCTGGAGGGGCATGAATTCACCCTGCTCAAGGATCGCCAGCAATGGCGTGCTTTTGATCATCAGAATTTGCAGACTGTATACGTAGTGCGCAGCAAAAAAAGAGAGGAGGTTACAAGTGACCCACTGCGCAGTGACTTTTTTGAAGTGGTAGGGTCGCTGGAAGGGGAAAAAGCCGCGCAGACTCTTGCGGAATGGCAGGCTGAGCGTGCTGCAGCCAACAAGCCTCCGCATTTGTAAGGAATACTCTGGTATTTCTGGCTGGCCGGTGGGTTCCTCCTGAGAAATGGGGGGGGCATAGCCTCCAGAGATAAAAAAGCG